>WNGA01015612.1_pt1 | contig 11167 bp, 9 predicted proteins | sample 5400061 | NCBI WGS metagenome assembly WNGA01 (sample SAMN13153366, study PRJNA577476) | soil metagenome | isolation source: 100 cm soil or saprolite under grassland replicate 2 | place: USA:California | collected 2016-06-15
GAGACCGCGCCGCCCATGTGGGCCAGGACCAGCTTGAGGCTCGGGAAGCGCTCGAAGCCGCCCATCAGGATGAAGCGGGCCACGCTCAGGGTCGTATCGAACGGCCGTCCGACCATCTCGGGCAGGCGGAAGATCTCCATCTTCTCCGCGCCGATCGTGACCCGCGGCGGATGTACGAAGACCGGGACGTCCAGCGTGACCACCAGCTCCAGGAAGGGGATGGCGCGCGGGGAATCAAGGTACTCGCCTTCCACGCTGGAGTTGATCATGACTCCCGCCAGCCCCAGCTCGCCAACGGCACGCTCCAGCTCGCGCAGATGTTCGTCTCGTCCGAAGGGGATAGCCGAGGCGAGACCGAGGAGGCGGCCCGGATGGCGCGCCGTGACCTCGGCGGCGAAGTCGTCATACGTGCGGATGAGGTCGAGGGCCGGCCGACCCTCCGGGACGCGGATCCAGTTGTTGCCGAAGACGGCCGTGTCGACGCCCGCCCGGCCCTGCTCGTCGAGTACTCCCTCGACGTCGTACATGCTGGCCGGCGCGCTGGGCACCCGCCAGCCTGGCGGGGCCAGGTGGCTGTGACAGTCGATCACTCGGGCCGATCGGGAGCCCAGAAGCACGGACATGGCGGCGTACTTGTCGTCTATCGTCTGTCGTCGATCGCCACGGGCTCGGCCAGGAAATCCTCGAGGCGGATCTCTTCGTTGTTCAGCGGCTTGACGCGTTCGAACACCGCTCGTTCGTCCGGCACGCTGGTGGGCGGGCCCGTGGCGTCGACGACGATCTTCCCGCCCAACCGCTGCCAGGCGGCCGTGCCCGGCTCCCCGAGCTCGAGCAGGCTGGGGTCCATGGCGTGCCCGCGAAGACCCCCGATCACGGCCACATCCCGCTCAGGGTCCACCCGCGTCGTGAGTGACCACAGGATCTCCCAGTCCTGGTAGATGTCGACGTCCTCGTCAACCGCGATGGCGATCTTGGGGTGCAGATACTCCGAGGCCAGCGCGGCCAGGAGCACCTGCTTCGCCTCGCCGTGGAAGCGGGAGCTGGACAAATCCGGCCACCGAGCTGAGCCGTCGGTAGAGCGTCGCCGCCATCGGGACTCGATGAAAGACGCAGCCCTCCACCTCGGACCCATTCTGGATCGCCTTAAAGATAGCCTCTCGGCGCATGGTCATCGCCGTGTACTCGATCACTGGGTTCTTGCCCGCCCCGGCCACGTAGTAGTCGGCGAACTCCGAGAAGGGGCCCTCCTCCTCACGCACGCCCGCCAGCACTTGGCCCTCCAGGACGATCTCGGCATCGGCGGGAACTTCCAGGTCGACAGTCTCGCACTTGACGAGCCGGACCGGCTCGCCCAGGTAGGCGCCCGCCACTTCGAACTCGTCCATTCCGTACGGCCCGGTGGTCGCGGCCGCCATGTAGTAGCGCGGATGGTGGCCGATGAAGATCGCGATCGGCATCGGCTCGCCGTCCGTCTCGTACTTCTGGAAGTTGCGGAAGGTATGGCGCGGCATGAACAGGGCGCCCGTTTTCCTCGACCCCTTCACCTGAAGACGATGGAAGCTAACGTTGCGCCGCCCGCTGTCCGGGTCCCTGGTGACAGCCAGGCCCGAGGCGATGAACGGTCCGGCGTCGCGCGCGCCGGCAACGTGGGCCGGCAGCTCGGCGATGTCGACCTCAGATCCGGTCCGGACCACCTCCTTGACCGGGCCGGTAGGGACCATGTCGGGGGGCACACGCTCGCCCATCAGCCGAGCGACACTAGGCACCAGCTCGTTGAGCGGCACGCCGAAGGCGAGCGCGGCATGGCGCAGGTTGGCCGGCGCCTGCCCCAGTACCCGCCAGCCTGGATAGCCGGCGACGTCCTCGAAGAGGAGCGCCTTCTCGCGCGACTGGTAGAGCAGCGCCCCCATCTGCGTGAGCGGATCGACTGGCTTCCAGATCCGGCGCAGCTCGTCGGCCTGCTCCAGCTCGGCGATCCAGGTGCGCATGTCTCTTGGCATCATCCCCTCCGATCGTCCATCGTCTGCCGCCCGCTCCTCCATCGTTCGTTGGCCGAGCACCCGAGGCCGTGGCGCGGCACTGTTTGACGTGCTCGCCATGCTGCCCAACAGCCTCCGGCGGCAGCGAGCTCTCGAATCCGATCAAACACAGTACCACCACCGCGGCCGCCTGAGTTGCTGCAAACGATTGCGCACGCTATGCTAAGGCGACCGTATGCTGTCGATAAGGCTGCGCGATCTGGCTCGCCAGGTGGGCGTCCACCCATCTACCGTCTCGCGCGTCCTGAGCGGTGACCCAACTGCCCGACTCTCGCAGACGACCCGCGCGCGCATCCTTCAGCTGGCCGCCGCGACCGGCTATCGGCCGAACCGACTCGCCCGGTCGCTCAAGATCCAGCGCACCCAGATCCTGGGGATGCTGATTCCGGACATCACCAACCCGGTCTTCTCGGTGCTCTTCCGGGCGGTCGAGGACGCCGCTGGAGCGGCCGGCTACAACGTCATCCTGTGCAACACGGACGACAGCCCCGCTCGGTTGGGGCAGCACCTGCGGATGCTTGGCGAGGGGCACGTGGATGGCCTACTGCTCGCCACTGCCCACCGCGACGACCCGTTCATCGACGAATTGCGCGACCGCGGAATGCCATACGTCCTGCTGAACCGTCGGCGCGACGCCTCCGAGGATTGCTGGGTAGTGCCGGACGACCGCCAGGGAGCCCGGCTGGCCGTGGCCCATCTGGTGGCGCTGGGCCACCGGCGGATCGCCCATCTCGCCGGGGCGGGCGACATCAGCACTACCGCGACTCGTCTGGCCGGCTTCCGAGATGCGATGGCCGAGCATGGCCTGGCGGTGGACGAGACGCTGATATCCGAGGCCGGTCTGACCGAGGCGGCCGGCGAGCGGGGCATGGCCCGCCTGCTGACGCTGCCTGCCGACCGTCTCCCCACGGCCATCTTCGTCGCCAATGACTTCGCCGCGCTGGGCGCTGTGGCGGCCGCGCGGGCCGCTGGCCTGCGAGTCCCAGACGACCTGTCGGTTGTTGGCTACGACGACATCCCGCCAGTGGGCTGGATCGAGCCGGCCCTGACGACCGTGCGGGTCCCGCTCAAGCCGATGGGCCGGCTTGCCACCGAGATCTTGATCCAGCGGCTTGGCGGATCGCTCGCGCCGGCCGAGCAGCCCGTTCAGGTAACGCTGTCAGTCGATCTGGTCGTGCGGCGTTCGAGCGCGCCGCCGCCTACCGCCGAGCCGAGCTTCAAACCAAGGACTAGAGTGTCCCAGCCGGAGACGCTCGGAAGCCTTACGTCGACCGTCGAAAGGAGCACCCCCCGATGAGACCGCTCGCAGCCTCACGCCTTGCGCGCCGCCTCGGCGCTCTGGTCGCCCTCAGCCTGTTCGCCGCGGCGTGCGGCGGGGCTGCTCCCGCGGCGCCGACCGTCGCTCCCGCCAAGCCCACCGAGGCGCCAAAGCCGGCCGCGCCCGTCGCGAGCCCAGCCGCCTCGCCAGCTGCCAGTCCGGCCGCCTCGCCGGCCGCCAGCCCGGTCGCGATGGCCACTCCGATGGCACCCAAGCCGGCCGTCAATCCGCCCGACAGGATGAAACTCGTGTTCGGAGGGGCGGTAACGCCACCGAGCATGGTGCACTTGCCACCGTACATCGCCAACGCGATGGGCTTCTTCGACGAGGTCGGCCTGGAAGTCGAGATCAAGAGCTTCGAAGGCGGCGTCGGCGCCCTGCGAGGTGGCATATCGGGCGGCCTGGACGTGGTAGCGACCAGCTCAGACCCGCTGTTCGCGGCGATCCAGCAGACCGCGCCGGTCAAGGCGATCGGGACCTATGCCCCCAAGCTGAGCGTGGTCCTGACGACGGGGCCGGACATCAAAACGGCCAGGGACTTGAAGGGCCGCAAGATCGGCATTCAGGAGGTGGGTGGCTTCAACGAGGTGATGGCCCGGCTCGTCCTCCAGACCGCCGGACTTACGCCAAATGACGTCGAGTACATCACGATCAGCACGGCCAACCGCGTCCCTGCCCTGGTCAACGGCCAGGTCGACGCCACGACGCTCCACATCGACCAGTACTACGCCGCCACGGGCGCCAAGTCTGACCTGGTCAACCTAGCACAGATGTGGGAGCTGGTCCCCAACTGGTGGTACTCGGCCTTCGTCGCGACAGAGGACAACATCAAGAACAAGCGCGAGGCGTTGACCCGGTTCATGACCGCGGTGATCAAGGCGCAGCGGTTCATGTATCTGAACCCGACCGAGACGAAGCGGATCGCGGTCGACGAGACGAAGCGCAAGCCGGAGGAGGTCGACAAGGCCTATGCCGACCTGGTCAAAGGTGGCATCTGGAGCGTCAACGATGGGATGCCGCGCGACCTGATCCTGTACACCATCGACAAGGAGGCCGAGGTCGGCATCGTCAAGCCGGAGAGCAAGCCGACGTATGAGCAGATTGTCGAGCGCTCGATCGTCGAGGAGGCGATCAGGCGAAACGGCGGCCCTTGGAGTGGCGATCCCCGCTGGTACTAGCCGAATTGAGAAAGGCTCGCTGAGATGACCGAATCTTCGGGCGGGGCCTCAGTCCTCAATTCCCGAGTCTCAAGTCTCAACTCCCCGAAGATGCGGGTGGAAGGCGCTACACGGACCTTCAGCGACGGCGCCGTGGTTGCCTTCGAGAACCTCGATCTCGAAGTCCGACCGAACGAGACGATCTGCATCGTCGGCCCGTCTGGGTGCGGCAAGACGACGCTGCTGCGCTGTCTGGGCGGGCTGCTCCAGCCTTCCGAGGGGCGCGTTCTGCTGGACGGCCAGCCAGTCACCCAACCGAGTCCGCACGTGGCGATGGTCTTTCAGCACTTCGGACTGTTCCCCTGGAAGACCGTGTATGACAACGCCGCCTATGGACTGAAGCTGCGCGGCCTGTCGCGGGAGACCTGGGAGATCCGGCTGAGGCCCTACCTCGACCTGGTTGGGCTATCCGGCTTCGATCAGATGTACCCATATCAGCTGTCCGGCGGCATGCAGCAGCGCGCCGGGCTGGTGCGGGCCCTGGCCCTGAATCCGGATGTGCTCTTGATGGACGAGCCCTTTGGCGCCCTCGACGCCCAGACGCGCGAGCTACTCCAGGAAGAGCTGCTGCGCATCCTGGAGCAGGAGCAGAAGACGATGGTCTTCATCACCCACAGCATCGACGAGGCGATCGTGCTGGGGGACCGCATCGCCGTGTTGTCGGCTCGCCCCGGCCACATCCGCGAGATCCTCGAGGTCGGTCTGCCCCGCCCACGGAACATTCAGGCCGCCCGGGCTACCGACCGCTTCTCGGAACTGCGCAGCCACATCTGGGAGGAGCTGCGGCCCGAGGCCGCGGCCGCGGTAGGGTGAGGTGAGGGCCGTGGTGCAGACATCTGTCGGCGACGCAACGGTCTCGCCCACGCCGGGCATCGACCCGTCAGCAGCCCGAGCCGCGGTGATCGACCGCAGCCGGGCCGTGGCCGCGGCCCGTCGGCGACGCGAGGAGGCTTTCAGGTGGTTCGTGCGGCTCCTCTCGCTGGCGGTCGTGTTGGGCGTGTGGGAGCTGTACGGCCGCAGCGTGAACAAGGCCCTGTTCGCACCGCCATCCGCCGTCGTCTCGGCCGGGTTCGAGATGACTCGCAGCGGGGAGCTGTGGTCCTATCTGCGGGGCAGCCTGGTGGTGCTCGCCTACGGCTTCGGCATCGCGCTGGTGCTCGGCATCCCGCTGGGAGTCGCGATCGCCCGCAGCCGGATCGTCGACTACGCCCTCAACTGGTACGTCGACGCCTTCAACTCAACCCCGAACGTCGCGCTCGTTCCGCTGATCACGCTCATCTTCGGCTTCGACGTGAGCGCCAAGGTGATCGTGGTCGTCATATCCGCGATTTTCGCCGTCATCGTCAATACCGAGCAGGGCGTCAGGAACGTCGATCGGCGGCTCCTGGAGGTCGCCCACGCCTTTCGCTCCAGCGAGCGCCAGCTCTGGACTGACGTGGTCATCCCATCGGCGCTGCCCTACATCGCGGCCGGCCTCCGCCTGGCGGTGGGACGAGCGCTGGTGGGCATGGTCGTGGCCGAGTTCTTCACCTCGATCACCGGCATCGGCTACCTGATCGTTCGTTACAGCAACTCGTTCCAGCCCGACCATTTGTTGGTACCGATCGTCCTGGTGATGGCGCTCGGGATCGCGCTGACGACAATCACGCGCCAGATCGAGAAACGCATCGCGCCCTGGACCGGAGCCACTGAAGATTGAGATCGGTACCGCGACCGTGAGGGAGCGGCCGCCACAAGGAGCATCTGCGTGAGAATCGTCGACCTGACCCAGCCGTGGGGCGACCGAATGCCCACCTGGCCTCAGTTCGCGTCGATCGAGGTGACCGACATCACCACCCACCACCGTGACCGCAAGAGCACCGTCCTGGTCAAGACCAACATGCACACCGGCACCCATATCGACGCGCCGATCCACTACGCCGAGGGCGGTAAGCACCTGGGCGAGATCCCCCTGGCCGACCTGGTGGGGACCGGACTGGTGATCGATCTCCGCCCCGTCACCAAGCCCTGGAGCTTCTACAGCCTGGACGACGTGCTGGGCTGCCTGCCCAGAAGCGAGGAGATTCGCGAGGGCGACGTCGTCGTCCTGTACACGGGGTGGGACAAGTACAACTGGACCAAGGCGACGCGCGACGACGTCATGTACTTCGATCGCCACCCCGGCCCGCGCCCGGAGGTTGTCGACTACCTAATCGACGAGAAGAAGATCAAGTGGATCGGCGCCGACCTCGCATCCATCGACCACTCGCTCTACGTCCGAGTGCGCTGGATGCGGCCCGACCTCGTTCGGGAGTTCGAGCAGATGTACGGGGGGCCCGTCGAGGAGCTGCTGCCCGAGAAGGACTTCGAGTACATCCATTACCGCACGGCGCGCAGCAACGTCTGCATGCTGGAGAACCTCGGCGGCGAGATCGCCGAAGTGGCGGGGATGCGCGTGACGCTTGGCGCCTTCCCCTGGCGCTGGATCGGCGGCGAGGGCTGCATCTGCCGCGTGGCCGCGTTCCTGGATCTAGACAAGCCGGGCGTCGAGGGCGCCACCCCACCGGGCGCGCAGCCGCGCCAGCGCGACGCCGGCACCACGCCCGCTCGCATCATGGCTAGCTCGAACGAGCCGGTCAGCTATTGAGGAAGAACATGGCGATCAGTGCGAACCCGAAGTGAAGCGCCCGGTCGTCGCCCATAGCGGGATCCCTGAATCGATGCGGGCGCTGGTTCTCACCAAGCCGCATAACCATGAGATCCGCGACGACGTCCCGACACCGCGCGCCGGCCCGATGGAGGTCCTGTGCAAGGTCGACGCGGTGGCGATTTGTGGCACGGACCTGCACATCTACGAGGGCAGGTTCCCTGGTCGCTGGCCACGAAGCTATCCGTTCATCCCCGGCCACGAGTGGTCGGGCACGGTTGTGCAGGTCGGTCCCGGCGCCGCCGAGCTCGGCTGGCAGATGGGCGATCGGGTGGCAGGCACCTCGCACGCCGGATGTGGCTACTGCCGCATGTGCACGATTGGCCGGTACAACCTGTGCGACAATTACGGCAACGAGCCGATCCACCACCAGTACGGCCATTACAGCCAGGGCGCGGACGCCCAGTACGTCGTCCACTCGATCAAATCAGTCTTCAAGATCCCGGACGAGATGGAGCTGTCAGTCGGGGCCATGGTGGACACGGCCAGCATCGCGCTGTACTCCGTCAAGCGCCCGGGCATCAATGCCGGTGACGTGGCGGTCGTCGTGGGGGCCGGCCCGATGGGCCTGCTGACCGCCGATTGCGCGCTGGCGCTGGGCGCTGGGCGGGTCATCGTCACCGGCTCAGGCGCACGGCTTGAAAAGGCCCGCCAGATGGGCTTCGAGGTGGTCAACTACCGTGAGGAGGACCCGGTCGAGGTCATCAGGCGGTCGACGGACGGCAAGGGCGCCCACGTTGCGATCGACACGGGTGGGACCGTTGACTCGGTCCTTCAGACGGTGAACGTGCTGGGCAAAGGGGGGCGGGCCTCATTCACGGGCATCCCCGTGGAGCCGGTCTCGCTCCCCATCCAGAAGGTCGTCCTGGAGGAGATCGACCTGTTCGGCGTGCGTGCCAACCGCAACACGATGGATGAGGTCATTCCGCTCATCATGACCGGCCGCGTGCGCGTCGAGCCGCTTGTCACCCACGTCTTCCCGCTCGAGCGCTACGGCGAAGCGCTTCACACCTTCGCGCAACGCGTGGACGGCGCCCTAAAAGTCCTGATCCGCCCGAATGACTGAGGACGACACAGTCTGAACACGTCCAGTCGCGCGATCCATCATCGTCGCTGCGATTACAGCCGGATCGGGGCCGGCCGCGGGGCGCCGGTCGGCTGATCACATGCCTGAGCGGCGAGTCCCCGACACCATGCGGGCGGTGGTCTGCCAGGAGCCCGATCGCTTCGAGGTCCGCGGCGATGTGGAGGTGCCCGCGCCGGGCGGCGGTCAGGCGCTGCTCCGAGTGATGAGCAGCACCATCTGCGCCACCGATCAGAAGATCTTCGCCGGGCAGTTTCCGGGCACCCGCTTCCCCCACATCCCGGGCCACGAATTCGCCGCCCAGGTGGTGGCCGTCGGGCGCAACGTCGACCAGGTTAAACCGGGCGACCGGGTGGGTGTGGAGGTCCACGTCGGCTGTGGGTCCTGCGCGCGCTGCCTGGAGGGCCTGTACCAGCTCTGCGAGAGCTATGGACGACGCGACAAGGGCCACGCTCACATTGGCTTCACGGTAGCCGGCGGCCTCGCCCAATACGTCGCGGTGTCGGTAAAGGCGTTACACCCCCTGCCGTCCCAGCTCACCTGGGACGAAGGCGCTTTCACGGACAATATCGGGATCGCGCTCTACGCGGTTGAGCGTGGGCGACTCCAGGCTGGGGAGAGCGTTGTGGTGATCGGGCCCGGCGCCTTTGGGGCGCTGGCCGCCCAGGTGGCGCGCGCGATGGGGGCCGGGCGGCTGGTGATCCTGGGCACACGCCCCGAGCGAATGGCGCGTATGGAGGGCCTGGGAGCGGACGCGCTCGTCGCCGCCCGTGGCGACGAGGCGGTCGAGCGGGTCAGAGCGGCCCTGGGCGGGCGGGGCGCCGACGTGGTAGTCGAGTTCGCCGGTACGTCCGAGGCCGCTCGCCAGGCCTTGCTGATCGCTCGCCGCGGCGGGCGAGTGGTATTGGCCGGCGCGACTGGTCCAGGCCGTGAGCTGAGCGGAACCGACCTGAGTACCATCGTGCGTGGCCATCTCGACATTTACGGCTCGCTCGCAAACCCGAAGGGGGTCTCGCGGCGCGGCCTGGAGCTGATCGCGCGGGGCCTGGTGGACGTCAAACCCTTGATCAGCCATCACTTTCCGCTTGATCGCTTCGCCGAGGCCTGGCAGACGTTCGTCGAGCGGCGCGGCGGCGCGATCCGGGTCATGCTCCACCCCCACGCGGAGTAGCCGAGAGCCCGGCGCGAGCGTCGAGCAGATGTGGAGCGTAAAAGACTGGTGCCTGGCTGTCGATCGGAACCACGCCCGACGGGGAAGCGGCCGCCGTCTGGACCCTCCCGCGCCGGGAGTCCGTTTGACGCGTACCAGTCCATTTGGGCCGGTCTTTCAGTCCGTTTGAGTGACCCCGCCACTGCGCTCCTCAGCGTTTCATCGTGCAGAAGGCCGCTGCACGTGACCAGCAAACGCTCGGCCTGGAGGAGCCATGGCAGTCCGGATGCCGGCCGAGGCCGGACGGCGGAATCTTTTCTGCACCTGTGCTCCCTACCTGGCGATAGCGACGACCGCGATTGGCGCCACGATCATCGCAGGTGCTCTGTTCAGCATAGCCACCCAACAGCCCGTGGACACTATTATCCACAACGTCAGCTTCTCACCCCGCCACCGGGCTGACTCCACCGCGGACAGCCCCACAACGAGCGTCGTGGCGGCCATCGTCGACCGCGGCTCCAGCGACGGGCAAGTCAGGGTCGATCAGTTTGAACTGTCGCGCGCAATCGCCCCACTCAAGGCAGAAGTGATCCAGGAAGCCCGAGCTGACGAGGCGCACTCGCGGCACGGACTCGATCGACGAGTGGGGGGCTTCTCGTTCAGCCAGGAGACCCTCGCGACGATCGGATCAACCTCGGCCGCCAACAATAGCCTCCGCGCGGGCGCAACATCTGACTCCGCTCCTGATGAGGCTGGCGTGATATTCGTTGTAGTCGACTCGGGCAAGCAGGCGCTCCTCCCGCCGTCGACTGGCGAGGCGACCCCGCGTTAGTGAGCTCGCGCAGAAAAGACGGCTAAGTCGGTCGCGGCCGCCGACCGATGCTCTTGCAGATATGCCTGGGCTATCCGGGCGCTGCCTTTCTGAGGCTAACCCGGCCCGCCAAATTGACACCCCTTCGACGCAGCAACTAGACTTGCCCATCCGGCCGGTTCGCGCGCGCTCGACAGGGGTGGAATGGGGTCCGTAGCTCAGATCGAGGAACAGGCAAGCGAGGTGGGTCAGCCGCCCGACGGCGACCTCCTCGCGCTGGCACCCCCCCCCTGGGCGGGGCTGTCTGCTCGCTCCTTTCACCCACCGCATCGGCGGCAAGATCATCAGCCCCTACCTCGTGCTGGTGTTCGTCCTGGCTGCGCTTGCCACGTATGTGGTTATGAGCCTGGTCACGACTTCGTTGGAAGAGAAGTTCCGCAGCCAGCTGGCGGATGCCGGCCGCGCAGCCAACGAGGAGATGGTCAACATCGAGAGCGATCACTTGAAGGTATTCCGCCAAATGGCCTTTACGGAGGGGGTCGCCGAAAACTTGCAGTCGGGAGATACCAGTCACCTCCTGAACCTGCTCGCGCCGATCGTGGGCAACACACACGTCGACTACGCAGACGTGCTCGATGCCCAGGGAAATCTGCTGCTCGCTCTGCGTTCGTCCCAGCGAGCGGGAGAGACCGCCCTGGTGGATCGAAATGCCAGCCAGTGGCCGCCTGTGCGCAAGGTGCTCGACCGCCAGGAGGACGAGCTCGGGGACAAGTTCTCGGCGATCGTGGGTACGCCCTGGGGGCCGATCCTTTATACGGCGGGTCCCGTAAAGGTGGCCAACGAGCTGGTCGGGGTTATCGCC
>WNGA01018946.1_pt1 | contig 11167 bp, 6 predicted proteins | sample 5400061 | NCBI WGS metagenome assembly WNGA01 (sample SAMN13153366, study PRJNA577476) | soil metagenome | isolation source: 100 cm soil or saprolite under grassland replicate 2 | place: USA:California | collected 2016-06-15
AGCTTCGCGATTGTCGACGCGAGCGGCACCTGCGTCCGTCGAGTCGGATCGGAGGGAATCATCAGTACCGTGGCTGGCGTCTGCGGCACGAGCGGGTACCGCGGCGACGGCGGCCCGGCGACACAGGCGATCTTCGCGATGGACCATATCACCATCGGGCCGGACGGCGTTCTCTATGCTGCCGATGGCAACTCCCGCATCCGCCGCGTCGCGCCGGCACTGCCTGGTCTGTCCCTCAGCGATAGCCTTATCCCAGCCGAGGACGGCAGTGAGGTCTTCGTGTTCGACCGTCTGGGCCGACACCTCCGCACCCTCAACACGCTGACCGGGGCGGTGATCTATCAGTTTAGCTATGACTCAGCCAGTCGACTGAGCTTAATTACAGACGGCGATAACAACATCACCAGGATCGAGCGCGCTCCTGATGGTCGGCCACTTGCAATCGTCGCGCCATTCGGCCAGCGTACGACGCTGGGGGTAGATGCCAATGGCTACCTGGCCAGCAGTAGCAACCCGATAGGGGAGACACATCACTTCACATCTACCGATGACGGCTTGCTCACCACGTTAACCGATCCGCGGGGCAACACCTATCACTTCTCGTATGATTTTCTCGGCCGCCTGATCGGCGATGCGAATCCTGCTGGTGGCGCCCAGAGTCTGAGCCGCGCAACGCTGGCGAACGGCGCGGTTGTAACCCGTACGACAGCGCTCGACCGTAACAGCACCTACAGCACGGAGGATCTTGCTACCGGCGTGCAGCGCCGCGTGAACAGTTTCCCGGATGGAACCCAGAGCCAAGAGCAGATCAACACTGACCGCAGTCGTATGTTGACTTTGCCTGACGGCACCGTTTCAACAGTGATCGCTGGGCCGGATCGGCGCTGGGGCATGCAGGCACCTTTCGTTACCGGACTGACCACGACAACGCCGGGCGGCCTCGCGCTTACAATGGCAGCTGATCGAACCGTCGACCTGGCGAACCCCGCCGATCCTTTGAGCCTGAGGAGCATCACGGATAAGCTGATCATCAACGATGAGTTCAAGGACAAGCCCTACACGAGCAGCTATGATGCGGCAGCCAGAATGTTCATCGAGACCACACGCGAGCGCCGGGAGAGCCATACGGCAATTGACGCCCAGGCCCGCCCGGTACGTTCACAAATCGCCGGGCTCGCACCAGTGAGCTATACCTATGACACACATGGGCGCCTCACGACCATCACGCAGGGCGAAGGGGAATCGGCGCGAATAACAGCGCTGACCTACAACACCAAGGGCTATATGGACACTATGACCGATCCGTTGGGCCGTACTATACACTTCGCCTACGATACGGCTGGACGAGTCACACAGCAGACCATGCCCGACGGGCGCGTGGTCGACTACACCTATGACGCGAACGGCAACCTAACGAACCTTACTCCGCCGGGGCGACCCGCACAGCTCGGGTATGACTCGGGCGGTCGCCTGAATACACTCACGACGCCAAGGGGCGTGACAACGTACAGCTATGAGTCCACAACCGGCAATCTCGCTGGCATTGCCGCGCCCGGTGGCAGTACGCTCGCCTTCTCCTACGACGGGTCTCTCCTGACACGCGAGGCATGGCCTGGTCCAATCAGCGGCACGGTGGACCGGGCCTATGACAACGACTTCCGCGTGATCTCGACAAATCTCAACGGCAGCAACACTATCAGCTACCAGTACGACGGCGACAGCCTGCTCACCCGTGCCGGCGACTTAGCGCTCAGCCGCGATAGCCAGAATGGCCTGCTCCAGGGCACAGCTCTGGGGAATTTCACCGACTCGTGGAGCTACAATAGCTTCGGCGAGGCGATTGGTTACCGTGCTGCCTATTCCGGCGGCGGAATCTTTATGACACAATACACCTACGATGGGTTAGGGCGCATTACTACCAAAAGTGAAACTATTGGTGGGACGACGAATGTCCTCAGCTATACCTATGACCTCGCTGGCCATCTCACCGCAGTCAAGCAAAATGACACCGCCATCGCTTCTTACAAGTATGACGACAACGGTAACCGACTGAGTTTTTCTAATCGAGTTAGCACGATCAACGGTACATACGACGACCAGGACCGCCTCCTTCAGTATGGCCCAACCTCGTACGCCTACACCGCCAATGGCGAACTGCGCAGCAAGATACGTGATGGTCAGACCACCACATATCAGTATGATGATCTCGGCAATCTCATAGCAGTGAGTTTGCCCAACGGCACACAGCTCGAGTACGTGGTGGATGGCCAGAATCGCCGTATTGGCAAGAAAGTGAACGGTGTTCTTATACAGGGGTTCTTATATCAAGATCAGCTCAACCCGATCGCCGAACTGGATGGAAATGGCAACATCGTCAGTCGCTTCGTCTACGCCAGCCACGCGAACGCGCCTGACTACATGATCAAGGGCGGGGTTTCATATCGCATCATCACTGATCACCTGGGCAGTCCACGGCTTATCGTCAATGTCACGACAGGCGAGATTGCCCAGCGAGTGGACTATGATGAGTTCGGCAATGTTATCGAGGATACAAACCCTGGCTTTCAGCCGTTTGGGTTTGCTGGTGGGATATATGACCAGCACACAAAGCTGGTTCGCTTCGGGGTGAGAGATTACGATGCTGAGACAGGACGGTGGACAGCGAAGGACCCGGTTGGGCTTGAGGGTGAGACTACAAATCTGTATGCCTATGTCGCAAATGATCCTATGAATTGGGTAGATCCAGGTGGTATGGACCCGTGTGAAGATGTAAAAAAGATGGGCCTTGCGCGGGATTCTGCCGGCGGTGTTATTTGCAGTGGCGCAAGGAAGATCATATGTGTATGGCAGAAGTCACCCATGCCGGAGATCAATGAATGCATAATCGAGCACGAGCGTTCGCATTTAGAGGAAGTCAATTGTCCTCAGATTTGTAGTTTCCAGAATTACTTATCCCTCACGCGCCCTGCTGGCAAAGGGGACGAATGCAAAGCCTACAAGAAGCAATTGACCTGCTTGGGACGAAAGCGTTCAATTTGTCGTGAGCCGGGCCGCACAAAGATCCAGTGCGAAAGATTCTTTGACTTTGATATTGGAAACGCGAAGACTATGATGAAAGACCTTAGATGTTATAATTGATCTTGGCGATGGTATCGTCCGGAGATTTGGAAGCCGATCTGCGCGAGATCCTAGAGCGCCGCAATGCCGACAAGCGTATAGCGGCACTGGCAGCCTGGCGGTATCCTGGCACGCCCAGTGGCAATCACTCAATTTTTGGACGCTGTCGCACCACCCCCCAACTCTCAATCTCAGATCGTTGTGCCCTTCGTCGCCTGCTCAGCCAGGCGCCGCAAGTGGTGGTGGAGGTGGAAGGGATACTACCATTTCCAAGCTTGATAGAGTCGTACCCATCGGCGCGGAAAAGCACAAAGATGAAAAGACCGGGTTCTATGATGCGGTCAAACGTGAGGATGCAAGCACTATCAGCTCCGCCCCAAACGTGACAGCTTTCGCTGGATAGTGTCTACTCATCAAACATCGTGTAGAACTAGCTGTAGTTCCGAATTGCCCACAATCAGGTTAGCTCTGAAAAGGATGATGGGTTAGTGAATGGTGGTTTGTCAAGAGTGGTGCAAATTGTTAGCCTGGCATCCGCAGCTTTCTAAAGCACAGACCGCGCACAACGGCATAGAACAACAGTAAACAACTGCCCTCGTTGCGGAACGCGGCTGCCATCTTCTTACTGCGCTTCTTCACCTCCTCAAACATCCGCTCGAGAATGTTCGTCGTTCGGATGCTTTTCCAATGCAGTTCGGGAAATGCATAAAACGTCAGACAGGCTTCCCAATCGCGCTGTAAGCAACTGATCGCTGACGGATAGAGGCTCCGATACTTCTCGATGAAGCAGGCGGCTATCTGATCGGCCTGCGCGCGGCTCTTCTGGTAGAAGATCGCCCGTAGCTCCTGGCGCACTGCCTCACGCTGTTTGTCGGGCACATGGCTGAGGATGTTTTCCATCTTGTGGACCACACAGCGCTGGCGCCTGGCATTCGGGAACTTTAAGGCGATCGCGTTCAGCATTGCCTGGTGACCGTCGCTGACAAACAGGTCAATCGTCTGCACGCCGCGCGTCTTGATGTCGCAGAGCAGGTTTTCCCAGGCACCTTGGTTCTCACGTTCGCCAACCGTGAAGGCAATCACTTCGCGCTCTCCTGCCTCGGTTATGCCAATCAGCGCCAAGATCGGCATCTTCATTCCTTCGCCATCGTAAATCACGCTGAAATAGGTGCCGTCGGCAAACACGTAGAGATAGCGAGATGGCAACTCGCGCTGCTGCCAAGCCGCGAACTCGGCCTCTAAGCTATGGAAGACCCGAGAAACAGTCGATGGGCTGGGTGGTGCCGTGCCAGTCAGGTGCTCGACGGCCGTGCCCACCGCTCGCTGGCTCACTCCACCGACGAACATCTCGCGCATCAGATTGTCGACCTCACTCATTCGGCGCTGATAGCGCTCGAAGAGCTGAGTATGGAAACCAGCCCGTGTGCGTGGAATGGGCAGATCTTCGATTACACCAGCCGTGGTGCCAAGCGAGCGCGAACGGTGGCCAGCACATTGATCGCGCCGCTCGCTCGTCCGCTCATAGCGCCCTGCACCAATGAATTGGGTCACCTCCTCTTCCAAGATGTCGATAAAGGTGGTGCGAATCGCCTGTCGTATCTGCTCGTGGACAAACGCGCGAAAGGTTGCCTGCGCTGCTTGACTGTCAAGCTCAGGTTGCGTATCCTTGGTGGTGGGGGTCATGGCTATCCTCCATACTTGGGTGTGTGGTTACCTCAAGTATAGGATGCCTGGCTCCCTTTTTGCACACTTTTCAGAATACCACCTAGTGAATCGACAGAGGATCCTAATGATTATCCTGATATCCCAATCACGAAACACCCAACTCAAGTCTGACTCACATGATTTTCAGTATACGTATAATATACATACCATAGCGAAAACGCTGGTTCTTTGCCCTACTGTGTTATTGGCATAGAAGCATTTCTCATTCTCAGTGCAGAGCGACCGTATCAAATCGCTGTCATGCGTGATACCACACCAGCCCAATATACATTGTCGTGGCACAATTATTGTCAATACCGTTCTTCCGCACGTACCCGTCCTGTCACAATCTCATGGATCGTTTCGGGCCACATCGGAATCATCAGGGGTGTGCGTTCACCATCTGCCAACAGTAGCGCAGTCGAGCCGACACTCTTGACCATTCGGCAGGTCGCAAGATACGCTTCCTCTTGCTCATTTAAGCCGAGCAGGCTCGCCGCCCGAGTGATTGCACTCGAATCCTGGTTCAGACCCAGTATCAGCTTGGTCTTTGCATTCTCGAGTAGCACGCGCGTCTGCTCGCTGCCATCCAGGTCATCCAGGCTCTGCGTGATCACGGTGGCTTTGAACTGCAGCGAGCGCCCAATACGGAAGATCGCCTGCATCGTCCGAGCGCCAGCCTCGGAATGTAAGAGCGCATGCGCTTCATCAAGCACCAGATGCACGCGTCGCCCCGTCGGCCGGTTGATCGCAACGCTCACAAAGAAATCCATGACAATCACAGGGATGAGCCGCTCCAGCACCTCGTCATTCGCGCGCAGCAGCGCCGAGAGGTCGAGCGCCAACAGCGGATTATCAGTTGGGATGTTCGATGCGTGATTGAACAGATCACCTATTGTGCCGCGGGTGAACAGCGTCATCGCCCGCGCTAGCTCCGTGTCGACTGCTTCAAGCTGCGCCTGCACATCGCTGAAGGTCGGCATCTTGCCTTTGAAGGTGCGCGGATCGCTGGTAATGCCATAGGAAGCATACGCCGCGGCGATCGCCTCCTCGATCTGCGCCATCCCTACGGCATCCACGTGCGTGCCCATCTGCTTCAGTTCACGGGTTATCAGCGCCTTGACCACGCCGATCCGCTGCCCGAGCAGATCTTCCTCTAGCTCGGCGACCGCATGCGCACGCTCGGGTGAAAGTACTGGCAGCTCGAGCGGGTTGATATGGTAGCCAGCTTTAGATGAAAGTGAAATGTACGCGCCGCCGAGCGTGGTCACAAGCTGACGATACTCCTGGAACTTCGGATCGAGGATGAGGAGCGCGTCCTCACCTAACGCCAGCTCCTGCGTGAGCAGACCGCTGACTGCGTAGGTTTTGCCGCTGCCCGACTCGGCAATGACTAGCGCGTGCGGATTCGTCGCAGTCCAGCGATCCCAGAGAATGGGCGTGCCAGTACGTGGATGCTCACCCCAGACAATTGGCAGTCCACCGGGATGTCGGCGGAGACCCGGCGCGGCGGTGGGCAAGCCCATGACTACCGCCTGTCCGCTGGTATCGTGGAGCAAGCCCAACATCTCGCGGCCAAGCGGCAAGGCTTCAATGTAGCCTTCCCATTGTTGAAAGCGCGCGACCGCCAGCTGAAGACCTTGTTGCGCGGCGGCCAGCCGCACCGTGTCGACCTGTGCGGCCAATTCCTCGGGCGTCGCAGCCACGATCGTAATGGTGATGGCGTACTGATACATGCGGTCGGCCCCAGCCGCCAGGTCGCGGCGCAGCTCCGCCGCCGCGGCCATGCCCTGCTGTGCGTCAGTGTCCAGATTTGTGCCAGCCTGGATGTCACCAGCCAGCGTGCCGAGCGCGGCGTCCTCGCTGCGCGCCAGCAGGCGCCGCGCGAGCGCGTCCGGGACCGGCACGATCCGCTGGTGGACGGTGATGCCGGGCGCGTCGAGGCCCAGCGCCGGGTCGGTCAGCCAGGCCAGATCAAGCGCTGGCGGAAAGCCGCGCAGCTCCAACGTCGTGAGATAGCTGTCGCCGACTTGGACCATATGATTCCAGCGGCGGTCAACACCATCCGGGGCGAGCAGGTCAATCAAGGTCGTCGCACCAGATCGGAACGTCGTGCCGGCGGTTCTCTGGGTCCGGCGCGGCGAATGTTCGAGAATCGGCTTCTCGAGGGCTTCGCGCAAACTCAAGTCATGCTCCCTTCACAGAAAAAGCGGCAGGAAGCCGCCCCCTTTAGGGGCGCGGAGGATTGCCGCGCTGCATTCGGGTTGAATATGTCGCTCTTTTGAGCTACTATTCAACATATGAAACTGATTGCACAACTCAAGTTGCAGCCGGCGCCTGAACAGGCGGATGCACTCAAGCGCACGCTTGAGGCTGCCAATGCCGCGTGTAACTACATCAGCGATCTGGCTTGGAATACGCGCACGTTCGGCAAGTTCGCGCTTCAGACGTTGTGCTATCAAGATGTGCGTGAGACATTTGGCTTGTCGGCACAGATGGTTGTATGCGCGCTTGGCAAGGTGGGCGATGCCTACAAGCTGGATAAGCAGACCAAACGCATCTTTCGTCCGCTCGCCTCCATCGCCTATGATGACCGCATCCTCTCGTTCGCTCTGCCCGACTCGTCGATCTCGATCTGGACGCTCGACGGACGACAAGCAATCCCGTTCGTATCTGGTGAACGCCAGCGACGGATGCTTGGCACGCATCAGGGTGAAAGCGATCTGCTGTTTCATCGTGGCGAGTGGTATCTGCTGGTGACGTGTGAGGTTGAGGAACCTGATCGACAGGATGTTGATGACGTGCTTGGGATTGATCTCGGTGTGACGAACATTGCCAGCGATTCGGACGGAACAATCCACAGCAGCCGTCATGTCAACAACGTACGCTATCGGCATCGGCGGCTGCGAACCAAACTCCAAAAGCTCGGAACGAAAGCGGCGCGGCGGCGACTCTCGCAGCTTGCTGGTCAAGAGCGTCGCTTCGCAAAGGATGTGAACCACACGGTCAGTAAACGCATTGTTGAGACTGCCGAACGCACGAAGCGAGCGATTAGCCTTGAAGACCTCAAGGGCATCCGCACGCGGGTGAGGGCTAGCAGGCAGCAGCGCGCTCAACTGCATAACTGGTCGTTTCATCAACTCCGTTCCTTTATCGGCTACAAAGCACAGCGGGCGGGTATTCCCCTTGTGCTGGTCGATCCGCGCAATACCTCGCGCCGTTGTCCGGCATGTGGGCATACGGACAAGGCCAATCGCCCCAATCAAGCAACGTTCCACTGTGTGTCGTGTGGCTGCGCTGGTCATGCTGACACAATCGCTGCTGAGAACATTCGTGTTCTTGGCAGGGCTGTTGTCATGCAGCCACACGTCTCGGAGACAGCTTCGGCAGTCGCGCCAGGGACAAGCCGCCGGCTTTAGCCGCGTGGTTCATGACTCTCAGTTCCTGTTGTCACGACCCGCCGCACTCGGTCGAGGAGCATGCCGGCCAGCGGATAGCGTTGGCCGCGGACTGGATCGGAAAGGCGATAGATCAGCTGAGCAATCTCCTCGGCCTCCATCAACCGTGGCGCCGGGGCGGCGCCGAGCGGCGTGAGCGCATCGGCAAGCCGGCGCGCTTGCTCGACCGCCTGTGCCAGGGCTGAGCGACCAGCATTTGCCCGTCCTGCGCTCTTTCGGTCACTGCGCCCAATCAGTCCGGCGAGATCCAGGCCGCCCATTGCGCGCGTGCTGGCGTCTGCGTTGGATGTGACGGCCCAGATCACCTGCTTGGCACGGCTGCCGCTGTACTGGCCCAGCTCCACCAGATAGTCAGCCATCTCCGCCAACACGCTCGCGAGTAGCGGATGCTCGACGTCCTGTTGCCGAGCAAGCAGCGTCGCGACCGCACCAGCGATATCAGGCGGCTGATCGACCAGATACACATCAATCGGCGCGTCAAGCGCCAGCAGCAGCCGATGGTAGTCATCGCCTACCTGCGAGCGTGCGACCAGCGATAGCAGATCCCAGGCTGGCGCACCACCGCTGACCAGTCCGACTGCAATCCCGTCCGGCCGCAACAGCGCGCCGCGGACGATCTGGGTCGGATATACCTGGCGGATGTCATTCATCTATTTTCTCTCTGACAAGGTGACAAGATGACAAAATGACGTTTGTTCCGCAGTAACTCATCTTGTCACCCCTGCCAGCGTGGGCGGCGAGCGACGATCATCGGCTGTATCTCAGCAGGCAGCATCAGCATGATCGGTTCGAGCCGCAGCCGGCGTTGGCGCCAATAGTGCCGCACCACAATACGTCCAACCTCGCGTGTGGATCGCCCCCACCAGCGCAGTTCGAACATCACGAGGCCAATGATGATCAGCGCGCCAGTCAGCTGGATCGTCCGCATGAGTTCGGCGCCAGCAACAATCATCAGCCCACCGCAAAAGATCAGCCCGGCGACGATCAGGAACGCCCGCGCTGGGACGCGTGTGCTGGAGAGCTGAATGGAGGATCGGACCCGCAGATTGCGGGGGACATGCGCGCTCAACATCGTACTTCCTTTAGAGGGCGCTCTGCGCCCACTTCACCAGCACATCCGCTTTCGCGGCAATCGCGAGCAATACCACCAGGATGAGCGCGTCCTTGCCGGCCGCACCAAGATCGCGCGGCGACGACGCAATATGCTTGAACAGGTCGATGACGAAATACAGCATGACGACCGCCGAGAGTATCTTCACCAGCCAGAATGTGATCGAAAGAAGGATGATTGGCGGCCTGAGAAGCAGTACGACGGCGCGGCCGCCACGAACGCTGTCGTCAATTGCACCATGGGAATCCACTCCAGACATTGGTACAGAACCATTGCCCAACGCCACCGCCGCCATACCTGCCACCATCGGCGTACGGAGACCAGTATTGTCCTATGGGCGTCGCGCCAGGGACCGGCGTGAACATCAGCGCGCCCGGATAATTCGGCGGCGGCAGCTGATACGGCGCCCCTTCGGGAATGATCGGCGTGGGCGTTACTGCACCAGAGAGATGTCTGTTATGAGCAAGCTGCTGCAGGGCTGGCGGTCGAGCTCCACTGGCAACAGTGTTTCCTGGCGCCTGCGGTAAAAATGCCAGTGGATCGGCCAGATCGGTGAAGCAATTCGCATCAGCAGGCGGCGTGCGACCCTGGAGCCACTCCGGCGTGCAGATGTCAATGGTGGGCCAGCTACCATCGTAGCTTTTGACCTTCAGACCCAGGTGCAGGTGCGGCCCGGTGGTCTGACCAGTCAGTCCGACGAAGCCGAGCGTCGAGTCGAGTTGGTACACCTTGTTGCCAGCCCGAATTGGTGGGCCACAGCCAGCAAACGTCTCGACCGCACTGCGATAACTTGGCGCGCCGAGCACACAAAGTTGCCAAGACTCCGACAGATTGGTCGTAGGGTCGCCGCCAGTGCTATTCGAGCCGCTTGCGCAACCGATCGTGCTCCAGGCAACCTCTGGAAAGGCCGCCTGAAGCGTCGCCAGATCCCAGACCTGGCGCATCGCGCTGGTCCAGGCGATACCGTCCGGGTGCCACTCATAGTGCCACCACTCTGCCGTGTCGCCCTGCACCGGGATGCGCTGCCAACCGTGCGACTCGAAGATTGTCGTAATGTCTACATTATTGACGTACAAACGAAAGCGGTTGCCTTCAGCCACCCGTACGAATGCTCCGTCCTGCTTGAGATCGACCGCACGGCCAGCCTTATGCCAGGATGCCTGCAAGACACCGGGCTTGCTGGTCGTGAACGACGGTTGGCGCAGCACATCGCTCAGGACGGCGAGCGCGTCAACGCCGGTTCGCTCGAGGATTTCAGCGCGCACCGCGGCAAAGCTGGCCGCTGCCGGCGCGAGCAGCTGTGGATTCGGGGCGGTCACGTTGGGCAACTGCACCAGTGCCTGGGATGCGCAGTCGGGTGTCATGCTGCCCGGGCCACTCGGCGGCATCGGTGTTGTCGACGTACTCGGTAGCGCTGGCGTTGCGGATGGTGGCACGGGCGTTGGCGTATCCTGCACGACCTGCAACTCCAGCGACTGGCGCTGCTCCGGCTCATCGTGCGTGGGCATCAGCATGACGGTCATATCGAGCGAGAGTGCGCCACGCGCGTCGCGCAGCTCCAGCGGGATACTGGTATCGCTCGGCACACGGATTGGACACGTAATCAGTATTGCTGTGCCGTAGCACTCCGGCGGAAGCGTGGGTGCCAGCCGCAGCCCACTATAGTTCGGCAGTGCAATGATCAGATACGCCGGTGTCTCCGCAGAACTACCGGTCACTGCAATGCGCAATGTCGTCGTCGCGCCGAACCTAATTGCCGGCGGGTCAAGGGTGGCTG
>WNGA01028605.1_pt1 | contig 11164 bp, 10 predicted proteins | sample 5400061 | NCBI WGS metagenome assembly WNGA01 (sample SAMN13153366, study PRJNA577476) | soil metagenome | isolation source: 100 cm soil or saprolite under grassland replicate 2 | place: USA:California | collected 2016-06-15
GGGAGAAGACCAACGTCAACGGGGGGGCGATCGCGCTCGGGCACCCCGTGGGGTCCTCCGCGAATCGGCTCGTCACGACGCTCCTGAAGGAGATGCGCCGCCGCGACGTCCAGTTCGGGCTGGCGACGATGTGCATCGGCGGCGGGCAGGGCGGCGCCGTCGTGCTCGAGGCGGCGTGAGCGCCTTTCGGATCGACGTCGCTCCGGACGGCGTGGGGAGTCTGACCTTCGATCTCCCCGGCGAGAAGGTCAACAAGTTTTCCCGGGAGGTCTTCGTCGAGCTGTCGGAGGTCATGGTCCGGCTCTCCCAGGACCCGCGCGTCCGCGCGCTCCTGGTCCGGAGCGGAAAGCCCGAAATCTTCATCGCCGGAGCGGACTTGAAGGAGTTCACCCGGATCGGCCCGGAGGAGATCTCGGCCGGGTCCGCTCGCGGTCAGGCGCTCTTCGAGCAGCTCGCCCGTCTTCCGTTTCCCACAATTGCCGCGATCGACGGCGTCTGTCTCGGCGGGGGAACGGAGTTCGCTCTCGCCTGCGACTACCGCTTGATGTCGGACTCGCCGTGGGCGCGCATCGGCCTCCCGGAGGTTCGCCTGGGGATCTTTCCGGCGTGGGGGGGTTGCGTGCGGCTTCCCCGGCTCGTCGGACTCTCGGCCGCGCTCGACCTGATCTTGACGGGAAGAGAGATCGACGCCCGGCGGGCAAAGCGCATCGGGCTGGTGGACGAGTCCGTGCCGGCGGCGATCTTCGACGATCACGTGCGCCGTTTCGCGCGATCGAAGGTCGGGGGACCGAAGCGGGTCCCCCGTCCCGACCGACAGAGTGCTGCGGAACGCGTCCTCGAGGCGACGCCGCTCGGGCGGCGCATCATCTTCAAAAAGGCGCGGGAAAGCGTTCTCGCCGAGACGGGCGGCCACTACCCGGCGCCGTTCGAAGCGATCGCGGTCATCGAAGAGAGCTGGGGGAAGCCGATCGATGCCGCCCTGGAGGTCGAGAGCCGCCGGATCGCCAACGTCTTCGGCGGCGAGGTCCAGAGGAATCTCCTCGACATCTTTTTCGCGACGGAGCAGGTGAAGAAGGAAACGGGAGTGGAAGACCCCGGGGTGCGCCCGAGAGAGGTCACGAAGCTGGGCGTTCTCGGCGCCGGCCGGATGGGGGGCGGGATCGCGCACCTGGCGGCGGACCGTGGAATTCCGGCGCGCATGAAGGACGTCGAGCCGAAAGCGCTCGCTCACGGGTTCGCGTCCGCCGCCGAGATCTTCCGCGACGCGGTTCGCAAGCGCCGACTGACGGAGCGCGAGATGGCGGCGCGCATGGCCCGGCTTTCCGGAACCCTCGACTACTCCGGTTTCGCGAAGTGCGAGGTCACCATCGAGGCAGTCGTCGAGAAGCTCGAGGTCAAGCAGTCGGTCCTCGCGGAGTGGGAAAAGGTGGTGCCGGAAACCGCCATCTTCGCTACGAATACTTCGACGATCCCGATCGCCCGGATCTCCTCGGCAGCGAGCCGGCCGGATCGCGTGGTGGGGATGCACTTCTTCAATCCCGTCCACCGCATGCCGCTGGTCGAGGTCATCCCGGGGGAAACCACTTCCCAGGAAACGACCGCGACGATCTTCGCGCTCGCGAAAAGACTCAAAAAAATCCCGATCGTCGTCCGGGATCTGCCGGGCTTCCTCGTGAACCGGATCCTCGCGCCGTATCTCTCGGAGGCGGTTCGGCTCGTCCGGGAGGGATGCCGCATCGAGGACGTGGATCGCGCGATGACGGATTTCGGGATGCCGGTCGGTCCGCTTGCGCTCTTGGACGAGGTGGGCTTGGACGTCGCGGTCAAGGCGGGCGAAGTCCTCCAGGCCGCGTTTCCGCAGCGGATCAAGTCGGGCGGGGACGAGGCGCTCGTCGCCGCCGGCCGCCTCGGGCGAAAGAGCGGCGCCGGATTCTACGAATACTCGGCGGGAGGGCGGGGGAAGCCGTCACCCAACGCGTACGAGGTGTTGCGCGCGCAGCCGAAGGCGGCTTCGCCCTTCCCGCCGGATCAGGTCGAGTCGCGCCTCTTGTTGCCAATGGTCAACGAGGCGGCGTTCTGTCTCGAGGAGGCCGTCGTGCCCGGGCCCGGCAAGCTCGATCTCGCCATGATCCTGGGAACGGGATTCCCACCTTTTCACGGCGGTCTCCTGCGCTGGGCGGACTCGCTCGGCCTGCCGCGCGTGCGCTCATTGCTCGAGGAGCTCGCCGGGCGCTTCGGCCCGCGATTCGAGCCGGCTCGCTCCATCCGCCGGCTCGCCGACGCCCGGGGCACGTTCTACCCTGCGGTACCTGCCCACTCCGGCAGCGAGGCGGCGTCCTGAGCGGTTTGCCGCCTGCCGGACTGGATTCGATCTCGTCGCCGGTCAAGGCGCTCTTCGCCGGGGTCGTTCGAGAGGACGTTCTGTTTCCGTTCCCGGAGCCCTCTTCCGAGGATCAGGAGACCGTCTCCGCCTTTCTCGGCTCGCTCCGGGCATTCGTGCGCGACCGGGTCGACTCCGCGCGGATCGACCGGGAGAAGCGCATCCCTCCCGAGGTCGTGCGCGGGCTCGCGGACCTCGGAACTTTCGGGATATCGATCCCCGAAGAATACGGCGGATACGGCTTTTCCTCCTCGGCGTATTGCCGCGTCATGGAAGAGGTCGGGCGGACGGATGCTTCGCTCGGGATCCTGATCGGTGGGCACCAGTCGATCGGGATGAAGGCGCTGCTCCTCTACGGTACGGAGGAGCAGAAAAAGAGATGGCTGCCGGCGCTCGCGGCGGGCGAGAAGATCGCGGCGTTCGCGTTGACCGAGCCGGAAGCCGGCTCCGACGCCGCATCCATCCGCACGACCGCGCGCTACGACGCCGGACGCGGTGAGTTCGTGCTCGATGGCTCGAAGCACTGGATCAGCAACGGCGGGATCGCGGACTTCTTCACCCTGTTCGCGAAAGACGTCGCGCTCGGCGCGAGCGACGAGCACCACCGCATCACCGCGTTCGCAGTCACGAGGGATCTTCCGGGCCTCGAGATCGGGCCGGAGGAGAAGAAGCTCGGCCTCAAGGGCTCCTCGACCGTGCCGCTGCTTTTGAAGGAGATGCGGGTACCGGAATCCCACGTCATCGGGCGCCGCGGCGGGGGCTTCAAGATCGCGGTCGAGGTGCTGAACACGGGCCGCACGTCGCTCGGCGCCGGGTGCTTGGGCGGCTGCAAGGCCATGATCCGGGAGGCGGCTCTCCACGCGAGGGAGCGCCGGCAGTTCGCCGCGCGAATCGCCGACTTCGAGATGATTCGCGGCAAGTTCGCACGGATGGTTGCCAACACCTATGCCCTCGAGTCTCTCGTCTACATGACCGCGGGTCTCGTCGACCGCGGTCTCTCCGACTACGCCCTCGAGGGAGCGGCCTGCAAGGTCTTCGGCACCGAGACGGTCTGGAGCGTCATCAACGACGCTCTCCAGATTGCGGGCGGGAACGGGTTCATGGAGGAGTATCCCTACGAGCGGGCGCTGCGCGACTCGCGGGTCAACATGATCTTCGAGGGAACGAACGAGATCCTGCGGGTTCTCGTGGCGCTCTCCGGGCTTCGGGACCTCGGTTCGGATCTGGAAGAGGTCGCGAAGGCGTTGAAGGCGCCGCTCGGAAATCTCGGAATCCTGTCCGACTACGTCGGGAAGAAGATCCGGGGATACGTCGCCCCGGAACGGCTCGAGAGAGTCGCCGCCGAGCTGGCCGCCGAGGCCGACCTCGTCCGTCGGTATACGCGGTCCTTCGCCGCTGCGGCGGAGACGTTTCTCACCCGGTATGGAAAGCAAATCCTCGAAAGGCAATACCAGCAGGAGAGGTTGGCGAACGTCGCCGTGGACCTCTATACATCGCTCGCCGTGCTGTCGCGAGCGACCTCGTCGCTCCGGCGCCAGAGGCCAGAATCTACCGAAGAAGTCCGCCTGGCGCGCTCGTTCGTCCAGTCCGCAAAGTACCGGATCGTCGGGGAGCTCAAGGAGATGGAGAAGAACCGCGACCGCGGCCTCGCCGCCGCCCGCGACGGCGAGCGGAGCGCGATCGCCGAGACCGCATACTCGTCGCCAGGCTACCGGTTCGACCTCTGGGAATGAGGGCTCCGGGAAGACGGCCCGGAACACCCGCTCCATTTCCCGGAAAGACGCCGCGGCGAAGTGTTCGCGTCACGTAACGGATCGCCCGGGACACGGCGGCCTCGAGGCCGTAGCCGCGCGCGAGATTCGCGGCAATGGCGGAAGACAAGGTGCAGCCGGACCCGTGCGTCGCGCCGGTCGTGACGCGGCGATGTTCGTAGATCCGGAAATCCTTTCCGTTCCACAGAAGGTCGCGGACCCGGTCGCCTCCCGCGTCTCCCCCGGTGACGAGGACGGCGCGGGCGCCGAAACCTCCGATCTTCTCGACCGCCCGGCGCAGATCGAAGTCCGTTCGGCCGGACTTGCCCGCGATCGCCGCGGTCTCGTCGAGGTTCGGCGTCACGAGGTCGCTCAAGGGAAGGAGATCCCGTCGCAGTGCGCGAAGCCCCGCGGCGGTGAGGAGAGAAACGCCGCTTGTCGAGACGAGCACAGGGTCGAGGACGACGTTCTTCGCCCCGTGACGGCGGAGGCCGGCGGCGACTGCGCGGACGTGCCGCGCGTCCCACAACATCCCGATTTTCACCGCAGCGGGAGCGAGATCGGAGAAGACCGCATTGATCTGTTCCGAGACGAAGCGCGGAGAGAACGGCTCGATCGAGACGACGCCTCGAGTGTTCTGCGCGGTTCCCGCGACGACCACCGTCGCGCCGTATACGGCGTGCGCGGCGAAGGTCAGCAGGTCCGCCTGGATCCCGGCGCCTCCGCCCGAATCGGACCCCGCGATCGAGAGAACGCACACCGGGCGAACGGCTCGCGCATTCGGCACCGAGCGAAGTTAGCAGACCCTTCGCCCTTCCGCCCGAAATCGGTAAAACGCGGTAGAATCGCCCGGCGAATACCGGGAGCAGCCTCGATTTCGTGCAGACCGTCGGATCTCGAAAGAAGTGCCGGCAGAGCCTTTTCGCGATGGAGAGTGTATGAAAACGAAACGGCGGACCCGTCTCGGATTCCGTATCGTCATGACCGGACTCCTGCTCTGCGGAGCCGCCCTTTGCTCCCATCGCGCCGCGGCGCAGACTTTACGCGCGGCAACGAAGACCGCGAACAACGTCCCCTTCATGCCCGTCGTCGGCGCCGAGAAAGAGGAGCTCCTCCGGTCGTTCATCACGAGCAAAGGGGGCGCTCGGACTTTCCGGACGGCCCAGCCGCTGGATTGCGTCAGCGGAATCCCGACCATCGACGGGATCACGTGCAACTCGACGCACTCCGGAGCGCTGGCGAACACGGACTGCGCTCTCATGGACGGCAGCTACTACGACGTCTATTCCTTCTCGGGTACGTCCGGCCAGCAGGTCACGATCACCTTGTCTTCGTCGGTCATCGATTCGTACCTTTTCCTGCTCGACACCTCCGGATCGAACGTCGTCGCGACCGATGACGACGGAGGGGGAGGAAACGACTCCCAGATCGTTTACACGCTGACGTCGACGGGCACCTGGTTCGTCGTCGCGAACAGCTTGTCGGCGAACGAGTTCGGCCCCTACACGCTGGCGCTGCAGTGCGGCTCGGCCCCGCCTCCCGGCTCGTGCACGGCCAACTCGACGACGCTGTGCCTGAACAACGGGCGCTTCCGCGTTCAGGCGACGTACACGACTCCGGCCGCAGCTACTGGCCCGGGGATGGCGGTGACGCAGACGACCGACACGGGTCTCTTCTGGTTCTTCAGCGCGAACAACATCGAAGCGATCATCAAGGTGGTCAACGCATGCGGCTTCCCCGGCGCGCCCCGCTACTGGGTGTTCGCCGGCGGGCTGACGAATGTCCAGGTCGTCCTTACCGTGACCGACACCCAGAACGGCACGACGCGGACCTACACGAACCCGCAGAACACCGCCTTCGCGCCGATCCAGGACACCAACGCGTTCGCGACCTGCCCGTGAAGCCGGGCCGGGTCCGAGCGGCGTGAGCCGGCGGGCAGAAATCGGAAGCGCCCACGCCGCGCTCCTGTCGGCCGTGATCCTCATGGCGGGCGCGTTCCTTCTTTCTTCGGACAGCCCCCAGACCCCCGGCAAGTCCCCGAACACGCGCAGGCTCCTCTTCGCCTGCCCGGCGTCGAGCGCGAGCGGGGAGATCTCCACGGACGACTGCCGGCTGGACGACGGCAGCTACGTGGACCTCATCCAGTTCCAGGGAACGGCGGGGCAGACCGTGACGATCGACATGACGTCGAACGCCTTCGACACTTACCTGTATCTTCTCGACCCGACGCCGGCGGTCGTGGCAAGCAACGACGACTTCGGGGACTCGACGAACTCCCGGATTACCTTCACGTTGACCGCGTCGGGCACCTGGACCGTCGGGGCGACGAGCCTGCTCGCCAACCAGTTCGGCGCCTACGCCCTGACGATCCAGTGCACAGCGGGGACGGCGACGACTCCGACCCCTACGCCGACGGTTGTGCCGCCGCCGCCCACGTTCACTCCCGTGCCGGGACCGTGCACGGCGAACGCGACGACGCTCTGTCTGAACAACGGCCGGTTTCGCGTGCAGGCGAATTACTCGACGCCGGCCGGCCAGGCCGGCCCGGGGATGGCCGTCGAGGAGACAACCGACACGGGGCTCTTCTGGTTCTTCACCTCGAATAACATCGAGGTGATCGTAAAAGTCGTCAACGCGTGCACGTTCACCGCGGCTCCCCGGTACTGGGTGTTCGCCGGAGGATTGACCAACGTCCAGGTCGTCCTGACCGTCACGGACACGCAGACGGAGACGGTGCGGACCTACAGGAATCCTCAGAACACGGCGTTCGCGCCGATCCAGGACACCAACGCGTTCGCGACCTGCCCGTGAGATCGAACACGGGAATGCGCCTCGGTCCCGGCGCGGTTTCCGTAATTCTGGTACCCCGCTTGCAAACGCGCAACGACCTGGAGGTCCCGTGAACAAATTCCGGAAATCCCTCTCTCCGCGACGCCCAAGAGCGATCGGGCTCACAATCTCGCTTCTCCTGGCGGCGAGCCTCGGATCGGCCTCGGCGATTCGCGCCGCGTCCGTCGGCTCTCCGGCCACGGTGAAGTCCGGGAACGGCCCGACAAAGATCTCTCCCGCCGGAGTCCGTCCTTCCCAGTCCTTCGCGTGTACGACGCTCGGGATCGGCTGCAACACGACGGTGAACGGTGCGTTGACGTCCGACGACTGCCGGCTCCCGTTGGACCAGAGCTTCTACGACGCCTGGACGTTCCAGGGCACGGCAGGGCAGCCGGTGCAGATCACGATGCAAGCTTCGTTCGACACCTTCCTCATTCTTCTCGACCCGAGTGGCCTCGAGGTCGAGGAGAACGACGACTATCCGGGAGGAGGAACGAACTCGCGGATTTCCTTCTCCGTCACACAGTCCGGGACGTACACGATCTACGCGAACAGCTACGCCCCGGGTGTCACCGGCCCGTACATGCTCCAGCTGCTCTGCAATCAGGGTCCGGGTCTCTGCACCGCCGGCGCAACCACGTTGTGCCTGAACAACGGGCGGTTCCGGGTCCAGGCGATCTTCAGCGCGCCCAGCCTCAATATCAGCAACGCGCCCGCGCAGGCCGTTCCCCTGACCAGCGACACCGGCTACTTCTGGTTCTTCTCCTCGAGCAACGTCGAGATCGTGATCAAGGCCGTGGACGGCCGGCTGTTCAACGGCTTCTACTGGGTCTTCTACGGCGCGCTCTCCGACGTCCAGTACACGATCACCGTGACCGACACGGTGACGGGAGCCGTCAAGACTTACCAGAACACGGCGGGGCATCTCGCGAGCGTCGCCGACACCGCGGCGTTTCCGCAGTGACGCTCCCGGAAAAGGAGAGCCGGGTCGCACCGCTGACGATCACACCGGAAGCGGCGCGGCGGCTAACTTCGGAGGCGGACTTCTCGCGAGCGGTCCTGTCCGTGCAGCACGTTCTCGGCTGCGGAGGCAACGGGTTTCGCGTCTCGATCGGCGAGAACTCGCTGGAGGAAGGACATCGTTTCGAATCCGGAGGGATCCCGGTCGTGATGGATGACTCCGCGTTCGAAACGCTTCGAGGGGCGGTCCTCCGGATCGACTCCGACCCGGCCGGCGACGGATATCGCCTGAATCACCCGGCTGCGGTTCTGACGACGTTCTGCTAGCGATTTGGCAGAGGGCGAAGCGCCCCGGGTCTCCGCACGGGCTTCTTCTCCGGCTTGTTCGTCACCTGCGAGAGCCGGCGGTGGTGCTCGACGACGATCCGGACAGCGTCCTGCGCGTTCGTGCTCCGGTGGAGAAGGTTGCGGTCGCGCTCGTCGATGGTCCCGTGCTCCAGGAGCTTTCCGAGAAGCGGCTCGATCGCGTCCTCGGCATCGCGGCCTCCCAGGATGATCGGGTAGTTCTCGATCTTTCGCGTCTGCATGAGAGTCAACGTCTCGAACAGCTCGTCGAGCGTCCCGTAACCTCCCAGGAAAGCGAGGAACGCACAGGAGAGTTTGACGAACATGTATTTGCGGATGAAGAAGTAGGTGAAGTCGAACACCCGGTCGAGGTAGGAGTTTTCTTTCTGTTCGCGTGGCAGCCGGATGTTCAGCCCGATCGAGATCCCGCCCCCTTCGCGGCAGCCGCGGTTGGCGGCCTCCATGATCCCGGGGCCGCCCCCCGTGACCACGTTGAATCCTTCGAGGGCGAGCAGTCTCGCCGTCTCGCGCGCGAGCTCGTAAGCGGGATGGGGCGGGCCGAGCCGGGCCGAGCCGAAGATCGTGACCGCGGGCTCGACGTCCCGGAACGCGAGACTTGCTTCGACGAACTCGCGGGTGATCTCCGCGACGCGCTCGGCCTCGCCTCCGGGGAGATCCGACCATCCCAGATCCTTCAGGACGCGGGGAAACTCCTCGATTCCCGGATCGGTCACGCGCGGCAGTATAGGCGGCGCCCGCCGAAGGCGGAGGCCTCAGCGGGGAATCGAGGCGACGCGCCGGACCTTCAGCAGCTCGTTGACGAGGAAGAGCGGGCCGACCAAGAGATGCACGAGATTCTTCAGGAACGCCGGCCGATTCTTTTCGAAAACGGCATGGCCGATCGCCTGAAGGATCCAGCCGACCGCGAACGCGGCGAGCCCGTACCGCCAGTCGGCAACCGCACGCGCCGCGAGATCGAGGAAAGCGAATGCGACGAGCAAGCCGGCGGCGAGGGAAAGATCCAGGGTCGCGTCGTAGAGCACGACGGCCGCGATGGCGATCTCGGCGACGCTCAGCGGTCCGACGCGAATCTGCGCGAGCATGGCGAGGGCACCGAAAACGATCAGCGTGATGCCGAGGACGTGACAGGCGAGGTTGCCGCGCGCGCGGTGGTGGGAGCCGTAGTCGGCGAGCAGCGCATCGATGCGTTTCAGCGGAATCTCCCGTGCAACCGGGTGAGATTATATTTCCCGCGACGATCCTGAATGAAGGCGATGCGCCTTCCGAGAATCGCCCCGGTCGAGCAGGCACCGCTCGAGCCGGTCGAGCTTCCGGATCCCCGACCGGATGCGAGCGAAGTCCTTCTCGACGTCGAGGCCTGCGGGGTCTGCCGAACGGACCTCCACGTCGCCGAAGGCGAGGTTGGCGCGCGTCTCCCGATCGTCCCGGGCCACCAGGTCGTGGGAAGAGTGCGGGAGTGCGGATCTGAAGTCGCGGGAATCCGACCGGGCGACCTCGTCGGCGTGGGATGGCTCTCCGAGACGTGCGGGCAGTGCGGCTTCTGCCGGTCGGGCCGGGAGAACCTCTGCCGCTTTGCCCGCTTCACGGGCCACGACCGGGACGGCGGTTACGCCGAACGGATGACCGCACCGGAGAGCGCGGTCTACCGTCTGCCGCCCAACCTCGACCCGAAGCGGGCAGCACCGCTCCTCTGTGCCGGCGTCATCGGCTACCGAACGCTGCGACTCTCCGGCGTCCGCGCCGGCGGAAAGCTCGGACTTTTCGGCTTCGGCGCTTCGGCGCATCTGGTTCTCCAGGTCGCGCGGTACGAGGGATGCGACGTCTTCGCCTTCACGCGCGAGCCGCGCCATCGTGAGCTCGCGCTCGAGATGGGCGCCGTCTGGGCGGGCGGCGCGGGAGACGACCCGGGGGTTCTCCTGGACGCGGCCGCGAGCTTTGCACCCGCCGGAGAAATCGTCCCGCTCGCGCTCGCGCGTCTCGAACGTGGCGGAACGCTCGCCGTCAATGCGATTCACATGAGCCCGATCCCGTCTTTCGGCTACGAGCTCCTGTCCGGGGAGCGCGTCGTACGCAGCGTGACGAACTTCACGCGCCGCGATGCGCTCGAGTTTCTGGAACTCGCCGTTCGAATTCCGGTCGAGGCCCGGATCGAGGAATTCCCGCTTCCGGCGGCCAACGAAGCGCTGGCGAAGGTCAAACGCGGCGAGGTCCGCGGGTCGGCGGTCCTCGCGATCCGGGGCTAGCCGCTACTCGAAACGGACGAGGAGGCGTCTCGGCCGATTGCCCGGCTGGAAGCGCAGCCGGAAGAGGGCGGTCGAAGCATCCCCCTGCCGAAGCATCTCCGCCCGTCCGGTTGGTTGCGGAACCACGCGGCGAACGATCCCCTGCGAATCGAGCAGAAGGATGTACTCGCGACCCCGTTCGTCGACCGGCAGGTCGAGTCGCCCGCCGGAGACGAGCTCGGGAGGCGTCCCGTACCCGTCGATCTCGTGGATGGAAAGCCGCAGCGGGGAGCCGGGCGACGCCGCGACCACCGTCTCCTCCGCGCCACCCGCCCGGGCGGCTTCGGGCGCCGGCGCCGAGGCCCCGCGGTCCCTCCGGTCGTCGAGCTCCGAGGTTTCCCGGGCGGCTCCTGCGGTATGCGGGGATTCGGCTTTCTGCGCCTCGCTTTCGGCCTGCAGGACCGCCCTCTCTTTCGGCGCCGGAGGCGCCGCTCGGCGACCGGTTCCGCGGTTCTCCCGGAGGTCCCGCTGTCGCGAGGCCGGCCCCGGTGGAGGCGCCACGAGTTCGCTCGCGCGTCCGGAGGACGGCCCGGTCACGCTCCGGATTGGAATCACCCGCGCGTATTCGCGGTGCCGTCCGACGATCGGCGTCATCA
>WNGA01012128.1_pt1 | contig 11163 bp, 11 predicted proteins | sample 5400061 | NCBI WGS metagenome assembly WNGA01 (sample SAMN13153366, study PRJNA577476) | soil metagenome | isolation source: 100 cm soil or saprolite under grassland replicate 2 | place: USA:California | collected 2016-06-15
GGGACCGAAAGCTACTACCCCGTCCCATTCCACCTCCAGGAGTGCTTCCAGGGGCTGGGCTATCGGGAAGGCGATTTCCCTGAGGCCGAGCGCGCCGCTCGGGAGACGCTGGCGCTCCCGGTGTATCCCGAACTGACCCGCGAGCAACAAGATTACGTGGTGCAACAGATCGCGTCGTTTCTCGGAGAATGACGTCTTGCGCTATACTGCTCGAGGTATGTTTCCCGATCCAAACTTGTCGCATACCCGCCGGTACTTTGCGGAGGCGCGCGAGATCTGTGACCGTATCGATCACGATCTCATCGAGCGGCTCGCCCTAGAGCTCGCCGACTTGCGGGCCCGGGGCGGCCGGCTCTTCCTGCTCGGCGTGGGCGGGAGCGCGGCCAACTGCAGCCACGCCGTCAACGACTTCCGCAAGCTGTGCGGCATTGAGGCCTACACTCCCGTCGACAACGTGGCCGAGCTGACCGCCCGCACCAACGACGACGGCTGGGAGACGGTGTTCGCCGAGTGGCTCGCGGGTAGCCGCGCGAGCAGCCGGGACGCCGTCTTCGTGCTCTCCGTCGGAGGCGGCGACGTGGAACAGAAGGTCAGCGTCAACATCGTCCGGGCGGTCGACGAGGCGAGGCATCGAGGCATGAGAATCTACGGCGTCGTCGGCCGCGACGGCGGATATGCCAAGCAGGTCGGCGATGTCATCGCCGTCGTGCCCACCGTCAATCCTCGACACGTCACTCCCCACACCGAGGCCTTCCAGGCCGTGGTCTGGCACTGCCTGGTGTCGCATCCCCGGCTCCAGGTGGTGCCGACGAAATGGGAAGGCGCCACGGGGCTCTCGACCCGCTGAGCGGCATGCACCGAGCCGTGTTCCTGGATCGGGACGGGGTGCTGAACCGCGCGTTCGTCCACGAGGGCCGCCCGCTTCCGCCGGCCACGCTGGGCGAGTTCGAGATCCTTCCGGAGGCGGCCCCAGCGCTGCGAGGGCTCCGGGCGGCCGGCTTGCTGCTCATCGTCGCTACCAACCAGCCGGACGTCGCGCGCGGGCAACAGCGCCGGGAGGTCGTGGAGGCCATGCATCGCCGGCTCCGCGAGGCCCTCCCGCTGGACGACATCAAGGTCTGCTACGAGGTCGAGGGTCCGGGGACCGACTGCTTCAAGCCGAAGCCGGGCATGCTCCTGGCCGCCGCCCGCGAGCACGGGATCGACCTCGCCCGGAGCTACATGGTCGGCGATCGCTGGCGCGACGTCGGGGCGGGCAAGGCCGCCGGCTGCTTCACGATCTTCATCGACCGCGGCTACCGGGAGCCGCTCCGCGAGACGCCGGACGCGATCTGCGGCGACCTCGGCGAGGCCGCCGCCGTCATCCTGCGCTCGCTCGATCATCGACCGCAGGGGGGGACCGCTCCATGATCGACCCCCTCGACCTCAGGGTGAAGATCTTCGCCGACGGTGCCGACCTGGATGGGATGCGGGCGATGGCGGCGCGGCCGTGGATCCGCGGGTTCACCACGAATCCGACGCTCATGCGCAAGGCAGGAGTGGTCGACTACAAGAGCTTCGCCCTCGAGGCCCTGAGGGCGGTGCCGGATCGCCCCGTGTCGCTCGAGGTCTTCGCTGACGACTTCCGCGAGATGGAGCGGCAAGCGCGGGAGATCAGCGGGTGGGGCCCGAACGTGAACGTGAAGATCCCGATCACCAACACCGGCCGCGAATCCTCGGGGCCGCTGGTCCGGCGGCTCACCGAGGCGGGGGTCCGGGTCAACGTGACGGCGGTGCTCACCCTGGAGCAGGTCAAGGCCATCGTCGAGCATCTGGCCCCCGACACCCCGGCCATCGTCTCGGTGTTCGCCGGTCGGATCGCCGACACCGGGACCGATCCGGTGCCCATGATGCGGGAGGCCCTCAAGATCCTGCAGGCCCGGCCGCAGGCGGAACTCCTGTGGGCGAGTCCGCGCGAGGTCCTCAACGTGGTCCAGGCCGACGCGGTGGGCTGCCACATCGTCACGGCGACTCACGACATCCTGGCCAAGCTCCCCCTGCTCGGCAAGGACCCCGAGGCCTACTCGCTCGAAACCGTCGAGATGTTCCACCGCGACGCCCTGAGCGCGGGGTACAGCATCCCCATTGGCGAGTCTCGCCGGGCGGCCCGCCCCGAGGAGAGTCTCTCATGAGGAACGTCCTGATCACCGGTGGCGCCGGCTACGTCGGCACCGTCCTGACGCCCCAGCTGCTCGGCGCCGGCCACAACGTCACCGTCTACGACACCATGTACTACGGGTGCTGGCTGCGCCGGGAGGCGCGCCTTCGGCTCATCGAGGCGGACATCCGCGACACCGAGCGGTTCCGGGAGGCGTGCTGGGGCGTGGACGCCGTGATCCACCTGGCCTGCATCTCCAACGACCCGAGCTTCGAGCTCGACGAGGAGTTGAGCCGCACCATCAACTACGACTGCTTCGAGCCGCTGGTGGTGGCCGCCAAGGAGCAGGGGGTCCGGCGGTTCATCTATGCCTCGACCAGCTCGGTGTACGGGGTGTCCGACGCTCCCGAAGTCACCGAGGAGCACCCGCTGGTGCCGCTCACCCTGTACAACAAGTACAAGGGGCTGTGCGAGCCGCTGCTCTTCAAGCACCAGGCGCAGGACTTCGTCTGCGTCACGATCCGGCCGGCCACCGTGTGCGGCTACAGTCCGCGCATGCGCCTGGACCTGACGGTGAACATCCTGACGAACCATGCGGTCAACACCGGCAAGATCACCGTCTTCGGCGGCGAGCAACTCCGCCCCAACATCCATATCCAGGACATGTGCGACCTCTATCAGGTCCTGCTGGAGCTGCCCGACGAGAAGATCGCCGCGGAGACGTTCAACGCCGGCTACCAGAACCACTCGGTCATGGAGATCGCCCGGATCGTTCGCCGGGTCGTGCAGGAGGAGTTCCCGGACAAGGGCGATATCGAGATCGTGACGACGCCGACCAACGACCTGCGCTCCTACCACATCAACTCGGACAAGATCGGGGCGCGCCTGGGCTTCCGGCCCAAGCGCGGGATCGAGGAAGCCGCGCGGGATCTTTGCCGGGCCTTCAAGGCGGGCCTGCTGCCGGACAGCATGTCCGACAGGCGCTACGTCAACGTGAAGGTGCTGAAGGCCGCCCGGACCCGATGATGGCATCTCGCCCCCTGGCGGTCGTCACCGGTGGGGCCGGCTTCATCGGCAGCCACATGGTCGATCTCCTCCTCGATCGCGGCTTCCGCGTGCACGTGATCGACAGCATGGTCGGGGGGCGCGAGGCCAACCTGGCGCAGCACCGCGGCTGCCCCGATCTGGTCCTCGACGAACGGGACGTGCGAGCCGTCGAAGCCGGTGATCCGCTGTTCGCGCGGGCGGCCTACGTCTTCCACTTCGCCGGGATCGGGGACATCGTGCCGTCGATCGAGCGCCCGGTCGAATACATGTCCGCCAACGTCCAGGGGACGGTGCGGGTGCTCGAGGCCGCCCGGCACGCGGGGATCCGCAAGCTCGTGTACGCGGCATCGTCCTCCTGCTACGGACTGGCCGCCGCGCCCACGCGGGAGGACCACCCGATCGCGCCCCAGTACCCGTACGCGCTCAGCAAGTACCTCGGCGAGGTCGCGGCCCTCCACTGGCGGCAGCTCTACGGGCTGCCGGTGAACTCCATCCGGATCTTCAACGCCTACGGCACCCGCTCGCGTACCTCCGGAGCATACGGCGCGGTATTCGGCGTGTTCCTTCGCCAGAAGCTCGCCGGACGGCCCTACACGGTGGTGGGCGACGGGACGCAGACGCGCGACTTCGTCTACGTCACCGACGTGGCGGAGGGCTTCCTGCTCGCCGCCGAGACGGAGCGGACGGGAGAGGTGTACAACCTGGGGGCGGGCCAGCCCCAGTCGGTGAACCGGCTGGTCGCGCTGCTCGGAGGACAGGCCGTCCACCTGCCGAAGCGGCCGGGCGAGCCCGACTGCACCTGGGCCGACATCGGGAAGATCACCCGGGAATTGGGGTGGCGTCCCCGCGTGTCGTTCGAGGAGGGGGTGCGGCGCGTGCTGGCCGGCATCGACTATTGGCGGGACGCTCCTCTGTGGGACCCGACGTCGATCGCCCGCGCCACCGAGGTTTGGTTCGCCACGCTCGACCGGGAGGGCCGGTGATGGATCCCAGAGCCACGTCCCTGTACCGGCGGAAGGTGAAGACGGTGGACGAGGTGTGCGCGCTGATCGGCCCCCGCCCTCGGGACACGAAGGTGATCATGTGTCACGGGGTCTTCGACATCGTGCACCCGGGGCACGTGCGCCACCTCATCTACGCCAAGTCGCAGGGCGACGTCCTCGTGGTGAGCGTGACCGCCGACGAGCACATCGTCAAGGGCCACGTGCGCCCCTACGTGCCCGAGGACCTCCGCGCCGTCAACCTGGCCGCCCTCGAGATGGTCGACTACGTCGTCGTCGACCGCGACCCGACCCCGCTCAACAACCTGCGTCGGATCCAGCCCGACTACTACGCCAAGGGCTACGAGTACGTGGACGGGGGCATGAACCCGAAGACCAGGGAGGAGATCGAGGTGCTCCAGAGCTACGGCGGGGAGATCATCTTCACGCCGGGCGACATCGTCTACTCCTCCTCGCGGATCATCGAGACGTCGCCGCCGAACATCGCCACCGACAAGCTGATGCTCCTGATGGAGGGCGAGGGGCTGACCTTCGCCGATCTCCGGCACGCCCTCGGCAAGCTGGCCGGGATCCGCGTCCACGTGGTGGGCGACACCATCGTCGACAGCTACACCCAGTGCAGCATGATCGGCGGCATGAACAAGACGCCGACCATCAGCGTGCGCTTCGAGCAGCGCCAGGACTTCACCGGGGGCGCCGCCATCGTGGCCAAGCACGTCCGCGCCGCCGGGGGTGAGGTCACCTTCTCCACGGTCATGGGGGACGATGCCCTCAAGGAGGAGGTGCTGCGGGACCTGGCGTCGATGGGCATCGCCGCCCAGCCCGTGGTCGATCCGACGCGGCCGACCACGAACAAGAACGCCATCGTGGTCGGCGGGTATCGCCTTCTCAAGATCGACACCCTGGACAACCACTCCATCTCCGAGAAGATCCTCCGGCAGCTCGCCGACCAGGTGGAGGCGACGGCGACCGATGCGGTGGTGTGCGCCGACTTCCGGCACGGAATCTTCAACCGGGGAACGATCCCCGCCCTCGTGGAGGCCATTCCGCGGGCGGCCTACCGGGTCGCCGACAGCCAGGTGGCGAGCCGCTGGGGCAACATCCTCGACTTCAAGGGGTTCGACCTGATCACCCCGAACGAGCGCGAGGCCCGGTTTGCCCTCGCCGACCAGGACTCGGTGGTGCGCCCGCTCGGGGTGGACCTCTATCGGCGCGCCGAGTGCAAGACGCTCATGCTGAAGCTCGGGGACCGGGGGCTCATCACCTTCCGGGACCACCCGGTCACGGAGGCGCGAAGCTTCTTCACGATCGACAGCTTCGCCGACCGGGCGGTGGATCCGGTGGGCGCCGGCGACGCCCTCCTCGCCTACGCGACCCTGGCCATGGTGGCGACTCGCAACGACGTGGTCGCCTCGATCCTGGGCTCCTTCGCCGCTGCCATCGAGTGCGAGCGGAACGCAAACCTCCCCGTGGCGCCGGCGGACGTGCTCGGCAAGATCGACACCGTCGAGCGCCTCGTGCGCTACCGGTGAGGGCGCGCTGAGATCATGCGGAGCGTCGTCGTCGGGCTGGGGATCCAGGGCCGGAAGCGCCTCGCCGTCGCGGGGTCGGAGGTGGTCGCCACCGTCGACCCGGTAGAGGCCGAGGCCGGCTACCAGCGGGTCGAGGAGGTTCCCCTCGACCTCTACGATGCGGCCCTCGTGTGCACCCCCGACGAGGCGAAGGTCGACCTCGTATCGTACCTCTTGGGGCGCGGCAAGCATGTCCTCGTCGAGAAGCCGCTGGTGGCGGCCGAGGAGGCCACCCTCTGTAGCCTCGGCCGGCTCGCCCGGGAGCGCGGCGTGGCCTGTTACACGGCCTACAACCACCGCTTCGAGCCGCACTTCGTCCGCATGAAGCGGCTCTTGGACAGCGGCGAGCTGGGACGCCTGTACCGCTGTCGCATGTTCTACGGCAACGGGACGGCGCGCGACGTACGCAACTCACCGTGGCGGGACCGGAGCGCCGGCGTGCTGCCCGATCTCGGCTCCCACCTGCTCGACACCGTCCTCTTCTGGTTCGGCCCCGAGCCCCGCGACTTCCGGGTGCTCTCCTGTCACCGCTTCGAGAACGCCGCCTTCGACCACGTGGTGCTGGGAGCCGAGGGAGAGCCGGTCCTCGAGCTCGAGATGACGCTCTTGAGCTGGCGCAACCACTTCACCTGCGACCTCCTGGCCGAGCGCGGCTCCGCCCATGTCGAGTCGCTCTGCAAGTGGGGCCCCAGCACGTTCACCTTCCGCCGTCGCCGGCTGCCCAGCGGCCGGCCGGACGAGGAGGTGGTGACGCTCGTCCAGCCCGATCCCACCTGGGCGCTCGAGTACCAGCACTTCAAGCGGCTGTGCACCGCCGGCGGGACGAATCTCGACAACGACGTGTGGATCAGCCGGTGGCTCAACGACCTGACCACCATGGCCCTGGAGGGCGCCCCGCGGTGAGCCGCCCGGTGGTCGGCTTCGCCGGCATGACGCACCTGGGACTCAACTCGGCGGCGGCGGCGGCCGAGCGCGGCTTTCGCGTCGTCGGGTTCGATCCCGAGCTGGCCACGATCGAGACACTCCGCGACGGCGCCGTGCCGGTGAGGGAGCCCGGCCTACCCGAACTCCTGGCCGGGAACCGCGGGCGCCTGTCCTTCACGGCCAAGCCTAGCGACCTCGGCGGCTGCGACCTCCTCTACGTCGCCCCCGATGTCCCCACCGACGCTGTCGGAGCCAGCGATCTCGGGCCGGTCCGGGCGCTGGTCGACCAGGTGGTCGGGCATCTGGGACCGGCCGCGGTGCTGGTAGTGCTGAGCCAAGTTCCCCCCGGCTTCACCCGAAGCCTCGGGTTCCCCGCGGGCCGAGCGTTCTACCAGGTCGAAACGCTCGTGTTCGGGCGAGCGGTCGAGCGCGCGCTCGCCCCCGAGCGCTTCATCCTGGGTTGCGCCGACCCGCAGGCCCCACTTCCCGCCGCCCTCGCCGCGTTCCTCGGGGAGTTCGGGTGCCCGGTCCTGCCGATGCGGTATGAGAGCGCGGAGTTGGCGAAGATCGCCATCAACATGTGCCTGGTCGCCTCCATCGCGACCGCGAACACCCTCGCCGAGCTGTGCGAGCGGATCGGCGCCGACTGGGGCGAGATCGCGCCGGCGCTCCGACTCGACCGTCGGATTGGACCCCACGCCTACCTCGCTCCCGGCCTCGGTATCGCAGGCGGCAATCTCGAGCGGGATCTCCACACGGTATGCCGGCTCGCGGATGCCCATGGTACCGACGCCGGGGTGGTGCGGGCCTGGCTGGCCAACAGCGAGCACCGCCGCGACTGGGCGCTCCGGCAGGTGCACGAGCGTGTGATCCCCCTGGCCCCCACGCCGACGCTCGCGGTGCTCGGGCTCGCCTACAAGGAGGACACCGCCTCGACCAAGAACTCGCCTTCGCTCGCCCTCCTGGCCGACCTCGCTCCGTTCGCCGTCCGCGTGTACGATCCGGCGGTGAGGGCGCGGCCCGAGTGCCACCCCAGGCTGGTCTCGACGGCCTCGGCCCTCGAAGCCTGCACGGGCGCCCACGCCCTCCTCATCATGACGCCGTGGAAGGAGTTCCGCGATCTCGAGCCCGCGGCCATCGCCGCCCGGCTCCTGGGGCGCACGGTGATCGACCCGTACCGGGTGCTCGACGGACCCGGGTGCCGGGCGGCGAGTCTCGAGCACGTGACGCTGGGCGGGCCGGCGGCGGGCCACGCCTGAGCGGAGGAGCGCGCCGTGCTGACCCATCACCAGCCGAATGGCGAGGTCCCGAGCCGGGTGGTCGTTCTCGGTGGCCAGGGATTCATCGGGAGCGCGCTCCTCGCGGCCCTGGCGCGGAGCGGCGTGCCGACGGTGGCGCCCCGCCGGCCTGATCTCGACCTCGCGGCCGACGGGGCAGGGGCGCGGCTGGCGGCCCTGCTGCGCCCGTCGGACAGCGTGGTGTTCCTCGCCGCGGTGACCCCGGACAAGGGCCGCGGGCTCGGGCCGTTCCTCGACAATGTCCGGATGGGCGTGGCCGTCTGTACGGCGTTCCAGGCGGTGACGCCGGCCCACGTGGTGTACCTGAGCTCCGATGCGGTGTACCCGATGGATGTGGGGCTGGTCGGCGAGCGGTCCTGCGCGCAGCCGGCTGACCTGTACGGGACCATGCACCTGGCCCGGGAGGTGATGGTCAAGACGACGACGCCGGCGCCGGTGGCGGTGCTCCGCCCCACGCTCGTCTATGGCGCCGCCGACACGCACAACTCCTACGGGCCCAACCGGCTGCGCCGCATGGCGAGGAAGGACGGCCGGATGACCCTGTTCGGCGGCGGGGAGGAGACCCGCGATCACATCGCGGTGGACGACGTGGTGGGGCTCGTGCTGCGGGTCCTCCACCACAGGAGCGCCGGCATCCTCAATCTCGCCACCGGCCGGTCCGTCAGCTACGCCGAGCTCGCCGAGAAGATCGCCGCGCTGTTCGATCCCCGGCCGGAGGTCGTCCACGCGCCTCGCCAGGTGCCGGTGACGCACCGGCACTTCGACGTGAGCGCCCTGCACCGGGCGTTCCCCAGCTTCGTCTTCACACGGCTCGAGGAAGGGCTCGCCCTGGCCCATCGCTGTATGCTGGAACAGGGGTGATGGCCGAGGTCGACCTGCTCGCGCGGCTCCCCCAGGCCCGGCGCAATCTGCAGAAGCGGGCCGAGGCGCAGACCCCGGAAAACATCGCGATTGCCCGGCAGTACGGCGAGGTGTACTTCGACGGCCCGCGCGAGCTGGGTTACGGGGGCTACCGGTACGACGGTCGCTGGACACCGATCGCCGAGGACATCGTCCGGCACTTCGATCTCAAGCCCGGCGACCGGGTGCTCGACCTTGGCTGCGCCAAGGGATTCCTGGTGAAGGACTTGATGGCGGTCCTTCCGGGGCTCCAGGCGTACGGCCTCGACATCTCCCATTACGCGCTCACCCACTGTGAGCCGGAGGTGGCGGGGCGCCTCATCCGGGCCAGCGCGGAGCGGCTCCCGTTCTCCGACCGGAGCTTCACCGCGGTGCTGTCGATCAACACGATCCACAACCTCGCCCGGCCGGACGCTGTCAGGGCCCTGCGGGAGATGGAGCGCCTGGCACCGGGCCGGGGATTCATTCAGGTCGATTCCTACCGGACACCGGAGCAGCGCGACGTGTTCCTGTCATGGGTCCTCACCGCCAAGTTTCACGACTATCCGGACGGGTGGCGCGCCCTGTTCCAGGAGGCCGGCTACACCGGCGACTGGTACTGGACGATCGTCGAGTGACATCGGGTCGGATCCGGTAACGCGAGGAATGCATCGATGAAGACATACGCGATTCTCGGGGCCGGCGGGTCATTCGGCATCCACACCGCCCTCTATCTGTTGGACCACGCGGATCCCAGGCAGGTTATCGGGATCGGGCGCAACCCGCTCCGGCCCGAGCCCTTCTCGCTCAACATCGACAAGCGCAAGGACTTCCGCTACCACGCCTTCCACGTGACCTACGAGCTGGACTCGGTGATGGAGGTGCTCGATCGGGCGCGACCGCAGGTCATCATCAACTACGCCGCCCAGGGGGAAGGTGCCGCCTCCTGGAAGAGGTCCTGGCGTTTCTACGAGACCAACACCATGGGGCTCTCCCGGCTCACCGAGGAGCTGATGGCGCGCGACTACCTCGAGCGGTTCATCCAGATCGGCACCTCGGAGCTGTACGGGTCCATGGACGTCCCGGCCAAGGAGACGACGCCCATCCAGCCGACCAGCCCCTATGCGGCGTCCAAGGCCGCCTTCGACATGCACCTGATGGCCATCCACAAGGTGCTCAAGTTCCCGATGAACATCATCCGCCCCTCGAACGCCTATTGCCCTGGCCAGCTCCTCCACCGGGTGATCCCGAAGGCAGTGGTGTGCGGGCTGACCCGCCGCAAGCTTCCGCTCCACGGGGGTGGCCGCGCCGAGAAGTCCTATATCCATGCCCGGGACCTCGCCCAGGCCATCCACCTGGTGGCCGAGCAGGCGCCCCTGGGGACCGTCTACAACGCGGGCCCCCGGGAGCCGACGTCCATCCGGCGTGTGGTCGAGCTGACCGCCGAGGCGCTCGGCGTCCGATTCGACGAGCTGTGCGAGGTGACCGATGATCGCCTCGGGCAGGACTCCCGCTACTGGCTCGATTCGAGCGCGATCAAGCGTGATGTCGGCTGGGAGCCCCGGATCGGCTGGCCGGAAGGATTGGCGGAGATGGCCGCGTGGGGTCGAAGGTATCTCGACCAGCTGCGGGACTGGCCGATGGACTACGTGCTCCGGGCATGAGGACCGGCGGTATCGGAGATCAGAGGTGACAGGCGTCGGGCCGGGCTCTGGCTTCGACGTGGCGGCCGCGCGCCGCCGTTGCCTGGCCTATCGCCGCCGGGTCCTCGACATCTCCCAGCAGGTGACGGCGCTCCACGTGGCGCCAGCTTTCTCGTGCCTGGAGATGGTCGACCTCATCTACCACGCGCTGATGCGCCCCGACCCGCGGGTGCAGGGGCCGGGTCGGTTCCTCGACGGCTTCCTGATGTCGAAGGGACACGGCTGCCTGGCCCAGTACGTGATCCTCGAGGACCTGGGCGTCCTCACGAAGGCCGACCTGGACCTCTACTGCACCGCCGCGGGCCAGCTGGGCGCTCATCCCGACTACGGCGTCCCCGGCATCGAGGCCTCGACCGGGTCGCTCGGGCACGGGATGGGCATCGCCACCGGAATGGCCTACGCGGATCGGATTCGGAGCGGGGACCGGCGGACCCACGTGGTCCTCTCCGACGGGGAGCTCCAGGAGGGCTCGACCTGGGAGGCCATCATGATGGCCGCCAACCTGGGCCTCGACAACCTCCTGGCCTTCCTCGACCTCAACGACTTCTCGGGGCTGGAGCGGATGAGCGAGCGACACCCGGCGCTCTACCCTGTGGTCGACAA
>WNGA01024751.1_pt1 | contig 11163 bp, 7 predicted proteins | sample 5400061 | NCBI WGS metagenome assembly WNGA01 (sample SAMN13153366, study PRJNA577476) | soil metagenome | isolation source: 100 cm soil or saprolite under grassland replicate 2 | place: USA:California | collected 2016-06-15
GCCTGGCCGGACAGCGCCTCGTTGTGGGTCACGATCACGAACGTGATCCCCTTGGCGCGGTTCAGGTCCCGCATCAGGTGGAAGACATCTGCGCCGGTGTGCGTGTCCAGGTTGCCGGTGGGCTCGTCTGCGAGGACGACGTTCGGTTGCAGGACTAAGGCGCGCGCCACTGCGACACGCTGTTGCTCCCCGCCCGACAACTCTCCAATGCGATGCTCCAGCCGATGCTCCAGACCGACTTCTTTCAGCATGGCCTCCGCCGCGGCGCGCGCCTCATCCTCTCCTTGCCGCCGGATGAGGGCCGGCATCATGACATTCTCCCGCGCTGTGAATTCCGGAAGCAGATGATGGAATTGAAAGACGAACCCGATCTTGTGGTTCCGAAACTCCGCCAGCGCCTGCTCGCCCTTGGCGAAGACATCGTCTCCATCGAAGCGCACGGTGCCGCTGGTGGGACGGTCGAGCGTGCCGAGAATATGGAGCAGGGTCGTCTTGCCGACGCCGGAGGCGCCGACGATCGCCACCAGCTCGCCGCGCTTGATCTCCAGGCTGACACCCTTCAGCACGTGGACCTCGGTCTGGTCCAAATGAAAGGATTTTTTGAGATCGCGCGCTTCGATCATCATTGACACCCGCCCGGCCCCGCGGCCGCCGAGACGGCCGCCTTTCCCGGGCTATTCATAGCGTATCGCCTCGGCGGGATCGAGGCGGGCCGCCTGCCGGCAGGGATGGATCGTGGCGAGGAACGTGATAGTGATCGCCGAAATGGCCACCGTCAGGACGTCCATGATCTTGATGTTCACCGGAATGCGGCTGAGGTAATACACGTCTCCCGGCAGCGTGTAGAATTCCTGGATCGCCCAGCAGAAGCCGTACCCCAGCGGGATGCCGATCGCCGTGCCCACGATGCCGATCACGAGCCCGTTCAGCATGAAGATGCGCATCACGGCCTTGCCGGTCGCCCCCATCGCCTTGAGGATGGCGATTTCCCGGTGCTTCTCCACGACGATCATGGTCAGCGTGCTGACGATGTTGAACGAGGCGACGATGACCACCAGCACCAGCAGCACGAACATCATGAACTTCTCCATCTTGAGCGCCGAGAACAGGTTCTTGTTCAGTTTCATCCAGTCCCGCGCCCAATAGGGAAACCCGATCGTGCGCTCGATCATCTGGGCGATGCGGTCCGCCGCGAAGACGTCCACAACCTTGACCTCGATGCCAGTCACCGCGTCGCCCATGTTGAAGAACTCCTGGGCCTGCTTGATGGACACGTACGCCAGCGACGAATCGTACTCAAACATCCCGGCCTCGAACACACCCACGACCCGGTAGCCGCGCACCTTCGGGATCATGCCCAGCGCGCTGATCGGGCCGACGGGCGACACGACGTTCAGCCGGTCGCCCATGAAGACGCCCAAGCGCAGCGACAGTTCCTTGCCGATGATGATGCCGGGTAGTGGCTGAGCGGGGGCCTCCGGCTGATCGGGAGGAGCCGGCGTGAGCTTATCCGCGGGGCCGAGACGCTCGAGGTCTTCCAGCCGGCCGGCCTTGAGGTTTTTGGCGATCTCCGTGACCGTCGTTTCCCGGCGGATGTCGATGCCGCGCAGCACGACGCCATGCGACCCGCTTTCCGAGGTCAGGAGGACCTGTTTGAAGATGAACGGCGTGGCGGCGACGACCTCCGGCACGGCGGCGATTTTTTCGGTCAGCTCGTTGTAGCCCTTGATGGTCTCGCCGGTGCGGGTGGTGGTGATGATGTGAGAGTTCGTGCCGAGGATCTTGGCCTGCATGTCCTCCTTGAAACCGGTCATGATGCCCAGCGTGGCGATCAGGGCCGCGACGCCGATGGTCACGCCGGCGATGGAGATGAGCGTGTTGAACGAAATGGTGCGATTGCGGCGTTTGGCTCTTAAGTATCGGAGGCCGATGAAGACTTCATAGGGGAGATGCACGATCTATTTTTCCGGTCTGAGCTGTGGGAACAGAATCACGTCGCGGATGGAGGTCTGGTTGGTCAGCAGCATCACGAGGCGATCGATCCCGATGCCTTCGCCGGCCGTGGGCGGCATGCCGTGCTCGAGGGCCCGCAGGAAATCCTCGTCGAGGTGCTGAGCCTCGAGGTCGCCCTTCGCCCGCTCCGCCATCTGCGCTTGGAAGCGCGTACGTTGGTCCTGGGGATCGTTGAGCTCGGAGAAGGCGTTGGCGATCTCGCGCGTGGCGATGTAGAGCTCGAAGCGGTCGGTCAGGTCCGGATCGGTCTTCTTGCGCTTGGCCAGCGGCGAGATTTCGACCGGGAAGTCGGTGATGAATGTGGGCTGAATGAGAGTCGGCTCGACCACCTGCTCGAACAGCAAGGTCACGAGTCTCCAGTACGATTCCCCGCCCTTCAACTCGCACCGGTGCTGCTTGGCCTGGGCTTGGACGTATGCCGGATCGGTGATCTGCTGGGGCGTCGCACCCACGCGATCGGCGACCGCCTCCCGGTAGGTCAGGCGCTTCCACGGGCGCGCGAAGGAGATGGTCGTCTCCTCGTTCGGATGCAGGCGATAGGGAATGGTCTGCGTCCCCTTGCCGTGGACGGCTTCGATCAGCTCGACGATCAGCTTCTCGGTCAGCGGGATCAGATCGGTGTAGTCGGCATAGGCCATGTAAAACTCGAGCATGGTGAACTCGGGGTTATGAATGGTGGAGATGCCTTCGTTCCGGAAGTTGCGGTTGATTTCGAAGACGCGAGGCAGGCCGCCGACGATCAAGCGCTTCAAGTACAGCTCCGGCGCCACCCGGAGGTAGAGGTCGGTATCGAGGGCATTGTGGTGCGTCACGAACGGCCGGGCCGTGGCGCCGCCGGGAATCGGCTGCATCATGGGGGTTTCCACCTCGAGGAAGCCCTTGGCGACCAGAAACGTGCGGATCGTCTGGATGATCATGCTGCGCGTGGCGAAGATGCGTTTGACGTCCGGGTTGGCGATCAGGTCCACATAGCGCTGGCGGTACCGGGTCTCCACGTCGGTCAGGCCGTGCCATTTCTCGGGCAGGGGACGCAGTGACTTGCAGAGCAGCGTGAGCTGCTTGGCTTCGATCGTCAGCTCGTTCGTCTTGGTCCTGAAAAGAGGCCCGCTCACGCCGATCAAATCGCCGATATCGAGCAGTTCCGCAAGGGCATGGCCCTGGTCGCCGAGCACGTCCTTCTTCAAATAGACCTGGATTCCATCCACGCCGTCCTGGAGGGAGGCGAAGGCGGCCTTGCCGAACCGGCGCAGGGCGGTGATCCGGCCGGCCACGGTCGCGCTGACCGGATTCTGTTCGAGGGATTCCTTGGTGGCGGTGCCGTACCGGGCGATCAGCTCTCCGGCCCGATCCGTGGCCTCGAAGCGCTCGCCGAAGGGGCTCATCCCCAACCCGCGAATCAGGTCCAGTTTCTTCAGCCGCTGCGCGATCTGATCGTTCTGTTCATCCATAAGAATTGTCGCATTATAGAGGGCAGGGGTAGGCAAATCAAATTGCGCGCATGGCGTCCAATATGCTTCAATCTGCCCCCATGCGCCGTCGTTCATTCCTGCTGGGCCTGGCGAGCGTGCTCGCCGGCCTGTCTCTTCCGCGGCTTTCGCCGACCAAGCACGTCTTGGCGGCCGACGAGCCGAGTGCCCCGCCGTCTTCACTCCTCCTTGCCGTGGGGGGCGACACCACGCCGGGCGCAAATCTACAAGAGCATGTTGACGGTCAACTGGCGGCGGGCGTTCCGAAGGAGCAGTTGTGGCCGCTCTACTTTGCTGGCATCAAGTCTGTCCTCGGCGCCGCCGACCTCGCGCTCGTCAATCTCGAGTGCTCTTTCACCGAGCGGGGCGAGAAGCTATCCAAGCGCTTCAACTTTCGCGCGCGCCCGGAACTGGTCGAAATCCTCAAAGCCGGGTCGGTGAACGTGGTGACGTTGGCCAACAATCATCAGATGGACTACGGGACGGTCGGCCTGGAAGACACGCTGGCAACGCTTGACGCCGCCGGCATCGCGCATTTCGGAGCCGGCAAGAATCTCGAAGCGGCCAGGCAGCCGGCCGTGCTCGAGCGTGCGGGGGTGAAGGTCGGCTTTCTCGGCTACTATTTCCAGTCGGCCGCCAACATGCTGGAGTCAAGGGCGTTGTTCGCCACCCTCAACCATCCCGGCGTCGCCGGCTGCTTTACGGACCTGGCCTGCGTTCGGGAACAGATCGTTGAGGATGTCCAGCGCCTGGCATTACAAACGGATGCCGGGTTCGTGTATTTCCACTGGGGCAAGGAGGGCTCAACGGAGGTGCTCGAGTATCAGATCGAGCTGGCGCATCTCTGCATCGATCTCGGCTGCCAGGGAGTCTACAAGCTCTCCGCGATCGCTACGCTGCGGGTGACGCAGACCGGCGCGCCGGCGGCCGAGCTGGTCCCGATCCAGATCACGCGCTGGCCCGAGGCGCCGTTCCAGCCGTTTGTGCTGACCGGCGCGGCCCGGGAGGACGCGCTGACGCGAATCGCCGCATTGTCGGAGGATTTTCCGCAGACGCTGCCGATGCTGCAGCCCTATGTCGGAAAGGACAGGAAGCCTGGAGCCTAATCGAAGATATACCCTTTCGGATTGACCGGCCGGTCTTTGACATACACCTGATAGTGCAGATGGGGCCCGGTACTGAATATTCCGGTATTCCCGACGAGCCCGATCGTCTCGCCGCGCTTGAGCGCTTGTCCTTCAGAAACCAGCGCCTTTTCCAGATGCCGGTACTCGGTTTGGAAGCCGAACCCGTGATCAATCTTCACGACATTGCCCATTTTGGCGTCGTGCTTGACGACGATCACCGTGCCGCTTGCCGGCGCGATCACCGGTGTATTGGTGCGGGCCCCGATGTCCATGCCGTTATGCTGGGCCGGCTCGCCGCTGAACGGGGAGATACGCTCACCAAAGCCCGACGTAATCGGGCCCCTGACCGGACGGATCGTCGGCGTTGACGCCCAGCGTGCCGACTTCTCCTCCGCGAGCGCGATGTTCCGATTGAGCATGTTTTCCTGCGAAGAAGCTTCGGCCTTCAACCACTCAAGCTCCTGCTCAAGCAAGGCGGACTGATTCGTGGAAGGGGCGGCGATCGGGCCGTCTTCACCGCCTTTCCCATACACCATGCCGGAAGAGCGGTCCACATTCTGGCCGAGCATGACGCCAAAGCGCCAGTTTAGGCGCTTGATCTCGAGCACCTGTCGCTTGATCTCGGCCATCTCGTTCAGCAAGACGGCTTTCTGCTCTCGAACGCTCGAGAGTTCGCTCCGGAGGGAATACATCTCCCCGATCTCCTTCAGATGAGTGGCCACCTGCAGGAACATAAACAGTTGGGAAAGGATGAAACCGGCGGCGAGGATGAGCAGGCCCCGGAAGATGGGTCGCGGAAGGGTCAGCCGTACCGGCTTGGCCTTCGCGCCCCAGAACAGAAGAATCGTACAGACAGCATTCAAAGGGTGCATGAGGCGAGTGTAGGCGGGTCGAAAAAACGAGTCAACATTTTTTCGGTGCAAGTCCGCGCAATACAGGCACTATTTGTCCTGCTTGTCATTTTTTTTCAGTGATTGGAGCAGGTAGGCTTCGATGAACGGGTCAAGGTCGCCGTCCATCACGGCGCTGATGTTGCCCACTTCGAGGTTCGTCCGGTGGTCCTTCACGAGCTGATAGGGTTGGAAAACGTAAGATCGGATCTGGCTGCCGAACCCAATCTCTTTCTTCTCGCCGACGAAGGCGTTGAATTCCTCCTCCTTCTTCTTCTGCTGCACCTCGTACAGCCGCGCTCTTAGAACTTTCATCGCGCCCGACTTGTTCTTGAGCTGTGAGCGCTCGTTCTGGCATTGCACGACGATGCCGGTGGGGATGTGCGTGATGCGGATGGCAGTCTCGACCTTGTTGACGTTCTGGCCACCGGCTCCGCCGGAGCGGAACGTATCGATTCTGAGGTCCTTCTCCTCGATGTCTACCTCCGCGTCGTCTTCGATCTCGGGATAGACGAAAACGGAGGCGAATGACGTATGTCGCCGCTTGTTGGCGTCGAACGGGGAGATGCGTACCAGCCGGTGGACCCCTGCTTCGGCCTTGAGATAGCCATAGGCGTTCTCGCCGGCGATGCCGAGCGTCACGCTCTTGATGCCGGCCTGCTCGCCGGTTTGATAATCCAGCGTCTCGACCTTGAAGCCCTTGGCTTCAGCCCACCGCATGTACATCCGCATGAGCATTTCGGCCCAATCCTGGGACTCCGTGCCGCCGGCGCCCGGATGGATCGAGAGGATCGCGTTGTTGGCATCCATGTCGCCGTGCAGCAGAAGATTGACCCGAAGCCGGCTCAGCGCCTGCTCGGCCTGGCCGAGCTCGGCGGCGAGCTCTCCTTCCAGCGAAGCATCCTGCTCGGACTCGGCCAGCTCCACCATCGCGTCGAGATCGTCGAGCCGGCGCGCCATGTCGTCCCAACTCTTGATCTCTCGCTCCAGGAGGTTCTTCTGGCGAATGACGCTTTGGGACGCGCGGCGGTCGTCCCAGAAGTTGGGGGCGGCCATGCGCTCTTCGAGGGTCTGGATTTGGGTTTTCAGCGAGGGGAGGTCAAAGATGCCCCCGGATCTCGTCAAAACGGGTCCACAGGGAAGTCAGGCGAGTCTTCAGGTCGTCGAGCACGGGGTTTCCTCGATTTACGGCGGGCGCGGCGCCACGCCACGGGCACGATGAGCAACCCCAGTATACCACAGCCGTACGCGAAGAGATCGCCGTAGCTCGTGTAGAAGGTTCGCGGGCCGCCGGTGCGGATCTCGCCGCTGAGAGCGCCTTCGACAAAGATCTCTGTGGTGCGCAGGATGTGCCCTTCCGCGTCGATGAACCCGGAAATGCCGGTGTTGGCGGCGCGGGCGAAGGCAATCCGGTTTTCGATGGCGCGAAACACCACCATGGCAAAGTGCTGATAGGGTGCGCCCGAGTCGCCGAACCAGGCGTCGTTGGTGATCGTCACCATATAATCAGCGCCCTGGTCCGCGAACTGGCGCACCAGGTCCGGAAAGATGACTTCAAAGCAGATGACGAGACCGAACTGACCGCCCGGCCCGCTCATCACGCGGGGGCCCGGCCCCGGCACGAAATCGCCGATGCCGACCACCAGTTTGTCGAGGAAGAACAGGACAGTCGTCTTCAACGGCACGTACTCGCCGAACGGCACAAGGTGGACCTTGTCATACCGATCCAGCACCGTCCCGTCCCCGCTGACCAGGTATGCGCTGTTCGTCAGGCGCGGTTGGCTATCGATCTGGTTTGCGAGAGCGGGGCTGCCGAAGAGCAGCGGGACGCCGTGGTCTCGCACGAAGGTGAGCACTTCGTCCCGGTAAGCGATCTCCACATTAAACAGGAACGGCGTGGATGCTTCCGGCCAGATCACCAGGTCGGCTCCCTGCACGATTTGCGCCGTGAGCCGCTCGTGTCGGTCCATCGTCTCCCGACGGTAGGTGACGTCCCATTTTTTCGCCTCATTGACGTTGGGCTGCACGAGGCCGATCCGAATCGTGTGGTCCAAGCCTGCATCCGTATGGGGGCTCAGGCGCCAGTGTCCGTACCCGACGACCAGGACGATGACTGCTGCGACGAGGGGCGTGCTGATCCACGGCAGGGGGATCGGAAAGTCCGGGTCATGCGCAGTCGCGCGTACAAGGAGGGCCTCGATAATCCTGGCCACCAGCGCGTTCACAAGCACAAGGAGATAGGACACGCCATACACGCCGGTTGCGTCGACGATCTGGATAAGGGAGAGATTGTGAAATTGGCTGTAGCCGAGGAGCGCCCAGGGAAAGCCTGAGAAGAGATGCGCGCGCGCCAATTCCAGCACGACCCAGAGGAGCGGCGCAGTCCATACCGGGGTCAGCGCGCGCCAGTCCTTGAGCCGGGACAGAATGGCCGTGAACAGGCCGATGAACAACGCGCAATAGCCGGCGAGGAGGAGCATCACACAAAAGCTGATGCTCAAGGGGACTTTTCCGTACTCGTGCATGGCATGGATTACCCAGGAGAGCGTCCCGGCGAAGAACACCAGCCCGGTCAGCCAGCCCTGACCAAAGGCGGCTTTCCAGGATTCTCCGCGGATGGCGAGCAGCAGCGGAACCAGCGCGACCCAGGCCAAGGACTCAAAGTCGTGGCGGGGAAAACTGAGGGTGAGTAGCATCCCGGATGCGACGGGGAGGACGAAAAGACGGACGAAGCGCCACAGCATCCGGACACCATAACGAATTCACGTAGATGAAGCAACTACCCCGATTAAATATTAAATAACCGGTTGAGGTGTCCGCGGAACGGTGATAGAATCCAGCCCTGCCAAGAACGGTATAGAACGTTATACAGGGAATAATGCAGGAATTGTTTGAAGAAGGGGGAATCTGAATGGCTGGAGCGCGCGTGCTGGTCACCCCGAGAGCGTTTCTCGACCTCGAAGGGGAACACCTGGAGATTCTGAAAAAGGCGGGATACGAGATCGTGGCCAACCCGCGGCCGCGGGCCCTGACGGAAGATGAGATGGCGGCCTACATTCCCAACATGGACGCCATCATCGTCGGTGACGATCCGGTGACGCACCGCGTGCTGGATCGCGCGACCGGCCTGAAAGTGATCTCGAAGTTCGGCACCCATGTGGACAACATCGATGTGGACGTGGCCGCCGTGCGGAAAATTCCCGTCACCTTTACCCCCGGTGTGACCCATCCCGCCGTGGCTGAGCTGACCATCGGCCTCATGTTCGCGCTGCTCCGCAGCATCCCGCACATGGACAGGGACGTTCATGCCGGCAAATGGGCTGCGGTCGCCGGGACCGAGCTCATGGGGAAAACGCTGGGCATCGTCGGTATGGGCGGCATCGGGAAGGAAGTCGCCAAGCGCGCCCTGGCGCTGGGCATGAACGTGATGGGGTTCGACATGCATCCGGACGAATCCTTCGCCGAACACCATGGCATTGAGTACGTGCCGGCCGACGAACTCCTCAAGAACTCCGATATCGTCACGTTGCATCTGGGGCTCAACCCCGAGACCCGGGGCTGGCTCTCGAAGATGCGCGTGGCCCGGATCCGCCCGGGCGCTTACCTGATCAATACCGGTCGGCCCGAGCTCATCGACGAAGGGGCCGTGCTTGACGCCTTGCGCGGGCAGCGTATTCGTGCGGCGGCCTTCGATCTGCCGGGCGAGGAGAATCAATTCGCCGTGCCGCTGCTGTCGCAGGAGAACGTGCTGGTGTCCTGCCACGCCGGCTCCAACACGGAAGAGACCCTCCGCCGCCAAGCCGTCATGTCGGCGGAGAACGTCATTGCCGTGCTGAGCGGTCAGCCGAAGCTCGCGGCCTTCGCCACTGCGGATTAACGGCGAATGCCGCGGGATATCCCTCTCGGCAACGGCAAGCTCCTCATCACCTTCGATCGCTACTATCGCATCCGCGACATCTTCTTTCCGCACGTCGGCAAGGAAAATCACACGGTCGGTCACCCGTGGCGCTTCGGCATCTGGGTGGACGGGCAGCTCTCCTGGTTGGGGCCCGACTGGCAAATCTCGCTGAAATACGAGGAGGGGACGCTGGTTACCCATGTCGAGGCCCAGCACCCCGGCCTGCAAGTCAAGCTGGTCTGCAACGATGCCGTGGACTTTCACGAGATGGTCTACGTGCGGAAGATCATCGTGCAGAACCTGGCCAAACGGGAGCGCGACATCCGGCTCTTTCTCAACCAGGACTTCCATCTCTACGAATCCGAGGTCGGCGACACGGCGGCCTATGAGCCCAAGCACAAGACCATCACGCATTACAAAATGCGCCGGTACTTTATGACCAACTACATGGCGAACGGCGCGATCGGCATCCAGCACTTCGCCACCGGCCGTAAGGAAATGGAAGGGGTGGAGGGGACCTGGCGCGATGCGGAGGACGGTCAGCTGGAGGCCAGCCCGATCATGCAGGGCTCGGTGGACTCCACGCTCGGTATCTTCCTCAAGGTGCCCGGGCAGGGGACGCAGGAGGCCTGGTACTGGATCATCGCGGGCGAGGATTGGTTCAGCGTCAACAGCCTCAACAAGCGGATCGAAGAGCGGCTGCCGGAGTATTATCTGTTGCGGACGGAGAAGTACTGGCGCTACTGGCTGAATCAGGACTGCATCGATTTCGACGACCTGTCGCCCAAGGTCGTGGACCTCTATCACCGGAGCCTGCTGGTGATCCGGACTCAGACGGACGATAGCGGGGCAATCATCGCGGCGAACGATTCGGACGTCACGACCCGGGCGCGCGACACCTATTCCTATATGTGGCCGCGGGACGGGGCGCTGGTGGCTCACGCGCTGGACGTCGCGGGCTACCCGCAGATCACCCGCAAGTTTTTCCAGCTCTGCGGCCAGCTGCTCACGCCGGAGGGCTACTTCCTGCACAAGTACAATCCGGACGGCTCGTTCGCCAGCTCCTGGCATCCCTGGGTGAAGGACGGGGAGCCGCAGTTGCCGATCCAGGAGGACGAGACGGCGCTGGTCCTCTGGGCGATCTGGAAGCACTTCGAGCGCTACCGGGACGTTGAGTACATCACGCCACTCTACGCGCCATTGATCAAGCGGGCGGCCAATTGGATGGTCTCCTACCGCGATCCGGTCACGGGCCTGCCGCGCGCGTCGTACGATTTATGGGAGGAGCGGCATGGCGTGCTGGCGTTCACCTGCTCGGCGGTCCATGCGGGGCTGATGGCGGCGTCGTACTTCACCGAAGGGTTCGGGCAGGCAGGCCTGACCGAGACCTACCGCCGCGCCGCGGCCGAGATCAAATCGGGGATGGATCGCTTCCTGTATCGCCCGGAACTGGGCCGCTTCGCCCGGATGGTCACCTTCAAGAAGGACGGGACGCTCGAGAACGTGGACCCCACGATCGACGCCAGTCTCTACGCGGTGGGCTACTTCGGCGTCTACGAGCCGACGGATGAGCGGGTGGTGAAGACGCTGAATGCCGTCCGCGATCGGCTCTGGTGCAAGACGCCGGTGGGGGGGATCGCGCGCTACGAGAACGACTATTACCATCAAGTGAGTCAGGACCTGGCCAACGTGCCGGGGAATCCCTGGTTCATCTGCACGCTCTGGATTGCCCAGTGGCTGATCAAGAAGGCGACGACGGTGGAGCAGCT
>WNGA01016206.1_pt1 | contig 11162 bp, 12 predicted proteins | sample 5400061 | NCBI WGS metagenome assembly WNGA01 (sample SAMN13153366, study PRJNA577476) | soil metagenome | isolation source: 100 cm soil or saprolite under grassland replicate 2 | place: USA:California | collected 2016-06-15
CCAAAGATCCCAAAGCGCATCGTGCCTGGCTCCTTGGCCCGCGAGGGAAAAGTCAACTTGCATGATACGACGGTTCCGCCCGCGATAGAATCCTGCAAACACCACCGCCACGAGGAGAGGGACGCATGCCGCGGATGACCGGGAAGCGCGCGATGCTCGAGCAGCTGATCGCTGATGGGGTGCGCCACATCTTCGGAAACCCCGGCACGACCGAGCAGGGCTTCATGGACGTCCTGCAGGACTATCCGCAGATGCAGTTCATGCTGGCCCTGCACGAAGGCGTCGCCGTCTGCATGGCCGACGCCTACGCGCGCCTCACGCGACGGCCGGCCTTCGTCGAGGTCCACATCGCGCCCGGGCTCGGCAACGCGATGGGCATGCTGCACAACGCGGCGATCGGCAAGACGCCGCTCGTCGTCTACGCCGGGCAATCACCGGGCCGCACGCTGCTGCAGGAGCCGCACCTGTCCGGCCCCCTCACCGAGATGGCGCGTCCCATCTGCAAGTGGTCGGCGCAGATCCACCACGCCCACGACGTGCCCCGCGCGCTCCGCCGCGCCTTCAAGGTCGCCATGGAGCCGCCGCAGGGGCCCGTCTTCCTGGCCCTGCCCATGGACACGCTCGACGAGGAGGCGGAGGTCGACATCCGCCCGACCACCTACACCAACTGGCGCGGCCGCGTCGACGCCGCCGGGATGACGGAGGTCGCGCGCCTGCTGCTCGCCGCCCGGCAGCCGATGCTGATGGTCGGCGACAGCGTGGCGCTGGCCGGTGCGCAGTCGGAGGTGGCGGCGCTCGCTGAGGTCGCGGGTCTGCCGGTCTTCGAGTGCTATGCATCGGAGTTCAACATGCCGGCCAAGCACCCGCTCAACGCCGGCGCGCTCAACTTCGTGACCCCGGGCCCGCTGCGTACGACACTCGAGGGCTGCGATCTGCTCCTCGTCGTCGGGGCGCCGATGTTCCAGCTCATCTTTCCCGACGCCGAGAGCCCGGTGCCGTCCGGCACGAAGATCGTCCAGATCGACATCAACCCCTGGGAGATCGGCAAGAACTTCACCCCGGACGTCGCCTTCCTCGCGGATCCCAAGGCGGCGCTCGCCGAGCTGGCCGAGCAGGTGCGCCGCCTGCGGACACAAGAGCAGGCCCGCGCCAGCGCCGCGCGCGCCGAGCAGATCGGCGAGCGGACGCGTGCGGCGCGGGCGCGCTACTGGGAGCAGGCCAAAGCGAGCTGGGACGCGGTGCCGATCAGCGCGCCGCGGCTCATGCACGAGATCCGGCACGCCGCGCCCGACAACGTCCTGGTCTTCTCGGAGGCGATCACGAACTCCGCGCACCTGAACCAGGCGATCATGCCGGAGGAGGAGGGTCGCCTGGTGCGCGTGCGCGGCGGCGGCATCGGGCCAGGCCTGCCGGGCAGCCTGGGCGCGCAGCTCGCGCGGCCCGACCGCAAGGTCGTGGGTATCTGCTCGGACGGCGCGGCCATGTACTCGATCTCGGCGCTGTGGACGGCCGCCCATCACAAGATCCCCGTCACCTACGTCATGCTCAACAACGCCGCCTACCGCATCCTCAAGCTGAACATGGTCGAGTACCTCGGCAAGGCCGCACGCGGCCGTCGCTTCGTCGGCATGGACCTCACGGATCCCGAGCTCCGCTTCGATCGCATGGCCGACGCGATGGGCGTCCCCGGCTTCCGCGTCGACCGTCCCGAGGACCTCGCGCCGACGCTCCGCAAGGCCCTCGAGGTCGACGGCCCCTCGCTGGTCGACGTCGTGATGGAGAGCCCGGTGCCCATCCCATGACGAAGGTCGCCTTCGGCATCGGCTTCGGCTCGAGTCCCGTGTTACTCCGCGGCGAAGACGTGCCGAAGTTCATGGAGCTCGTGCGCATGGCGGACGGCTACGGCGCCACCGCCATCGGCACCTACGACTCCGCGTTCCTCGGAGGCGACGCCTACGTGCGGGCCACGCTGATGGCCCAGGCCTCGTCGCGCGCGGCCATCGGCCTGCGCCCGAGCAACCCGCTCACCCGCGAGCCGCAGGTCATGGCCTCGTTCCTCGCCTCCATCGACGGCCTCACCGGCGGGCGCGCCTTCCTCGACATGGCCAGCGGCGACAGCGCGGTGTTCAACATCGGCTATGCCGCCGCGTCGCGGGCGCGCATCGAGGACTACGTGACCTGCGTGCGCGATCTCCTGGCGCACGGCGAGGCGACGTATCAGGGTCGGCCCCAGCGCGTCCGCTGGGCGGGCGCCGCCGTCCGCTCGCGTATCCCCATCTCGATCTGTGCGGAGGGGCCGCGCATGCTCCATCTCGGCGGCCGCATCGGCGACGGCGTCATCGCCGGAACGGGACTCCTGCCCGAGGTCATCAAGGACACGATCGCGCGCATCCACGCGGGCGCGCGCGCGGCCGGCCGCGACCCCCACGACGTCGACGTCTGGTTCACCACCCGCAACGCGCTCGACGTCGATCACGACACCGCGATCGATCGCGTCAAGGCCTCCGTGTCGTCGATCCTCAATCACTCGATGCGCTTTGGCCTCGAGGGCAAGCTGGTGCCGCAGGCGCTCGAGAAGACGGTGCAGGAATACGTCGACGGCTACGAGCTGTACGACCACGTGCTCCATGCCGGGCGCAACCCCAAGCGCATGGAGGAGCTGGGGCTGACCGACTACGCGCTGCGGCGCTTCGCGCTGGCGGGCACGCCACGCGACTGGATCGCGCGCATCGAGCAGCTCGCGGCCGCGGGGGCCACCAAGCTCTGGGTCGGGCTCGGCGGCTCCGAGCTGGATCGCCAGGTGCGCGACCTCCGGATGCTCGGCGAAGAGATCATGCCCCGGTTCGTGCGTTAAGGGTTAGGATCTAGGGGCCGACCGAGGAGGAACGAATGGCCTACACACGGATCTCCGCCGACTGCCACATCGACATGCCCTGGCTGCCCCCGGACCTGTTCACGTCGAACGCCTCGGCGGCGCTGCGGGATCGCATGCCCTTCGTCACCGATGGCCCGGACGGGCCCCACTGGACCTCGAAGAACGGCCACTCGTTCGGCCTGGTCTGCGGCGTCGGCCCGTCGGGACAGAAGCTCGTCCCCGGGCAGAACTACCGCGTCGACAAGATGGCGGCGACGGGCCTCTACGAGGACGGCAAGCGCGGCATTCGCCGCGTCATCGATCCCGACCTGAGAATCAAGGACGCCGAGCTGGACGGGGTCGACGTCGAGGTGATCTTCGGCATCCTCGGCGCCGCCACGCGGCTCGGTGACCACGAGGCCGCGCGCGAGATGTTCCGCATCTACAACGACTGGCTCGCGGACTTCTGCAGTCACTATCCCGACCGGCACATCGGGCTCGCGTGCCTGCCCTATGGGGACATCGACGCGGCGGTCCAGGAGATCCACCGGGCGGCCAAACTCGGGCTGCGCGGGCTCGAGCTGTCCTGCTCCTGGGACATGGAGCCCATGTGGCATCCGATCTGGGAGCCGCTCTGGCAGGCCGTCAGCGAGGTCGACCTCCCGCTGCACTTCCACACGTTCCCGTCGACGCCCCCCGGCGTGCGCGAGAAGGCCACCGGCCTCACCCGCCGCGCCGCGATGTTCACGGGCGTGTCGGGCTTCCAGATGAACCTCGTCAACATCCTGGCCGCCGTCATCGGCGCCGCGGTCCTGGAGCGCCATCCCAAGCTGCGGATCTCCTTCGGCGAGAGCGGCATCGGCTGGATTCCCTACGCGCTGGACCGCATGGACTTCGAGTGGGAGGACCGCTTCCGCGATCTCGGCCTCACCATGAAGCCGAGCGACTACTGGCGGCGGCAGTGCAAGGCGACGTTCCAGTTCGACCGCATCGGCGCCAAGCTGATCGACGACATGGGCGTGGAGACCATCATGTGGGGCTCCGACTATCCGCACACGGACGGCGTGTGGCCGGAATCCTCGAAGTACATCGAGGAGCAGTTCGGTCACCTGCCGAAGGACGTCGTGCACAAGATCACCTGCGAGAACGCCGCGAAGTTCTACGGCCTCACGACGTAGGGCGAGGCTTGGCGGGGCGTGGGACGCGCCACGGCGGCCGTGACGCGTCTCACGCTCAGTGGCCGGCCTGACGGTTAAAACGTGCAGCTCTGCGTCCGCGAGTGCCAGCGACCGCCGGCGGCTCGGCACGTGTCGCGGTTGTCGTATCGGACGACGTACGTCGTCGTGGCAACGGGCGGTGATGTCACGACGTACGCCGGCGCGGCCGCCGGCTCATAGACCACGGTGTGACGCGCGCAACCGCCGGCGAGACCGATCACGATGAGCATCGAAGCCAGAATCTTCATACCTCTCCTCCCGGCTTCCGTTCGTGCACCCGTGATGCCGCCGACGCCGAGGATCCGGCCGTCGTGGGAGGTTCTACAACGTGCCTGCCGCGCTGAAGAGAATGCATCGCGCCGGGTGAGGCCTACGGGCGGTCAGTGGGCGCGGGCGGCCGTGGCGATGATCTCGACCGCTTCGTCCGGCGTCAGCTTGTCCGTGCTGATCACGAGGTCGTAGTGCGTCGGTAGCTCGTGCTCGATCCGGTAGAACCGCCGGAAGTAATCGGCCCGGCCCGCGTCGGAATCCTTCAGGCGCTTCGTCGCCTGCCCCTTGTCGGTCCGCGTCGCCTCCGCGACGCGTTGCACGCGTGTCTCGAACGACGCCGTGACCAGCACCCGCAGCAGGTCGTCACGACCGGCCAGCGGAATCCCCGCGGCGTGCGAGACGATCACCACGTCGCCGCGCTGGGCGGTGTCCCGGATGGTCTCGATGATGACCGCGCGCAGGGCCTCGGTCCTCGGCGGGGCCGCCGTCTCCGCCATCACGAACCCGGCGGTGCCCGAGGGATCCAGCAGCGGCGCCGAGCCGAGGTCGTCGAGGATCCGGGCGAGCAGAGTCTTGCGCCGCTCGGCATCGGCGACGACGGAGGCGTCGAGGCCGTGCTTCTTGGCGGCGACCTCGATGATCTCCTCGTCGACGTAGCGGAAGTGGAGACGATCCGCTACGCTGCGCCCGATGCCGTCCCCGCCCGCCCCTGTCGCGTGCGAGATCGTCACGATTCGTGTCGCCATGCCTTCCCCCCATGGATAGTCCGGCCCAAGGTCCCCAGGATGCCACATCTGACCCCACGACGGCTGAGCGATCCCCGCCCGGACGATGTATTCTCCGCCCATGGATACGCGGCTCTCGGCCCGCGAGTGCCTGCCCACGGACGCGGGGGCGCTGCTCGTCGGGCGAGCGTGGACGCCGAGCGAGGATGGCCCGTCGGTCATCGGGGTGCGTGGCGCCGACGCCGTCGACCTCACGTGGGCGTATCCCACCGTCAGCCGGCTGCTCAATGTGGCCAAGCCGGACGACGTTCGCGCCGCGATCGCGCGCGCCCCTGTCCTCGGCCCCATCGAGGACATCGTCGCCAACAGCGTCGAAGGCCGGCGCGAGTCGTCGCGGCCGTGGATGCTGGCGCCGTGTGACCTGCACGCGGTCATGGCCAGCGGCGTGACCTACGTCGCGAGCCTGCTCGAGCGCGTGATCGAGGAACGCGCGGGCGGCAAGCCCGCCCTCGCCGAGGGCCTGCGACGCGAAATCGAGGCCATCATCGGCCCGGATCTGCGGCGCGTCCGACCCGGGTCGGCGGAGGCGGCGCGGGTCAAGGACGTGCTCGTCGCGCGCGGCATGTGGTCGCCCTACCTCGAGGTCGGGATCGGTCCGGACGCCGAGCTGTTCGCGAAGTGCCCGCCGATGGCGCCGGTGGGGCTGGGCGCGCGGGTCGGCATCCATCCCGCGTCGGTCTGGAACAACCCCGAGCCCGAGCTCGTCCTCACCGTCAACAGCGCCGGCGCCATCGTCGCGGTCACCCTCGGCAACGACGTGAACCTCAGGGACGTCGAAGGCCGCAGCGCGCTGCTCCTGGGACGCGCGAAGGACAACAATGCCTCGTGCGCCGTGGGGCCGTTCTTCCGGCTGCTCGACGAGACGTTCACGCTCGACGTCGTCCGCGGCCTCAGCTTCGAGACCGTCGTGGAAGGCGCGGACGACTTTCGCCTGAGCCACACCACACGGTTGAGGGAGATCAGCCGGGACCTGGCCGATCTCGCGGGCCAGGCCATTGGCCGCACGCATCAATACCCGGACGGCTTCGTCCTGTTCGTGGGGACGATGTTCGCTCCCGTCGCCGACCGCGGCGCTCCGGGCAGCGGCTTCACCCACAAGGCGGGCGACGTCGTCAGCATCTCGGCGCCCGAGCTCGGCAGCCTCGTCAACGAGGTCGTGCCCTGTGATCAGGCGGAGCCGTGGACGTTCGGCACCGGCGCGCTGATGGGCAACCTGGCCCGGCGCGGAATGCTTTCAACAGAAGGAGGCGCACGATGAGTGAGGACGTCACCCTGGACGAGGTGCGGAGACGAGCCGCGGTGGCCGGCGTCACGCTGCGCGAAGACCGGGTCGAGATGGTCCGCCGGCTGCTGAACGATGCCCTCGCGCCGTTGCGGCGAATGGATTCGCGCGCGCTGCGCACGCTCGAGCCCGCGGCGACGTTCGACGCGGCGCCGGGAGACGACGATGGCCGGCGATGATCTCGTCTACGCCGGAATTCGCGAGCTCGGAACCCGGTTCCGCAAGCGCGAGGTGTCGCCGGTCGAGCTGACCGAAGCCCTGCTCGACCGCATCGCCCGCGTCGACCCCAGCCTCGACACGTTCGTCACGCTCACCGCCGATCGTGCGCGCGACGACGCCAAGGCCGCCGAGGCCGCTCTGCTCCGGGGCGACGCGAGCCCGCTGCTCGGCATCCCCGTGGGGTACAAGGACATCTACGACACACGCGGCATCAGGACGAGCGCCGGCTCGGCGTTGTGGGCGGAGCGCATGGCGGCAAGCGACGCGACGTGCGTGAGCCGACTGCAAGACGCCGGCTGCGTGATGCTGGGCAAGCTCATCACCCACGAGTTCGCCTGGGGCATCCAGTCCCCGGGCCACCGCTTCAAGCCGGCACGCAACCCGTGGAATCGCGAGCACATTCCCGGCGGCTCCTCGAGCGGCTCCGGCGCGGCGCTCGCGGCGGGACTGTGCGTCGGCGCGCTCGGGACCGATACGGGCGGCTCGATCCGGGGACCCGCCTCGTTCTCCGGCATCGTCGGGTTGAAGCCGACGTACGGCCGCTGCAGCCGCGCCGGCGTGGCGACGCTGTCGTGGACCCTCGACCACACGGGGCCGATGGCGCGCTCGGCGGAGGACTGCGCCTACCTGTTACAGACGCTCGCCGGCCACGATCCGCTCGACCCCGCCTCGAGCCGCGCCCCCGTCGCGGAGTACGTCGGCACGCTGGACCGACCGATCCGCGGTCTCCGGATCGGCGTGCCGCGCGACTTCTTCTTCGACGGTGTCGACGCCGAGGTGGCGCGCGCGTTCGAGGACGCGATGACCACGTACCGGAGCCTCGGCGCCGAGGTCCGCGACGTGACGATCCCCAGCATCTGGGACGCGCCGTCGTTCATGGTGATCATGGCCTCGGAGGCCTTCGCCTACCACGAGCGGGACCTGCGCGAGCGGCCGGAGCTCTACGGCGATCTCCTGCGCGAGCGGCTCGTGTCGGGCGCGCTCTACACGGGCGCCGAGTACGTCCAGGCGATGCGGCTGCGCGAGCGCCTGCGGAACGAGATGCTCGACGTCCTGCGCTCCGTCGACCTGCTCGCCACCCCGACGTCACCGAAGCCGGCGCCGACGTTCGCCGCGATGTGGGACGTCTCGCTCGGCTTTCCCCGCAGCAACACGCCGCCCTTCAACCTGAGCGGTCTCCCCGCGCTCGCGCTGCCCTGCGGCTTCGCGCGCGCCGGGCTGCCGCTGTCGCTGCAGCTCGCGGGACGGCCGTTCGACGAGGCCACGGTGCTTCGCGCGGGCCACGCATACCAGCAGACGACCGACTGGCACCGCCGGCGTCCCGCGGTGTAGGAGACTTCGCATGAGCGACGAGATCAGCATCCAGTTCACCCGCTTTTCCGCCTTCTACTCGCCCCTGATCGCCACCATCGCGGGCGGCTTTCTGAAGGCGGAGGGGCTCGAGCCGAAGCACTCGGTCGCCCCGGCCGGGACATCCGCGATCGAGGGTGTCGTCAAGGGCACCGTGCACGTCTGTCAGTCGGCGCCCTCGCAGGGCTTCGGCCCGCTGGAGAAGGGCCAGGTCCCGCCGGCCGTTCACTTCGCCCAGATCAACGAGAAGGACGGCTTCTTCCTCACCGGCCGGGCGCCGGACCCGGCGTTCACCTGGGACAAGCTCCGCGGCAAGCGGGTGCTCGTCGATCACGGCGGCCAGCCCCTGGCCATGTTCAAGTACGCCTGCCATCGGCGAGGGCTGGACTTCGCGGCGATCGTCGCGCTCGACGTGCCGAGCGGGCGGATGGATCAGGCGTTCCGCAAGGGCGAGGGCGACTACATCCACCAGCAGGGACCGGCCCCGCAGCAGCTCGAGCACGACGGCGTCGGCCACGTCGTGGCCTCCGTCGGCGAGGCCATCGGGCCGTGCGCGTTCTCCAGCCTGGCCGCCACCCGCGAGTGGCTGCGGACCGACGCGGCGAAGCGCTTCACGCGCGCCTACCGCAAGGCGCGCGCCTGGCTCCTCGGAACGCCGGCGGCGAAGGTGGCCGAGGCGGAAGCCTCGTTCTTCCCCGAGATCGATCGGGCGGTGCTGGCGGCGACCATCGCGTACTACCAGAAGCTCGGCTGCTGGACGCCGCACGTCGAGATCACCCGCCCGGCCTTCGAGGCGACGCTCGATGTGTTCCAGCACGCGGGCCTCATCACCCGGCGGCACCGCTACGAGGACGTGGTCGCCACGCCGCCCGCAGACTGACCGACGTGGATCGTCCGCTCGCCGTGATCACGGGAGCCAGCTCGGGCATCGGCCTCGGCGTGGCCCGCGCGTTCGCCGCGGCGGGACACCCGCTGCTACTGATCTCGCGGCACGTGATCATCATGTTCTGCTACCGGCAGCCGGCCCACATCTGCATCCGCGATCTCGTGGTGACGCCGACGCGCACGACGTTCTGAGGCGGGCAGAGCCCACTGAGCCGGCGGGGGACGAGCCCCCGCCCTACCGTTTCAGACGCAGATCCTCGTAGGGGGCCGAGTACGGGTGATAGGCGATGAGGCCGAGCCCCGACTCTTCCACGCGCGGCCCGATGGCGTTGAGGAAGCCCAGCTCCCACGAACAGATCGTCGATGTCGGGATAGCCGCCCCAGGCGTACACGCCGTCCTTGACGAAATAGTTCTCGACGCGGGTGGCGGCATTGCCGTGTCCGCCGGCGCCCGACTGCAGGAGCCCGCGGATCTTCTTGTCCTTCCACTGGCCGAGGAAGGCCGCCCGCTCCATGGGACGCAGCTTGGTGCGGATACCGACCGCGGCGAGGTAGTTGGCGATGGCCTCGGCCACGCTCGAGTAGGAGCCGTCGCACGCATACTCGCCGGCGTCGAAGCCGTTCGGGTAGCCGGCCTCGGCGAGGAGCTTCCTGGCCTGCGCCGGATCGTAGGGATAGGGCGGGATCGCGAGGGCGAACTCGAAGGCCGACGGGATGATGCTGCCCGTGGGCCTGGAGTACCCGAGGGTCTCCGCCTGGTTGATGGCGTTCCGGTCGAACGCCAGGGCGGCGGCCAGGCGCACCCGCCGGTCGTGCCACGGCGACTTCGGATCCCACTGCAGCGGACCGAAGCTCAGCCACTGGGTCGCCGAGATGACCGTGGGCACGAGCTTGAGCCCGGTCGTGCGCTTGACTTCCTCGCCGAGGGGACCGCGCAGCGAGTACGCGACATCCACCTCGCCGCGCTTGAGCATGGCGAGCCGGGTGAGATCCTCGGTCACCGTCCGCCACACCATCCGCTTCACCGCGGGCGTCTTGCGCCAGTAGCGGTCGTGCGCGTCGAAGACCAGCTCGATCCCGGGGTTGAAGGAGACGAGCTTGTAGGGTCCCGCCCCCACGGGCGCCTTCTTGAAGCCGTCGTCGCCCACCTTCTCGACGTATTTCTTGGGCACGATCCAGGCGGCGCCGCTGGCCGGGGTCGCATAGAACGTCATGAAGTCGGGCCACGGCTCCTTCAGGCGGAAGCGGACGCGATGGGGATCGACGATCTCCACGGCGGACACCTTCTGCTTCAAGATCTTGGCGGCCGCGCCCCGGTAGCGCTCGAACGAGAACTTCACGTCGTCGGCCGTGAACGGATCGCCGTTGTGGAAGACCACACCCTTGCGAAGCACGAACTCGTAGCTGAGCCCGTCCTTGGCCACCGTCCACGATTCGGCCAGCGACGGCGCCATCGCGTTGCCGGGCATGGGCTTGACCAGCGCGTCGTGCACCGCGTAGAGCACCTTCATGATCGTGATGATCCCGGTGTGCTCGGCGGGGTCGAACCACGTCGGCGCGAGCGAGACGTGCACCGCCCACGTCATCGGCGCCTGCGCGGACGCCGACACGGGAGCGACGACGACGAGGAGCGTCAGGAGAAGGATCAGGAGCGGAGCCTTCATGGGCCCGGATTATCGAGGAATGCCCGGCGGTGTCAAGCGCGGCCCCAGAGCCGCCGCGATCCTCAATGGCAGAACCGCCGCCAGTCGAGCAGCGGAGCCGCGTCCCGGCAGAGCCGCTTGGCGCCGGTGCAGTCCTGCGACGTGCCGAGGGCCGAGCGCGCGCTGTCCTCGAAGCAGCCGGTCATCGCGAAGGCGGCATAGCGTCGCTCGTTCTCACGCCACACCAGAATCAGCAGGGACAGCAACAGGCTGCCCACCACGACGGCCACGACGATCCCGGTGCGGTCTCTCGCCTGCACGTCCTGGATCATAGCGCCCGAGCTCTAATCATGGCGGGCGACCTCGAAGTACTGGGTGCTGACCTCTCCGACGACGTGGGGATGCGACCGCATCCGGGCGTAGCCTTCGTTGCGCTCCATCGCCAGCATCTGCGCCTCGGTCTCCCACAGGCTAACCGTCACGTTCTTGTGCGTCGTGCGATCGACGAGCACCAGCGCCCCCCGGAACCCGCCGAACTGCCGGACGGCGGGGTACGTCACCTCGCGGCCATGATGGAGCCGGTCTTCGATCTTGCCGGGACGGATCTGGTAGATCCGCACGCACGCGTAGCGCCCGGTGGGCAGCGCCCCGCCCGGT
>WNGA01039097.1_pt1 | contig 11161 bp, 11 predicted proteins | sample 5400061 | NCBI WGS metagenome assembly WNGA01 (sample SAMN13153366, study PRJNA577476) | soil metagenome | isolation source: 100 cm soil or saprolite under grassland replicate 2 | place: USA:California | collected 2016-06-15
TTATACACGGGTGGATTCTCGAGCCGCGTGCCGCCGTCGACGGTGGACGATCTGTGCGCCCTCGATCCGGCGTAACTGGTGACGGCGTATGCGTGGTCGATGCCGACGTCGCGTCGCCCGCCGGGTCCGGGGTGCTCATCAAAGAACGCGCGGGGAAGCGAGATGACGCCGACGTCGTCGAAGCAGACGTCGATCACCTCTTGATTTGGATCGGCACCCAGATGGATGGCGACAACGGTGCCGGCGGCGCGGTCGACCGGGCTACCTCCTGCGAGTCAAGCCGGGCGAGCTCGACATGGCGCGCTTCGAACGACTGGCGACCGAAGGCCGCTCCGCGCTCGCCGCCGGCTGCGCGTCCCGGTGGGCAAGCTGCGCAACAACCGCTACGTCACCCTGCACCCCCAGCTCGTCGAGCAGCTCGCCGCGTGGACCGCAGCGAACCTGGGGCACATCCGCGACCACCGCCGCCTCATCGCCGACCACCGCGGACCGATCGACCGCACCAGGGCTGGCGCATGGTCCGGCGCATCGCACGAGGAGCAGGCGTCCGAGCACACCCACATCAGCTACGCCACACGCTGGCGACTCAGGCTCATCAACCGCGGCATGCGCTGGCGTTTGGGTGGACCGACAGGATTTAGTCGGCTAAACTCGTACGAGCGTCGCTGGCTGTGCGTCTATCCCTTTGGACCTATACTGCCGTAATCATGGGCGCTGCACTAGATTCGCAACCGCGGCGAGAAAGGGCCCGGACCTTCGCAAAGGAGGCGCATACTTATGGCCTCGACGTTACGTTTCGGAGCCCGTGGCGAGTGGCCGGAGTATCTGCAGAAGGCTCTGGCGTCACTCGGTTTTGAGCCTGGTTCGCCCGACGGGGTCTTCGGGCAGCGAACCCTCGATGCAGTGCGCGCCTTTCAGATGCGAGCGACACCAGGAGCGGTCGACGGCGTTGTCGGCCCCAAGACATGGGCTGCGCTAGACAGGTGGCTCGAGGGTTCGAGCTCAGGCACCGGTGAGTCTGTCGTTGCTGACGATTCCGCATCGAAATCGGTCTTGACCGCTGAAGAATTCCCGGCTCTTTACGAGCTCCTGCAGTTCGGGAGCCCGGAGGCTTTCCTCGCATCGGTCGGGATAACCCCTGATCTCTTCGAGCAGCCGCCTTCTTGGGTCGACGAGTCAGAAGAGAATTATGATGATGGTGGCTGGACATGAATGGTTATGCTTGGGAGTGCACAGGGTATTACCTGGCCTTCACAGGGGCAGCGGTCGCCTTCGCAAACTACATGGCACCCTTCTTCGTGGCGGCAATTGACCCCTTGGCCGGAGACGAGGCTCTCGCGATGCCGCAAGCCATAGCGGCAATCCTGGCGATGCTTGGCGCCGCGTACAAGCTGGCTGACTGTCTCGACGAGCATGATCGTGCTCGGGAGGCGGCCGAGCTCCGTCGACGCGCCGCGGCTTGGCAGGCTGAGGTCGAGCGACTCAAGAGGCGCTGACGGCACTCCAGATTCCGAGGGACTCTCCGGGCCACGCCCTCCCCCTTATCGGCCAAGCTCAACCTGGCCACCATGGGCCGCACAAGTGGCTGACACGAAAGGGCCGGCGCGGACGCAGACCACGTCGCCGCGCGGCAACAGAACGCGCCCCCGGACTATCGCCCATGGCAGAGGGCCGGCACTCGGTGCGGTTCCGTCACGGTGTCTCTCCGACGTGCCCGCTCGATGTGGTCAGGCCGGCCATCCGATCGTCAGCGCCAAGTTCGGCGAGTGCTTCAGGGTCGCTCACGTAGGTCACCAACGGTTGCGGAGCGGGATGTGCGGTGTGTGCTCCACCAGCTGCTGAATGAGGCCGTCGTATTCATCCAGCATCGGACTAGGGATCAGATGCTCGCCGGGCGTTCGACGGGAGGACCCCGCCACGACACAGTGATTCTTCAAGAAATCTGCCTCAGAACGGTTGAGACACGCCGGGGCGATCGTCGTCTTCTCCTCCGACACGCGCAGGCCCATCGGGCGAAGTACCGCTGCCGCTTCGTCTCGCAACGTCTCGGCGTGTGCTCGGGTGCCGGCCACCAGGACGACGAAGTCGTCGGCGTGTCGCACGAGGCGGTAGGTGGCCATGCCCTTGCGGCGCCGTCGGCTGCGAGCGTTGAAGTCGCCCCAGGACTCCCACGCCTCAGCGAAATGCTCGTCGAGGACCGAGAGCGCAATGTTGGCCAGCAGCGGCGACAGGATCCCCCCTTGGGGGGTGCCGGTGGTCGTGTCCCGCTCGCCGCCATCCTCAGAGAGGATGCCGGCCTTGAGGAACGCCTTCACCAGACCCAGGACGCGCTTGTCTCCGACCCGATGTCGCACCCGGTCCATCAGGGCCGTGTGGTCGATCTCGTCGAAGCACGCCGTGATGTCCCCTTCGAGCACCCACTCATCACCACGAGAGGTGAACTGGTGGATCTCGGCGAGGGCGTCCTGGGCCCGGCGCTTCGGGCGTAAGCCGTAACTCGCCGGCTTGACGTCCACCTCGAAGATCGGCTCGAGCACCAACTTGAGGGCGGCCTGCACGGTGCGGTCCCGGGCGGTGGGGATGCCGAGCCGTCTGCGCGTCGCGCTTCCGGGCTTGGGCATCATCCGCTCCCGCACGATGTAGTGGAACGACTAGCTGTATCCGGCCAGGACGGTGGTGACAGTTCCATGAACACGTGAGGACCTCCGGGCATTGTGGAGTTTGCCGCTTCACCACGACCGGAGGTCTTCGTGTCTCACCGTAACGCCCCCGCCGCACACGACGACGACGCCGCTGCGGCCCAGCGCCAGGCGCATTTTCGCGACGATCCGGTCGTGGTTGTCGCCGACTTGGTTTGGAGTGCGAGTCGGTCCCCACGAGTGCCAACTGCTCGCCCCAGCCACAACGAGTTCGTGTCAACGACCTGCCCGAACAGCAGCTCTGTGCCGACCGCGACCACCTCGCAACGCGTCGGGGCACCCCACGGAGGTCGTTCAACCCATGAGCGTTAGGCTCGGGTGGCCCATGGGCTACTACCTCGGCGTCGACCTAGGCACCACGTACACCGCGGCAGCGGTTTGGCGAGAGGGACGGGTCGAGATCGCCAACTTGGGCAACCGGGCCCCCGTCATCCCCTCGGTGGTGTTCCTGAAAGAGGACGAGTCGGTCCTCACCGGCGAAGCTGCCAACCGGCGCGGGGTCACCCAACCGGGCCGGGTCGCCCGTGAGTTCAAGCGTCGCATCGGCGACACGACACCGATCTTCCTCGGCGGCAGCCCGTACTCCGCCGACGCGCTCACGGCCAAGCTACTGCGCTGGGTGGTCGACGCCGTCTCCGCGGTCGAAGGCAGTGCGCCGGACGGCATCGCGGTCGCCCATCCCGCGAACTGGGGGCCGTTCAAGCTCGACCTGCTCCGCCAGGCCGTCGAGCGGGCCGACCTCGACGACGTGACGATCTTGAGCGAGCCGGAGGCGGCCGCCATCCACTACGCCTCCCAGTCCCGCGTGGAACCCGGGTCCGTGATCGCCGTGTTCGACCTCGGCGGCGGCACGTTCGACGCCGCGGTGCTGCACAAGACCGAGGCCGGCTTCGAGCTCCTCGGGGCGCCACGGGGGATCGAGCGGTTGGGTGGCATCGACTTCGACGAAGCGGTGTTCCAGCACGTGCTCGCCACCATCGGCACCTCGACGTCCGGCCTCGACCACGACGACGCCGCGACCGTCGCCGCGGTCGCCCGGCTGCGCCAGGACTGCGTCGAAGCCAAGGAGGCGCTCTCGTCGGACACCGACGTCGCCACCCGGGTCGAGCTCGAGCACATGATCCGGCCGGCGCTGGCCGACACGATCACTGCGCTGCAGCGCGCGCTGCGATCGGCCGGCGTCGCCGCCGATGAGGTCACCGCCGTCCTGCTGGTGGGCGGGTCGTCCCGCATCCCACTGGTCGCCGAACTGGTCGGCGGACAGTTGGGGCGTCCGGTCGCGGTCGACGCCCACCCCAAGCACGGAATCGCGCTGGGTGCTGCCATCGCCTCGGCGGAGCGGGCTCGGGCCGGGCAGGCCGAGTCGACCGTCGTCTCCAACATCGTGGAGACGGATGCGCCCGCGGCCACGACCCAGGTCGTGGTCACGCCCCCAGTGGTGCCGCCCCCGGTGGTGTTGGCCCCAGCCGAGCCGGACCCCGCCGAGCCGACGCCGCCCCCGCCGACCGCGCCGGCTGAACCGGTCGGGGCGGGCGGGCCGCCGGGGTTCGAGCCGATGGCAACCGTGCCGTTGGCCGAGGAGCCCCCCACCCGCCGGTCGAGAGGTCTGCTCGTCGGTGCAGTGGTGGCCGCGGCCGTCGCGGCGGCCGTGGCTTTCCTGCTGGTCAACGGCGGGGACCCCGGCGGGCTGTCGACCGGTGCGACCACAGTGCCACCGCGGACCCAGCCATCGCCGACCCCGCTCGCGACCCCCTCAGAAGGCCCCGCGTGCCCCGAAGGACTGAAGCTCGCGTTCTTCGGTGCCTTGACGGGCGACAGTGCCAGCCTCGGCGTCAACATCAAACAGGGCGCAGAGTTGGCGATCGACGAATGGAACGAGGAGAACCCCGACTGCCAGGTCGGACTCGAAGGGCTCGACTCGCAGGGCGACGCCGCTCAGGCATCTGCGCTGGCTCAGCACGCGGTCGAGGACGGATCGATCGTGGGCGTCATCGGCCCCGCCTTCTCGGGTGAGTCCCTCCAGGCCAACCCCCTCTTCGAGGAGGCCGGCCTGCCGGTCGTGACCCCCTCGGCCACCCGTATCGACCTCGCCGACCAGGGCTGGACGATCTTCCACCGAACAATCGCCAACGACGCCGCCCAGGGGCCGCGGATGGCCAAGTACACGGTCGGCACAGGAGCCACGACCGTCGCCGTCATCGACGACGCCTCGGAGTACGGGATCGGTCTGGCCGACGTCGTCCGATCGACCCTCTCGGACGAGGGCGGCACGCTGAGCACGTCCGAGTCCATCGATCCCGCGGCGCAGGACTACTCGGCGACCGTGAACAAGATCGCTGGCGGCAACCCCGACGCAGTCGTCTATTGCGGCTACTACGCCGAGGCGGGCAGATTCGTGAAGCAGCTCCGCGACGTCGGCTACGAGGGCACGTTCGTTGCTGGCGACGGTGTCCTCGACCCTGGCTTCGTCGCGGCCGCCGGTAGCGATGCCGCCGAGGGTGCCGTCATTACGTGCCCGTGCGCGCCCGCCCCCGATGACTACGGCACGGCGTACGAAGAAGCGTTCGGCCAGGCTGCCGGCTCATACTCGCCCGAGGCCTACGACGCGGCCAACATCTTCCTCGAGGCCATCAACGCCGGAAACTACGACCGCGGATCGATCAACACATTCATCTCGAACATCGACTACCAGGGGATCACCAAGCACTTCAAGTTCGACGAGAGAGGCGAGCTCGCGGTCGTCGCGATCTACGCCTACAGGGTCGAGGGAGGCGAGATCCAGCCGGGTGAGATCATCGAATAGCCCGGCGGGCATGTGGTGACGACGCTTCCGGGCCGGGCCAGCATTGGCCCGGCCCCGACAAGGACGGTTGTGCAATGTCCGACGTTGCGCGTCGGCTCCTGCGCATTCGTTCCGCCTGCGTGTCGCATCGGGGCGGCCCGCGCTCAGTGGCGGACGCCCGCGATCCTCAATGCGCACTCCACGCACAGGTCGCCGATGCGTCGGACCGCCACGAAGCAGTGGGGGCAGCACTGGCGCCGGCATCGGCCGCAGACGGCGATGGCGTCTTCGTACCAGTGCTTGTCGCACCGACCCGTCGGCGGCGACGACCGCCCGGTCCGCCGGCGGGTCAGGCGGCGCGGCGAAGTAGGCGATCGCATTGTTCGGCGACGAGGTGTTCCGCCACGTCAGCTGGCATCGGCCGCGACGTGCCGCACCATGCGCACGCACTGACGGCGGTCCAGCGCCTCGGTGAAGGCGAGGATCCCGCTCAGGAACGCCATGGTGAACACGAACGACGACAGGGCGACGAACATGACGTGGTTCCGATCAGAGGACTTCGCGCCGTTCCTCGACGATCGTCCCGCCGGCGCCGGTGTCCCGGTGAGAGCCGAACACGAACCTCGTCACGAGAAGACCGATCGCTCCGACGACCATCAGGATGATCCCGATCGTGTTGATGTTGAACCCGCTCGACGACTCCACGTCGATCGCGAAGGTCAGGACTGCGCCGACCGCGATGAGGAACACGCTGACACCGATTCCCCTCTCTGCCTCCTGGACTGGGATGTGCCGGGGTCATTCCCGCGAAGGGCCGTCGCCACTCCACGCGCAGCTTCCTCACGATCAGCCGCCGAGGACGCATGCAGTCCGACGGGCCCGGTGACGCGGCGACTCTGCGAAGTACGCTTCGGCTGTCCGATGCCGACCCCACGGGTCTTCCGCGTGACCGTGCACGGTCGACGGCTGCTCGTCCAACGCGTCCGGGAACTCGGAATGCCTGTCGCCAACGCCCCCCCGTGCAGAGGTCGGCGGTTTGAAGAAGCGACCGGGCTCGGCACGCACCAGTTCGTCCTGGACTCCTGGTGGCGCGGGACACCACAGTGACACCCGGCCGTCGCCGTTGTGGTCGTCGTGGTAGTAGCAAAGCGCTCGCGTGTCCCGGATGAAGAAGCACGGTTCACCGTGACTCATTCGTTCGCTCACGCCGGGCAGCGCGAGGGCGATGCGGCGGACCCGATCGAACGCCGGCTTCTCCACCGCGTAAGTCTTTCGCAGGCAGCTGAACTGTCGCCGTCCGCGGCGCGAGGTTGATCGCGGCGGGTCGTCAGTCGATCGGACTGTTTCGGCTCACGATCTAGCGTCCCGCCGCGGGAGCATCAGGCGACGGTCGGCAGGAGCGCGGGGTGCACGGCGACGGCGACACCGCACACGATGAGGATCGCCGAGGCCGCGATACCGACGCGGCGGCCGTAGGGGATGACCTTCTCGGCGAACACGAGGGCGGCGACCGCGACCATGGCGGCGACGTTCATCACGCCGAGCGGGATGAGGATGAGGAACAGCAGCCAGCAGCAGCCGACGCAGTAGACGCCGTGCACGACACCCATCCGGGCGGCCCCGCCGCGGCCGTCCCGCCATCGGGTCATGACGAAGGACAGCGGCGTGCGGCAGTGACGCAGGCAGATGTCCTTCAGCGGTGTGAGTTGGTAGACGCCGGCCAGCACGAGGAGCGCGCCGCCGGCGCGGCCCCAGTTCATGGCGACCCACTCCGAGCGTGACGCCGCGTTCTCGATCGCCGCGCTGAGCAGGTAGGCACACACGCCGAAGACGAACCACAACGCGATGTAGGAGCCGGCGAACAAGGCAACCGACGGCGGGTCGCTCTTTCGCATCCGGCCGTACATCAGAACCATCGGCGCGGCGGCGGGGAACATCATCGCCACCATCATCGCCACCCACATGCTCAAGAACAGCGGCCACGAGCCACCCATGGTGAGATCCGGTCCGATGTGGTCGCCCATCCCCATCGTCGCCGGTTCCGACGCCTGCCGGAGGAACACGACCCACCCGACCCCGGCGAGCACGACCAGGACGGCAAGGATGACGTTGCGTTGATGAGCGACCGCCGGCGGGATCGGCGGACCGGTGGTGCTCAGCCGGCCCACTCGACGAGGTCGGGAACGATCCCGCCCGCGCCGAGGCTCTCCCACGAGCGCAGCTCGGGGTCAGCGAAGCTCGTGCCCTGTGCGAAGGCCAGGTGCTCCGACTTCATCCCGAAGGCGCGGATCACCGGCGCGTCAGCGATCATGGCCGGCGCGCCGTCCTCGGCGTTGATGGGCTGGAGCGTGACCTTGCCGATCCCTTCGACGGTGACGCCCGGGGCATCGTCGCTGCCGAAGTCGATCTTCGCCATCGACGACGGCAGCCACTCCTTGATCGCCTCGCGCATGCCACCCCACAGGCCGCCCTGCTCGCCATGGAAGATCGAGTCGAGCTGGGACCGCTGCGCGTCGGACACACTCGGATCGAAGTAGAGCTTGGCCTTGTCGATGCCGCTGACGAAGTCACCTTGGAGCTCGAAGTGCATCACGAGCTTGGTGCCGGCAAGGTCGACGCCGTCACTGCTGCCTTCGGTGATCTGCATGCCGAACACGCCCGAGCACCACTCCTGATCGGGCTTGGCCGGCCCCAGGATGCAGGGGCACATCTGCGCGCAGCTGCACGACTCCAGCAATCGAAGCTTCATGGTCCACGACATCGCGTCCCCCTTCGTGTCGCTCACCCACACCGTACGCCCGGCCAGCGTGCGCCGCTTGTGGAACGGACCGCCTACCTACCGCGCTTCGCCCGCGGTTCCGGACGAATCGCCCAGGAGCGCGGCCAGCCGCTCGATGTTGCGTCGCCGCCGCGCCGCCAGGTAGCCGAGGCTGGCCACCACGAACGGCGTCAGATAGTTCAGCCCGATCTTCGCCCACGGCGGGTTGCCGTCGGCGATCGCCCGGCCTTGGTTCAGCAGGCTCAGCCACGTTCCGACGACCAGCGCGATCCGCGCCGCGGTCGCCACGGTCGCGCCCCGAACAAACAAGCGCGCGGCGTCGCCGTAGGGCTCCCAGGTGGCATCCACGCGGATCCGCTTCCCCATGGCAGCCACCTTCTTGTGCGCTCGACAACATCGTCGCGCCCACCGACCACACCAGGTCGGCGGCCGCGACGGCGGACGCTCGACCTTCGGCATCTGCGACTTCGCGCTCTCCTGGTCCGTAGCGAGCGGCCACTCCGGCCAACTCGACCTGACCGGACGCCAAGTCGTCATGGTCGGCAGCTACGACGACGACGAACCCGGCTCACCGTGGACAGTCAGTCTTTTCGTCGACGACGGCGCCGACACTGACCAGCTCACGGCGCTCACCGACATCTTCCTCGGACGCGCCGGTGGCACACCCAGCCGCAACTACGCGCCGGCGATCAAGGCCGTGGCCGCCGTCCACACCGCTCGCATCCAGCTCGACCACCGCCGCCGACACTGGCGAATCAGCGTCGACGACCGGATCGAAGTCGCAGCCGACCGCGAAGTCGACGCCGACGAACCCGTCGCCTGCGGCATCCCCGGTCTCGACCATCCCGGCCAAGAGGTCCGCGCCGACGTCCTGCGCGTACATGCGGACCCGCTCAGCTGGTCATGGTCCGACCGCTGCGGGTTCGCCGCCGACTACGACTACCGCGCCGACCGCTGACGGCTCCGGCCCAACAGCTCGGCGGCGCGAGAGCCCCATTGACCCACGCCATCGGACGGGAACCGGAGGGAGCCGGGTGCGAGCGTGCCGGTAGGCGCGTGCATGGCCCGCGACCAACCCCGGCGGCGAACGTGCCCCAGAACATTCAATGTGTGAGGACCTCCTCGTCTCGTGTGCGGACAACCATTTGGTTCGCCAGGTGTCCGTTCACGATCAAGGAGGTCCCTGATGGCGATGGTATGTGGGTTGGATCTGCACCGACGGCAGATCACATTCGACACGCTCGAGACGGTGTCGGGCGAGGAGTGGCGGGGCCGGATCTGGCAGCCGGATCGGGCTCGGTTCCGTCGGTGGCTGCGCGAGGACGTCGCTCGTCGAGCCAACGGCGAAGTGGCGTTGGCGGTCGAGGGCTGTACGGGTTGGCGGTACGTGGTCGAGGAGATCACGGCCGCCGGGTTCGAGGCGCATGTGGCCGAGCCGGCCGACACGCAAGCGGCGAGGGGACGCAAGCATCGGGCCAAGACCGACCGGACCGATGCTCGACTGTTGCGGGATCTGCTGGCGGGCGGGGAGCTGCCCGAGAGCTGGATCCCGCCAGAGCCGGTGTTGGAGTGGCGCGAGCGGGTGCGGCTGTACAAGTCGCTGGTCGATCAGCGCACGGTGTGGTGCCAACGGATCCATGCCGAGCTCTACCACCACGGCGTCGCGGTGCTCGAGGGCGCCATCCGCAGCGACAAGACGCGGGGCATGTTGGCCGACCCGCACGTGCAGCTGTCGCCTGCGGCGCGGGAGCGCATCGCGGTCGGGTACCGGATGATCGATCTCACCGACGCCCAGGCCCAACCACTCAAGAAGGAGCTGACGCGCTTCGGGCGCCGACAGCCGGCATGCAAGGCGCTGGTCGAGGCCCAGTACGGCATCGGCGGTCTCATCGCGGCGCCACACCGGCCTGGACGTGAGCGTCGACGCTTCGGATCGGCGTCGCGCCGGCGGCTACCTGTCCCGGCAGGGACCCGAGACGCTGCGGTGGGCGCTCTACGAGGCGGCCAAGAACGCGTCGCATCATCGCAGCCCCGACCACGACTACTACGCGCAGTCAAGAAGCGTCACGGCGGCAAGATCGCGGCGATCTCGGTCGCTCGGAAGCTCACGCCGTCCTCCCACTCGGACGCAGTCGACAGCCCCGTCGCGATGGCAGCCCGGGTCTTGCCGACACCCCCGGGGACCGGTGAGGGTGACGAGCGGATCGGAGCTGAGCCGTTCGCTCGCGGCGGCGATCAAGTCTTCCCGACCGATCAGGCTGGTCGGCGGCGCAACGAGATTGTGCCCGTCGACGGGGAGCGCGCGTACGGCGGGAAACACGACGTCGATCCCTTCGGCGCCGACGGAATAGAGCCGCACCGGCTCGTCGAAATCGCGGAGCCGGAACCGGCCCGCGAGTTTCAAGACCACGCCGGACATCGCGCCGGCTTCGTCGACGCTCGTACCGGACACAAGGATCTGACCGCCGTGGGCCGCCGCCATCACACGCGCGGCTTGGTGAACGGCCAACGCGACATAGTCCTCACCGTGCGGCGACGCCAGTCCGGTGTGGATTCCCATGCGTACTCGAGGCCGTTCCCGGTCGGTCCACGGTTCCGCCTCGAGGAGATGCTGTGCCTCTCGGCATGCTTGGATGGCCGCCGCCGCGTCGGGGAACGCGCCGAAACATGAGTCACCGGTCGTGCTCACGTGCACGCCGCCGTGACGTTCCCAGGCATCGCGTATCAGTCCGATGTGACGGTCGAGAACCATCTCGTATCGCGCTTCGAGGCTTCGCAGCAGCCGCGTCGAACCCTCGATATCGGTGAACACGAACGTGACTACGCCGCTCGGGAGGCTCCGGTCGAGCACCGCCACTGCCATATCGTCGCGCTTTGGATGCGCAGCGTTGAAGCCTGCTG
>WNGA01012136.1_pt1 | contig 11160 bp, 16 predicted proteins | sample 5400061 | NCBI WGS metagenome assembly WNGA01 (sample SAMN13153366, study PRJNA577476) | soil metagenome | isolation source: 100 cm soil or saprolite under grassland replicate 2 | place: USA:California | collected 2016-06-15
CCACAGTGTGGAGCGCGACCTTTGCGCCACCACAGCTCGCTGTGCTACCTTGCGCCAGCAACGGCGCGGGGTGGAGCAGTCTGGTAGCTCGCTGGGCTCATAACCCAGAGGTCGAGGGTTCAAATCCCTCCCCCGCCACCACTACAGGGTCGTCCTGAGCAGGGCTGGAGCCCTTCACCTCCTTTCGGGTGTCGAGGTCGAACAGCTTCCTGTCAACGGCTTTGTCAACGGAGGGGTCCGCGGGAGCGCTCGCGGGCCCTTTCGTCGATCCGAGGATCACGCTCGCCACGGTGTTGGCCGCGTCACGGTCCATGCCCGGCAGGACGTGCGCGTAGATCTTGAGCGTCACCGCGATGGAGGCGTGGCCAAGGCGCTCGCTGACCACCTTGACCGGCACGCCGGCCTGTAAGGCGACGGTGGCGTAGGTGTGGCGCACGTCATGGAGCCGGATCGGCGGCAGGCCCACCCTGCGGGCGCCGTCCTGCTCCCACTCGACCTTGGCCGCGAGGCGCTTGAAGCGCTTCCGGAAGCGGTCCGGATGTAGGGGCGTGCCGTCGATCTCGGTGAACAGCAGGCCGGAGGCCTCGACCTGAACGCCCCATCCGGCCAGCCGGCAGCGCTCGGCCTTGCGCAGCTCCAGGTGCTCGCGGAGCGCCGCGACCGTGGCGGGGTCGAGGGCGAGCAGGCGCCGGCCGGCGACGGTCTTCGGGTCGGAGATGTGGACCTGGTGGTTGACCACCACGCGCGGCCGTCGCGGAGCCACCCAGCTGGCGGCGAGGTCGAGATCAAGGTCTCGCAGCCCGGCGACCTCGCCGCGGCGCATGCCGGTGGTGGCGAACAGCATCCAGGCGGCGAACAACCGGTCACGGCGCGCGTGCGCCAGGAAGGCGCGAAGTTGCTCGGCGGTCCAGGCGTGCATCTCGGGGGACAGGCCGTTGGGGGCATCGACCGCGTCAGCGACGTTGCGCGTGACCAGGCCCCAGCGAAGCGCGTCCTTCAGGGCCTTGTGCAGCATGGCGTGAATGTTGCGGACGCTCTTCGGCGCGAGCGGCTGACCGTCGCGCCGTTGGTCGGCCTGGAGCTTGGCGTAGAAGGCGTTGAGCTGGACCGGGGTCAGCGCTTGGAGCCTGATGGCACCGATCAGCGGCACGACATGGACCTTGACGTTGGTCCGGTAGTTCGCTGTGGTGGAGGGACGCCGGGTGGTCTCGACCGTGGGCAGCCACTCGTCCTCGAGGAAGTCGCGGACGGTCCGCTTCGAGCGCTTGGCCAGCTCGCCGCGCTGCCGCTTGGCGATCGCCGTGTTCAGGTCCTCCTGGGCGGCCTTCTTGGTCTTGAAGCCACCCTTGGACGTCTGCCGGCGGCGGCTGGTCAGCGGGTCCGGCCCGATGTCCAGGTACCAGGTCCACGTCTTGCCGCGCTTGCGGACGCTGCCCATGCTCATCGGCCGAGCATCTCCAGCAACGGAGCGGTGGGGACCTTGATCTTGCCGTTGAGCCGGAACGTGCGGATCTCGCCGCGCTTCACCGCCCGGTAGGCGGCCGACCGGCTCATGCTCAGCAGTTCGGCAGCCTCCTCCACCGTGATGGTGGGAGGAAGCTCGGGGGGACGGGAACGCGGCCGGCGCCGCCGCGGCGCTGTCCGCCGCTTCGGTACCCGAGTCTGGTGGTCAAGGTCCATCCGATCCTCGCACTATCGCCGATGTCCTCTTATCCGCAGGTGTTGCGTGGTGCTAGGGCTTTCCTCGGCCTTCCGCTGTGCTGTAGCCTCTGGGGGCTATCACGTCCCCAAGGGGACTGGATTGCCATGATGAAGAGGACAGACCGGCCCTGTCAAGGACAGATCTGTCACACCTGTTGGGGGCGAACGGCATGGACGTTGCAAAGGTGATCCGCAGCCGCCGGGCCGCGATTGGACTCACGCAGGCGCAGCTTGCTGAAGCCGCCGGCATCGACAAGCGCCAGATCAGGCGATACGAGGCGGGCGAGACTTATCCCACGCTGCCCGTCGCCATGGCGATCGCCCGGGTCCTTGACGTCTCGCTCGACGAGCTGGCCGGAGGGGCGGTTGTTCATCGAGTTGACCTCTCCGGCGACTGGCACGCGTGCTGGCAGTCGCAGCGAGAGGGCATCGAAGACATTCGAGTTCAACCCGTTCGCCTTCGCCAGCGGGCCGAATTGGTCCAGGTCGAAGCGCTCGACCGAGGGCGGCCTCTCGAACAGGGCGGCTACCTCTGGAGCGGCGAGTTTCGTCTTTGGGACAACGAGATCCTCATGGGGTGGTACGCGGCGAACGATGGGTCTGTCCGCTCCAAAGGAACCATGTATTTCGTCATGCATCCGCAAGGCCTGAGCATGACCGGCCGATGGGTCGGGCTCAGCTACGATGGGCGGATCGTCACAGGTTGGGCCAGCATGGCCAAGGGCGAAGATGAGGCTAGGGAATTGGTCGCCAAGCTGAAGGAGTCCGGCGGTGCATGAGGTCTGCGAGGTCGTCATCACGGCGCCTGACCCTGATTGGCTCGCCGAATTCACTCACAAGTTGGTCACGGAGGGGCTCTGCGCTTCCGGGCACAATTTCGCTCCCATTCGATCGATGTACCGCTGGGAGGGTCAGATCTACGACCGGACCGAGGGGCGGGTTGCGCTCCGAACGCGGCGTAGCCTTCTGCCACAGATCATCGAGCGCACCAAGCGCGACCATCCCTACGAGGTGCCGAGCGTCGTAGCTCTCCCGATCGTTGACGGTGGACCCGACTACATCCGCTGGATCCTCGAAGAGACCGAAGCCGCAGTCACCAGCGCTCCAGCGGGCGAGGATGAAGAGTAGCCGCGTCTTCGGTTTAGGAGTCAGCGGTCACCGGAGCTTCTCGTCCGGCTCGGACGGAAGCTTGGCTACCAGCCGATTCAGTTCGGCCATATCTTCGTCGGACATCGTCAGGCTGGCGCCTATGCGGTGACCGGCGAATCGGGCAAGGAAGTGCTTCATAGAGACACCAGCGATGGCCTGGACGTCCATTCCATTGGCGATGGTGGGGATCGCGTCCGAGCTCCGATCACGTTCGACGCCGGTGTAGAACTGCTGTGCGCCTCCCGATGTGGGCCGCCGAGCGTCTGGCCGGCGGCGCCAAATGGCGATGCACCGTGGTCCAACGGTGCCGTCGCGGACTCCTTGGCTAGCCTCATGGTTGAGCCTGGCGAGCTGATCCGCGATCAAGTAGTCAGAGACCTTGCCATGGTCGTGCGCGTTGACGAGGCTCAGCAGGGCTCGCTGCCATCCCTTGTCCTTCTGAGCGAGGTAGAGCCCACCCGTACCTCCGAGGGCAAGGCGGGGAGGGGGCGACCCCAGCTCGGCCGTGCGCTGATGACTCGTGTAGCGGTACCAGTGCCGCCCCGTCTTTCCATCAACAATGTTGTCGATGCTGTAGAGCCGCGGCCCGACGCCTCGGACGAAGGCCGGAATGATGATGAAGTGCGCGCCGCCTGGCGTCGATGCCAGATGTTTCGGCAGCTCCTTGTTCGCCGCATCGGAGAGGATGCCTAGGGCCTGCTCGAACGTTAGACCTCCGCGTCCGCGCAAGACGGCGCTCATCCATTCGGACGGCTGCGTGCCCTGGGATGTGGCGCCAAGACCCGCGTACGCGAGCAGGCCGACGCCGTCGGTGGTCTCAAGGTCCATGACCTTCACCGCATCATCGATGGGCCGTCGGCGACCGCCGTACGACAGCCGCCGGTCGACCACGAGCCACAGGCTGTCTCGGCTGTGCACGCTGAGCACGAGGGTCATGCAGGCATGCTCGCACAACGGTGTCGCGCCCCGCATATGAGTTTCCGATGGCCCTTGATGCGCACGGCGTGGGCGCCACACAGCCATCCGTACAGCCAAAGCCGCCAGCCCATAGGGCCGCACTGGTGCCGTGTGCAGGAGTGCCCCGCACAGTAGACACCCCCGAAACGATCCGGGGGTGTTCTCGGTGGATAACGTGACTCTTCGAGAGGGGCCGGTCAATGGTGGCGCTTCGCGCCGACTCATCCAGCGCCACCTGGCGCCGTTGCTTGGCGCGGGAACCGGCCGCTGCGGCGCGACCCGCCTCAGCCGGCAGGCCAGCCCACCCCCCCGGTGGCCGCCTAGACCTCGGCGCCGTCGCGGTGGGCGCACAGCACGTGCAGGGGGCGGCCGGAGGGGGCGCGGTTGGTGGTGCCCGTGCCGCAGACCGCGCAGGGGGTCATGGGCTGCCCAAACCGCCAGCCGTCATCGATGTCGCCCGCGCCTCGCCCGTCCGCAACAGGCGCAACAGGCGCAACATCGCTGGTGGGGGCGTTGCGGATGGAATTTTGGTGGTGCAACACGTCCGCAACACGCGCGCCTGTTGCGGACGTGTTGCGGCTGTCCTCGGGCGGTCCGCAACTGTCCTGACCTGCGGATTTCCCCTCCTGTTGGGCCTGTTGCGCCTGTTGCGGGAGGTAGCGTCGCCAGGCGTCGGCGAAGTCGGCGCGCTCGTAGCCGCGCGGGGTGGCCTCGCTTACGCGGATCACCTTGGGCTTGATCCCGTACGGGCGCAGCAGCTTGGACAGTCCACGGGTGTCCAGCCGCTTGCCGCGCAGGTCATCCCAGGGCGATTCCTCCAGCCGGCAAAGCCGATCCAGCACCGTCTTGCTGTCGAGCCGGTCATCGTCGGCGAACACGGTGCGCAGGTCGGCCAGCAGCCGCAGGCCAAGGGAGCTGTCGGTGTCCTGTTCGGCGGCGTCGGCGGCCAGGGCGGCGGCGGCGGTGCGGGCGCGCTTGGGCCACTCTCCCCCGGCCAGGTCCGCCGTGGCGATCAGGGGTTCCCAGGTGTCGGCGGCGCGGTCTTCCAACGGCATGGTGGGGGCGGCGTGCTCCAGCTCGCCGAGGTGATCGCGCGCCCAGCCGGTCAGCCGCTCCCGCAGCTCGTGTAGCGCTGGCGCGTCGCGGCGGGTGCGGTAGGGCGCGACCTGCTCGCCGGGGCCGCGGCGGCGCATCCGTACCACCACGGCGCGGTCCATGATCGTGTCGGGCAGGTCGCCGATCGAGGCGAGCATGGCCATGGCGAAGGTGTCGAGCCGGTCCAGGGTCTTGGTGGTGATGTCCCACCGCAGCATGGGGCGGTTGCGCTGGTGCCCGGCGTTCAACAGGCCCCGGAGGTCCTCGTTGTTGTCGGCCTGCTTGCGGGATCCCCAGAGGGTGTCGGCCTCGTCCACCAGCAGGCTTGGCGGGTCGCCGCCGATGGCGCGCACGACCGCGGCGATGGTGGCGTTGACGGTGATCAGCGGCTCGTGACAGGTCTCGGCGACGATGTCGACCAGGCGGCTCTTGCCGCAGCGCTTGAGCGGGCTGACGACGGCCAGGCGGGGGGCGTGCTCCCAGGCGGGTTGGGCGTGCGTGGCGGCGACCCACAGGCAGACGGCGTCGGCGGCCTCGGCCGAGGGGAAGACCACGTAGCGGCACAGCGCGGCGTGCAGTTCGGCCAGCAACGGTGCGCCGGCCTCGATGCGGCCCCGTCGACCGTGTGCCGATGCGCGGCGCGGGAGCCGACGCACGTTGCCGTTGCCGGCGTGTTCGGCCGCCGTGCGCGGGTCGGGGCTCACCGCGCTCCCCCCTGCCGGCGGGCGAGCGTGTGGTGCCGGGTGGGGTCTTGCCCGGCCGCTAGGCCCGAGGCGATCGCGTGGGCGGCCTCGACCTGGCCGAGTCCGGCCGTGGCAGCGGCCTCGGCGAGCGCCGAGGTGATCTCTGCCTCGCCGAGCTCGCCGACCACCACCAGGCGGGCGAGCTTGAACGCGGCCCGGTTGACGGCGTGGTTGCGCCCACCGGGCGCCGTGGTGCGGACCTTGGCGCACTCGCCGGCCAGCGCCGCAGCGGCGTAGGCGCCAGGCCGCCGGATCGGCTCAGCGGCGCTGGGGGGTGGTTGGCTGGCAGACGGCGCCGGCTCCAGGAGGCGCCGCAGCGCCGCAGGGATCTCGGGCAGCTCCCTCGCCGGGGCCAGCGGCCGGACCCAGGTGTAGCGGCGGCCGCTGGCATGCACGCTCGGCCAGACCACGATCAGCCCGCCGGCGCCGCGCCAGTCCACAACGGGCAGCACGCGGACTCGGTTGCCCAAGCCCGTGGGCGCGAACGGCAGGTGCCATCCTCCCCCGCCGGTGCGCGCCAACGGCCCCGACCGCGTGTCGGCGCCGGCGCCTTGGAGGATGGCGCGAAGCGCCTCCACACCTTCCGGCCCGTCGACGTCGGCCACGTCGAGCGCGCCAGGGCCGGTGCGCAATCCAACGCCGGCATCCGGGCAGGCACGCCACCAGCCACGCACCAGCGCGGGGCAGGTGGTCGCCTGGCGTACACCGTGCGGCACGAGCTTGCCGAGCGGATGCTTGCCCGGCCAGGGACACGCGCTCCCCCGCGGGCAGGTGCAGCCGCCGCTGTGCCGCGGTGGCCAGATCGGTAGCACCGCATAGCCCAGCGCAACATAGGCCAGGGCCGCGCCGCCGGCGTTGCCGGCCTCCTCAAGCGCTTCTGTTGCCGTGCCAGGGTCGAGTACCATGACAACCTCCAGCGACACAGTTGATTGACCAGCAGCCCGGCGTTGCCCGCGCCGGGCTGTGGCATGTTGGGCTAGGCGCTTCCGTTCCGAGCGGCCTTCCACTCGTCCAGGACGCGGCGCGCTTCTCGCTCACTGACGTTGACGTGCATCGCCTTCATAGCGGCCTTGATGCTGCTGCCGGTCACACGTCCGGACTCGCGCGGATCCAGCGAGGCGAGGTAGGAGCGCATCAGCGCGCGCTTGACGCCGTCACCACTCTCGATCGCCTCGGCCGCCTGTCCGCTTTGAGGAGTAACGGACGTCCTTGAGCTGGGCGCCTGGCCGAAGGCGTGCGCCTTGCCGGACGTGTCCGGACGCTCGATCTCGCCGTAGAGCACATCGTCCTTGCGGACGATGCGGTTGGGCTCGGCGGCTGGGGGAGCGAGGTGGATCGCCTCCACACCGGACGCGGCCGCGAGCATCTTCAGCAGGTAGGCCAGCCCGAGGGTGACCAGGATGCTGGCCACCGGGACCGCCAGGGCGATGGGGCGGACCTCCTTGGGGACGCGGGTGGCGTTGAAGTACAGCGTGCCGGCGGCGGCGACCACCACCAGCAGGAACGGGATCGCGCGCGGGTACTGCACGACGCGGCCGCGCTCCTGGACGCGGACCATCGAGGCGGCGATGAGCAGCACCTCGAAGAACAGGAGCGCCATGTCCACGCCGATGGGAAACAGCCAGGCGTGCCCGGCGCCGAACTTCAGCTCCGGGTTCTCGGCGGCCTCCTTCAGCGCGAAGAACGACAGCGTGAACGCGGCCGCAGCGACGCCGATGCCCAGCACCAGGGCGGTGCCGAGCACGGTGCGCAGGTTGGACGGGAGCGAGGACCACATCAGGGCATGACCTCCGGGTTGGACGGACGGGGATCGGGCTGAGGCTTCGGGGTGGGGTCGAACAGGTTGGGCTGCGCGGCCCACCCACCGCCGGCGCCGGCGCGGGGAGCCGGCCGGCGCTTTGGGGGGTCCGGTAGACGTCCAGGACCTGGAGCGGCCCGAGGGCGTGCTCCAGGACCTGGAGGGCGCTGGCCAGCTCGAGGTCGAGCCGGCTCATCGGCTCGCTCATCCCCACTTGGACCCGAGCGGCCGGGTAGGGGAGGGGGCCATCGCGTGCCCCCGCGGCCGGGTGGTGGTCGTGGTCGACCGGCCGCCGCGGGCCGCTTCCTGGCCGGTGTGCCAGAGGCAGGCGAGCCAGGCGGGGAGCTGCGCCACCGAGGGGCAGGCGTCGCCGGCGATCTCCGCCGCGGCCCCGGCGCGCGGCGCGGGATGCTGAGACGCCGGCGCCGGCGCGTGCTGGACGCCCGGGGGAGTGACCAGCAGCACTGTCAGCAGCGCCACGGCGGCGTATTCGCCCAGCATCCGGACCAGTCGCCAGGTCGAGTCGGAGCGGTGCAGCGATAGGAGCAGGACCAGGGCGCCGGCCAAGCCGATCTCGAGCCAGCCCCGATCCGATAGCGCCAGGCCCGGTGCGGGGTCGTGGGCGAGCACCCAACCGAGCACGGTCAGGAATCCGGCCGCCAGCGGCACCAGCCACAGCCAGCGGGTACGCCGGGTGGCCGGGTGCCGGCGGAGGTGCCCGCGGCTCCGCTGGTAACTCCGCTCACGTAGGGGAGCGGTGTCGTAGTCGTCCTCGAAGCGCTCGACCGCGCCGGGGAACAGGCGGCTCAGCATCAGCGGTCACCTCCCGCGATGGAGCTGGACGGCGGGCCGGCGGGAATGGGGATGTACTCGTAGGGCGCGGGCGTGGTGGTGGTGGTGGTGGTGGTGGTGGGCGCCGGCGCCGAGCCGGCCTGACCGGCAACGCTGATGACCGTGACGCCGAAGGCGAGCATGGCCAGCAGCACAACAGCGGCGACGGCGGCCAGGCGCCGGCGTCTCCTGGTGGTGCGATCGGGTCTCACGTGAGGTACCTCCGTGGTTGCTGCGGGGGCGCGCCCGGGGAGCCGGGCCGGGTTGGCGCCCCCGGCGGGTGGGGCGCTAGCGCAGCGAGCGGCGGCGGTCGCGGATGTAGCCGGCGATCGCGCAGATCACCAGGAACGCGACGCAGAACGCGGGGCCGTAGTGGTCGATGAAGGAGCCGATGTGGATCACCTCCCTCCCTGTGCGCGGCGGGCGGTGGGGAGGAAGCGCAGGTAGGTCCCGCGCGTGTAGGTGGTCCACGGCCGCCAGTTCGAGCCTCCGCCGGAGATCCCGTAGGACACGCGCATGCAGGTGCCCGGGTCGTACAGGTCCTCGTTGCGGCGCAGCCGGTATCGGGCGCGCCGCTCGGGCCCGAGCGGGCCGAGCATGTTGACCTGCATCAGGCAGTACGAGTCGTCGGGCGGGTGCGGGTTGTGGGCCCGGGGCCGGCCGCTCGACTCCGCCAGGGCGATCGCCGTGGCGGTCACCGACTCATCCGGCGAGAAGCCGGCCCGGCGGGCGTAGGCGTAGATCCGCTCCGGCGCCAGCGCCCCGGCCGCGCCCGGCAGCACCAGCGGGGGACTGGCCTCCTTCGCCAGCGGCGCGGAAGGCTTCGACTTGTGGTGATGGGGGAGCGGAGCGGCGTCGGCGGCGGGCTTGGCGAAGATCACCAGCGCCAGGAAGATGACCAGCCAGACGCCATCGCCGCGTTGCTCGTTCTCGCGCCGGCCGCTCATCGTGCGCCTTCGCCCTGGAGGACCGCCGCGGCGGCGGCCGGGTCGAGGGGACCACCGGTGCCGCGGCACAGCGGACAGCGCCGGGCGGCCCCGCCCTGGTTCTTGAGGCGCCGCTCGCGGCCCCGCGTAGCCGGGTACTCCAGGTAGGCCAGCTCGAAGGTCAGCCCGGCGGCGAGCGCGACCTGCACCAGGCGGCCCGGGCCCTTCCAGTTCGGGTTGCGGTGCTCGCGGGTGATCCGCCTGACCAGGTCATCGGTCCAGCCCCAGTAATGCCCGGCGTACTGGCCACGACAGCCGTTGCCCCGAAGCGGCCGATGCTCGCCGGTGGCCGGATCGCGAAAGCACAGCAGGTACACCCAGCCCACCGGGCCCGGGTCCGGCTGTGCCCACGGCTGGGAGGCGATCCACGCCAGCAGCTCACCGGCACGATCGGGCGGCGTCGGCGCTGGCGCCGACGCGCGGAGGCTCGGCGCCGCGGCGGTGGCCTGGACGGCGAGCTTGACCGCATGCCGCAGCCTGGCGGCCTGCGTCTGGGCGTCCAGCGGCAGGCGGCCGGTGATGCGGTGCGCGTCCAGAAGCATGAGCAGGCCGGACGCCAACTCGACCACGCGGCCGACCGCGCGCCCGTCCATGCCGGTGGCCGGGTCGCGGGGCAGCTCCACGGCGGCGGTCATCGCAGCCGCTCCCGCAGCCGCTCCACACGGCGCTCCTTGGGGGTCAGCCCGCCGCGGATGCCGAACTCGTCATTGGTGGCCAGCGCGTCGGCAAGACAGGCTGCGCGGACCGGGCAGCGCGCACAGATCCGCTTGGCGCGGGCGGCCTTGCCGTGCTGGCCAGGCGCTGGGAAGAACAGCTCCGGGTCCACCCCCGGCCGCGCACAGGCGGCCCGCCGCCGCCAGCCGGCCGGCGCGCGGGAGCGTCGGGCGGTCACCGGCGCTCACCACCCTCCAGCCTGGCCAGCACCGGTCCCGCGGTCTGGTTGATCTCGGCGACCAGCGCTCGCACCGCGGCCCTGGCGTCGGCCAGGTTCGGCTCGCCCGGCCTGGCCGGCGGCCGGGGCCGCGGGAGGGTGGCCACCGGCACCGGCCAGCGCAGCTCCAGCCGCGCCAGCGCGGCGTGCTTGGCGTCCTCGGGCTCGGACCAGTCGCGGCCCATGTAGGTGGTCCAGCTCCACCACGGCGACCCCAGCCACATCGGCAGCGAGGTCGCCAGGACGACCTTGACCACCAGCCGGGACGGGTCGGGGTCCTCGCCGAAGCTGACGGTGTGGTCGAGCGCGCGGGGGTGCCAGCGGACGTAGCCGGGGCTCATGATCGGCCCGCAGGCCACCCGGAACGCCGCCGCGGCGAACTCGCCGGGGTCGGTGGTGATGCCGTCTAGGTCCTCGCCGTGCCAGGACTGGAACTCTTCGGCGTGGCCGCGCAGGTAGGCGCCGTAGCGGCTCACTCCATCCGAGGCGTTGGTGCGGTCCCAGGCCAGGTCGACCCAGCAGACAGGCCCGGCAGCGGTGGGAGCGGCGCTCATGCGGCGTCACCACCCGTGGGGCCGGAGGAGCGCAGTGAGCGGTAGCGGCGCTTGCGGGTCCGATCGACTGCGCGCATCCGCTCGAGCGTCGCCGCGTCGCGGCGCCGGCGGGCGTAGCTGGCCTTGGTGGCGGTGCGAGTGCAGGGGCGGCAGTAGCTCGAGGGCCGTCCGCCGCGGCGCATGTAGAAGTCCTCGAGCGGCCTGACGGTGCGGCACTTCGGGCAGCGCTTGGTGCCCTGCTGGCCTCCGGTGGGGGCGTGCTTGGTACGATTCACCTGCATGTCTTGGGACTCCTTGGCGTGCGGGGCCCCTGGGCGAGGGTTGAGGGCCGTTGCCCGGGGGCCGCCTGATGTGCGGCCAAGGAGTCGTGGGGGAGCGCGCGTGTCAGCGCCCGTGTCAACGGGACGCGCTGGGA
>WNGA01012137.1_pt1 | contig 11160 bp, 6 predicted proteins | sample 5400061 | NCBI WGS metagenome assembly WNGA01 (sample SAMN13153366, study PRJNA577476) | soil metagenome | isolation source: 100 cm soil or saprolite under grassland replicate 2 | place: USA:California | collected 2016-06-15
CCGATCGAGCGCACCAACGCCTGGTTGAAAGCGAAGCGGCGGATCGCCACCCGCCGCGATCGCAAGGCCGACAACTACCTCGCCTTTCTCCACCTCGGCATGATCATCATCCTCGCGAGGTCATTCTGAGATCACTTCCAGACCCTGCCGTTTGGGCCACGGCGGAAAGGCGGGCCAACGTTGGGGACGAAAAGTCGCGCTCTCCGAACACCTAGGGTCAGACCCTGCCGTTGAGGACGTGGCCCCTCGCGGCACGCATGCGCGACGGCGTACCGGCTAGTCCAGCCGACTCCGGCACTACCCTCGGCCCACGATGGCCGAATGGATCGATTTGATCGATCCGTCTCCGGACGAGCTGCGGGCGAAGCTGCCGCGGCAGGTCCAGGAGTCGGCGCTCGAGCTTCTGCTCGCGCCCGCCCGGCACGAGGACGAGCCGCGGCCGACGTTGCAGGCTCATGGGGACTATCTCTTCGGGATCTTCCTCGTCGCGGTGGCGGTACCGGACGAAGACCGTGTCTTCTACCAGGAGGTCGACGTCGTCGTGACGCACGACGTCTTGCTCAGCGTCAGCAAGACCCCGCCGGACGAGCATCCATACGACCCCCGTCCCGCGCGCGAAGCGTGCCGCCCGGACGACAGCGCCGGGATGATGTTCTACCGGCTGGTCGACGACATCGCCGAGCACTATCTCGATCTCGTCGACTCCCTCGACGAGGAGATCGACGAGCTCGAGGACGTCGTCGAGGCAGCATCTCCGGCCGAGACGCGCGCGCGGCTGAGCGAGCTCCGCCATGACCTGCTGCACATCCGGCGCACGCTCGCTCCGACCCGTGACGCCGTCCGTCGCATCGTCGACAACGTGGTCGAGGTCGAGACTGGCGAGGAGGTGTTCCCGCACGAGGTCGAGGTGGCCTTCAACAGCGCCTACGACAAGCTCCTGCGTGCGTTCGACGGTCTAGAGCTGTCGCGGGATCTGATCGCAAGCGTGCGCGACTACCTGCAGGCGAAGATCGCCAACGACCAGAACGAGGTGATGAAGAAGCTGACTGTGATCGCCTCCGTCCTCCTCCTCCCCACGTTCATCGTCGGGCTCTACGGCCAGAACTTCCGGCATCACTTCCCCGAGCTGGGCTGGCAGTGGGGCTATGCCTGGTCGTGGGCGCTCATCGTGGTCACCACCGTGGCGCAGCTCGCCTTCTTCCGCTGGAAGAAGTGGATCTAGCTACCTTGGATTCATGCCTTTCTTCATCTGTCCCAACTGCAAGCAGCGCTCCGTCGACCACGATGGATTGCAGGAGCTCGACAACGTGCCGGTCGCCTGCGAGCGCTGCGGGTTCGGCTTCCTGTTCGAGCTGATGGACGACTACTACCCGGCGCCGAACACCGGCTTCGTCGTCTGCGATCAGCAGGCTCGGATCCTCGCCGCGGGACGAGGGGTCTTCGAGCTCGTCGGCTATCGAGAGCAGGAGCTGATCGGGTCGAACGTCGTCGACCGGCTGGGACTGAGCGGCTTCGAGACCGACAAGAACCCGGCGAGGATCGCGCTCGAGTGGGGCGTGCGGCGGCTCGGCGAGAAGCTCGAGCTCCGGACTCGCGCAGGACAGCAGAAGCCGGTCACGGCCGACTTCTTCCCCGCCTACGACGAGGACGGGGGCTTGCTGGTGGCCCTCACTCCGCGCGGCTGACGTAGACCGCGGTCACATACCGGAAGTCGACCGCGCCTCCCTCGCGCTCGACAAGTCGTCGCAGCCGGGCCTCAAGTCTCTCGCGCTCCGCGATCGGCGCAGCCGCGACGAAGCTGATGGAACCGATCCGCTCCGCGAGCGCGTTGGCGTCGAGCCGCTGCTCGAAGTCGAAGGTCTGCCGCTCGATCGGCCCGAAGAGCGGACTGGCTTCCAGCGGCCGCACCCAGGCGCCTCCATGCGGACGGCCGGGCGGGACGAACGGCGCGACCAGCTCGTTCACCTCTTGCTGCAACGGTTGTTCCTGATCCCGCCAGTTCCAGAGCAGCGCGACGCCGCCGCCGCTGCGCAGCACGCGGTGCAATTCCGGCAGAGCCTCGTCGTGACGGAACCAGTGAAACGCCTGACCGGCGGTGACGGCGTCGACGCTGTCGTCGGCCAGCGGAATGTTTTCCGCCGCGCCGAGCAGCGCTTCGGCCCCGGGGACCGCGCGCCTGAGCTGCGCGAGCATTGCCTCCCCAGGCTCGACCGCGATCACGCGCACGCCGGTCTGGACGAGGGCGCGCGTCAGCTTTCCCGTCCCTGCACCGACATCGAGCACACTCCGTCCCGCTCGTAGCCCGAGCTCCTGCGCGATCCATTCGACGGCCTCCTGCGGGTATTCGGGACGCGCCCGCTCGTACAGGTTGGCGACGAGCTCGAACGGGCGCGAGTCCGGATGCTGGAGCTCAGACACGAGAAGATGGACAGAGGTCGTTGACGACGCAGTCCTCGCACCGTGGCAGGCGGGCGATGCAGACGCGCCGGCCGTGCCAGATCAGCAGGTGCGGAAAGCGGCCCCAGTCCTCGCGCGGGACGAGGCGAATGAGGTCCCGCTCGATCTTCACCGGATCTTCGTGGCGCGTGAGGCCGAGGCGCTGCGAGAGACGGCGAACGTGAGTGTCGACAACGATCCCTTGAGCCTCGCCGAGCTCGGCGGCGACGACGTTGGCGGTCTTGCGTGCGACACCTGGGAGGCGGACGAGCTCCTCGAGCCGCCTCGGCACCTGGCCGTCGAACTCCTCCAGCAGCATCTTCATCGTCCCGCGCAGTGACTTCGCCTTCTGACGGAAGAAGCCGGTCGCGAAGATGTCGCGCTCGAGCTCTTCGGGAGGAACAGCCAGGTAGTCCTCCGGGCGCCGGTACTTCTCGAACAGCCCCTCGGTGACGCGGTTCACGTTGACGTCCGTGGTTTGCGCGGAGAGCATCACCGCGACGAGGAGCTCGAGATCCGACCGCGACTTGAGGGCGATCGTCGCGTCGGGGTGCGCGGCGGCAAGGCATTCGATGATCGGCCGGATGCGTGCGCGCTTCGGGCCGACGCGCCGGCGCGCCTCCTTTAGGTAGCTACGGGGCACCTCTAGGGGACGGTAGCGAGCGCGTGCTCGGCATATGACGCGCTGCGCAACCGCGGGCCGGCGCAGACGACGTCGAGCGCAGGACAGCCGGCGCAGATGAACTCGTCCGGCGTCGGACGGAAGTCTCCTGCGTTGATGCGGGCGATCGCCTCGCTGAGCTCGGCCTCGAGCTCCGGCACGTGCTCGAGACGGAAGACGGTGGCGACCACGGCGTCGGGCCGCTCGAGGAAGTGGTAGACGACCTCGACCTCCTGCGCGCCGCAACGGAAGCACGCAAGCGCGTACACGAGCCGCTGCAAGTGGTAGTCGCCTTCGACGATCTCTTCGGGAGTGCCTTCCTCGAGCGAGTTGGTCTTGTAGTCGACGACGAGGGCGCGGCCACCCTCTAGCTGCAGCACGTCGAGACGGCCGTGCAGGAGGACGCCGTCGTGCTCGAAGGCAAAGGGACGCTCCGGGCGCGCGCCCGCCAGCGTGGCAACCCGCCGCGCGAGCTCGGACTCACAGTACGAGCGCACGAAGGCGGCGATCCGCTCCACCTCTTCGTCGGTGGCGCTCGGATACCAGCCGCGCGCGAGGGCGACGAGATCCTCGGGCGGCAACGGTTCCTGCAGATTGACGAGCTCAAGTAGGCGGTGGACGGCGTCGCCGATCTCGGTCGCCGCCAGTCCCGGCGTTCCCGGCGCGGCTGCGCGCTCGTCGGTCGCGCGCATGCCCACGACGCGCTCCGCGTAGTAGCGGTACGAGCAGCGTTCGAACAGCGCGAGTGCGCTGAAGGAGAGGCGGCGCACACGATGCAGGGGGGGCGCCGGAACTTCGGCGAGCGGTTGCAAAGCCGGGACCAGCACCGGCAGGGCGCCGCCGCCGTCTTCGTCGAACAGCACGAGCTGCCCGTCCTGCGTTGCTGCCTCGGCGGCGGGCTCGGCCGGCTCCGCATACCGGTCGACGCGCAGGATCACGCGCGCGCCCTCCCGTTCCAGCTCGATCGGGTCGCGGCCGGCACCCTCGATCTCCTTCCGCGCGTCGAGGCGGCCGAGCACCCAGCCGATCGGTGTGCCTTCGTCCGCCGCGCGCCCCGGGTCGATGGAGCCGGAGACGACCAGCCGGTCCTTGGCGCGCGTCATCGCCACGTAGTAGAGGCGAAGGCGCTCGGCACGTTCCTCCGCCCTTTGCGCCTCCTTGACCGCCTCGTACGCGTACGCGCCTCGACGCTCGCTCGTGACCGGGTCGGCGACGCGGAACCCGAAACGTCCGTCGGAGAGAGCGAGGATCTCGTCCGAGGCCGGCGGCGCCTTGTCGCGTCCCGCATCGGCCACCACGACGACCTTGAACTCAAGCCCTTTCGCGGCGTGAATCGTGAGCAACCGGACCGCGTCGCCGCCCTCCTCCTCCGCGACCGCCTCGAGCTCGCGCGCGCCGACGGCCTCCTGGTCGCGAACGAAGCGGACGAACCCCTCGACATCCGGCCCGCGCAGCTGCTCGTAGGATCGCGCGAGGCGCGCGAGCTTGCGCAGGTTCGCGTAACGGCGTCGCCCGTCCCACTGGGCAAGGACCGCGAGGTCGTAGTCGTGCTCCGAGAGGACGCGTTCACAGAGCCGCTCGAGGGAGAGCCGGGCAGACGCCGCGGTCAGCCTGTCGTATCGCTGTCGGAACGCGCGCAAGAGCTGGACGTCGCGCTCGGGCAGGGAGTCCGGAAGATCCCGCTCCAGCGCAACGAAGAGCGGCCGCCTCGGAGCGGCGCGCCGCAGCAGCACGAGGGCGTCGTTCGAGATCCCCACGAGCGGCGACGCAAGCACGCTGACGAGGGCCTCGTCGTCGTACCGGTTGCGTAGCAGCCGCAGGTAGGAGAGCAGGTCGACCACCTGCTGCTGACCGAAGTACCCACGGCCCGTGCCGCGGTACGTCGTCACGCCGAGCGCGCGCAGTTCCTCCTCGTACCACTCGGCGTCGGTTCCTGCGGCGAACAGGAGCACGATCTCGCCCGGGGTCGCGTCGCCGGCGTCGATGAGCTCCCGGATGCGCCGCGCGATCGCACGGGCCTCGCCGCGCCGCCAGTGAACGTCGGTGCCGGAGTAGGACGACTTGTCGGTGACGAGAAGCTCGACGGGCGGGCCGAAGACGGGGTCCGGGAACTCGCCCGACGCGGTCAGCGGCTGGAACTCGTCGCCGAAGTCACCGCCGAAGAGGTGGTTGACGACCGCCAGCACCTCCGGCCGCGAGCGGTAGTTCATCGTCAGCGGCAGGACACCGTGGGCGGCCGCCGCCCGGCGCTCGCGGAAGACCTGGACGTCCGCGTGCCGGAATCCGTAGATCGACTGGAACTCGTCGCCGACGAAGAACTTCTCGCAGTCACCCAGCCCGCCGGAGATGAGATCGATCAGCTCGCACTGGAGACGGTTCGTGTCCTGGAACTCGTCGACCATGATCGAGCGGAAGCGCAGCTGCTCTCGCTCGCGGATGGCGTCGTCGTCGCGGAGGAGGTCGCGTGCCCGCAGCTGGAGGTCCTCGAAGTCGAGCGCCGATTCGCGGTCCTTGCCTTCCTGGTACTCGGCCGCGAAGCCGGTCAGCAGCTCCTGCAGGAGGTCGCGGTCCGCCGCAGCGAGCTCGTCGAGCGCCGCCTGCTCGAGCGAACGGCGGGCCTCCTCGTACGTCGCAGCGCGCTCGCCCCGCAGGCGAAGATCCGCGAGCTCGAAGAGACGATCCGCTCGCACGTCCGTGTCGAGCAGGGCAAGCGCCTGCGCGGCCGTCTCATGGGCGGCATCGCCGGCGCCGGCGTCCTCAGCGAGAAAGCGGGCCGCGTCGCGGAGCTCTTCGGCTCGCGCGCCGAGGCTCGGACGCTCGCCGAGCTCGAGGACGAGCTCGCGCCCCGCCGACCGCAGCGTCTCGTACACGCCGGTGAGCATCCGCCGCAGGCCCGCCGCGCCGTACACCGCGAGCAGGCGCAGGCGGTCAGGATCGTCGCCGGCACAGAACGCGGTCAGCGCAGCCTCGAACGCCTCCCCGCGCAATACACGTCCCTGGCTCTCGTCGAGGACCCGGAAGCGTGGGTCGACACCGGCCGCGAACGGATGTGAACGCAGCAGCCGGTGACAGAAGCCGTGGATCGTCGAGATCCACGCGCCGTCGAGTGCACGCGCAAGGTCGGGACGCTCGCGCTCGAGCAGGCGCGCACGGATGCGGCTGCGCAACTCGCCGGCGGCCTTCTCGGTGTACGTGATGACGAGAATCGACTCGACGTCAATGCCCTCGTCGCAGACGGCGCGCGCGAAGCGCTCCACGAGCACGCGTGTCTTCCCGGTCCCGGCGCCCGCCGAGACGAACACGAGCCCGCGCGCTTCGACCGCCTGTTGTTGTTCGGGGTTGAGATTCATGCTCTCCGCACGCGGCACATCGGCCAGAGCTCGCACCACGTCGGGCAGGCGCCGCCCTTCGGGTCGTGCAGGACGTCGCCCTCGCGCATGCGGTCCACGATTCCCACGGCGAGCTCGCGCGCGCGCTCGACCTGGCTCCAGAACGCCTCCTCGTCGAGGTAATCGTTCTTCGCAAACCCTGGCACACCGTCCTCACGCGCCTCCGCGCGGAGGAGGCCGCGCGCCTTGCGCTCGCCGGCGAGCGGCCGGTAAATGCCCCCCAGCGGCTCGATCCCGACGAGATCACGCAGAACGAGCATGTAGAGCGGGATCTGGAGCTTCTTCTCCGACTCGATCTGCGCGGCGGAGTGCGCATGCTTGCCCGCCTTGTAGTCCTGCACGATCCCGCGCGTGCTGAACGGATCGACGTCGATGCGGTCGATCTTTCCCGAGAGCGTGACTCCCTCGGCGAGCTGGAGTCCGCGCTGGAGCTCGGGCGCCGCGCGCTCCGAGCCGAACAGCACTTCGAACCGGCGGGGAACGAGCGGCGCCTCAGCCGCCGCATCCTCCCGCACGAACGCCTCGAGATCGCGCCAGAGTCCATACCGGAGCTCGCGCTGCTGGATGTCAGTGAGCTCCATCCGGACACCTTCGACCGCCTCGTCGAGACAGCGGCGAAGGAACGCAACCGCATCGTCGACGCGGTCGGGCTCGACCCGCTCGGTCCCGAGCTCCTTGGGGAGTCTCGAGTAGAAGCGGAACAAGACCTGGTGTGCGATCGAACCGCGAAGGCGTGCATCCACCTGAGCGTCGATCGACTTCGGGTCGATGAGCCGCTCGAGGAACCAGATCGACGAGCAGTCGGCGAAGCGCTCGAGCTCGGTGACGCCGAACGTCGTCTTCGATCGGAGCTCAGCGAGAACCTGCGGGTGCGTGAGGCGCGTCGGGCGCTCGAAGGCGTGGAGTGCTCGCGTCAGCCGCCGTTCCCATCCGTTTGCGAACGCGATCGCTTCCGCGGCCGGACGATCGTCCGCGGCGCGGAGGGCGACCGCGCGCAGGCGCTCGCGCTCGGTCGGCGCGGTCTCGAGCGACCACGTCAGCTCGGACAGCGGACGGCGGCGAGTCCAGCGCACAATGTCGTCGCGCGGGAAGAGGGTCTGCACCTCGTCCCAGAACGGGCTCGCTTCGCGCGGGTTCCCGTCGTCGCTCGCGGCCTCGCGTACGAGATAGACGCGCCGCGTGGCGCGCGTGCACGCCGTGTAGAACAGGTAGCGATCGCGCGCAACCTGGTCCGGGCGAGTAAGCCGTGCCCGCGAGCGCTCGTCGAGGTCACGCCGCGCGTCGTCGCCGAGGAAGGGAGACTCGTGCCCGCGACGCGGAAGGCTTCCTTCCTCCAACCCGAGCAGGAAGACGATCTGGAAGCGGCGCGTGCGCGCGCGCAGGAGGTCGAGCACGGAGACCCGGCCCGGCTCGCCCGTGGACGAGCGGCGAACCTCAGCGCGCTCGAGCGCCGCGACGACCTCCTCGGACGACAGCGTGCCGTCGAGCCGACTCCAGCCCCGCAGCTCCGCGAGCAGTCGCATAACGGCGTCGTGGCCGCGAATATCCTGCCGCGACAGCTCGCCGACGGGCGGCGCCTCCAGCCCGTACGCCGCGCGCAGCATCGAGCCTGCGAGGCCGGCGACGGCGTCGAGCGGCGTCGGCGCCGAGCGGAGTGCCTCCAGCACCGGCAGCGGCTGTCCGTCGCGCAAGCGGATCGTCTCCTCCTCCACACGCTCGGGAGAATCGACGGCGCGACCGCGGAGTCGTCCCTCGAGAAAGTCGACGTTCTGGCGGCTCAGCGCCGAGTACGGCGAGCGCAGGAACGCATAGAGGTCGGCCCTGCTTCCGCCGAGCCAGGCGAAGCGGAGCAAGCTCAGCAGTGCCTGGCCGTACGCCGTCTTGTCCAGCTGCGCGTAGGCCTCGAGGGCATACGGTACGCCCAGGGTCCCGAGCGCGGTCTCGATCGGCGCTTGCCAGCGCTCGAGGGAGGGGCAGACGAGCCCGATCTCCTCCGGCGCGACGCCGGTCCGGATGAGGGCGAGCAGTTCCTCCCCGACGAGCTCCAGCGCGCCGCGCGTACCGGCGCTCTCGAAGAATCTGATCGCTCCGTCGATCGGAGGAGCCTCCGGGACGGACTCTTCAAAGAGGACGCGCTCGAGATGCGCGAGGGCGGACTCGGCGACTTGGTCGAAGCTCGGCCGCAGCTCCTCGATCCGTCCGTCGGCGAGCGTCGTCAGGTCGTCCATCGTCCGGCGCAGTGATGCGAATGCGGTCCTGCCTGGTTCGTAGGGCATCGACACCGTCACCTCGGCGCGCCCGGCCAGCGCCTGGAGCAGGGCCCACTCCGCGCCCGTCAGATCCTCGAAGCCGTACGCGAAGACCGGCTCGCCGCTCCAGGCGTCGAGCTCGGACGCGACTCGTTCCGCCGCACGGCGGCGGAGCAGGTCGCGATCCCAGAACTCGAGGCGGTCGAGCTCGGCGCGATATCCGGCGTAGAGCCCGGCGAGCTCCCCGTCGAGGTCGTTGGGGTCGAGCAGTCCCGACTCGAGCTCGCCGATCGCCGTCAACAGCGCGTCGGCGAAGCCGCCGAAGCGCGCGGAAGGGCCGAGGCCGTTGAGCGACCTGCCGGCCAAGGCGCGGCGCACGATCAGGGCACGCTGGACGTCCGTCGCCACCGGACGGACCTCTCCCCCGCGGCGGGCGATCCGCACGAAGAGATCGTCGAACGTCACGATCGAGCCGCCGAGCAGCGCGGGCTGGAGCGCGAGGAGCTCGCGCTCGCGAGCCTCGACGTCCGACCGGTTCGGCACGATCAGATACGGCTCCTGCGACAGCGCGTCGAGATACCGGCGCAGCAGGAGCGCCACCTTCCCGGCGTTGGCCGGGCCGGTAATCAGGTTCAGACCCAACTTGCCAATGCTACTCAGGGGTCCCGACGACCCCGAGCGCGCGAGCGCTAAGAGCGGGAAAGACTCCTTCTACGGCTCGGACGCGACCGCCTCGCGTAGTTCCGCGAGCAGGGTGCGTGCCTTCTCGGCCATCACGAGGTTGCCCTTGCGGTCGTACACCACGCGCGCCTCTTCGATGATCGGGATCGCTTGCCCCGGTCGACCTCCGATGGCGACGACGTCGGCGAGCGCAAGCAAGGCCGACGCATACAGGTTCAGGTAGTCGGTTCTTCGAGCAATGTCGACCGCCTCGCCGGCAAGATCTTCGGCCAGCTCTGCTTCACCGCGCTGCGCCAGCACCGTCGCGCGGGTCCTGCGCCAGCCAACCTGCGAGGCCACATCCCCGGGAGCAGCGGTTTGCTCCGAGACCTCGCTGAAGCGCTCGGCCTCCTCGTAGCGCTTCTGCCGGTAGATCGCCTCCGCCAGGCCAGAGGCGATCGTCGAAAGGTAGCCCGTCTCGCCGATCGACTCGAGGAGCTCAAAGCCTTCGCGGAGCACCCGCTCGGCCGCCTCGGCGTCACCGGCCAGAAGCTCGATCTCCCCCTCGAGGATCGACGTCGCTCCGTAGCCCAGTCGTTGGCCGAGGTCCTTGTAGATCGCCCGGCCGGCCGCGACCTGCCCGCGTGCATCCTCGAATCGGCCCTGCAATGCGTCCGTCAAGGCAATGCCCGCTCGACCGGCCGCCTCGACGAGCAAGCGGCCGCGGCTGTCGGCCAGGATCTGCTCGCATCGCCTCCGGCCCTCTTCGGCGGGCAGCGGACCCCACACCTCGGCGGCTGCCTGCCAGAAGAGGCTGTCGGCCTCCTCGCGCGGGGCGCCGCAGCTGCGGGCGTAGCGGAGCGCCTTCTTGGCGCATTCACCCATTTCGGCACCTCGACAATGGAGGTTGTTCACCGTGACCATCAGCAGCCAGGCACGCGCCAGCCCGAGCTCGTCGCCGGCCTGCTCGAGCTGTTCAATCGCCCCCTCTACCTCGCGTTGTAGCCGGTTGATGTCGAGAGCCGGATTGATATTCGTGTCAACGGCAAGAACTGACACGCGGGCCCGAGCGGCAAGCGCAACATCGCCGGCGGCCTCCGCCGTCTCGATCGCCTCCTTCAGAGCAGCCTCGGCGGCCGTGAAGTCCCCTCCCTCGAAGAGCGCTTGGCCAAGCTCTGTGAGCAGCTCGAGGCGAGTTCGCGCACCTGCAGGACAGGCGGCCGCTGCACGCGTAAAGAGATTGGCAGCTGCTGGAGCGTCCCCACGCGCGTAGGCCTTGCCGCCGGCGAGGGCCAGATACGTCGCCGCTCGCGCGCCGACGGCGCTTGCCTCATCGGTTAGCGGCCCGAGCTCGCCGCGGTAACGGTATGCCTGCTCGAGGTGGTAACCAAGGATCTCTTCCAGCTCGACGAGGTCGCGGCCGTGTTCCTCGAGCCAGCCGGCGAAGCTCTCGTGCAACTCGGCCCGGATTGCCTTCGGCAGCGCGTCGTACGCGGCGTCCCTGATCAGAAGGTGACGGAATCGGAACGCGTCCTCGCCTGCGATCTGGGTCCGATCCGGGCGTACGAGCTCCTTCCGCACGAGCGCCGCCAGCCGAGTGCTCAATTGCTGCTCGTTGGGGGCCAGCGCGTGCACGGCGCCCCGGTGGAATACGCGGCCTTCCACCGAGCCGCACTCGAGCACGCCGCGCTCGGCTGCGTCGAGCTGGTCGAGCCGTGCGGCGAGCAGCGCCTGGATCGTCGGAGGGACGACCACCTCGCCCGCT
>WNGA01012141.1_pt1 | contig 11158 bp, 8 predicted proteins | sample 5400061 | NCBI WGS metagenome assembly WNGA01 (sample SAMN13153366, study PRJNA577476) | soil metagenome | isolation source: 100 cm soil or saprolite under grassland replicate 2 | place: USA:California | collected 2016-06-15
CGTCTTCTGGCACTCGGTGGCGCTGGTCTCGATCGTGGGCCTGATCGTAGTGATGTACGCGTATCTGTTCCCAGGCGCGGTTCCACACGGGCTCACCTTCGTGCACTAGGCCTCCGGTAGACCATTTGTGCGGTAGCGCCCAAATTATGAAGTGTCCTCAACTATGACGCTTTCCGGCTGCGCTTTTTTGCGGGGGCTTGCGCGTGCGCCGCCTGCACCGGCTTGCGCTTCGGCATCTCCGGCTTGGGCTCCTCGGCCGCGGGCTTGTGGCGCTCGGAAAGCGAGCGTTTGAGCGCCTCCATGATGTCGATGACCGGCGCAACCTTGGGCTCGGGCGCCTCGACAAACTCGCGTCCCTCCAGCTTGGCCTCAATCATAGTTTGGATGTTTTCGCGGTAGGTGTCGTGATACTTCTCGGGATGGAAGTCGTCCGCAAGCTGGTTGATGAGCGTCTTCGCCAGCTCGAGCTCGCGTTCTTTGACCAGGCTGGTGTTGGTGCGGAACTCCTCCACCTGCCGGATCTCATCCACGTAGTACATGGTGTGCAGCAGCAGCCCTTTTTCCGACGGGCGCAGGATCACCACGTGCTCGCGATTGTGCATGGCGACCTTGGCGACGCCGTAGAACTGCGACTGCCGCAGCGCCTCGAAGAGCAGCGCGTACGGCTTTTCGCCGCCCTCTTCGGGCGCAATGTAGTAGGAGCTCTCCAGGAAGATGGGATCGACCTGTTCGGCCTTGACAAACTCCTGGATCTCCATGATCTTGGCGGTCTTGGGCGCGGCGTTCTTCAGGTCCTCGTCCTCGATCACCACATAACGGTCTTTCTCGTATTCGTAGCCTTTCACCAGCTCGTTGCGCTGCACAGGCTTGTCCTCTGCCTGGCAGTAGGTGACCTGCCGGATGCGCGAATGGTCGGGTGCGTGTAGCAGGTTAAAGCTGACTGTCTCGCCGCGGGCGGCGCTGTAGAGGCGGATGGGCAACGAAACCAGGCCGAATTGCAACTGCCCTTTCCAGACCGTGGATGCCATGCAAGTCTCTCCCCGGGGTACGAGCTTTAGACTGGCGAATGAGGACGGAAGATGCTCGAAGAGTATGCTCACAAGCGCAAATTTTCAAAAACTCCGGAGCCGCCCCCTTCTGCGAAGGGCGTCAAAAAGGCGAAGACAGCGGCCGCAGCCCAACCGATGTTTTGCGTGCAGCGTCACGACGCCAGCCGCCTGCACTATGACTTTCGATTGGAAGTCGATGGCGTGCTGAAGTCCTGGGCCGTGCCCAAAGGTCCCCCGCTCGATCCCGCCGAAAAGCGTCTGGCCGCACACGTTGAAGACCATCCCATCGAGTACGGCAGCTTTGAAGGCAACATCCCGGAAGGCGAGTACGGCGGCGGCTCGGTGATGTTGTGGGACCGCGGGAGCTACGAGCTGCTGGATGCGGAGGTCCCGGCCGCCGCTCAGATAGAGCGCGGCGACTTTAAATTTCGCCTCTCGGGCGAGAAGCTGCACGGCGACTTCGCACTGGTGCACATGAAGCCGCGCCCCGGCCGCGGCAAGGGCAACGAGTGGCTGCTGATCAAGAAGCGCGACCAATTTGCGCAGCCCGGCTGGAACGTGGAGGACCATGCCTGGAGCGTGCTCTCCGGACGCAGCCAGGAGGAGATTGCGCAGAACCTGCCGGCGCGCAAGACGGTTCTCAAGACAATGCGTCGCGCGGGCAAGCTGCACACGATCGACACAAAGGCCGTCGATCCCGAGGCAGTGTGGACGAGCAACCGCAAGTCCGCAAAAGACCCTGTCGCTCCGGCGACGGCAAAAAAGGGCGCGAGAGTTTCCGTGATGAAGCCGCGCGCAACAAAAGCTCCAGCCAAGACTGGGAGGCAAAAGCGCGAGCACTTCGATCCCTCAACATTGAAAGGCGCACGCAAAGCGCCAATGTCGGCTTGGTTTGAGCCGATGAGCGCGTGCCTCGTCACCAAGCCGCCCGGGGGCGACGACTGGCTCTTCGAGGTGAAGTGGGACGGCGTGCGCGCCTTGTGCTTCCTCGATGAAGGCGAGCTGCGCATCTTTTCGCGCCGTGGGCGGCGCTGCGAGCGGCAGTATCCGGAACTGAGCGTGCTGCCGCACTACGTCGCTGCACGGCAGGCCGTACTGGATGGCGAGATCACGGTGCTCGACAAGCGTGGCGTCAGCCGCTTCGAGCTCATCCAGCCGCGCATCGCCAACTCGGACCCGGCGGCGGTGGCGCGCCTGGCGCACAACACGCCCGCGGTGCTGTTTCTCTTCGACATCCTGTATCTGGACGGCTACGACCTGCGCGAGGTGGCCCTAAGCGAGCGGCGGCGCGCCCTGCTCGCGGTGCTCACCCCGTCAGACATGGTGCGCGTCTCCGAGAGCTTTCCCGGCAGCGGCGAAGAGCTGCTGGCCGCTGCGAAAGAGAACCAACTCGAGGGAATCGTTGCCAAGCGCGCATCGAGCGGCTACGAGTCGCGCCGCAGCCGGCAGTGGCTAAAGCTGAAGCTCGTCAATGAACAGGAGTTCGTCGTCTGCGGCTTCACCGCGGGCGAGCGCGAACATTTCGGCTCGCTGGTGCTGGGCGCCTACGACAACGGCAAACTGGAGTGGGTAGGGAACGTCGGCACCGGCTTCAGCATTCAGACCGTGCGAGATCTCCTGGCTAAGCTGCAGCCGTTGGCGACCGACAAGTCGCCCTTCGCCTCGCGGCCGCGAATTCCCGGCGTGACGTGGGTCCGGCCCGAGCTGGTTGCGATGGTCAAGTTCAGCGAATGGACGCGGGACAAACATCTTCGCGCCCCGGTCTTTCTCGGCCTGCGAGATGATGTTCCGCCGGCGAAGGTGCGCCGCGAAGCCTGACGGAGCTCTTTGCCATGGAATCTGCTATGGCCAGCAACCTTGGCCGGCTAAACCGGCATCAGCTTCCATTAGGTGATGACCGCGCTCCCCGCCCTTATTATTGAGTGAAGCTATTGGGAATCCCACTTTCTTTCGAATGCGGGAGGATTTCTATGCGAAAGGTCCTCGTGCTGTTGGCCGTTCTAATGGCCTCACAGACTCTGCTGGCAATCAAGCCCGGGAAAAAAAGCGAGTCGCTGGACGACTCGCTAACCAACGTCAATAAGCTACTGTACCCGACTATGGACCGTTTCTACGGGTGCAGTGAAAAGATAGAGGTCACGCTCTCGGAGAAGCACCAGGAGCTCATCATCACGCACCTTCCGGTCGATGGAAGTGGCCGGGTCAAAAAAGACTTGCCGCCCATGTTCATCTATCGCATTCCCGTCGCAGATGTGAAGATCATCTACCCGTGGGGTTTCTCGCCCTACAAGAGATACGATCGCATCATCATCAGAACGAATGGCAGGGCAGTATCCAAGTACGGCCCCTATTGGGATTGCTTTCATCGGAAGGTAAGCAACAAAACAAAGCTGCGGCTGCTCGACAATGCGATGCTCAAGATCGACGACCTGGATGATTCGCAGCTGATCAAGCTCATCAATGCCTTGAAGCACACCGTCGAGCTCACTCGAAGCGAAACTATCGAAGCGAACCAGCAGACGCCCGCCGAAGCAAGCCAACAGCCGCCTGCCGCAGCAGCAGACCAGCAGCTCGAAGACGACATGGATTTTTAAATATCCAGGTTCTTCACGTCGAGCGCATTGTCTTCGATGAATTTGCGGCGTGACTCGACGTCTTCGCCCATCAGCGTGGAGAAGATTGTCTCCGTTACCGGCAAATCCTCCAGCTTGACCGAGAGCAGCGTGCGGCGCTCGGGATCCATGGTAGTTTCCCAGAGCTGCTCGGCGGTCATCTCGCCCAGGCCCTTATAGCGCTGGATCTGATAGTCCTTGCGGCCCTGCTCGAGGACGAAGTCGAAGAGTTCGCGCACGGTCTTCTTCTCCACCGGCTCGCGCGAGGCCGTCTTGGCGGAGACGCGCGCCGGCGTGCCCCCCTTGATGGTCTTGCCCTCGATCTTGGCGGCGTCGGCCTGCTCGGCTTCGGAAACCGCCTCTTCTCCCTCCTGCTTTGCGGGCTCGCTGCTCTTGACCCACTCCACCAGGAACGGCGGCTTGAGGAACTCGGCGATGTTCCCGTGCACTCTCATCATCTGCTTGTATTCGGGACTGGAAACGAGCCCCCAACCAATCGAGTGCGGCGTGCCCTGCGAGTTGACGAAGCGCACCTCCCAGAGCTCATGCTCTTCCTCAAAGTAGGTGGCCACGGACATGAACTGCTCTTCCTTGGCGATCGCCATCAGGCGCGCTTCGATCTCGGCGATGCGCGTGGGCACCTCTTCCGGCGTGCCGTGGAATTCCTCGCGGCGCGAGAGCCCGAATTCGGGCAGCATCTCGGTGACGCGCTCGTTGCGCAAGCGCTTGTCCACCTTTTCGAGCGAGCTGAGGTATTCGTTGAGCTGCGTCATGAAGCGCGCCAGCGGCTTGCCTTCCAGGCGCGTGGCGCCCTCGCCTGGGGTCCCCGGCAAGCCCGTTGTTGGCTTGCTGGGGTGATCGCCATAGCGCAGCACCAGGCCGTCGGAGGCCCGCTTGATCATCACCTGCACGAACTCGGCGTCGTTCTTGATGTACTGCTCGAAGCGGCCCTTCTTGATGCGATAGAGCGGCGGCTGCGCGATGTAGATGTTGCCGCGCTTGATCAGCTCCTGCATGTGGCGGAAGAAGAACGTCAGCAGCAGGGTGCGGATGTGCGAGCCGTCGACGTCGGCGTCGGTCATCAGAATGATCTTGCTGTAGCGTACCTTGGCCGGATCGAAGTCTTCTTTGCCGATGCTGCAGCCGAAGGCGGTGATCATGGCGCGGATCTCTTCGTGGCCGAGCATCTTGTCGTAGCGCGCCTTCTCCACGTTCAGGATCTTGCCCTTGAGCGGAAGGATCGCCTGGAAGCGGCGGTCGCGGCCCTGTTTCGCGGTGCCTCCGGCGCTCTCGCCCTCGACCAGATAGATCTCGCAGCGCTCGGGATTGCGCTCGGAGCAGTCGGCCAGCTTGCCGGGCAGGCCGCCACTGTCGAGCACGCCCTTGCGGCGGGTGAGATCGCGGGCCTTGCGCGCGGCCTCGCGCGCGCGCGCCGCGTCGATGGCCTTGTTGATGATCTTGCGCGCTACCGTCGGGTTCTGCTCGAAGAATGCGCCCAGGCGTTCGTTGATGAAGGCCTGCACCTGGCCGGCGATGTCGGAGTTGAGCTTGCCCTTGGTCTGGCCTTCAAACTGCGGCTGCGGCAGCTTGACGCTGACCACTGCAACCAGGCCCTCGCGCACATCGTCGCCGGAGAGATTTTCTTTTACGTCCTTGAACAGCCCGAGCGACTGGCCTGCGTAGTTGATGGTGCGCGTCAGCGCCGAACGGAAGCCCTGCAGGTGCGTTCCGCCATCGACCGTGTTGATGTTGTTGGCGAAGCTGAAGACGGTTTCGCTGTAGCCGTCGTTGTACTGCAGGCCAAGCTCGATTGCGAGGCCTTCGCGCTCGCTCTCCATGTAGATGGGCTTGTCGTGCAGGACGTTCTTGCCCTTGTTCAGATGTTTGATGAACTCCGCGATGCCGCCGTTGAACTTGAACTCGGTGCGCTTGGGGTCGCCGGTCTTCGGGTCCGTGGTGCGCTCGTCGGTGAGCGTGATCACCAGTCCCTTGTTGAGAAATGCGAGCTCGCGCAGACGGTTGGCCAGCGTGTCGAAGTTGTATTCGGTGACGGTGAAGATGGAGCGGTCCGGCAGGAAGTGCACCTTGGTGCCGCGCCGCTTGGTGGTGCCGGTCTTGGTGAGTGGCGTGGTAGGCTCGCCGCAGGAGTACTCCTGCTCCCAGATGGCGCCGTCGCGGCAGATCTCAAGTTCGAGCTCTTCGGAGAGCGCGTTGACGCAGCTCACGCCCACGCCGTGCAGTCCGCCGGAGACCTTGTAGGACAAGCTGTCAAATTTACCGCCGGCGTGCAGCACGGTCATCACCACCTGCGCCGCCGGCAGACGCTCGCCATCGACATCCATCTCATCGACGGGAATGCCGCGGCCGTCGTCGAGGACGGAGATCGAGTTGTCCTGGTGCACGATGACGTCGATTGTGGTGGCGTAGCCGGCCAGGGCCTCGTCGACCGAGTTGTCCACCACCTCATAGACGAGATGATGCAGGCCCATCTCGCCGGTGGAACCGATGTACATGGCGGGGCGCTTGCGCACGGCTTCCATGCCGCCCAGCACTTTGATGGAGTCGGCGGTATAGCCGTTTTCGACGGGTGCGGCGGTCTTGTTGTTCGGTTCTTCCACTGGGGATATCGTTTCTTTTCCGGCTTGGGCGGCGGTTGGTTTAGAGGACATTTACCTTCCAGGAATCGTTGGGCTCAGGCGATAGAGCGGCACGCCGCAAGCTCAGGAACAAACAAGACAGGGCCATCGCACCAGGTTGCGGTGCGTTGAAGTTGCCATGCTCGATGAATTCGGCGGCGTTGGAGGACGGGTTCGTATCGTCGTCACCTGACAGCACTACGATCTAATTCATTTTAGCACGAAAGGGGGTTGGGTGGGTGGATGTAAGCGATTGAAATACCGGGCTTTAGATGGACTCATTGAAGGGATTCAGAGTTGTTCAACGGCCTTGATGATGGGGTGCGGAGGCAGCACAAGTGTTACTTGCGAGGATTGACTGAGTTCCAGACAGATCAACTTCAGCTGTTCTTTGCGTTCGTTGGGATCTTCCAAGCTGGGCCAGCCTATGACCGACGTATGACGCTCGAAGGGATTATCGTCACGAATAGCGCGCAGCTTTTTCTGTATCAAAGCTTCCACTATGACGTCAGCTCGAGCATGTACTGTGCCTCGACCGGGCTGGTCACCTATTGTCTGAATTGCCACTCTCCATACTTCGGGATCTGGCAACCCAGTGATGTGCGCGACAGAGAGCTCTGCATGCGGGGACGGATTAAAGGCCGGTGGCTTCGGGCGACCTTTGCTAAAGTGGCTCTTCGTATAAATGAAGCGGGCTACGACCTCGCTGGCCGTGAGTTCATAGGGGACAACTGTTGAATCGAGGTTAGCTCGTTTCCGAGACGGGACGTGTATCGCGAGCCAATTCCCACAGCGCTTGAGCAATAGACGCAGGAATTCCATCATCGTCCAAATATTCCGTTCCTTGATAGGTGCGTTGACCACGCATCCATGCGAAAGTGCAACGACCGGCTGGTCCGATGCTGATGGTCAACGCTTTCTTGTAACCAAACACCCAGTCCAGCGCGATGTCGCCATCAGGGTCGGCACTGACCTCCGGCGAAGGAGCCGTTGCAGGTATTGCTTCTAAGAAGAGGCGCGCATTTTTATACGCTTCCGGATTAACCGGCTTCCCCCCGTATCCATCCCAACCTTCCCTGCTGGCCTCTTTACGAACTTCCTCCAGCTCGTCAAGGCCCCGCTCCGCAGCGTGGCCGACAGTATAGCTGTCGAGCAGGTGCTTTTGAAGCTCTTCGCCCATGCTCGCAAGCAGCTTTGCCGTATCACTGATCGCGGTAGAACGCGTTTGGAAGACCGGTCCGGAGCGACCTCCGCGAATTGCCTCTGCGGTGCTCATTCGTACATCTCCACGGTTCGTTCTGTAACACTCGCAAAAAAAATGCGATTTTTTAGGGAGCGCAACTGTTCGAACATCTCCGATAGCGACGGGTCCGTCGGATGAGGCAAGGACACACGTCGAAACGCGTCGATATCGAGGTAGAGCGGAATGACCGAAGGGTCAAGCGAGGCCTCCAGTGCCTGCACAAGAACGGCCGATGTATTGCTAACGTTATCTTCTACAACCACACGTGATAGAAATTCCCTCAGGGTTTGCGGGATCGGCGGTGGCAGCAAAGGCGGTGCCTCCAAGTATAGGCCTAAGTTGGTAGGCCCTGGAACCTTCAGGCGATTGATATACCTTACAGCCAATCGAGACACTTCCAATGGACGCGCAATCTGGAAGTAAACCTGCCAGAGCCTGAGTGCTTCGCTGAATACTTGTTTCCAGTCAGTATACGGTTCCAGCTTGCTAAATGTGAAACCATCAACCCTGAACTGACCAACGGCTCCGTCTTTCGTATACACCCACCCAATAGCGGACTGTATCGGAGGTGAACCTGTCCACTCACCATGATTGAGACCGAAACGAGCTTCCACAGATTGCAATAAATTGGTCCGAATATACGGGTATCCTATCGCGGAGGCGATCTCCGCAAAGGCCTCAGCGCCGATGTCAGCCCGGGGCAGCACTCGGAAGTCGATAATGGCCTCTACAATTGGCGCGTTCCGTAGATGTGCGCGTGGTTTAGCCATTTGATTCACGTCGCCTCTTGGGCGTGGCAGGGGCTGAGGTGAGTTTCGGGTGCTCCACAAACTGTTGAAGCGCTGGCTCGATGAATCTGCCCCCAACTTCGGCTGGCGTTCTCCCGTAGATGCCGCGCGTAGCGAGTTGCCGCAGCAAATTTACGGATTGCCCAGCCAAGGTCACTTCAAACCGCTCGCCCGGCGATGAATTGGGTGTCCTTGCCATTTATACCCGCTAATTATCGGGTAAGAATTGGAGAGTTGCAAGTACTTTTAAAAAAGTGGGCGCGCACCAAAAACAATCGGCGAGCTGATCACAGCCCGCCGTTTCGGTATCCAAGGTGGCTTGTTGGAGCCTCAGATCCTCATGGGCATGACGACGTAGCGGTATTTGTACTCGTCGATGCCTTCGGGGCGGAGCTGGCCGGCCGACTGCGAGTCCTTGAACTCGATGACCACGTTGTCGCTGTCGGTGGCCTTGAGGAAGTCGAGCAGGTACGCCGAGTTGAATCCGATGGAGAGCGGCTCGGCGTTGTAGGCGGTTTCCAGCGAGTCCTCGGACTCTCCGGTTTCGGTGGAGGAAGACGAGATGCGCAGCTCGTTTTTCTCAAACCGCATTTTGATCGCACCGCTGCGTTCGTCGGCGAACTGCGCCACGCGCTGGATGGCCGCGTGCAGATCGGCGGTGCGCACGGTGATGCTCTTGTTATGCTCCTTGGGCAGCACCGCCTCATAGTTGGGGAACTGGCCCGTGAGCTGACGCGAGGTGAGCAGGCGCGAACCCAGGCGGAAGAACAGCGTGGAGTCGTCCTTGGCAAACTCCACGTAGTCGATCTCCGGCGCGCCCAGCAGGGTGAGCAGCTCCGCCATGGCTTTGCGCGGGATCAGCGTCTTCATCTCGCCCGCAATGTCAAACGAGATGCCTTCTTTCGCGATGTGGGCCAGACGGTGGCCGTCTGTGGCCACCATGGTGATCGATTCAGGCTTCAAGACCAGCAGCGCGCCGTTGAGCGTGTAGCGCGACTCTTCGCTGGAGATGGCGAAGACGGTCTTGGCGATGAGCGTGCGCAGGGTCTGTGCGGGAATCCTGACCACGCCGATGGAGGGAAACGCCGGCAGGCTGGGGAAATTGGAGCGAGCCATGCCGACCATCTTGGTGATGGAGCGGCCCGAGCGGATGTTGACCCAATGGTTCTCCAGCAGCTTCATGCCCACATCGCCATCGCCGAGCAGTTTGACGTAGTCATAGAGCTTGCGCGCGGGGATGGTGCAGGCGCCTTCGCGTTTGACCGTGGCGGGGCAACTGGTGCGCAGGCTCAGGTCGAGGTCGGTGGCGGTAATGGTCAGCTCGCCCTCGGAGGCCTCGAAGAGAAAGTTGGACAGGATGGGAATGGTGGTCTTGCGCTCCACCACGCCCTGGGTGGCAGTGAGTTCCTTCAACAGCTCGGATTTGCTGACCGTGATCTCCATAGCGGTTCCTTGCGCAATCGCTGCCTCTGGCATAGAGCTCCCCAAAATCTTTCACTGGCTATGACTTGCACTTATATCAAATAACGGCCAGGGGAAACCAGCGGGAACTGCGGGCGCGCGGGGAAAAGTAGAGGAAAACCGCCGCGCTCGTCCATGGCGTGTCATTGCATGGGTCGTGGCACTGATTGAACTCCCAGACAATGCCCGGCTTGGGAGTCGTAAGGAGCCCTGAAGGGCCGATTGGAAAACGACAGATTCACCGCTGCGAAAATATGGGGGATCCGTGCGGCTGGCACACCGTTTTCTCACGGCAGAACATGCAGGAACCGACGTTCGCTGAAGTTGAAACCGCCACAGAGTGTTCTGGTGCTCTTAAGATGATATTCAAAATACATAAAATCCTAGTCGTAACCGTAGGCGCTATGGATAAGTGGAAAACTCGGGATTTTCCTTCTGTGCTCGGTAGTTGAGGGAATATCGGGAGCGGAAAACCAGCGGCGGCTGCTTTGCGGGGAGTGGAACAAAGCCGGAATCGGTTGCGACGGGGGTAGGTTGTACACAGCATGCACAGGGCTTGCACAGAAGACAGGGTTCAAAACCAGGCCCGGATGGTGGAAGTGCGGCCCGGGCCTGGAGTTAGTTGCTCAACTGCTCTGTGAGTTTGTTGAGCATGCGGTTTAAGTCCTTGTTGTCCTTGCGCTGCAGGTTGATCTTCCCGATCGAATGCAGGACCGTAGTGTGGTGCTTGCCGCCGAATTGGCGGCCGATCTCGGGCAGCGAGGCCTCGGTGAGGTGTTTGCAGAGATACATGGCGATCTGCCGGGGGAAGACGATCTGGCGGGAGTTGTTCTTGACCTTGATCTCAGGCAGCCGCAGGCCAAACTGATCGGTGACCGCCTTTTGAATGGCCTCGATGGTGACCTTGCGGCTCTGCTGGTCGATGATGTTTTTGAGCACCTGCTGGGCCGTGGTGAGGTTGATGGCGGCCCCGGTGAGCGATCCGTAGGCGATCAGGCGGATGAGCGCGCCTTCCAGTTCGCGTACGTTGCTGCGGATATTGCTGGCGATGAACTGGCAGACATCGTCGGGCAGAGTGATGCTGTCGCTTTCGGCCTTCTTCTGCAGGATGGCGATCTTGGATTCCAGGTCCGGCGGCTGAATGTCGGCAATCAGGCCCCACTCAAAGCGCGAGCGGAGGCGGTCGTCCACATCGGACAATTCTTTGGGGGAGCGGTCGCTGGCAATGACGATCTGGCGGTTGGAATCATGCAGCGCGTTGAAGGTGTGGAAGAACTCCTCCTGCGTGCGCTCCTTCTGGGCCAGGAACTGAATGTCGTCGATGAGCAGCACATCAACTCCACGGAAACGATCGCGGAAGGTCACCATC
>WNGA01012142.1_pt1 | contig 11157 bp, 7 predicted proteins | sample 5400061 | NCBI WGS metagenome assembly WNGA01 (sample SAMN13153366, study PRJNA577476) | soil metagenome | isolation source: 100 cm soil or saprolite under grassland replicate 2 | place: USA:California | collected 2016-06-15
TAGGTGCCGGTTGCGGTTGAGGCTGCGCCGGAGCGGTGGAGCCCGGCTGTGCGGCCTGGGTCGTGGAGCTCGGGGGCGGGGAGCTCGGGGGGGGAAGCGTCGAGGAAGTTGGGGCCGGTGCAGGAGGGGTCTGCCCGAACGCCGGTCCGGCAACCGTGCTGGCGGCCGCAGCCAAACCGACCAGCAATAGGGGAAGGATCCTGAAGGACATGGCTTATCCTCACTTTCGGTGGAGCTAGAGCAGCCACCTAGTGGTCATAGCGCAAAAGACCTGCTAAATCTGAACGCGACGCTCGTTCTGCCCTTCGGCTAGACGCTAGACGCTAGAAGCTCCTGATCATGGGTCGTAAGGCCCCTCCCCACACATCCAAAACTGCCGTCGACCCGGCGATCCCTCTGGGCTCCCCTCCGCTGCTCGTCCCCAAACAGGACGAGACTGTCGGTCGCCCGTTGCCTCACTGCGCCCGTTACGATGCGGGCTTCGACGAAGCGCGCGTCGATCCTGATGCACAGAAGGTCGTGCGGCGCCTCGCGCGGCATGGCTTCGAAGCGTATCTCGTGGGCGGCTGTGTTCGCGATCTGTTGCTCGACCGGCGGCCCAAGGATTTCGACGTCGCCACCGACGCGCGCCCCGAAGACGTGCGTGCGCTCTTCCGCAACTCGCGCATCATCGGGCGCAGGTTTCGCTTGGTCCACGTGCTGTTCGGGGGAGGCAAGGTCATCGAGGTCGCGACCTTTCGTCGCACACCGACGCTGGACGCCGATCCGCTCGATGCCAACGGATCCGCGGCGGACGTCGATCTCTTGATTCGCAGCGACAATGCGTTCGGCGAGGCACACGAAGATGCGCTTCGCCGAGACTTCACGATCAATGCCCTGTTTTACGATCTCGAGCGCGGTCAGGTTCTCGACTGGATCGGGGGCATGCACGATATCGAGCGGCGGGTCGTGCGCACGATCGGGGACCCGGAAACGCGTTTTCGCGAGGATCCGATCCGGATTCTGCGGGCGATCAAGTTCGCCGCCCGCCTCGATCTCGGCATCGATCCCGACGTGTACGACGCCATGGTGGTCACGCGTGCGACGCTGGCGCGCGCCGCCCGGCCGCGCCTCTTCGAGGAAATCTTGCGGCTCTTGCGCGGGGGAGGGGCACACCGCTCGATCTGGCTCGCGTGGGAGCTCGGCATTTTGAGCGTGCTGCTGCCGGAGCTCGCGAGCTTTCTCGACGACGATGAGGGGGATGGCCCCACCTCGCGGGTGTGGAAGCTGCTCGGCGAAGTCGACCGGCGCACGACCGCGCGCAACGCTCCCCTCGACGACATCGTCCTTTGGACCTTGCTCATGCTGGAGCCGATGAAGGAGGCATGTGAGGGGGAACGCGATCGCGTCTCCGCCGCCTTCGCTTTCCTCGACCCAGTCATCGAGCGACTCGCCGTTCCGCGACGGGTGGCGGACGCGGTGCGACGGATCGTCGCCATCTTGCCGCGGCTCGCCGCGGGTCGATCGGGGCGGTTCGCGCGAACGGGGCTTTTCGAGCTCGCCAACCAGATCCACGAGATCGAGCGCGCTGCAGCCCGCTGAACGCTCGGCTGACCAGTTGCATTCAAGGCCGGCACGCGCCAAGATCCCTGCCGGGTTCGGTTGCTTGAGGTCGCGCATGCGCACATATTCGCTCGCTTTTTGGATCGCTAGCCTCGGCCTCGCCTGGATGGGCTGCGGGGGATCGTCGCAGGACGAACTGTTCAAGACGGGGGTCGGCGGATCGGGCGGTGGTGCCGGCACATCTTTACAGACGGGCGGAACTTCGCCGACCGGCAGCACAGGTCAGACCGGGGGCGATTGGGGGAACGCCGGGCGAGCCGCAGGGGGCGGGGGGCGCGACGGGCGGAGCCATGAACGGAACCGGTGGCCAACCGGGAACCGGCACCGGCGGCAAACGCGGAACGTCGGGCGGAAGCTCGCCGGATGGCGGCGGCACGTTGGACGGCGCGGCGGGAGCCCCGGCGGATGTCGTCGTCGTGGACTCGAGCGTCGCGAAGAGCATCGCCTGCGGAACCGCCACCTGCAATCCCACCGGCCAAGTTTGCTGTCTCACGTCACCGCCGCACTGCGAGACTGCCATGAACGCCTGCCCGCCGGGAACCGATCGGCTCGCGTGCGATGACCGCAGCGATTGTCCGCTGGCCGGCCAAGTCTGCTGCCTCGTGGAGTATGGCGGGGGGCTGGTCCGAGCGAGTTGTCAGATGGACTGCGCCATTGGTCAGCGCAACATCCAGATGCTCTGTGATCCTGCTCAAAAAGGCTCCTGCCTCGGCGCCGGATCGGACAATCAGCAATGCACCACCGAGGGGTCGATCCTCGACGGCTACCCGCACTGCCACTGACGTTTACCGAACGAGAGCCAGGAGCTCCTCGGGCCTGCTGACCGGCGCGGAGCAAGTTCGATCGCGGCACACGTACGCGACCGGGCCTTGCCCTGCTGGCTTGCCTTCGGTGAGCAGCGGAGCGGCTCGCATCGACGCGTCGCGGTCGGGTTCGGCGAAGACGACGTTGCGATTGGGCAGATACGTGCCGAAAATCGTCCGATGGAGCTCGCGGGCTCGAGCATCCGAACGAGAGCCGAACAAGACGATGTCCACCGAACCACGGACGAGTCGATCGAGCACGCCGATGGTTTGCCCGAAGCCGAACGGATTTTGGAGCGCCGCCGGCGCGATCGATTCGAGGTAGCGGCGGGCGTAGTCCGCGTATTTTTCGTCGACCAGCGCGGCCAGCTTCAAGAGCGCGAGGCTCGCGATCGAGCTGCCCGACGGAACGGCCTGGTCGAACGGATCTTTGCTGCGGGTGAGGAGCTTCTCGCCGTCGCTCGGCGTGAAGAAAAATCCGCCTCCCCCTGCGTCCCAGAAGCGAGCGAGCAGTTGATCGACAATGCCTCGCGCCGAGGTCAGGTATTTCTCGTCGCCGGTGGCTTCGTAGAGGTCGAGAGCGGCGGCGCTCACGAACGCGTGGTCGTCGAGAAACCCCGGGCCTTTGACGATGCCTCCCTTGGCCAGCCGCTGCACGATGCCCCCCGAGACGAGCGTTCGCTCCACTTCGTCGAAGGCGCGCTCGGCGGCGGCCAGCAACGACGGCTCTTCGAGCGCGAGGGAGGCATCGGCGAGCGCGCCGATGACGAGCCCATTCCAGCTGGCCAAGATCTTCTCGTCTCGGAACGGCTTCTCGCGCTGCTCGCGAGCGTCGAACATCTTGGTGCGCGCCCGCGCGAGGGCGTCTTCGACCTCGGGAAGAGGCTTTTCGAGCGCGTGCGCTACCGTCGCCAGCGGTCGATTTTCGGAAAGGACGTTGGCGCCGGCCTTCTCGAAGTTGCCGCCCGGCGTCACGCCGAAGTAGCGAATGGCAACTTCCTTGGCCAGCGGATCGTCGGCGAGAAGCCGTTTGATCTCGTCTTCGGTCCAGACGAAAAAGGTCCCTTCTTCGCCCTCGGAATCCGCGTCTTGCGATGCGTAAAAGCCGCCCTCCGGGCTCTGCATCTCGCGCAAGAGGTAGCTGCCGATTTGCCGCGCCGTCTCGGCGTGGGACTCGTCGCCGAATGCGCGAAAGGCGTCCGCGTAGAGACGCAGGAGCAAGGCGTTGTCGTAGAGCATCTTTTCGAAGTGAGGAACCAGCCAGCGCTCGTCGGTCGAATAGCGATGAAAGCCTCCGCCGAGGTGGTCCCAGATGCCGCCGCTGCGCATGCCGGCCAGTGCGACGCGCACCTTGGCCGCCGCTTCTTCGTCGTGCTCCTCCTTCGCCCGCCGGAGCAGGACGTCGAGGCACATCGTGTTCGGAAACTTCGGCCGCGTCCCAAAGCCGCCATGCTGGTCGTCGAACCGTGCGAAGAGCTTGCGACTGGTTTGGCCCAGGAGATCGGAGCCCGGCTGATAGGGCTCCGCGCCCCGAGCTTCGATATCGGCGACCCGATCGATGGCTTGCGACAGCTCCCCGGCCTGCAGCTCGATCTCCGAGCGCTTCTCGCGGTAGACCTCGGCGATGGCGCGAAGCACCGTCGGAAATCCGGAGATGCCGTAACGGTCGCGAGGCGGGAAATAGGTGCCCGCGAAGAACGGTCGCTGCTCGGGCGTGAGGAACACGGTGAGAGGCCAGCCCCCCGAGCGCCCCATCAGCTGAACGACGAGCTGATAGATGTGATCGAGGTCCGGCCGCTCTTCGCGGTCGACTTTGATCGACACGAAATGTTCGTTCATCAGACCGGCGATGTCGTCGTCCTCGAACGACTCGCGCTCCATCACGTGACACCAGTGGCAGGCCGAGTACCCGATGGACAGGAGAATGGGCTTGTCTTCGCTCTTGGATTTGGCCAAAGCTTCGGGACCCCACGGATACCAATCGACCGGGTTGCGGGCGTGCTGCTGCAAGTACGGCGAAGCCTCACGCGCAAGACGGTTCGGAGCTCGTTCGGGCATTGCGTCTCTTTTGCAGCGGCGCCTCGCCGCCGCAAGGGTCCCGCGACCCAGGGCGTCGCGCTAAAGCGAATTCAGGTAAGCAATGAGGTCGGCCCGCTGCGCGTCGGTGAGAGACGAGATGTGGCCGTGCGCCTCGCCGCCTCCGCACGAGCCAAAGCGCTCTTCGAGCGTAGCCGCGCAGCCGTTGTGCATGAACGGCGCACGCCATCCGACACCGTACAGCGATGGAACCTGAAACGCTTCTCCGGTTCCCACGTTGACGGTCGCATTGTTGGTCATGCGGGTGCCCGCGTGGCAGGTGGCGCAGCCGAGGCCCGGCGCAGTGAAAACCGTGCGACCACGATCGACCGTAGCAGCGTCGGCCGAGGGGAAAGGCTTCCACGGGGGAATGTTGTTGATCCAGTTGGCGAGCGCCTGCACGTGAGCCGGCTGCAGTTCGGGTCCGCTCATGCGACCGCTGAAGATGTCGCTGGCGAGCATGTTGAAGTCCTTAAGCTCACCGTTCCAGTGAAAAGGCTCGGTCCCCAAGATGCCGCCTCCGACAGTCTGCGTGCGCCGCGCACCCAAACCGTTGAACGTCCAGACATGCCCGTCTTCGCGTCCTTCCGGGTGACACGACGCGCAGGCAATGCGGCTGAACGTCGCCAGGTGGAAGATCTTGCGGCCGGTATCGGCCGTGTTCCTTCCCGGCAAGTAAAGCACCTCCTGATCAATGATCAGCGCCGAAGGTCCGCGTGTCTGCAAGATGCGCCGTCCGGCGGCATCGAGCGAGACGGCTACGACCTGTTCTGCGGCCACGGGGATTGTTCCCCCGGAGCACGGGTCGGAACTGCGTATCGCTCCAGCGTCGTTCGTTGAAATCGGAAGCGACCCCCCCACCGGCACCTCGACGAATGGCGCGAGCCCCGGACCAACGAAAGCTCCCGTCGCGCCGACCGAAGCGGCCGCTGAAACCACGGTGGCCTGTGTGCCATCCACCGAGACGGCCAGATCGACCGGCAGCACCGCTGCGACATCGCCGGATGACCACACTTCTCCCTCGGACTTCATCCAGCTCACCGCGCCGCGGACGATGCCGCCGCCACAACGAGACCCACCGCCATAGCTGCCCGGTTGTTGGATGGATATCGGGCTCGTTTGCTCCTGTTGGTAGGCCATCAAGGCTCCGCCCCCAGGCGCCCGGATCGTGCGCCACGCGACGGCGGGCGCGAACGTCGCCGTTCCTCCATCGAAAGAAGGCATGCTGATCGAGGCCGGTCGGATTCGCGCGGACACGATCCCATCGGCCTGGACCACCAGGAGCTCGGCGGTGCGAAAACGGCTCACGAGCAGCCGGTCGCCGTCGATCACGACGTCGCGTAAGTCGCGCTCGAGCTTCAGCTCGCGCGTCGCCGCGCCGCCGCCTGCCGGGAGCGTCAGAAGCTCGCCACCCGCGCAGGCGACGTAGATCGAGTCGTTGCGCGCGTCGTAGGCGAGCCCGCGCGGATAGGTGCACACGGTTTGCCGCGCGACGACGCTCACCGAAACCGGATCGATGGTGACCAGCGCGCCCCCACTGCGAAGGGCGACGTGTACGCGCCCGGTGCCATCTTCGACGAGGCGTCCTGGCTCGTCGCCCTTTTGCAGCGCGACCACGCCGGTCACGGCCGGCCCATCGAGATCGACGATGAGAACCTGGTCGTTCTCGGGATCGGCGACGGCCGCCTTGTGTCCCTGCCCGATCGTGAGCAGCGTGCCGCCGCTGGTCGGGGGAGGGGCAGGATCGGCAACGACGACCGGTTCAGTAAAGAAGCCAAACCCACCCGCGGAGCCCCCCGTGCCTGCGGTCGCGCCTGTGGCACCCGCCGAGCCCGTTACGCTACCGGCCGCGCCGCCCACGCCACCGGTCGGGTCGACAGGGTCATACGTGGACGGTGGGCCACACGCGACGATACCGAGCCAGACGAGCCCTGTTGATGCGATCCACCTCACCGTCTTTTCTTAGCGCGTTTCGAGGTAGGCGACGAGATCGGCGCGCTGTCCGGCCGTGAGTGACGAGACATGACCGTGGGCATCACCTCCGCCGCAGGTGCCGAAGCGTTCGTCGAGCGTGTTGGCGCATCCGTGGTGGAGGTAGGGTGCGCGCCACCGAACGCCGAGGAGCGACGGCACCTGGAAGGCTGCGCCAGTACCGACATCCATACTCTTGTTGTTCGTCATCTTGGCGCCCGAGTGGCATGTCGCGCAGCCGACGTTGGCATCGTTGAAAAGCGCGCGGCCGCGCTCCGCGGCTGCTGCGTCGGCGGGGACGACCGGCTTCCAAACGGGGATGGCGTCGATCCAGTTCTTGAGCGCGGTCACGTGGACGTCCTGCAGCATGGGGCCGCTCATGCGGCTGTTGAAGACTTCGTGCGCGAGCATGCTGAAATCGCTCATGTCGCCGTTCCAGTGGAAGGGCTCCGTTCCGGCGATCCCGCCGCCGACGGTTTGCGTTCGCCGTTGCCCGAGCCCCGCGAATGTCCAGACGTGACCATCCTCACGACCCTCCGGATGGCACGACGCACAGGCGACACCCGCCGCCGTGCCCAAGTGGAACAACTTCTGGCCGGTATCGTCGCGGCTTTCGCCCGGGAGCGTGACGACCCGATCCCCTACGACCAGGGCGGGCATGGGTGCGCGCACCTGCGTCAGAAGGCGCCCGCTCGCGTCGAACGCAATGCCGACGATCTGGCCCGGCGGTCGAGTGTCGGGCGTCGCGCCGCCGCAGCCGACAGGCACCGTCGTCGTCGTCCCTTTTTCCGGAGTGGGAGGCACGAAGCTGACGACGGACGGCGCTTGTGCAAGTGCGCTACTCGTTAGCGAAGTCGCAGAGATCATGCTGACTTGGGTATTATCGGGGCGTACCGCGACATCCACGGGGAGCACGGCCGGAACGCCGGTGGCGGTCCATCCGGTGCCGTCGGCGCTCAAAAAGCTGATCGCGCTCTGAACGATCCCGCCGCAGCCGACCCCGAGCCCACCGTAACCGCCGGGCGCAGGCATGACTTCCGACGTTTGCTCTTCCTGGAAGACCATGTAGGCGCCACCACCCGGCGCGGCAACGGTGCGCCAGGCCACGGCGGGCGCGAAATTCGCTCCATCGGAAACGGCGGGCGGCTTCAGGGTCTTCGACACGAGTCCATTGGATTCGACCACCAGGAGCTCCGCCGCCCGAAAGCGGCTCACCAGAAGGCGTTCGCCGTCGATCACGACATCCCGCAGGTCGCGCGCGAGCCGAAGCATCCGCGTGACTTCGCCTGTCGCTGCGTTCAGCGTGACGAGCTCGCCACCCGCGCAGGCGACGTGAACGACATTCACGCGGGGATCATAGGCGAGACCGCGCGGATATTGGCAAGCCGACACCCGCGAGGCGACCGTTCCGGCCATCGGATCGATCGTCGCAACCGCCCCCGCTCCCCGTAGGGCGACGTGGACGAGCCCCGCGCCATCTTCCACGAGTCGCCCAGGTTCGTCCCCTTTTTCGAGAGCGATGGTCGCCTTCACGCTGAGCTGTTCGAGATCGACGATGACAATCTGATCGCGGTCGGGATCGGCGACGGCGGCCTGGTGCCCTTGGGCGATCGTGGTGAGTGTGCCGCCGCTGATGGGGGCCGGAGGTGGGTTGGCGACCGTGATCGCCTCGTCGAAGGAGCCGACGAATCCGCCCCCGGCGCCGGTTCCGAAGCCTGTCGACCCCGCCGTCCCGCCGGGGAAGGGGTCGGAGAAGATGACGCGATCCGGTTGGGTGGGGCCGCAAGCCGCGGCGAAAAGAACAAGCGCAGTGGCAGTGAGGATCTTCGTCATGTCTTCCTCGTAAGTGGCTGGAGGCTCGACCCCACTAAGCAAGTTCGATACCGCATCACGAAATCGTTAGATTGCGATAACGGGTCGAAGGATGCAATGGGCGCCGGATCGATTGTGCAATTCGATTTGGCACACCGTGGCACAGTCGTCACGATCGCCGCATCTGGCATGGACACACCTGGGGCGGTCCCAAGTTTCCGAACCGTTTTTCGGACCCGGGCGTGGGCGCGCTAGCTGGCGCCTGACTCTTCGCAGATCGCGGCTTCGGGTCCCGATGCCCGTCCGGAGTCGAACTCGATCCCGCAGGTGGCCGGTCGCGCGAACGAGTCGATGAGATCGAGAACGATGGCGTTCGACCAGTCGCGCGCGCCATCGAACCGGGCGCGGATGACACCCTTCGGGTCGATGATCCAGGTTTCTGGAAACATGTTCGTGCCGAATTTGTCACGCACGACGGTCGAATCCGGGTCGAGAAGAACCGCAAACGGCGTCTTGGGTTCGTGCAGCAGCGTTTGGAGAGCCGACGTGGCAATGTCCTTCGTCGCATCCGTCGACACCGTCAGGACCACCACGTCTTTGCGCTGGTGCACGATCTTGGCAAAGTCAGCGAGCGACGGCATCTCCTCGAGGCACGGCTGGCAGGTCGTCGTCCAGAAATTGAGCACCACCGTTTTGCCGCGAAACTGTGAGAGACGGACCCTGTTCCCGTCGACGTCGGGCAGCTCGAAATCGGGAGCCAAGCGATTGCGCCCCGCGTAGGCCGGGTGCATGGCGCAAACAGGCACGCAAGCGCGCCGGGTTTCCGCCTCGCGAGCCATCGATACGAAGGCGTAGACCGCGATCGTCGCGAGCAGGATGAATCCCGCTTGAATCAGCGTCGCCCGCTTCATGGCTCCCCTTCTAGCATGAGGGGTAAACTTCGTCTCGGTTCGGAACGGCCGGAACCGAGGCCGGCGAACGCCCGCCGATAGGCGGCGAAAGTGCCGCCTGCGTGGACGGCGTCGAGCACCGCGCGGCCTTCGGCCGCTCCGCCCTGAGCGAGGATGTATTCGACCCACGCCCAGCGCGCGCTGGTGGAGCGAACATCGGCCTTGCCCTTCAGCCCGCGCCGCAGGCGGTCGAGTCGCCCGCGCACCACATCGATGCCCGCGAACGGCTGACCGTCGAGCGGCGTGTTGCGTTTGGCGCAGAAAGGGGCGATTCCGAGGGAGACCGGAATGCGCCGCGAGAGCGCGGTCGTCAGCTCCACGCACTCGTCGATGTCGGCGTCGGTTTCGTCGGGCAATCCGACCATGAGATAGAGCTTCAGCCGGTCCATGCCGTGCGCGCGAGCGAGGTCGGCCGCCCGCTCGAGATGTCGGACCCGGGCGCGGCGCTCGAGGGAGTCGCGGAGTCGCTCGCTGGCTCCGTCCATCGCCGTCGTGAGCGTCCGATAGCCGCCGGCTTTCAGCGCGCCGACGAACTCGTCCGTCAGTCGGTCAGGCCGCAAGCTGGACAGTCCTACTCCGCAGCCGCGCGCGGCTAGCTCGCGGACGATCTCCACGATTTTGGGATGGTCGCTGACGGCGGCGCCGACCAGCCCGACGCGCTCGGCGTCGGCGGGGATCGCATCGAGCACCCGCTCTTTGGGCACGATCCGCATGCCTCCGTTGGTCGAGCGACGCATCACGCAGTACGTGCAGCCCCGCGAGCAACCCCGCTCCGTCTCGATGAGGAACATGTTGGAGAGCTCGGTGTGGGGGGTGCGGATCGGCGCCCACGCCGGCAAGAGGTCGTCGTCGCACTGGGCGATCGCGGGGAGCGTCTCGCCGTGATGATCGGGTACGAACACGTGGTCCCGCGCGGCGAGGTGCGCCAGGGCTGCGGCTTTCGAGGCGGAACCGTCGATCGTCGCGATGATGTCGGCGATGATCCCCTCGGCCTCGCCCACGACGACCGCGTCGGCGTAGGGGGCGAGCGGCACGGGGTTGCTGAAGGTCAGAGGGCCGCCGGCGAGGATGAACGGATGTCGTTCGTCGCGCTGTTCGCGCAGAGGCGGGATGCCGGCGAGCTCGAGTAGCCGAATCACGCCGGCGAGCTCGAGCTCGTACGCGACCGAAAGGGCCACGATGCCGAAGGCCGCGAGTGGCGTTTTCGACTCGTAGGTAACCGGCACCTCGTCGACGTCGCCGGCCGCCGCGTCGTCCGGCAGAAACGCTCGCTCGCAGGTCATGCCGTCCGTCTCTTGGATGGCTCGATAGATGCGCTGAAAACCGAGCGAACTCATCCCGACGTTGTACGGCGAGGGATACGATAGGGCCACGCGCAGGGGAGCCTGCTTGCGAATGGCTCCTCTTTCGGCGCGCAGCCGCTCATCGATGAGCCGGGCAGCAATTCTTTTGGGCACGGGGTCGTCTCGCTCGCAAGCCTAGCACCATGCCAAGAGATCGACCTTCCGGGGATTTGCAAGATAGAGTCCGCCCGTGGCCAGCATCGTCGAAGTCTTTGGCAATTGTCGGGTGATCGAGCACGTCGCCTCGGGACCCCTCACGGACGTGTACCACGCGGTGCAGGAGCCGCTCGGAAGGCACGTCGCGATCAAGGCGCTGCGATCGACGATCGCGCCGAACTCACCCTTTGCGTCGCACCTCGCTCGAGAAGCCGAGCTTCTGGCCAAGCTCCATCACGACAATATTCTGCAGGTCTACGACTTCGTACGCACCGAATCGGCCATGTGGCTGGTGCTCGAATACGTCGATGGGGTGAGCCTCGCCGACGTCATCGCCAAGTCCGAGCGCCTCGGCCCCCACGCGGCGCTGGCCATCGGCCTGGAAATCGCGCGCGCCCTCGCGCACGCGCACGAGCGCGGAATCATCCATCGCGACGTCAAGCC
>WNGA01020118.1_pt1 | contig 11157 bp, 5 predicted proteins | sample 5400061 | NCBI WGS metagenome assembly WNGA01 (sample SAMN13153366, study PRJNA577476) | soil metagenome | isolation source: 100 cm soil or saprolite under grassland replicate 2 | place: USA:California | collected 2016-06-15
CGATTATAAGAACACTCGAGTAACAAACAGCAAACATACTTTATCTGATCCTGCACTATTTACCGAATGCAGTAACGATGCTCAAATAAAATATAAACACGCGGAAGATGAATTTACAGATTTTAAAATGCAACCATTGCTTCCGCATTTATTATCTCATGAGGGGCCGGGTATAAGTATAGGTGATGTAAATGCAGATAGACTTGAAGATTTTTTTGTTGGTGGAGAAGCAGGCTCATCAGGAAATATTTTTATACAGAAAAAAGATGGAACATTTTCAATGCATGCTTTTGCAGATAGTAATTTTGCAGATAATATGGGCTCATTATTTTTTGACGCGGATAACGATGGCGACCAGGACTTGTATATTGTAAGCGGAGGCGTATGCGAAAAGAAAAATGGCGACTCTGTTTATCAGCATATGCTTTACCTGAATGATGGAAAGGGAAATTTTACACTTGCTAACAATGCTTTACCTCACATTAATACAAGCGGTTCTATAGTAATTGCCGCAGATTACGATCATGACGGTGATCTTGATTTATTTGTGGGCGGAAGAGTTAGCCCTGGTAATTATCCCTATGCTCCAAAAAGTTTTTTGCTACGCAATGATGCAATTAAAGCGGAAGTAAAATTTACTGACGTTACAAAACAATATGGCATTCCCCCAGAGCTAGGCATGGTAACATCGGCGCTATGGACAGATTTCGATAATGATGGCTGGCAGGATCTGGTCGTTGCAGGTGAGTTTATGCCAATCACTTTTATAAAAAATGAAAAGGGAAAAAACTTTTTTGCTCCATTCATAATTGAAAATTCACACGGATGGTGGAACAGTATTGTTGCAGGTGATTTCGATAATGATGGCGATATAGATTATGTTGCCGGGAACCTCGGATTAAACGGCCCGTACAAAGCAAGTGCTCAGGAACCAGTTTGCATTTATGCTAAAGATTATGATAAGAACGGAAGATTAGATCCTATAATGTGTCATTATCTTGATGGCAAAGAATACATTGTACATGCGAGGGATGATATCAACAAACAAATTACGCCAATGCGTGCCCGTTTCAGGGATTATAGTTCTTATGCAGCCGTTACTTTTCAACAGGCTTTCAGGCCCGATGAAATAAGTGGTGCCTACGTTGTCCGCAGTGAAACATTTGCAAGCGCTTATATAGAAAATCTTGGAAAAGGAAAATTTGCAATGCGCAATTTGCCGATAGAAGCGCAGTTTGCACCGGTGTATGGAATGGTAAGCAAAGATTTTAATGGTGATGGAAACTTTGATGTTTTGTGTGTCGGCAATTCGTATGCAACAGAGGTACAAACAGGTCGTTATGATGCGCAGGGAAGTTTTTTGCTTATAGGTGATGGTAAAGGAAATTTCAGTATCAACCGGAGGCAGCTTAATGTGATTGGAGACAACAAAGCAGTTGCAGAACTATTCAATGCAAATGGTTCCTCATTATTTCTTATCAGCAGTAGTTCGGACAGCCTTCACGTATTTCGTTTAAATCAGCCTGCGCAAAAAATTGTTTCAATTAATGCCGATGATACTTACGCAATCATTACTTTTCGCAATGGCAATAAATGTCGCAGAGAATTTTATTACGGCAGTACTTATTTATCACAGTCAACACGCCGCCTAACTATTTCTAAAGATATCCAATCCGTAACTGTTTATAATTCCCAAGGAAATAAAAGAGTATTGAACTTTTGAACAAACACAAAAATTATAATAAACAGGATAATAAAAATTTTCTTGTACCGAGCTTTCTAACTCGGGTGATGCTTTTGTTGCGTAGCACTCTTGTACTGTTGAATATACATCCGCTAAAAAATACAACAAACCTCTTGTTAAGTTTTCTGCTCAATAGAAATTATTCTATTATGGCAGAATGTAACAATTGCATTCGAGTTTGCTGCAACACATATCTGTCGCACAAGAGTGTGACGCAAGGCACGATGCTACAGCGAACTTCAGTTGGTATCGTTAAAAAAATTAAACCAGCTATTACCATTACCTTTTCAGCAATATTTTGTTCACTCTTTATTTCATGCAATAAGAAAAAAACTTTATTTCAATTACTTCCATCATCGCAAACCGGGGTTCATTTCAATAATAAAGTTGTGGAAGATGATAAATATAATGTGCTTGAGTATATGAATATTTATACGGGTGCAGGCGTGGCTGCCGGTGATATTAACAATGATGGTTTGGTGGATTTGTATTTTAGTGGTAATCAAACATCGGGAAGACTTTATCTTAACAAAGGAAATTTTTCGTTTGAAGATATTAGTGAAAAAGCAGGGATAATGACAAACCGTTGGTGCACCGGTGTTTCCATGGTTGACATTAACGGCGACGGCTTTCTTGATATTTATATAAATGTCGCCGGCAGTGCAAAATTTGGTGACATGCATAACCTGCTTTACATTAATAACGGCAACGAAACTTTCAAAGAAAGTGCAGAGAAATATGGTATTGCCGATACACGGCAAACAATGAACGCTTCTTTTTTTGACTACGATAAAGATGGCGACCTTGACCTGTTTCTTATAACCAATCCGGCGAATGAAATGGTGACAGGAGTGAATACGATTCGTGAAAGAATGATAAACGGGGAATCGGCGGGTACTGATATTTTATATCGCAATAATGGAAATGGGTCTTTTACAAATGTTTCAAAAGAAGCCGGAATTTTAGTGGAGGGATACAGCTTAGGAGCAGCTATCAGTGATGTCAATGGTGATGAATGGCCCGATATATATGTGTCTAATGATTTTCTTACCAATGATATTTTATACATCAATAACGGCAATGGAACTTTTAGTGATAAAACCGCGGAATGCCTGAAGCATACAAGCTTTGCTTCAATGGGTAATGACATTGCCGACTTTAATAATGATGGTCTTCCCGACATTTATACGCTCGATATGCTACCTGAAGATAACTACCGAAAAAAAATGATCATACCGCCTTCGAGTTATGACAAGTTTCAGCTTTCACTTCAAAAAGGTTATGACCCGCAGTACACAAGAAACACTTTGCAATTGAATAATGGAACTGGCACTTTCAGTGATATTAGTTTCTTGTCTGGTGTAAGCAGCACGGACTGGAGCTGGAGTGCGTTGTTTGAAGATTATGATAATGATGGTGACAAAGACCTGATGGTTACAAACGGATTTTATCGTGACCTGGGAAATCTTGATTACATCAATTATCAAACGCGTTTAAAGAATCCGATGGGCAAGGCGGATGCGAAGCGCGAAGAAAAGCTGAAGGCCATAAAGAATCTTGAAAATGTTCCACTACAGAATTATCTTTTTGAAAATAATAATGATCTCACATTTACCAAACGTTCAGATGATTGGGGCTTTACACAAAAAGGTTTTTCCAACGGCGCATGTTATGCTGACCTGGATAATGATGGTGATATGGATATGATCATGAATTGCTTTAATGAAGAAGCGAGGATTTATAAAAATAACAGTATTGAGTTAAACAAAAACAATTATCTCAATATTAAACTGAAAGGTAAGCAACCAAATGTGCAAGGCATAGGTTCAAAACTATATATCTATGCAAATGGCGAAATGCAGTTCCACGAATTCTATCCATATCGCGGATATGAATCTTCAATGCAGCCATTTATTCATTTTGGATTAGGAAAAAATACAAAGGTGGATAGTCTTAAAATCGAATGGCCTGATGGGAGTCGACAAAAAGAATTTAATGTAAAAGCAAATCAAACTATAACACTTGATTTTTCTCAGGATCAAAATTCTTTTGAACAAAACTCTCTTCAATCGAAGCAGGCACACGACAAAGACTCTGAAAAAATATTTACAAATATTACCGGCACAACAGGTTTGAATTATGATCATAAAGAAATTGACTTTGTTGATTTTAAAGTACAACCCTTATTGCCGCATATGTTTTCAAAAAATGGCCCGGGTATAGCTGTCGGTGATATAAATGGTGATGGGCTTGAAGATTTTTTTATAGGAGGAACAGCCGCTTCAAACGGAAGTTTTTTCTTTCAAAATAAAGATGGAAGTTTTAGTGCACATGCTTTGTCGAAAAAATCTTTGTCAGATGATATGGGTGTATTGCTTTTTGATGCTGACAATGACAATGATCTTGATTTGTATGTAGTGGGTGGTGGTTCAGAAAATTCAGCAGGTTCGGATGCATATCAAGACTGTTTTTTCCAGAATGATGGCAAAGGAAATTTTAAATATATTTCAGCTGCTTTACCTGATACGAGATCAAGTGGTTCATGCGTAGTTGCATGTGATTATGATCACGACGGAGACCTTGATCTTTTTGTTGGTGGCAGAGTAATTCCGGGAAGTTATCCAATGCCGCCAAAAAGTTATTTATTGCGAAATGACATGCATGTTGGTACAGAAGAAGAAGTGAGATTCACGGATGTAACTAAAAAGGTTTGTCCAAAGCTTGCCGATATAGGAATGGTTACTTCAGCATTATGGACTGATTATGATAATGATGGGTGGAATGATTTGATGATTACAGGAGAATTTATGCCTGTTACTTTTATTAAAAATGAAAATGGTAAAATATTTCAGGCGCCATTTTCTATTGAGCATTCACAAGGTTGGTGGAACAGCGTTGCAGCTGCTGATTTTGACAACGATGGAGACATAGATTATGTAATAGGAAATTTAGGTATCAACAGCCGTAATAAAGCCTCAATAAAAGAGCCTCTCTGTATTTATGCAAAAGATTTCGATAAGAACGGGTTAGTCGACCCAATAATGTGTTACTATGTTAATAACAAAAATTATATTTATCCAACACGTGATGAAATAATAAAGCAGATCAATCCTATGCGTGGACGTTTTTCTTCTTATGCTGATTATGCGAAAGTAACTTTTGAAGAATCGTTTTTACCTGAAGAAATCAAGGATGCATATGTTGTAAAAGCTGAATGCTTTGAAAGTAGTTATTTTGAAAATATAGGAAATGGAAAATTCAATCGAAAAGCTTTACCAACAGAGGCACAATTTGCACCTGTTTTTGGAATGCTTACAGGAGATTATAATAATGACGGGAATATTGATATTTTGATGGCTGGTAATTCTTATGCTACAGAAGCTTCAACGGGAAGGTATGATGCTATGACAGGATTATTATTGGCCGGAGATGGCAAAGGAAATTTCACTTCAGTTGCAAGTGCTGTTACAGGATTTAAAGCAGATGGAGATGTAAAAAGCCTTGCTGAAATAAATTCTCTCAATGGCACTTGTTTAATTTTAACAGGAAACAATTCAGGGAAAATGGAAACGTATAAATTCAATGAGAAATATAATGTGATTGTACCTCTGCAAAAGGATGATGTATATGCCATCATTAATAAAAAAAATGGCAAGTTTTGCAAGCAGGAATTTTATTATGGAAGCAATTACCTGTCTCAAACATCAAGGACAATAAAATTAGGAAAGGATGTAAAAAGTGTAACTATTTTTGACGGCAGGGGAAACATGAGAGAAGCCGCTAAAGGAGAGTAGAGACGCCCGATGAATAGATAAGGAACTTTGAATCGGTTGTTGAAAGTTGAATAGAGTTTATGTTGTAAGAGTCCGTCTAAGGCGGAATGGAAGATTAATTCATATTCAATAGTAGGCTCAAAAAACTAAAAACTATAATCTGAAAACTACAAAAACTATAAACGTTATCTGGTGAAACAATTATTAACTATTATATGTTGCTTTTGGATTGTTTTTCCAGGATGTAAACAAGAAGCAAATCCTGAGTCAATAAACGAGTTTTGTGCAAAGCAATTTTATGAATGGAACAATAAACTCACACACGTAATTATTTCTGATATTTTTACGCCTCCTGTCTGCAGCAGGATATATGCTTATAGCAACATTGCAGCTTATGAAACATTGCGGCAGAATTATAAAGATTATCCTTCTTATGCAGGGAAATTAAACGGATTGAAAACAGTACCTCAACCAAAGGAGGGAATAGCATATAATTATACTATTGCAGCTATTATTGCTTTTACAACGGCGGCTCAAAAACTTGTGTTTAATGCTGATGCTATAAAACAAATGGAGAACGATTTTTTGAAACAACTGGATAGTATCAATGTAAATAAAAAATTATTGGATAGTTCGATTTCTTATGGACGCCGAGTGGGTAATCATATCATAGCATGGGCTGCCAAAGACGGCTACCTTGAAAGGAACTCTTTGCCTGCCTATATCGTTACAAAAGAAGAAGGCCGATGGCAACCAACACCGCCAAACTATGCTGATGCGACCGAAACAAACTGGAAGATGTTACGGCCTTTGGTGCTTAAGTCCTGCTCACAATTTAGACCACCTCCTCCAACAACATACGACACCTCAAAAAACTCCGCATTTTATAAAGAAGCATACCAGGTATACGAAGCAGTGAAAAATCCGAAGGAGGGTGATTCCGCGATAGCATGGTATTGGGATGATAACCCAAATACCTCTGTTACTGACGGGCATGTTACTTATTTTCAACAAAAAAATTCACCACCGGGTCATTGGATTTGCATCGCCTGTTCCGTTGCAAAAAAAGAAAAGTATGATGTAATGAAAACAGCATCCCTGGTTTCAAAAACTGCTATTGCATTATACGATGCATTTATTTCCTGTTGGGAGGCGAAATATACTTACAATTATATACGACCTGAAACTTTTATAAATAAGTATATTGATAAAGAATGGACACCACTTATACAAACGCCTCCTTTTCCCGAATATCCAAGCGCGCACAGCGTTGCATCTTCCAGCGCTGCTACTATTCTTACAAAAATGGTGGGGCCCAATTATGTTTTTACAGATTCTGCAGAAGTGCCTTTTGGAAGACCGCCAAGAACTTTTAATTCCTTTTATGAAGCAGCAGACGAAGCTTGTATAAGCAGATTAATGGGTGGAATTCATTTTTTAACTGCTGTCAAAAATGGAAAAGATGAAGGAAGAAAATTAGGAAGTTTAGTTATTTCAAAATTGAATTGAAGAAAATTCTGGGCCTTTAACATTTGTAACCTTTACTTGCTATTCTGAATAAGGAATTTGCGATTGTAGTGATTTTACTAACATCAATTAAATTCAACGAATTAAGTCATAACCATTTTCAATGTTAAGTGTGGTAACTTAAAGTGGAATTGCTTGTCGTAAATTACCAAAAGACGTGGTTAATGATATCGTCTTCTGCGAAAATCAATAGTCCTGCTCGAAAAATAAAAAACGATGACAACAGAGCATTCAAGTTTAGAAAAATTACTTTATTGTTTCATGATTTGGGGGAGGGAAAAAGTTACCTTCGCATAGTTAAGTCAATCTCTGTAAAAACAGATAAGAAAATGCAAGTTCTTTAAAGTTAGTCGAGTAAAAAATCGAATAAAAAATAAGTATTCTTCTTCAAGCAATTATAAGGACAGGACAAATCCCCCCGTCCGGTCTATTCGATGTTATTTGGAATGTTTGAATAGGTAAAAGCTTCAAGTGCTTTTTCAGAAAAGAATCATGTTTCTGGGACCCTTGTTGATTTTTTCTTTTTGTGTTATTCTACAAATTGAATTTCAAAAACATAATGACGTAAATTTGTTTTGTAAATTCATGAGAACCAAAAGGTGACCCTCATACAAATCGTTCTTTAGAAAGTATTGATATTAAGATATCTATTTGGCGGAGACATCGTCCAGTCCACCCGACTATAATTCTCACAAACGCATCAAAAGGCTGGTAAAATGATGATTTTACAGCCTTTTTTGCTTATTTCCATATCATTTTGTTGCCACTATTAATGATTTAGCACAGTTCAAGAAACAATTGATTGATGAGCTTGTGCTGGTATTAACCCACATTGCAGTCCGAAATCGGCCAAATGTTAAAAAGAGGGCAGAATTTGTTAAAAAGAAGTTTTGTTGCAAAGAATAGTAAATAAAATATTGGGGTGCTTGAAAATGTGCGTTATGGAAAACAAAGTACTTATCTGTAAACAGGTAAGAGAAAACGATATTGGCGATTACCTCTTTTCACTCAGATACAAACCTGTTAAAATCAGAAATGCTCTTCAAAATCAATTACCTTTTTAAAGGTCACCATCGTGTCCTAGACTTAAAGGAAAATTATAAAAGTACAAAACATGGATATTCAAGAATAGGGCACATAAAAAAGACAGCGATGTTTTGAACGCTGCAGAACATGTCATTCAATCTCACTATTTTCCATGTCCAATACTAGCAAAAATTTTTTCGAAGTTTGCACAATCCCCTTGAGAATATATAATGTGTAAAAGTATTCAAACGAATTTCCCACCTTTATTAATGGGGAACAATATGCTCCTCCATAAACCCAGCAGATTTCACCATCGTAAAAACCAAAAATTTTTGAAGAAATTATCGCACCGCTCGAATTATATAATAAAACATTATAGCCTTTATTTTTAATTGAAAATTCAGTAATAGATGGTGAGTTGTTTATGAACTCCTGAAAGCTTTTATATATACCTCGTTTGTATTGATCGGTTGTTAAGATAGGAAGATTGAACCTGCCTTGATACCTTTCTTGAATTTGTTGTAAAGTATATGAATGTCTTTTTTGCATTTTAGCCGAATCAATAAGAGGGACTCTGTCAATGAGCGGTTGTAAAATTTCCCTTGTTATTTCAAGAAACGATTTTTTAATTCGTGTACTCCTTTCAGCGTACGATGTATCAATTCTTATAGCTGGATACAATAAGTCCTTGGCCTTGTAGTAACATTCCACTTCAAACTTAATGTTGTTAACATTTTCATTTTCATTGTTACTTTGCGCTATTGCGATTATTGAACCTTTAGGAGTAATTGAAAATCTTTTTATAAAGCAAGCAATTTCGGCATTGTTTCTTGAAAAATTATTTTTGTAAAATTCATTAAAATAAGTAGCAAGGGAGGCTGTGAGTCCATTTGTAAGATTGTATTTGCTGTTTTGATTATAGGCTCCTGTCACCGAATTAATATTCGGATGCCAACTGATAGCTATAAAACTGGTATCATACCTTACATCAAAAAAAATTATCTTGCTAATAGGCAGTTTTATTGCAAGATTGCTTTTCCCAAAATTTTCCAAATCATATTGAATATATTTTATGTCCGCAATTTTAGCACTGTCTTTTTCATTAAATCTTGTATCCTGTGAAAGTGAAGTATTGTGAAAAAAAATAAGAATCAGAAAAAAATAAAAAACTTTCATTTTTCCCCAGTTTAGTTCTTGTTTAAAGATAAACGTAATTTAAGTAATTTCAGTTGAATAGTAAATAATGCATACCCTATAAAACGGTAGGCTTACTGCCAATTAAAACTTCAGCGCAATAAACCATAATTATATCTATCGGACCCTACACATGTAAATGTATCGCCTATAATAGTGGCAGGAATAACTCCCAATCAAAGCATTGAGCATTCCGGCCAGTAATTGGTTATCCAACATGCGGTAAATGTTTATAGTCTATGTTATAATGCATATATCAAGAGTATATGAACTTTGCTACCCACTTTTTAAAAATTTATTTTCGAAATTTGAGTAATACATCTCACTCTGCTATTTAACAAGAGCCTATATATTTAAAACTTTAATGGCGCGCTACTTATACAGTTTTAAAATGAATTCTTATATCATATTAACAGAAAGACTTGGTTTACGAAGATGGCTTAACTCCGATATTGACTCATTTATAAGAATGAATAAAGATAATGTTGTCATGAAATATTTTCCAAAGACTTTCACTGATGAGGAAACCTTTGAAATGATTAGAAAAATTAACTCACATTTTGAAATAAATCATTTTGGACTTTTTGCTGTTGAAATTAAATCAGCGAGAGAATTTATTGGATTTACGGGATTTGCTATTTCTACTTTTTGATAGCTTTTTTACACCTTGCGTTGAAATCGGTTGGCGTTATAAAAAAGAGGTTTGGGGGACAGGGATTTGCAGTTGAAGCTGCAAAGGCTGTTTACGTTACGGTTTTGATACTTTGAATTTTGAGAAAATTGTTGCGTTTACTTCATTAGTCAGCATAAATTCTCAAAAAGTAATGAGAAAAATTGGAACGACATATATTGCAGATTTTGACCATCCTGATATTGAGAGGAATAGTGTTCTTTGTCTGCACGTCCTTTACGAAATTAAATATAGAGAATACTGCAATTTGTGAAAATAAGATTGCAACAAAGAGGTGATCTTTCAGATCACTCAATTTATAAAATTTGGTTCTTATTGCTTGAAGAATATGTATGGGAATACCTTAAAAATGATTATTATGATGCGCTTAAAGATTTAGAAGAACAGTAAAAAATTTTGGTGGCCATTTTTTACTGCAAATAAAATTGTCACGACAACAAATCTGCAATTATTTGCGAAAAAGAAAGATGGTGAAGGCGCCGATCCAATTCCCTTTAATACAGATCAGTTTATGAATTTTAATGACTCTTTTAAGTTGTTTTTAGCTTCTATAAATGTTGAAACAAACATAACGGAGGAAAGCGATTTTCAATTTTCATTGGGCACGAAAAGCGAAATAGAAAAACTGGGGGAATTATTCTTTGTGCTTGGCTATACGCTTTCCTAAACAGTTTATTTTGTCTTAGGGTTTAAAAAATTGAAAAAGTATACAGAGGAAGATCAACCCTGGCTTATTCATTTTTTTGCCAAGCCTCTTCCATTTTCTTTTTAAGCAACTCAGGGTTGATGTGGTTATTAGATTGTTCAAGTTTCAGCATTTCTTTTTCGTGTTCTTTCTTAAATTGCTGTTGATAATTAGTCAACCTTTAAAAAGTTATCAAACTTAGCATGGATAAGACATTTGTAGTATAATTTATGCTGTTGAATCTTCAAGAAAAATTGATTAGCTCATTAAATTTCTTGCAGATTCATGCCATATTTTGTCGCCATTCTATTAGAGGTTGTAGGTCTATCCCATTTGAACGGGATTAAGCAGGTAAATACATAAATTGTTACATTAGCATTGCGTTATTAGTCGAACATTTTCAATTGATTATAATTTTGCTCTTTGAAATATTGTAATTGAGTTTGCTGAAACAGTTGATTTATGGGCATCTTTTCAAAAATGGATATGCTAAAAATCTGTAGAATTTCATAGAGTG
>WNGA01013040.1_pt1 | contig 11156 bp, 13 predicted proteins | sample 5400061 | NCBI WGS metagenome assembly WNGA01 (sample SAMN13153366, study PRJNA577476) | soil metagenome | isolation source: 100 cm soil or saprolite under grassland replicate 2 | place: USA:California | collected 2016-06-15
CCAGCATTTCGATCAGTGAAACCAGTGGCTGCCGAATCCACAATGGCGCAAGCTCTGTCAGATACGCTGCTGTGGCGATGCCCAGGGGAACTGCAATCAGGAGCGCGATGAGCGAAGAAACAAGTGTTCCGTAAATAAATGGTAGCGCCCCGAACTGTTCGGCCACTGGGTCCCAGGTGGATGTGGTTAGGAAATGAAAACCAAATTTCTGGATCGCAAGCGTAGATCCGCGCCAGAGTTGCCACCCAATTAAAACGACCAGCACAACCACGGTCAACGCCATGGCGAGCGTGAGCCATTCAAACGCTTTGTCACCGAACCGGGACGGTCGCGCCATCCTCGCCTGTGCGGAGGACTCTTCCACCGCTATCGATACGGCCATAGCCATAATCGTTTAAATTGGACCGGCAGTGGAAACCCACTGCCGTGCACTTAGCTACGATTTGATCTCGTCGATTCGCTTCAGAACGCGTTGTTGAACGTTGTCCGGTAGGGGCGCGTAGTTTAAGTCCTTGGCCATTCCTTCTCCCTTGGTTAGCGCCCATTTGAGAAATTCGACCAGCTTTTTGCCCTTCGCTGCATCCTTCTGCTGCTCGTAAACCAGCAACCAGGTCGCGCCAGCAATTGGATACGGCTTTACAAATTGTCCTGCAGCGTTCTTGACGTCGGCATACGGCATTTTGTTCTGGATAGCGTAGATCAACTCGACGTATCCCATGGCCCCGGGCGTCTGCTTCACCTGTCCCGAGACGCCCTCATTGCCTTTCCCGCCGATGCCAGTCGGCCAATTGACTGACGTGTTGTTACCGACCTTTTGTTTCCAGTCCGGGCTGATTTTGCTCAGGTAATCGGTCCAAATGTATGTGGTCCCGCTGCCATCAGATCGATGCACGACTACGATTTCTTTGTCCGGCAACTTCGCTCCGGAGTTTGATGCGGCGATCTTCGGATCATTCCACTTCTTGATTTTGCCAAGGAAAATGTCGGCAATCGTTTCGCCATCGAGTTTGAGCGCCGGATTGCCCTCGAGATTGTAACTAATCACCACCGCGCCGGCGACCGTCGGGATATGCAAGAGTTTCCCCGGCGCCTTCGCCAGGTTCTCGTCGCTCATCGGTCCGTCGGATGCCCCGAAATCGACTGTTTGCGCCAGGATTTGCTTTTGCCCGCCGCCGGAACCGATCGATTGATAATTGAACCGCACGGAAGGATCGACCTTCGCGTATTCATCGAACCACTTCGAGTAAATCGGATACGGGAATGTCGCGCCTGCGCCGTTGATCATCATTTGCGCCGAAGCGCTCGCGCTCAATCCCAGCGCAACGATGAGCCCAAGAATTTTCGGCAATTGAAGTTTCGTCATGTCACCAAACTGGCGCATCCGATTTCGTGCGGTCAAAACCTTTACTGTTACGATTGTGTGACAGCGACCGAATTACGCCGCACACGCTTCCGCTAATTCCACGAGGCGGTGGTTTTTACTGAACACCAGCGTTTGATGTGGTTCTCCGGGCGTGTGGAAAAGCCCGCCTAGTCAATCGATGAAACGCCAAGCTCGCGCCTCGAGGGCGCAATGCTCTTCGCAGAAGTTTTCGATTCGCGCGCGAATTTGCTCCAGCACCTCGCGTGTCTTGGCCATCCTCTCTTCATGCCTTCCAGTAAACTGCGACGGATCGGGAAATGGCCAGTGCAGCCGCGTGGTTACACCCGCGAACGCCGGGCAACCCTTCGATTCGGATTCACTGCAAACCGTAATTACGTACGCAAACAGCTGCCCCGATTTGAAGACATCAAAAACCGATTGCGTCCGGGCGCGAGAGATGTCGATCCCGATTTCTTGAAGCGCTTCGACCGCCAGCGGGTTGAGTGTTCCCGGTTCGAGTCCGGCGCTCTGAGCCTGAAAAAATTCGCCGCAAATTCGGTTGAGAAGGGCTGCGGCCATCTGGCTGCGCGCGCTGTTATGGGCGCAAATGAACAGGACGTTTTTCTTCACAAGCAAATGCTAAGTCAAAGGGAGGACCAGTCCACGCCGATTGCAGGTGTCACAAGAACGTCACATTCTGACCGGCAGGCTCACTCGAATTGTCGTCCCTTTCCCTGGCTCGCTGTCTGCCTCGACGTGCCCGCCATGGAGTTGCGCGATGTGTTTGACGATCGCGAGGCCGAGCCCAGTGCCGCGAATGCTTTCGGCGGTGCGCGCTTTGTCAACGCGATAAAAGCGCTCGAAAATGCGCGGCAAATCTTCTTTGCTGATGCCGATGCCGTTGTCGCTTATGCTTAGGACAATTTCTTCGTCGCGCCGCCGAGCCATCAGCCTGATCTCGCCATGCTCACGCGAATGTTTCACGGCGTTATCGAGCAAATTGTAGAGGGCTTCCTGCAGCCGCGCCCGGTCGGCGCGAATCGTCGGCGCGTCAGGCGGAAGATCGACAATTACGTTGAGCTGTTTGGTTGCGAGCTTCTTTTCCCAATCGCGAATGACTTCTCCGAAGAAGCTCGACAGATCGACGGTGCCCAATTGCAAATTGGGATTGGCTGATTCCAATTGCGCAAGCGTAAGCAGGTCCTCGGCTAGCAAATCCAAGCGTTTCGAATGGCGTTCCATGACTCCGAGAATTCGAGAAAATTCCTCGCGCGAGATTTCCGGGCTGTCGAGCAAGGTCTCGATGTAGCCGCGCAAGATCGACAACGGCGTGCGCAATTCGTGCGAGACATTAGCGACAAAATCCCGCCTGACCTGATCCATCTTCTTCAGTTCGGTAATGTCATGGAACAGAACGAGCACACCGGTGATCTCGCCTGCTTGGTTCCTTGTCGCGACGGCGTCGAGTTCGACCTGCGAACCATCCAGAGCCAACTCGCTGCGAACTGGGCCACCATGATCGAAAGCATCATTAATTACCCGGTCGAGCGTCGCGTCGCGCACAATCTCCAGCAGAGGTGTCCCTTCTGAAATTTCAGGGAGCGCGAAAAGTTTTCGAAACGTCTCGTTGGCCAAAATCACGTACCGCTTGGAATCGACTACCAGCAATGCGTCATGCATCGCAGCGAAAATGGTCTGCAGTCCGGATTCGCGTTTTGCGATTTGCTTACTGAGCTGTTTCAAATCGTTGAAAATCTTTTCCAGGCGTAACCCGATACGTTGAGTCTCGGCGCCGCCGTGAATCAGAAATGTCCGCGGCTGCTCGCCGCGCCCGATTTCTGTCACGAGCTCCTCCACCTGCCGCCACGGCGCGATCCATTTGCGCCACGCGATCAAGGCAAGGGCAATTGTGGCTGCAACAATCGCGCAAAGCAGGAGCCAGATCATTCTCGATAATTTTCCCGCAGCCGATAACCGAAACCGCGAACGGTTTCAATCGCGTCCCCGGCTTTGCCGAGTTTTTCGCGCAGGCGGCGCACGTGCGTATCCACCGTGCGGGTGTCGATCACGCTTTCGTAGCCCCAAACTTCATTCAGCAACCGATCGCGCTCCTGCACGCGGCCACGGCGTTGCATCAATGTGCGCAGCAGTTTGAACTCAAGACTGGTGAGACGCACCCGCTTTCCGTTGATGCGAACTTCATGGCGCGCAGGGTCGATCGAGATCGGGCCGGCGTTCAGACTTTCGTCCGCCTTTTCTCCGCGCCGGAAGATTGCCCGAATTCGCAGCACGATTTCACGCGGACTGAACGGCTTGGTCACGTAATCGTCGGCGCCGAATTCCAGACCAACGATGCGATCAATCTCTTCTGCTCTTGCCGTTAACATCAGAATCGGAGTGTGAGACGTCGCCGCGTCGCTCTTCAAAATTTTGCAGATTTCGAGCCCCGACATTTTTGGCAACATCAGATCGAGGATGATGAAATCGGGTCTGTCGTCACGCGCCTTCTGCAAACCGCTCGCGCCGTCGGCGGCCGTCGAAGTCCTGAAACCCGCCTTGCGCAAGTTCAGCGTGAGAAGGTCGGCAACGTCGCTCTCATCTTCGATGATTAGAATTTTCCTGCCAGAGCCAGTCTCCATTTGAACAGCAATTCAACTCGCTCGCGCCTTAAATTCCAATATTTCTATACCACTCGATAGAATTGCTTCGGCAGTTAACGCCAAAGTTTGCTGAATCGTCACACTTTCGTCATACGCATGTAACAATCGGCTTCTAGCCTCGCCTGTATTTGGATAGGCAGTTCTTTAACCGAGCGGTTCTACCTCTCGATCTAACCATTAAAAACCAAGGAGAAACTCATGTTCATCAAAAAATTCGTCTTACGGGCAGCGGGCGCAAGCCTGGCTGCAATTGTGTTGCTCACTACGCAGCAGCTGCGCGCGGAATCATCGTCTGATACTGCGCGAATCGAAAAACTCGAGCGCGCAGTGGAATTGCTGGCAAAACAGAACGCCGAACTGCAGGCGGAGATCAAGAGCCTGAAGAAAGAGACTGCGTCCGTGCCCGACGGCAAATTCAAAAAAAAGGTGACTTACGACGGAAAAACGTACGTCGAGAAAGCTGTCGTCGAAGAAGAGAAACCGCCGGTTTACGTGCAGCAGCGTGGACCAGAATTGAAACTGGTGCTCGGCGGATTCATCCAGATGAATTTCGAAGACGGCGATGTTTCCGCGTTCGAAGGCCGTTTTGGCCAGACCGCCTTGAAAGATCGGTTTCGTCTGCGCCGCGCACGAATCAATCTCACCGGCGATTTTGCCGAGCAATTCGATTTCAAGCTGGAAGGCGACTTTGAAAACAGCGACGGAATCAATGCGAATAGAACCGCGTTCGAGGCCACGGACATTTTTATCAACTGGCATCAGTTCCCCTGGGCGCAGATCAAAATGGGTCAGTGGAAAGCGCCATTCGGTCTGGAGCAGCTCACGCCAGACACCTCCTTGTACATCATCGAGCGCAGTTTGCCCACGGGCGCAATCACACCGGAGCGCCAGATCGGCGTTCAGCTCTGGGGAAAACCGCTTGCGACTGTCTGGCCTGAGCAGAAGGACCTGCTTACGTATTACGCCGGCATCTTTAACGGGAACGGTCGCAACATCACCAATAACGATAACAATAACTTCATGTATGTAGGCCGGCTGGAGTCCACGCTATTTAAAAGCAAAATGTGGGGAGAATCGTATCTGAAGCTGGGCGCCGACGTGCTGAACAGCCGCGACGATGCCGGCACGAATATCTCGCAATCGTTGACTCTTAAAGTCAACTCCGACGGTTCGCTGTCGCCATTCACGCTGCCGACAGCGGCCGAGCGCACCGCGTGGAGCGTGGACGCCTGGCTTAGGCTGGGTCGGTTTGATCTGATTGGAGAATACCTCGAAGAGTACGTGAACGGCCGCACCGTAAACGGCGTGCCTGGCATGCCCGACTTTACGACGAACGGTTACTACATAACGGCCGGCTATTTTCTGATCCCGAAGAAACTTCAACTGGCGGTTCAGTGGCAGGATTTAAACCCGGGACAAAGGGGCAGCGACGGCATTCATTCCATCACCGGCGGATTGAACTACTACATCCACGGCGACGATATCAAGCTGATGGTCAACTACATTCATACCTGGTCGGATTTCCGCGAGGCGCATCCTGAGTTCGGAAAGGATGATTTCGACGAAGTCATCGGACGGGTGCAGGTGATGTTTTAGGCGAGTCAGCCCGAGGCGTGCGGAGCGTAAGAGTTCTGGCGGAAGTGGGTCCGGCTTTGGTTCCCGCGGCAAAGAAAGAGATTTCGAGAGTTGGCGATTCTGTCTAGGGCGGTTGGTTAGCCGCCTCAGACACCTTTATTCGCTTATTGGAACCGATGTCACCAGTGGCATTGTCGTGGTTCCCTGGTGGTCTAAAGTCTTACTCGCCACGTTGCGGCGTTTTTTCTAAAGTTACTGGCTACAGAAGGAACTGCTTATGTTCTCGATTCAAAAACTCATCGGCAGGGACGGAAAGTTTTACGATTTGCTGGAAGCGAGTGCGCAGCAGGCCGACAGCAGCGTTCATCATCTGATCGCGCTGCTGGAAAAACTTCAGCAAAATGAGACGCCAGAGCACCTCGAAGAGTTTGCGCACAGCCGACGCGAGGACAAACGCATCACACAGGAACTAACCGAGCAGCTCTCAAAGACATTCGTCACGCCGCTGGAGCGGGAGGACATCCAGGAACTGGCAGCCGCGCTTTATAAGATACCGAAGACCGTCGAAAAAATCGGTGAGCGGATCTTAATCTGCCCGGACGATTTGCGCGGGCACAGTTTTCAGAAGCAGGTTGAGTTACTTGACCAAGCGGCCGAGACGGTACTGTCGATGGTAAAACAGTTGCGTAAGGGGATCGACGCCCAGACCGCGCGTGAGATGAACGCCAAACTTCAAAGCATCGAAGGCGAGGCGGACCAGCTCGAACTGGACCGAATTCGCGACCTTTTCCACGGCAAATACGAGCCGAAACAGATCATTTTTCTGCACGATCTTTATGGCTTGTTGGAGAAAGTAATCGACCGCTGCCGCGATGCCGGGAACATCATCCTGCAGGTGGCGCTGAAATATTCGTAGCAAGCAATCGCGTGCTCACATTAATTTCCGTCGTTCTTGCGGCGATCATTTTCGAATACAGCAACGGCTTTCACGACGCCGCAAACGCGATTGCCACCGTAGTCTCGACGCGAGTCCTGACGCCGCGCAAAGCGATCGCGATGGCTGCGTTTTTCAATCTCACCGGCGCATTGTTCGGCGGCGCGGTTGCTTCAACGATCGGCAAAGGACTGGTGGACACCGACATTGTCACAATGACGACGGTGCTCTGCGCCGTGATCGCCGCATTTGCATGGAACATCGCCACGTGGTGGTTGGGTTTGCCGTCCAGTTCGAGTCACGCGCTGATCGGCGGGCTTTGCGGCGCAGCGCTGGCCGCGGCGCGCGGCAATTGGTCCGTCATAAAATGGAATGAAGGCGTCTGGCCGAAAGTGGTCATACCCATGATCACATCGCCATTCGCCGGATTTATTTTCGGCGCGTTACTGATGCTTCTACTTTTTGTCACGTTGCATCGTTTCACGCCGCATTTCATCCATTCGCTGTTTGGCAAACTGCAAATTTTCAGCGCAGCCTGGATGGCGCACAGCCATGGGACTAATGATGCCCAAAAAACCATGGGCATTATTACGCTGGCACTTTTTACCGGCACCAAAGCTGGGAGTTTTGATCATTTCCCGGCCTGGTTAGATTTTCTCAAAACGCCGGTCTTCGTGTTGCCCAAATGGGTGATCGGTCTTTGCGCGGTAACGATGGCTGTAGGAACAGCCGCTGGCGGCTGGCGAATCATTCGCACGCTCGGGCATCGTATGGTGAAATTGCAGCCAGTGCACGGCTTCGCGGCCGAAACAACAGCCGCGTTGATCATTCAAGGCGCGAGTTACTACGGCATTCCGCTTTCCACGACGCACGTGATTTCCACGTCGATCATGGGCGTCGGCGCGGTGAAACGTTTCAGCGGAATGCGCTGGACAGTGGTCGAACGAATTATTTGGACCTGGCTTTTCACTCTTCCAGCGAGCGGCCTGATCGGCTACGTGCTCGAACGCACAGTCGGAGCGCTTTGATCCTTTGCTGGCGCTTTGCGCCTGGCCCATGATTGCCGCGGCCGGCGCGATCAGCCAGGTTCTATAGATCGCGAAAAAAAATGTTGCACGCTGGAAACAACTCTGCTGATAGTTAACCAGATGGTTAAATATTCGCCTACAACCCTGAACAGAACGTTCGCTGCCCTGGCCGATCCTACCCGGCGCCGGCTCCTGGCGCATCTGGCCCGGGGTGACCGACGCGTCACCGACCTCGCCCGCCCGCACGCCATGTCTCTGCCCGCGGTTTCGAAACATCTCCGCGTTTTGGAGAAAGCTGGATTGTTGCGGCGACGCCGCTACGGGCGCGTGCACGAAATGCAACTGGACGCCAAACCGCTGCAACAGGCCGCGAAGTGGGTCGAGGAATATCGGAAATTCTGGGAGGGCTCGCTCGATCGCCTGGCCGAATATTTGGAAAAAACAAACAAGAAGAAAGCAAAGGCCTGAGTCATGTGTCCGCTCTGCGTCGCAAACATCGGCATCCTTCTCACCGGGCTGATCTCAAGCAGCGCAGTCGGCGCGTTTACGTTCACGAAAATTTTTCGACAAACAACAGCCAACAAGGGAAACAGTAAGAGAAGGAAATGCGAAAGAGCACACGAAACAAGGAGACAAGAACGATGACGAAACGCAAAAAAGGAACACGTAAAGAGTGGCTCGCTGTCCGGCTCGATTTGCTGAAGGCCGAAAAGGAATTGACGCGGCGCAGCGACGAGTTAGCAAAGCGGCGACAGGAACTGCCATGGGTTAAGATCGACAAGAATTACCAATTCGAAACCGACAAGGGCACCGCGTCGCTGGCGGATCTCTTTCGCGGGCGCTCGCAGCTCCTCATTTACCACTTCATGTTCGGGCCAGACTATAAGGCGGGTTGTCCGTCCTGCTCGGCGATCGCAGACGGATTCGATGGGATCGCGGTTCACCTGGCGAACCACGACGTGATGCTTTGGGCGGTGTCGCGCGCGCCACTGCCGAAACTGCAAGAGTACAAACGGCGAATGGGTTGGACCTTTCCATGGGCGTCGTCGTTCGGCAGTGATTTCAACTTCGACTTCAACGCTTCCTTCACCGAGGAACAACAGCGCAAGGGAATTGAGTACAACTATCGCCGCGAGGAGCCCGTTGCCGACATTCCGTCACGCTCGACAGCAGACGGGCCGACCGCATACGCGGCCGCGGCCGGAACCGACGTGGACACCTACACGCGCGAGCGGCCGGGTCTGAGCACGTTCGTGCTTGAAGACGGCGTCGTTTACCACACTTATTCCGCGTATTCGCGCGGAGTGGACGCGCTCTGGAGCATGTATCAATGGCTTGACCGCGCACCCAAGGGGCGCAACGAGGATGGCGATCTCTGGTGGCGTCGCCGCGATGAGTACAAGAAAGCATAAAAATGACGAAGAAAAGCAATTTAGAGGAAGCAGTAATCATCGAACGAACGTTGAACGCGCCGGTCGCCCAGGTTTGGAAAGCGCTGACCGATGTCGATCAAATGCGGCAGTGGTATTTCGATTTGAAGGAATTCAAACCGGAGGTCGGCTTCGAATTCGAGTTCGTTGTCGAACACGACGGCAACACTTACCATCATCTTTGCCGGGTCACCGAAGTAATTTCCGAAAAAAAGATCGCCTACACCTGGCGCTATAAAAACGAGCCGGGCGATTCATTAGTCACAATTGAATTGTTCGCCGAAGGCAACAAAACGCGACTGAAGCTGACCCACAGTGGCATCGAAACATTTCCGAAAACGCCGGCCTACGCGCGGAAGAATTTCGAAGCCGGGTGGACGCAAATCATCGGTTCGGAACTCAAGCAATTCGTTGAGAAAACGGGCAAGAAAAAGTCATGACCACCAAATCCATGAAAACAGGAACGATTCTGCGAATTGCTTCGCTCCTGGCGGCGCTTCAGTATGGCGCGCACGCGTCTCTCTTTCTGTTGGCTGCGTGGAGGCACGGTCCCGGCAAGTTGGCGGCGATTGCTGCGAGCCGATCGCACAGTTATTGGGACTTCTATTTTGGATACGGTCTGCTTGCGATTTTGAGTGGGTTGATCGAAGTCGTTTTTCTCTGGCAGCTGGCTTCGCTGGCAGAAGTAAATGCCGAACGCATCAGACCGATGGTGACGCTCTTTATTTTCGCCAATTTTGCGCATGCGTTCCTCGTCTGGAACTACTTCTCGCTGTTGGTGCCAGTCGCTTTTGATATCTTGATCGCGACATTGCTCGGCCTTGCCTTTGCAATGGCGCGCCCTCGAAACCTTCACTCAGCCTCGCGACCGAAACTGGGAGATTACCCTTCAATCGCAACTTAACTGGATTATGAAGACGAAAAGCTCAGACAAATTGTCTTTGGAAATAAAGCGCTTCATCAACGCTTCGCCCGATCGCGTTTACGCGGCATGGACGGATCCGGCGCAATTAAAAGAATGGTGGGGACCGGAACGCGTTCGAACTCGCAATCTCATCGCCGATGCGCGGGTTGGCGGCAAATATCGCTGGGATCTCAACAACCCGGAAGGCGAAGACATGACAGTCTTCGGCGAGTACCGCGAACTCGTTCCCGGAAAGAAGATCGTCTTTACCTGGCAATGGGATGACGACGATGTCTGGGACAATCGCACTAGCATTGTCACCGTCGAGTTGTCCGATCGCGACGGCGGCACCCAGCTGCGCTTAACGCACGAACAACTGCCGAGCGAAGAATCACGCGATCGTCACAACGAAGGCTGGAACAGTGTTCTCGATCGACTCGAAAAATTCTTCAGCAGGTAGATTGTTGATCTAATACACAGGAGGAAAAAATGAATACTGAACAAGTTGCAAGAAAAGTGGTGGAGTTAGTCCGCAAACAAGCCTGGTACGAGGCGCTCGACACGCTGTATGATGATAACATCGTCAGCGCGGAAGCGTACGGCGCCGGGGGCGGTTCGCCGGAGACGCGTGGAAAGGAAGGCGTGCGCGGTAAAGTCGATTGGTGGGTCAACGCGATGGAAGTTCATAGCTTCAAAGCGAGCGAACCATTCGTCGCGCACGATCGATTCGTAGTTCAATACGACGCTGACGTTACGGACAAGAAATCGAAAGAGCGCAGGAAATTGTCTGAAGTTGGCGTTTACACGGTGAAGGACGGAAAGATCGTGCGGGAAGAATTCCTGCCGCGAGTCGAGGCTTAGCTTTCCTGGCCGGCGCGCACGCCGGGTGTTGCTCCAATCCAAATCAGCGCGGTGATGGCACTTGCAACGGCGAGCGCCGCGCCCATTGCCATGACCGTTCTGAATCCGGACACAAACGATTCGTCGATCGAGCGACGGATCACCTTTTGCGTGAGCGGATCCTGATCTTCCGGAATGGCAATCGCGGCCAGCTTGGTGCGCTGGAGCTGCAGTGATTGCGATACTGGTGGCGGCAGGTTCGATCGCGCCACTCGCTCATCGAGCGCGTGATTGAAAACCTGGAGCATCACAACTCCGAGAACGGCGATTGCGATGAGTCCGGCCGTCCTGGCGACCGCGTTGTTGATACCGGAGGCAACGCCGGCGCGATTTTGCGCGACTGAATTCATTACAGTCGTAGT
>WNGA01015455.1_pt1 | contig 11156 bp, 9 predicted proteins | sample 5400061 | NCBI WGS metagenome assembly WNGA01 (sample SAMN13153366, study PRJNA577476) | soil metagenome | isolation source: 100 cm soil or saprolite under grassland replicate 2 | place: USA:California | collected 2016-06-15
GAGCGGATCACCGGCGACGACCCGCACGTCGCGCCGATGCGGATCTACCCGGCCGTCCACTACACGATGGGCGGCCTGTGGGTGGACTACGACCTCATGAGCACGATCCCCGGGCTGTTCGTCGCCGGCGAGGCCAACTTCTCGGACCACGGGGCGAACCGGCTCGGCGCCTCCGCGCTCATGCAGGGGCTCGCCGACGGCTACTTCGTCGTGCCCTACACGGTCGGCGACTACGTCGCGCACGGCGGCCTCGCGAAGCTCGACTCCGGCCACGCCGCCTTCCGCGACGCGGAGCGCGACGTCGCGGCGCGCACGAGGCGGCTCCTCTCGATCGGCGGCACGAAGCCCGTCGACCACTTCCACCGCGAGCTCGGCGAGCTGCTCTGGGAGGAGTGCGGAATGGCGCGATCGCGGGAGAGCCTCACCCGCGCGCTCGAGGGGATCCCGGTCCTCGAGGAGGCGTTCTGGCACGACCTGCGGGTGACGGGCTCGGGCGAGGAGCTGAACCAGGAGCTCGAGAAGGCGGGCCGCGTCGCGGACTACTTCGAGCTCGCCGAGCTCGTCTGCTTCGACGCGCTCCACCGGAACGAGTCCGCCGGCGGCCACTTCCGGGTCGAGTACCAGACGCCGGACGGCGAGGCGGCCCGGAACGACGCCGAGTTCGCCTACGTCGCGGCGTGGGAGTGGCGGGGGCCCGGCGCGGCGCCGGTGCTGCACAAGGAGCCGCTCCGGTTCGAGCACATCCCGCTGCAGCAGCGCAGCTACAAGTGAGGGAGCCCGGTGCGGATCGTCCTCGACATCTGGCGGCAGCGCGACGCGCGCGACGCGGGCGGGTTCGTCCGGTACGACGTCGGCGACGTGACCGAGCACATGTCGTTCCTCGAGATGCTCGACGTCCTGAACCAGCGGCTCGTCGAGCGCGGCGAGGACCCCGTCGCGTTCGACTCCGACTGCCGCGAGGGGATCTGCGGCATGTGCGGGTTCCTCGTGAACGGCGAGCCGCACGGGCCGCTGCCGAACGCGACCATCTGCCAGACGCACATGCGCCACTTCGGCGACGGCGACGTGCTCCGGCTCGAGCCCTGGCGCGCGTCGGCGTTCCCGGTGCTGAAGGACCTCGCGGTGGACCGGAGCGCGTTCGACCGGATCATCGCGGCGGGCGGCTACGTCTCGGTGCGGACGGGGGGCGCGCCGGAGGCGAACGCGATCCTCGTCCCGAAGCCCGCGGCCGACCGCGCGATGGAGGCCGCCGCGTGCATCGGGTGCGGCGCGTGCGTCGCGGCGTGCCCGAACGCGTCGGCGGCGCTCTTCACCGGCGCGAAGATCGCGCACCTCGGGGTGCTGCCGCAGGGCCAGCCGGAGCGCGGCGCGCGCGTCGTGTCGATGTCGGCGCAGGCGCGCGCGGAGGGGTTCGGGCACTGCACGACGATCGGGGAGTGCGCGACGGTCTGCCCGGCCGGGATCAAGCTCGAGGTCATCGCCCGGATGAACCGCGACTGGCTCAAGGCGTCCCTCACGCGCCGCGAGGAGGCGCAGCCGCTCGCGATCGCGCCGCGCACCTCCCCGATGCGCTTCTACGAGGAGGCGCCGCCGACGGTGGAGCCGGCGAAGCCCGGTGCCTCTGCGACGACGAAGTCCTGACCCGGCGGAGCGCGTGTCCGCTCACGCCGGCTCTGGCTCGAACAGCATCGGCTGCGAGTCGCGCAAGTCGCGCGAGAACCAGCGCTCCCACGGGAAGAGCGCGCCGTCGGCCCAGACGGCCTGCAGCGCGGGGAAGCGCGCCCCGCCGTGGTACCAGACCGCGTAGCCGAGGAACGGCGGGTAGTGGCGCAGCACGATCCGCCGGAACGCGACGGCGCGACCCTCGAGGAGCCCCTCCGCGACGTCGGGCTCGTCGAAGCGGGCCCCTTCCCGCACGCGCTCCGCGATCCGACGCACCGCGGCGTCGAGCGTGTCCGGGACGAGGCCGAAGATCGCCACCTCGGGGTGATCGAACGTGCGGAAGAGTCCGACGGAGAACGCGAACGCCGGCGCCTCGCCGTTCGAGGTGCCGCGGACCACGTGCACCCCGGACTGCGCCACGTCCGCCATGAGCCGCAGGTCGCTCGCGTCGAGCGGCTCGCCGCGGCGCGGCGGGTAACGCGGGTCGAAGCGGGGCCAGCGGCGCGACGGCCGGTGCGGGAAGAGGACCGGTCCGGCCTCGGTGTGCCACCGCGCCGTCGGCGCGGTGCGCTCGAGCGCGGTGCCGCGTGGATGGAGGACGATCTCGACGGCGCTCGGATCGCGGCGCACGATCTCCTCGAGCGGCACGACGCGCAGGTCCGCCGGGCCCTCGCCGTCGGCGCCGCAGCCGAACTCCCACTCGCACGGCGGCATGCCGACGAGCTCGTCGCGCGACGCGAACAGGATGGGTGCGCCGTCCGCGACGTGCCGGCAGACGAGCGCGGTCTCGCGCAGCATGCGTGCGAGAGGAGAGCACCTTCGGTCCGGGTTGTCACCGGGGTGGCAGGGGCGCGAGGGTGCCCGGGAAGGTCGCACGCCGTGAGCCGCAGGCACGGGCACGAGGGTGCGTCCGCGCGGACACCCGCCGTACAAGTGCCCGATATGACACGGGGTCGAGGCTGGCTCGTCCCTTGAATTGATCCGTCCGCATCATGCTCCCGAGGCTGATCTTCGCCGCCATCGTGTTCTGCGTCCTGGGAAACAGGCCGGAGGGCGCGCCGCGCCGCCACGCCGAGAAGGCCGCCGCGGCCGCCGCGGCGCCCGCCACGATCTCGCCGGCACCGCAATAGGGCGGGGGGACACTCGCCTCGCTTCGCTCGGCTCGCGCCCCCCCGATCCCCCCTCGCTCCGGGGCAGCCTCTTCCGGCTGCCCCTGCGCTCGCGAGCGGCGCTATGCCGCGCCGTACATGACGCGCGGCACCTTGAGGCCGGTGAGGTCCTCGTAGAGCGCGTCGTAGCTCCGCCGCATCTGCTCGACCGCGAACTCGCGCTCGACCAGGCGGCGCCCCTTCTCCCCCATCCGCTTGCGGCGGGGTACGCTCGCGAGGAGGTCGACGAGCCGGCGCGCGAGCGGCGCCGGCGCGCCGGGGGGAACGAGGTAGCCGTTGACGCCGTCGCGGACGAGCTCCGGCGAGCCGCCCACCGCCGTCGCCACGACGGGGAGGCGCGCCGCCATCCCCTCGAGGATCGCGTTCGAGATCCCCTCCGCGTGCGACGCCGAGACCGCGATGGTCGCGCGCGCCAGGATCGCGGGGCCGTCGAGCCGGTGACCTAGGAAGTGGCAGCGCTCGGCGATCCCGAGCTGCCGCGCCGAGCGCTCGAGGTGCGGCCGGCGGACGCCGTCGCCGACGAGGACGAGGTGGGCCTCCGGCCGCTCGCGGAGCACGTCCTTCATCGCGAGGAGGAGATCCGTCTGGCCCTTCACCGGATGGTGCATGTTGGCGATGCAGACGATCCCGCCCGGCTCGGGCGCCGGCGCGTCCGGGGACTCGCGCGCGGCGCGGTCGAACGCCTCGAGGTCGAGGCCGTTGCGGACCACCACGATCCGGTCCGGCTCGACTCCCTCGCGGATCGCCATCTCCCGGATGCAGAGCGCGTTCACGAGCACGCGGTCGGCGTGGCGGGAGACCCAGCCGAGCACCGGGCGCTTGTAGCCGACCACCGAGTGGTTCAGGTCCACCCGCGTCACGATCGCGGGGACTCCGGCGAGCCGCGCCGCGAGGGTCCCGAGCGTGTTGGTGTACAGGTCCTGGGCATGGACGACGCCGATCCCGTTCGCGTGGATGAACCGCGCGATGCGCGCGACCACGAGCGCGGTCCGCGGGCGCAGCATCGAGACGCCGACGTCGAACACCACGGGCCGGACGCCGACCTCGGCGAGGTCGGCGAGCAGCTCGCCGTCGAGCCGGAGGCACGCCACCACCGGCTCGAACCGGATCCGGTCCATCGTCCGGACGTTCATCACCGTCTGCCGTTCCTGGCCACCGAGCAGGAACCGGTTCTGGAACACGAGCACCTTCGTCGGAACCGTCACGTGGCCTCCCGCGCGAGGGCAGCCCGCGCGAGCGCGGTGCGGACGAGGGCCGCCGCGCACGCGAACAGGAAGTAGAGGAACCACGAGAGCGAGTAGCCGTTCGCCATCTCGACGACGAGGTAGCCCGCGAGCGCCGCGAAGACGGCCCGCGCCTCCACGCCGACGAGCGGGTCGGCGCCGACCGCCCACAGTCGCAGGAGGAGCCAACCGCAGAACGCGCAGAAGAGGACGAACGCGACGACGCCGAGCTCGCCCACGATCTCGAGCAGGACGTTGTGCGCGATGTAGCGGCGCGCGCCGGCCTCGAGCGGCGCGAAGTGGCCCCAGGCCTGCACGAAGGCCCCCGCGCCGACGCCGGTGAGGGGCCGCTCGTCCACGATCACGCCGAGCACCTTCCAGGCGTTCTCCCGCCCCTGGACCGACGCGTCCTCCTCCAGGTTCGCGAGCGTCGCCGACCGCTGCCAGAAGGTCTCGGGCGCGAACGCCGCGAGTCCGAGCGCGAGCGCGAGCGCCGCGACCGCGCCGCGGGCGGCGCCGCCCCGGCCGCGCGCCATGAAGAGGAGGACGGCCACGCCCGCGGCGATCGAGCCCGAGCGGGAGTGGGTGAGGACGATCGCGGTGAGCTGCGCGGCGGCGACGCCGCCGAAGACGAAGCGGATCCCCCGCCGGCGCGCCGTCACCGCGCCGTAGAGCGCGAAGGGCAGGACCGCGACGAGCGCCATCGCGAGGCGGTTGGGATCGGCGTACGGCCCGCGCCAGTGGGTGCGGAACCCGTCCACGAGTGCGTCGCCCGTCCGCCACACCTCGATGGACCCGAGCGCCGGCCCGAGCGAAGCGAGCGCCGCGACGAGCAGGAAGCGCCGCAGCCGCGCGCGCCCGTCCACGACGTTCTGCACCGCCACGTAGATGACCGCCATCTTCCACGCCTCGCCGATGGCGAAGCGCGTGTCGCCCTCGGAGAGCGTCCACGCGAGCGAGGCCGGGATGAAGGCGAGATAGCCCCAGAGCGGTGCGGCGGCCCAGCCGCCCAGCTGGATCCGCTCGCCCGAGACGAGCCGGTGCGCAACCACCGCGGCGCCGCAGACGCCGGCGGCGACGAACGCGAGCCGGAGCTTCTCGAACCAAGGCCACCAGAACTGGGGGTTCGAGTAGAGCATCATGAGGAACGCGAGCGCCGCGCCGTGCGCGAGGCCGCTCCAGCGGCGGCTCGCCCGCTCGAGCCACGCCTCGCGCGCGAGAAGCTGCGCGTCGAGCGCCGCCGTCGGTGCCCGGATCTCCACCTTCCCTCCCCCTACGACGCGGCCCGCTGCGCGGGATCCGCCGCGTGCTCCGCCCGCTCGGGCGCCCGGTCCGGCCGCTCGCCCGGGACGCCGCGCGCGAGCCGGAGCGCCCCGAACACCCCCTCGAAGCTGCACGTCGCGAGCGCCGCGCTGTACCCGAGCGGCCCGTGGGTCGAGCTCTCCCAGAGCACCTTGCGGCGAAGCGTGTAGAGGTCGCAGCCGCGCACGTTCTCGCGGTCCTCGGTCGTCGAGCCGGTCTCGAACCCGGCCTCGCGCACCGCGCGCCGGATCGCCGGCGAGTGGAAGCCGTTCGGGTAGGCGAAGTGCCGCGGGGCGCGGCCGAGCCGCTCGGCGATCGCGTCGCGGCAGCCCTCGATCTCGCGGCGGGCCTCGGAGAGCGGCAGGTTCGGCAGCGCGGCGTGGCTCACGCTGTGCCCGCCGACGTCGAGGCCGGCGGCGGCGAGGTCCTTCACCTCGTCCCAGTCGAGCGGGCGCGCGCCGGCGGGGAGATCGGCTGGCGAGAGGTCGGTGCGCGCCTCGAGCGCGGCCGTGACCGCGAGCAGCGCCGGGTGCGGGATCCGCGCGATGAGTCGGTCGAGCGTCACCGCAGGGGTCGGCCCCGCGCACGTCCCGAGGAGCACCTGCAGCGGCGCCTCGAGCCCGGCGCGCTCGGGCGGGATGCCGCGCCGCGCGAGCTCGCGCAACGTCGCGAACAACCGGTCGTGCGCGAACCGGGCTCCGGTCCCGGTGAACCCCGTCGCCACGTAGACGGTCGCGGGGATGCGGAGCACGGAGAGGACCGGGAGCGCCACGGCGTGGTTGTCGGCGTACCCGTCGTCGAAGGTGATCGCCGCGAACGCACGGGACGGGCCGCGCACGCCCTCCGCGAGCACCCGGGCGGCGTCGGAGAGCGAGACGACCTCCCAGCCCCGCGCGAGCTGCTCGAGGTGGCGCCGCAGCGTCGCGGCCGACACGAGCATCGAGGGGATGCCTTCGCGCGCGCTCTCCGCGAAGTCGAGCGTCGCGCGGTGGTAGGAGAGCAGGAGCACCCGGGCGCCACCCGCCGTCCGCGTCCGGATCGCGCGCACGACGCGATGCGCGCCGCTTGCGAGCAGCGCGGTGGCCGCGGCCGCCTTCGCGACGCGCCGCAGCGTCGTGAGCGGGCTCGGGTCGATTCGATCGAAGATCACGTCGGTCCCCCTCCGGTCCGCGCCCCCGCGAGCGCGCGCGCCTCGACGCCGCGCCGCGCCCGCCGGAGCGCTTCCCATGTGCGCGCGGGAGCGATCGCCCGCGCCACGTCCTTCGCGCCGCGCCATGCCTCGCGCGCGAGCGCGGCCGTCCCCGCCCGCAGCGACGGCGCGCGGAGACGGAGCGTGCAGGTCTCGCGACGATCCGACGCCCACTCGAGCTTGTAGGGCTCGGTCCCGCGCAGGAAGTCGTAGTCGGCGAGGCCGCGCTGGTACGCGTCCTCGATCGTCCGGCCGACGAGGACGAGCCCGGGGCTCCGCGCCGACCAGGCAGGATCGTAGCCCGACTGGTAGTAGAAGAAGCGCCGTCCGACCTCGAGGCCGTAGACCGCGGCGACCGCGCCGCCGCCGACGTGGAGCCGGTACAGGCGGAGCCACCCGCGCGCCGCGAGGCGCGGCACCACGTCGCGGTGGAAGTCCTCGACCGCGCCGGGCGGGATGCCCGCCGACCCCCCCTCGGCCGCCCAGCGGAGCCGGTGGAGGCGCAGGAGGTCCTCGATCGCCTCCGGCGCCTCCGCGGGCGTCGTCGCGACGTCGATCCGGAACCCGGGCTGGCGCGCGAGCCAGCGGACGCGGCGCCCGTAGGTCTCCCGGCGCGGGACCCGCGCGAGGTGCGCCTCGAACGTCCCGCGCAGCGCGAAGCCGGGGCAGACGAAGCCGCGCTCGACGTGCGCGGTCGCGCCGCCCGCGCCGAGGAGGCGGCGGAGCATCCCGACCGTCGGCGAGCCACAGGGGAGGTCCTCGAGGTCGAGGACGTCCCACTCGCGCGCCGCGCCGACGAGCGCCCGGGAGAGCGCCTCGCGGACGGCCGGTGCGTCCCGCGCGCGCGCGAGCACGTCGAGCCCATCGGCGCCCGTGACGCCGTTCCCGAGCAGGCGCCAGCGCCGGAGCCCGAGCGGCCCCGCGCCGCCGGCGAGGAGGAGGAGCCCCGCGAGCGCCCCGGCGCCGTCGCGCGCCTCGAGGATCCACGGCTCGTGGCGCCCGCCGAACGCGCGCCACCACGCGGCGAGCCACTCCCAGGAGAGGAACGGCGACGGGTCCGCGGCCGCGTCGAACAGCGCCGACCACTCCGCCCGGAGCGCCTCCAGGCGCCGCGGGTCGCGCGACGAGCGGACGGCGAGCGCGCCGCGGTCGCTCACGTGAGCGCCTCCTCGACCGCCCTCGCGAGGTGGGCCATGTCCTCGGGGGCGAGGTCCTGGTGGACGGGCAGCTCGAGCACGCGCCGGCGGAGCGCCTCCGTCTCGGGGAACTCGCCCGCGCGGCAGAGCGGGTGGCCCTCGCGCCAGAAGTCCACCGTCTCGATGCGCCGCAGCGCGAGCCGCGCCGCGACCGCCGCCTTGTTCTCGACGACGAGCGGGTAGAAGAGCGGGCAGGCGCCGGCGGGCAGCTCGCCGAAGACCGGCGGAACGCGGTCGCGCAGGCGGCCGAGGAGCAGGAAGTAGTTGCGCCGCCGGGCCGCGACGATCGCCGCGGCGTCGAGCCGGCGCGCGACGAGCGACGCGAGCGGGCTCATCCCGAGGTCGACGTACGCGGGGTCGAACTCCGGCGTTCCGGTCGAGACCGGCCGCAGCCCCGACGCGCCGCGCGCGGCGGCGTAGGCGCGCCGCACCCCCGTACGCAGCGCCTCGCCCGCGTCCCCGGCGCGCAGGGCCAGGTTCGCGAGGAGCGAGCCCGCCGCGTGCGAGAGCGTCGAGACGAGCGGCGCCGGGTGCGGCGTCTCCGGCGCGCCCTCGATCTCCGGGTCGTTCACGACGAGCGCGCCACCGTTCGGGACCGGGAGCGTCTTGTAGAAGCAGAAGATCCCGAGGTGGCCGGTCGAGCCGAGCGGCCTCGTCCCCTCCGCGGCGAGGAGCGAGAGCGCGCAGTCCTCGACGACGAGGAGGTCGCGCCGGCGCGCGAGCGCGCGGACCTCGTCCATCGGCTGCGGGAACCCCGCGTAGTGGATGACGTAGAGCGCGCGCGTGCGCGGCCCGATCCGGCGCTCCGCGTCCTCTAGGTCGAGGCGCATCCGGCCGTCCACCCGGACGAAGCGCGGGATCGCCCCGGCCGCGGCGAGCGCGCCCACCTCGACCCCGTGGTGATAAGCCGGGACGAGCACCTCCCGCCCCGCGAGGCCGAGGAGCCGGGCGCCGTGGAACACCGCGTTCCGTGCGAGGTAGTAAAAGGTCGTGCGCGGCGCGGCGAGCGGGAAGGCGTCGTCGCGCGCCGGCGCGAACGGGGAGAGCATCCCCGGCCAGAGCGTCGGCAGGGCCGGGATGAACCGGCTCCGCGGCGGCCGCGCCGCGGTCCAGGTCCGAATCGCGATCGCCCGGCTCACCGCCACCACGAGAGGACCTCCTTCACCGCGGGCCTCACCCGGTGCTTCAACGTGTGCACCACGCGCCCGGCGAGAGAGGGGCGGTACACGTAGAGCCAGTCGTGCGGGGCGTGCTCGGGCTCCCAGTCCCGCTTCCAGGGCATGTCCGGCCCGAGGAAGTCGAACCCGGCGAGGCCGCGCGCCTCGCACTCCGCGAGCACCTCCCGCTGGAGGAGCTGCCCCGGCGAGAGGCTCGCGAGCCGCTCGTCGTACGCGGTCTTCGGAAGGAGGTAGGTCCCGCGGTGGACGAGCCCGAGGTGGACCGCGACGGGACGCCCGTCGAGGGTGAGGGCGCGCATCGCGAGCGCCCCGCGCACCGCGGCGTCGCGCGCGACGCGCGCGTAGAACCGGACGAGGGCGGGGTCGAGCGCGATGGCCGTGCCCCCCACGCCCTTCCAGCCGGAGGCCTCGAGCGAGAGGAAGTCGCCGAGCGCCCCGTCCACCTCGTCGGGGGTCTCGGCGCGCCGCACGGCGACGGCGCCGAGCTCCAGGAGCCGCCGGGCGCGGCGGCGCAGGTTCGCGCGGAACCGGGCGCTCGTCCGCTCCTCCACCGGCACGCCCCCGAGCCGGACGAACGGCGTGCGGAGCGGTCCCAGCGGACCCGGTCGCGCAGGTGCGCCCACAGCGCGGCCACCGCGCTCCCGGGATCGGGCCCGAGCGCCCACTCGACGCGGCAGGAGTGGTCGTTCGCCGGCGCGACGAGCCGGACGAGCCCGCCCGACAGCTGCTCGAGGAAGACCGCCATCCCGAGCGCCGCCCCGCCCCGACCGCGCGCGACGAGCACGAGCGGCTCAGCGGCCGGCGCGAACGCCTCGAGCCAGGCGGAGAGCCACGCGTGCGAGGCGAACGGCACGTCCACCGGGCCGCGCCCGACGAGCGCGTCCCACTCCGCGCGGAGCGCCTCGAATCCGGCGCGGCCGCGGACCTCGTCCACCGAGGCGTCAGCGCTTGCCGGCGTGCTCCTCTCGAAGGCGGCGGCCCGGAGCACGGGGGCGCCTCCTCACCGAGCGCGCGCGATCGCGAGGAGCGCGCGCGCGAGCTTGTCGGGGTCGTGCCGGGCGACGTCGCCGCCGGCGAGCAGGTCGAGGACCACCGGGACGGCCCCGAGCGCCTCCAGCTCGGCGCGGTCCACCTCGACCGGGTGGGCCCCCTCGGCGGCGTGGGCCGCCCGGACGTCCGCCGGGAGCTGCCCGCGGTGGACGAGCGCGACGTCGACCACGTCGCCGAGGTGCCGCTGCACCGCGCGCACGTGGTCGGCCGCGCTCAGGCCGTCGGTCTCGCCGGGCTGGGTGAGGAGGTTCACGACGAGCACGCGCGTCGCGGACGTCGCGCGGAGCGCCGCGGGCATGCCGCGCGCGACGAGGCTCGCGAGCACGCTCGAGTAGAGGCTCCCCGGCCCGAGCACGACGACGTCGGCCCCGAGCACCGCCTCGAGGGCCGCGCGGGGTGCATCGGCGGGGCGCGCCAGGCTGAGCTCGGCGACGCGGCCGCCCGCCCGCGCGATCCGCGTCTCACCGCGGACGAGCCGGCCGTCCTCGAGGCGCGCGACGAGCTCCACCGGGCCCTCCGACGCGGGGAGGACGCGCCCGCGGACGCCGAGCAGCGCCGCGGCCGCCTCGACCGCCTCGCCGAAATCCCCGAGCCGCTGCGCGAGCGCGGTGAGGACGAGGTTTCCGACGGTGTGGCCGGCGAGCCCGCCCTTCCCCTCGAAGCGGTGCTGGAACACCGCCGCGAGCGGGTTCGCGCCGGCGGCAAGCGCGACGAGGCAGTTGCGCACGTCGCCGGCGGCGGGGACGCCGTAGGCACGCCGCAGCGCGCCCGAGCTGCCGCCGTCGTCGGCGGTCGTGACGACGGCGGTGACGTCCACCGGGCGGTCCTCCTCCGGCTCGAGACCGGCCGCGAGCCCCGCGAGCACGCGCGGCAGGCCGCTCCCGCCGCCCGCGGCGACGATCCGGATCGGCCGCGGCTCGGCGGCGGGGGCGAAGGCGGACAGCGCAGCGTCCTCGAGCGTCCTCATCGCGCCCCCTTCCCGAGCAGCACGACCTTCGCGGTCGCGAGCAGGCAGACGAGGTCGAGGAAGAGCGAGGTGTTCTTGATGTAGTAGAGGTCGTACTCGAGCTTCCGTCCCTGCTCCTCGATCGTCGAGCCGTAGCCGTGGCGGAGCTGCGCCCAGCCGGAGAGGCCCGGCTTCACGAGCTGCCGCAGGCGGAAGAGCGGGTAGCGCACCTCGAGCTCGC
>WNGA01012145.1_pt1 | contig 11155 bp, 10 predicted proteins | sample 5400061 | NCBI WGS metagenome assembly WNGA01 (sample SAMN13153366, study PRJNA577476) | soil metagenome | isolation source: 100 cm soil or saprolite under grassland replicate 2 | place: USA:California | collected 2016-06-15
GTTCGCTTCGGTCGCCCTGCTCGTCGGCGCGGCGGCGATCATTGGCCAGCGGGTCGGCTACACACTCGCGTTCGGTTCGGCACTGTTCATGCTCGGGGTCGGGCTTCTGTGGTACGGCCGCAGCGTGAAACGAGCCGTGCTTCCCGGGCTCGCGGCGGGGCTGGTTCCGCTCGCGTTCGGGCTTTGCGCCAAGCACATCAGCCATGCCTGCATCGGTGATGGCTGCATGGCGCTCTGCGTTCCTGCATGCTTCGCTGGCGGACTCATCGCCGGCATGGTGATCGTCTGGGTGACCCTTCGCCGCGCTGGTAAAGTCGGCTTTTGGGTCGCAGCATCGGGCATCGGCCTCTTGACCGGAGCGATGGGCTGCGCGTGTGCCGGCGTTCTCGGCTTGACCGGTCTGCTCGTCGGGTTCGCCGTCAGCGCCGTTCCCGGCATGGTCGCGGCCGTGCTGCGCCGCCGCTCTGCCCAGTGAGATGGCTGCTGGCGCTCGAGCCTCAGTTGACGTGGACATCGGTGGGCCATCACGCGAAAGAGGAGGAAGTGTTTTTTCCTGCACTCGAGGCCGCGGGGATTCGTCGCCAGGGCGGTCCGATTGGCGTGCTGATGAGCGAACACGAGCGCGGCCGCGACATGCTTTCGGGGCTGTCGGACGCAGCGAGCCAAAATCGAGGTGGAGAGCCAAAAATCGCGGTTCACCGTCCTCGCCGGTGAATACGCAGCGCTGATGAATGCCCACATCGCCAAGGAAGAGAACGTGCTGTTCGGCCTCGCCCAAAAGAGCATACCCACGAGCCAGGACGCGGAAATCACGCGCGCGTTCCAAGAACACGAAGCGCAAGCCATGGAGCCGGGCGAGCACGAAGAGCTCGAGAACCTCGTACGCGCACTGGCGCACGAGTTTCTCAACTCCGGCCGCCGTTCTTGACGACATCTTCGAAGACGTTCGCAAGCGCGCGCGCAATTCCTGCGCGGCGCGCAGATGCTGCATCGACGTGAGTGCCGATACGCCGAAGCTTCCAGGCGCGTCGATGATCGCTCTTTCTTGATTTCGATTCGACACGCGCGATACGCGCGTTCGTTTGATCAACGGAACATCGCATTCAGCAGATGTCCTCGGACACCGCACCAGTCCGAGAGAAAAGGAATCGGTCCGATATGAATGATCAGGCAAGGCTTCCCCATTCAGAATTCAGGACGCAGGCTCGCGAGTCCGCGCGCCGCGATCCGGTCGACTCTGCAGCTCGCCACAGGCGAGCCAAAGCGATCCTTCTCTTCTCGGCGGCTTTCGTGGGGCTGAGCTGTGGCGCGGTTGGGCCCGACCCGACCGAAGAGACGAATAGCGTCGAGCAGGCAACGCACGCGCTGGTGGCTCCCTGGCGCGAAACCGACATCGGCGCGGTTGGGCTGGCAGGAGATTCTTCCAACTCGGGCGGAGTCATCGCGATCAATGGCTCGGGCGCGGACATCTGGGGAACGGCTGATGCGTTCCACTATGTCTACCAGCGGCTCAATGGGAACACGCAGGTCGTCGCCAAGGTGACCAGCGTGCTCAACACCAATGGCTGGGCCAAGGCCGGCGTCATGATTCGGGACACGCTCACCCCCGGTTCACGCCACGCGGCCGTCTTCCTCACGCCCAGCAATGGGGTCGCTTTTCAGTCGCGCGACACGACCGGCGGCTCGACGATCAACACGAACGTGACCGGGATCACGGCGCCCCACTGGGTGAAGCTCGCCCGTAGCGGCGACCAGTTATCGGCCTATCGGTCGGCCGACGGCGTTACCTGGACACAGATCGGCACCACGAGAACGATCGACATGCCTCCGGTGATTTACGTCGGCCTCGCTGCGACGAGCCACGACAACACCAGGCTCGGCTCGGCGAGCTTCAGTAACGTGCAGCTCCTTGCGCCGCCTGTTCTCTTCGTCGTGGGAAACACGACCCTCAACTCCGGCGATGCGGCCGCAAAAAAGAGACTCGAGACTCTCGGTTACGCCGTGACGGTGAAAGCGGCGGCTGCGTCGACGAGCGCCGACGCGAACGGCAAGGACCTCGTCGTCGTTTCTTCGACCGTCAACTCGGGCGACGTCGGCTCGAAATTCACGACCACGACGGTTCCGGTGCTCACTTGGGAGAGTGCGATACTCGACGATCTCGGGATGACGCAAACGATCTCGGGCACCGATTTCGGGACCACGTCGAACCAAACCAATGCGAGCATTTTCTCGACGGCCTGCAACCGGGCCACGATGTACACGGCGGCGGTCGGCTACGGCGATGGCTGTCACGACATCGCGTCGGGTCTCACCGGCACGGTTGGTATTTTGCGACAATCAGGGACGGTGTCGTGGGGCAAGCCCGGGACGACGGCGCAGCAGATCGCCTCCGAGCCCGGCAACACGAACCACGCGCTCGTGTTCGGTTACGAGAAGGGTGCTGCCATGCCGCGGCTCGCCTCGGCGCCTGCACGCCGAGTGTTCGTGTTCTTGAGCGACACCACGGCGGCGACCTGGACCGCGAAAGGTCAGTCTCTTTTCGACAACGCCGTGTTCTGGGCAACGCACACGCGCTACTCCATCACCAAGAAGATCTTGCACCTGAACTACAACCCCACCCTGCCAGGCCAAGGCAACCAGCTCTTGTCCACCTACGCCAACGCCCGCTGGTCCTGGAACCCCGACCCCATTCAGCTCATGAAGGACTACCTCGCCGACATCACCGAAGCGAGCGGCGGGTACGTGAAGTGGAAGCTCGCGAAGTACCCCGGCATCCCCGACACCCTCAACCAGTGGGTTCCCATCACCGGCCCCGAGCAGTTCCACAGCGCGACGTTCACCGACCAGGAATACCTCGACGCCTACGACTATGCGTTTACGACGCGCGACTTCGCCGGTGCGGGGCTACGCATGCCGAACGGCGGCGACTACGTCACCGACGTGAACAGGATCCTGGACGACTTCGCCGTCGATGCGAAGGTGAATGCGGGCGAGGTCGACGAGCTCATCGTCAGCACGTTCGCCTACGCGGGCCAAGCCGAATCGACGACCGCGGGCAGCACGGCGTTTCCGATCAACGGCCCCTCGTTCTTCCGCAACACGCCCAACTTCGTGATCATGGGCCAGAGCTACGAGAGGCAACTCAGCGAGGCGCTCGAGAACTTCGGTCACCGCGCAGAATGGTACATGGCATTCCACACGTTCCGATCGTCCTCGAACGAAACGCTGCCCTACAATCCGTGCTACTGGCCGCCGAACTCGGCGTGCGGCACGCGGCAGCCGACGCCGCAGCGTGACATCTGGGACCGCTTCAGCGTCGTCGATGGCAACCTTCCCGGTCAGGCCGGCGTCGGCGCGGCGCACTGGGCTCCCAATGCCGAGAACCGCGACACCGACGAGTACCGATGGGACCTTGCGAACTTCGCCAATTCGATGGGTGACGACTGGTACTTCAACTATCCGAACCTGGTCGGCACGAGCACCGCACGCCTCGTGAACGTGGAAGAGTGGCGGCCCATGGCGCAGGACGGCGAGGTTGGACGCGCTTTCAAGAAATGGTGGTACCACCACATGCCTCGCGTTTCAGGGCATTACGTGGACGCGAACAACGCCGCAAACAACGGCAAGCTCAACAACTGGTGGGAGTACATCGTCGACCCCAACCGGCACCCCGAGACGCAGAACTGAGCTGTCGCGTCCTTCCGTGTTGAACATCCGCCGGGCCGTCGGTTCGATCTGAACCGCACGGCCCGGCGGCGCAGTTTCCAAGGTCTCCTACGTTGCCCCTGGTGGCGCCGAGTCGTGGTGATTCGCGCAGTAGAGATGCATGTTGGCGATCGTCTCGGGCTCCGGTGGTTTGGTCCAAAATGCCCGCGCGGGAAGAACCGGGTTCGGCCCCCCGCGCGAGATCGTCACTGACAAGATGATGACCGGGACATCTGCCAACCGGCGGTCGGCTCGAAGGGCCCGCAGAAAATCCCAGCCGTCCATCACTGGCATGCGCAGATCGAGCAAGATGAGACAGGGAGGCTCCCTTTGACCCATCAGCCATTGGAGTGCCTCCTGGCCATTGGCCGCCTCATGATGCACGTGACCAGCATCCGCGACGAGCTGGCATATGACGTCGCGAACGTCTGGGTGATCCTCGACCACTAGAATCGTGCACAAAGGACGCTGAAACCTACCAAAAGTATTCCTGCAGGGGAGCACTAGAGCCCTCGGACTAAGGTCCGGGTACGGGTGGCACGTGCGATCAGCCCTTAATGCGGCGGGACTGACTTTTGACGGTAGTGAGGCCAGCAGGACGGACATCGCCACTCGAGCATCTTGCGGCCGTCTTGGTCGATGACGCGCACCGAACGCCAGCCATGTCGGGAACTGATCAGCGTGTAATTCGTTTCTGTAGGCGGTGCCGCAACGCCACAGTCGATGCAGTGAATCCGATCTTCGTCAGGCATCCCCGAGCGCGCTCCCAACCCTATTTTTCAGTATCATGGGCGCGTGCGCCAGTCGGACCTCGCGAGCGCAATCGCGGGGACGAAACGCCGGAGGTTTGGCACGGCAGCGCGCGCCGTCTCGCCGGGGGCGCATTGATGCAGCGCAGCACCGTGGCCCGATTCAAGAGTCGAGTCAGACCGGAGCCCGGGATCGCGACCTCTTTCCGATACATTGCTAGGGGACAGCGTCGTTGTCTGGCCCACCCGCGCTCGGCCCACGATATGACGCGGCTCGGTCGAACGCGCCTTGGCCTATCGGTGCCACGGCTCTATCGATTCGGGGTGCAACCGGAAGCGCTGTGCCGTCTCGATGGAGACGCGCCGTGAAAACGGTGCGGCCGGCCGCTCTGTTTCGCCTCGCCGCGTCCAGCACCCTCTTCATGCTCCTCGCGTCGGCAGAAAGAGCGAAACCGCTTCGTCGCCGCGTGGACCGGACGGGTCGAAGGTGGATCGTGAATTTCGCGTTTGCGCTAACGGGTGGCGCCGCACTCGCCCTCACGCATGCGAGAGCGATCGGTTACGTGACCGCGGTCGCTGACCGTCACCGCTTCGGGTTGCTTCGCTGGGTGCCGTTGCCGCGCATCGTGCGCGGTCTCATCGCCATCGCCTTGCTCGATTATTCCCTTTGGGCCTGGCACCTTTTGAACCATCGGCTTCCGATCCTTTGGCGGTTTCACTCGGCGCACCACGCGGATCTCGATCTCGATGTGTCGACGGGCGTCCGTTTCCATTTCGGTGAGCTTCTTCTGTCGGTCCCTTATCGCGCTCTCCAAGTACTCATCTTGGGTGTCCGTCTGCCCGAGCTTCGGGCCTGGGAAACCCTGACCTTCGCTGCGATCCTTTTTCACCATTCGAATGTTCGTCTGCCCCCTACGATCGAGGACAGGCTTCGAAGATTCATCATCACGCCGCGGCTGCACGGGATTCACCACTCGACGATCGATCGGGAGGTGAGCTCGAATTTCGGCACGATCTTGACACTCTGGGACTTCCTCCATCGCCTGCACATCTGGGACATCCCTCAGGGACGTGTCGTGGTGGGTCTCAGCGATGTGCGTCGACCTCTCGGCGCAGGGGACGCTCTCGCGCTTCCCTTCCGAAAAGAGGCGCCGCGCCGGGCGGATCCATCGTCGTCTTCGTCCAGGGAGCACCATGCTCGATGGGAAGGAGGAGCATTTCGATGAACGCAATCGAACTCAGCCGAGACTTGCGAACGAACTCCGATCCGCTTCTTCGTCGCAGGCGAGGCATTGTCGCTCTCGTCATGACCGCATCGGCATCGATGGGCCTCATCGCGCTCTACCAGATGGGAATCGTCCGCCATCTTCCGGAGCCGAAACTCCCCAAGTTCGACGCCGACAAAGTCGATGCTTCCGAAGAGGCCTATTCGTACTTTTCGACGCCGGACGCGGTCCTCGGGCTCGGCAGCTACGCCGTCACGATTGGCTTGGCCGCGCTCGACGGATCCGATCGAGCCCGCCGAAGGCCGTGGATCCCGCTCGCCTTACTCGGCAAGGTGCTCATCGACGCCACCCAGGCCGCGCGGCTGACGCGGGATCAGTGGACCAAGCACAAGGCTTTCTGCTTCTGGTGCTTGCTGGCGGCCACTGCTACCTTCGCGACCGTTCCGCTCGCAGCCGCCGAAGCACGCCTGGCCATTCGTCAGGTGGCTCGACGGTTCCAGTGAATCACCTGCAACGCTTCTGCTGCGCAGACCCCATGTTGGTTTCGCACGAAACATCTTTCCCTGATCGGATCGAGCTGCTCGGGGGCGATCTCATGAGCAGCGCATCATGAGCACGGTTCGGCGGCAGCGCTCCTCGGGTAAGCGTCGATGGCCCCGTTGTCTCTCTCGGTCGTGATCCCGACCTGGTGTGAAGCGAGCGAGATCCGGGCTGTCGTCGCCGTTGCACGGGCCATCGGCGACGAGGTGATCGTCGTCGACGCCGGCAGTCCCGACGGAACGGCGGAGCTGGCCAGGGCGGCGGGCGCGCGCGTGATCGTGGCCGCGAAGGGGCGCGGCGCGCAGCTCGATGCAGGTGCCCGCGTGGCGACCGGTGATGCGCTGTTGTTCCTGCATGCCGACATCCGCTTGCCAGCCGAAGCCCGCGCGGCGATCGAGGTGGCGCTGAGCGAGCCGGGCATCCTTGGCGGAAACTTCCGCGTGCTCTACGGATCGCCGACGCCGGCGGCTCGACTTTTCAGCTGGGGCAACGATCTTCGCCGACGCTGGCTTCGGATCTACTACGGCGATTCGGCGCTCTTCGTTCGGCGCGAAACATACGCCGCCCTGCGCGGATTTCGAACGCTACCGATTCTGGAAGACTACGATTTCGTCCGCCGGCTCGAGCGGATGGGACGGACGGCCTACGTTCGCCACGTCGCCGTGCGCGTGAGCGCCCGACGCTTCGAGACCAGACCGATCCGAACCCTCTGCATCTGGGGTTTTCTTCAGTTCCTTTTTTCGGTCGGAGTGAGCGCCGACTGGCTCGCGCGATTCTATCGGGATGCCCGCCGCCCGAGCACGTCCCCGAGCGGCCAAGGACTAGGCTGAGCGGAACGGGGCCGAAACCATCGACGTTGATCCGAGTAGGATGAGCAGGCATGGCTTCTTTGCTACCTCGATCCGACGAGCGGCACCGAGACCCCGTGGCAGCCGTTGCAAGAGCCATGGGGCGAGTCCCGCATGACGCGCTGCTCGCCGTCGGCAAACGTGATGGTGGCGACCAGCGGCGGGGTCAGCTTGCGATGGCGAAAGAAATTATCGAAGATGTTGGGGGACATCTCGGCCGTTCGGCCGTTACGATCTTCGATGAGGATGTCGACGACTCCCGAGCGGGGAGCGACGGAGCCGGCAACGCCGAAATCGTGGGTATGGCAGCAGAGACAGCTGGTACCCCAGCGCTCGCGGTTGGGATCGCCGTCGCGGCAAAGCCCGACATCGATTGTGTTACTCGGCGCCGCCTTCGCGCTCTCGTGCGGGCTCGAGCACGCCGGCACCCACGCCGAACCGACGAGTGCGGCGGCTGCGAAGTACACGCGACCAGCATGCGAGTAGCAGGCTGACATGAACAGGCTCATGGCTCGACCAAGCGGTTACCACGTGGGCGCGCCCTTCGCCATCGTGCTAGGCGCCATCGCATTGGCCGCGCTGGTGGCCCGATGCTACTCGCATGGTCAAACCACTTGTGGACAAGAAGACTCGCCGCTCGCACCACTGCAGGGCAATGTGACGGTGAGACTCGGGGACACTCCTGTCGGCGATGCTGGTGCCGATGCAGACGCGGGATCGGCGACGATCCCGGATGCCGCAACAGGTCTCGATGGTGTCGCGCCCGCCGCGGGATCGCTCGTCTTCGTCGAGCTCTGCGATCTTTACAGCGAAAACCCGAACCCGTCCAAAGCGCATCCGAATTACCGCTACGTCGCCCTCGCCGATGAAAACGGCAATTTTCGAGTCGACATACCGAAGGGCACCGTCGGTCTGCACACGGTGCTCGAAGGGTACCTGTACGGCTCGCTGCTCGTTCCCGACAGCACGGCGGCGAACATTCACGTGCAGTCGGAACCGCTCAACGGCCGGCAGCCTCCCGCGATAAGCCAATTCGTCGTGACGCCGGTCGAAGCCGAGCCGGGAGCCACGCTGAGCTTCTCCATGCGCGTGAAGGCAGCGCCGAACGATCCGATCTCCGACGAGGTTCTCCTCGGAGAGCCGACGAGCGGGCTGGCGCGCGCGTTCGCCCCTCCTCGGCGCGGACGCCCTGGTACGGGGTTTCCCGACGGAATGTGGACGGTGAGCTTGGCCGCGCCGACGGCCGCGGGGACGTATACCTATTACGCACAGGCCGTGAGCGAGCAATGCGCGGTTTCGACGCGGCTCGCCGTCCAAGTCACCGTCCGATGAGAACCGCGCGCCTTTTTTCCACCGCGGTGTTCTTCCTACTCGCGAGCGCCTCCCGGGCGCAGGCCTATCCATGGATGATCCGCCATGGCTACGCCCAGTGCGCGACGTGTCACGCCGATCCGGCGGGAGGTAGCCTGCTCAATCCGTACGGCCGCGCGCAGGGGGAAATCCTCATGCGCATGCGTTACCAAACGCCCCCCGACCGCGAACCGGGAAGGTGGGCGGAGCCCCTCGGAGGCATCTTCGAGCTGCCGAGCGCCCTGCTGATCGGCGGCGACATCCGTTATGCGAACGTGCGCATGATGCCCGAAGGTGGCGATGCGCAGAGCCGTTTCATCTTGATGCAAGCGGATGCTCTAGCGCAATGGTCGCTCGGCCCCGTGCGGGCGAACGGCTCGATCGGGTTCGTCAGCGAGGGAGCCAACGGCGCAGCGATCACCCGCGGGACAGCGCTCGACGAGAAGCTCGTTTCGCGCCACCACTGGATCGGCATCGACATGGGCTCGCAGGAGCAATGGCTGCTGCGAGCCGGACGCATGAACGTTCCATTTGGTCTGCGATCGATCGAGCACACGCTGTTCGTCCGCGCCGAGACCCAGACCGATACCAACGCATCGCAAACGTACGGCGTCGAAGCCGATTATCACGACGGGCCGCTGCGTGCCGGCGGCATGCTCATCGCCGGCAACTTCGCGGTCTCGCCCGATCACTTTCGCTCGCGGGGGTACGCGGGTTTTGCCGAGTATGCCGTTCATCCCACGGCCGCCGTCGGGCTTTCCAGCATGATCACGCACGCCAAGCTGGACCTTGTTTATCTCACGCCGGCGTTCCGGCATGCTCACGGCGCCTTCTTTCGCTATTCGCCGGTCCAGCCGGCCGTGTTGAGCGGAGAATGGGACTTCCTTTTCGTGTCGCAGCCGACGCCCGACACCAACACGTTCGGGGGAGCCGGCATGCTCACGCTCGACATCGAACCGGTGCAGGGTCTTCACGTCGCGCCGACCTACGAGCTCGACGCACGGGACTTCGGAGGACCCAAGTCGCACGGCTACTGGGTGAGCGCATGGTGGTTCTTTTTGCCCCACGCCGACGCGCGCGTCGATGTGATCGGTCAGCGTCTCGCAAGTCCAGCGGGAGCAGCGTACGCGCTCACGCTCGTTGCTCAAGTGCATGTCTACCTATGAGCTCGCGGACCCGCTTCGCCCAGTTCGTCCTCATCGCATCCGCGGTGTGCCTCGCCCGCTCCGCGCGCGCGACGCCCAATTTCCCGGGCGCCGTTCAGCGTGACCTCGGCGCGTCGCAGGCTCCCGCGTGCAGCATCTGTCACCTATGCGGGACGACCGGTCGGGGGACGGTGAACACGCCCTGGGGCATCGCGATGCGCGCACGGGGGCTCGTGGAATTCGACGAGGCATCGCTGTCGGTGGCCCTTGTCGCGATGGAGCGCGATCGGGTCGACAGCGACGGCGATGGAGTCATCGACGTCGACGCCGTGCGCATGGGCGAGGACCCGAATCCCGGCGGCCTCTGCGACCAAGAGGACGACACCATTCCGAAGTACGGCTGCGTGGGGCGGATATCGCCTGCTCCCCCGCCGCAGGGGACGTCGGCGTGGATCCTGCTTGCTGCTCTTCTCGTCGCACGGCGCGCGGATCAGTTGTTCCAGCGGATGCGCCATTGGATGACATCAGACACATAGTCCTGCGGGGGGCAACGCCGTCTTTCAGACCGATGCGACCCTCACGCAAGAGCAGGCCAACATCGTTGGGGGCCGGTTCCTATCGAAACACTTGCCCACGCCTCACGTCGGCAAGATGCACTTGCCTGCGCCGCAGACGAGCGGCGGGCAGCACTGTGAATCGCTGGTGCATGAGCCGCAGGTTCCGTTGATACACGCTTGGTTGCCACAATCGAGACAAGAATTGCAGCCCGTCGGCGGCGGGCACGACTGGCCTTGGTCGAGAGTCCCGCGATCGTAGTGGATGGTGGTGCTCGCCTTGCCGCGGTACCAGCCGGCGAAAATCGCGCCGTACATCGAGAACGACGCGCTGGCGTAGATTTCGCCATTGGGGGCGTAGATGTCCGCCGCGATGTTCGATGACGCTTTGATGTAGACCGACCACGGTGGGTCGCTCGGCAGAATGCTGCCGGCTCCGCACTTGCCAGAGTTACACGTTGCCGAGCAGCATTCACCGTCCTGCACGCATGACGAGCCGCCCCCCTTGCACGCACCGCCCACGTAGACGCGCATGTTCCCCGGGTACGCGGGCGATCCGATCGACAGCGTACCGTTGCCATAGAAGTCGCCGGCCACGAACACGTCGAAACGTGCGGTCGAATCGAGGGTCAGCACGAGCGCTCCTTTGACCTCCACCGACCCGCCGATGAAAAGGGCGGTGTTCCCGTGTGCGGCGATGGTGATTCCGCTGGTCGCCACGATTCGATCCAGATAGTAGACGCCACACGGCAGATCGAGCACGCCGGCGCCAGTGCCGTTGTTGAACACCGACTGGCTGAGCCCGATCGCAGCGTTGTCGTTGTTCACCGGGTTCGAGTAATAGGTGACGTATTGTTGGATGGGAATCTGATCCGCCTGCGCGCACCGCTTGCATGGAGTTGGAACGGATAGCGTCGGATCGGTGACACACCGACCCTTCACGACGTAGCTTCCCGGCGGACAGCTCGCCCTCGTGTAGAGGTCGCCGTTGAACGTGCCGGAGCCTGCCGGAGTGACGACGTAACCTGTGCCGCCGAC
>WNGA01015847.1_pt1 | contig 11155 bp, 8 predicted proteins | sample 5400061 | NCBI WGS metagenome assembly WNGA01 (sample SAMN13153366, study PRJNA577476) | soil metagenome | isolation source: 100 cm soil or saprolite under grassland replicate 2 | place: USA:California | collected 2016-06-15
GTAGGCGTCGCGTCAGGCTTTGGTGCCAATGACGCAATACAAGGACTCCCTTAATGGGGGGCGGGACAACGGACGGCCAAAACTCACGGCCCCAACCCAGCCGCAAAAAACCGACCGAGTTTTGCAACACATTCGGGGGAAGAGCGGACGCCGTGTTTTATGAGCACACGCCCCAGTCTCGACCGTGCTCAGGCGGCGGGTCGATCCGCCGAAATCGGCACTGCATAGAATGTCCGCAGTCTGCCCAGACCGAGGGCGAGCCCGTTCGGGCGGACCAAAATTCCGCAATGAAAACAACGAGCAGCGCTTGGCACAGACTTTGCTGCTTTGCAGCATACCGGGCCAACGGCGGCCTTTGCGCGCTGCTTTGGCATGCGCGCTGCTTTCGCATGCGAGCTGCCCAAGCAGGGGCAGCCGGAAGAGCAAACGATGTCCGGCGATTTCAGCCCCGAGCAAAAACGCTATCTCGAAGGCTTCGTCGCAGGCCTGCAGATTGCCAAGGCCGCGCGCGCCCAGGGCGGCGGCAGCGCCCCGGCGGCGGAGCCGAGTGGTCCCGATGCCGCGCATCTGCGCGCGCAGGATCGTGTCCTCAAGGCCGGTGGCAAACTCTCCGAGCAGGAGAAATTCAAGCGCGAGCTGCACCCCTTCGATGGCTACCAACGGCTGAAGGTGCAGGCCGCGAACAATGAATATCCCAAGCCGCCGGACAATTTCCGCTGGCGCTTCTTCGGTCTGTTCTACGTCGCGCCCAACCAGAACTCCTATATGTGCCGGCTGCGCATGCCGAACGGCATCCTCGCGCATTGGCAATTCGCCGGCGTCGCCGATCTCGCCGAGCGCTATGGCGGCGGCTATGCCCACGTCACGACGCGCGCCAACCTGCAGGTGCGCGAGATCGAAGCCAAGAACGCCGTGGCGATGGTCGAGGCGATCCAGGATCTGGGGCTGTGCTCGCGCGGCTCCGGCGCCGACAACATCCGCAATGTCACGGGCTCGCCCACGGCCGGCATCGACCCGCAGGAGCTGATCGATACCCGGCCCTACGCCCGCGAGTGGCATTTCCACATTCTCAATGAGCGCGCGCTCTATGGCCTGCCGCGCAAGTTCAACGTCGGGTTCGACGGCGGCGGCATCATTCCCGTGCTGGAGGACACGAACGACATCGGCTTCCAGGCGATCGAGGTGAAGGCGGGCTTTGAGGTCGCGCCGGGGGTGTGGTTCCGGCTCCTGATCGGCGGCATCACCGGGCACAAGGATTTCGCGCGCGAAACGGGCGTGGTGGTCAAGCCGGCGGACGCCACCAAGGTGGCGGACGCGATCGTGCGCGTGTTCATCGATCATGGCGACCGTATCGACCGCACCAAGGCGCGGCTCAAATACGTCATCGACCGCTTGGGCCTCGACAAGGTGCTGGAGCTGGTCGAGGAAAAGCTCGGCCGCAAGCTCGACCGCGTCGCCCCCGCTGCGCTCGCACCGCGACCGCCCTTCGATCGCACCGCCCATATCGGCGTGCATGCACAGAAGCAACCGGATCGGAATTGGATCGGCGTCGTGCTCCCCGTCGGCAGGATGACGGCCGATCAAATGCGCGGGTTGGCGCAGGTCGCCCGCGGTTTCGGCGACGGCGACATCCGCCTCACCGTGTGGCAGAACCTGATCATCTCCGGCGTGCGCTCGGAAGATATCGCAGCGGCGCAAGCGCGCATCGAAGCGCTCGGCTTGTCCATCAGCGCCACCTCGATTCGTGCCGGACTTGTCGCCTGCACGGGCAACGTCGGCTGCAAGTTCGCCGCCTCCGATACCAAACGGCATGCCGAGGAGATCGCACGCTGGTGCGAGAGTCGCGTCGCCCTCGACGCGCCCGTCAACATCCATCTCACCGGATGCCACCACTCCTGTGCGCAGCATTACATCGGCGACATCGGACTGCTGGCCTGTAAAGTGCAAACCTCCGAGGACGGCGACGCGGTCGAGGGTTATCACATTCACGTCGGCGGCGGTTTCGGCCCCGACGCGGCAATCGCGCCGGAAATCTACCACGACGTCAAAGCCGAGGACGCGCCGAGAATCGTCGAGCGCATGCTCAAGGCGTATCTCGCGCACCGGGCTTCGCCGCAGGAAAGCTTCCTCGCTTTCACGCGCCGGCACGAGGCCGGCGCGCTGCGCTCCCTTGCCGACGCCGAGGCGGTGAAATGATCCTGCCGCCGCAGGATCCACTGCCGTCGCTGATCCCGGAGAGCGCGCCGTTCAGCGCCGAGCAGCGCGTCTGGCTCAATGGCCTGTTTGCCGGGCTGCTCTCGCTCGAAGGCGGCATCACGGCGCTGTCGTCGGAGCAGGCGGCGGCGCTAGTGCCGGGCGCGCTCGAGCTCGCGGCGCCCGCGGCCCCGGTCGCCGAGGACGACGATGGCGCTCCGTGGCACGACCCGGCCATGGCACTCGCCGACCGGATGAAGCTTGCCGAAGGCCGTCCGCTGCGGCGGCGGGTGATGGCGGCAATGGGACAACAGGACTGCGGCCAATGTGGATACAACTGTCAGGATTATTCGGACGCTATCTTCCTGCAAAAAGAAAAGCGGCTGAACCTCTGCGTGCCGGGCGGCAAGGAGACCGCCCGCATGCTCAAGGCCCTGCACGAGGAAGTCGGCAAGTCTCCGGCGGCGGCCGAGCCCAAGATCCCCACACCTGCCGATGCTACGGCTGCACCGGCAGCCGTGCCGGAAGGTTCACGCGAGTGTCCGGTCGAGGCGGTATTCGCCTCGCGCACGCGCCTGAACAAGCCCGGCTCGGAGAAGGAGACCTGGCATATTGAGATCGATCTGACGGGGAGCGGCCTCGAGTATGCGGTCGGCGACGCCTTCGGCATTTTTCCGAGCAATGATCCCGCGCTCGTCGATGCCGCGATCGCGGCACTTGATGCCCCGCCGGATTTTCCGATCGGCGGCCGGACATTGCGCGATGTGCTGATCGACGGCGTTTCGCTCGGCGCCGCCCCCGATATGCTGTTCCAGCTGTTCTCCTACATCACCGGCGGCGAGCGACGGCAGAAGGCGAAGGCGCTCGCCGCCGGCGAGGACCCGGACGGCGACGCGGCAACGCTCGACGTCCTTGCCGCCATCAAGAAATTTCCTGGCGTGCGTCCCGATCCGGAAGCCTTCGTCGAGGCGCTCGACCCGCTGCAGCCGCGGCTCTATTCCATCGCCTGCTCGCCCAGGGTCGGTCGAAACCGCATGGCACTGTGCGTCGACGCGGTGCGCTACCCCCTCAACGGCCGCACGCGGCTCGGCGTCGCCTCCACCTTCCTGGGCGAGCGCCTGCGCCCCGGCGACAAGGTCAAAGCCTATGTCCAGAAGGCGCAGCACTTCGGGCTTCCGGCCGATCCCGCCGCGCCCATCATCATGATCGGCCCCGGCACCGGCATCGCTCCGTTCCGCGCCTTTCTTTATGAGCGCATGGCGAGCAAAGCACCCGGGCGCAGCTGGTTGTTCTTCGGCCATCAACGCCGCGACCACGATTTCTTCTACGAGGACGAGCTTAACGGGATGAAGGCGGCCGGCGCGCTGACCAGGCTCTCGCTCGCGTGGTCGCGCGACGGCAGTGAGAAGTTTTACGTCCAGGACCGCATGCGCCAGCTTGGTCGCGAGCTGTGGGCCTGGCTCGCAGACGGCGCGCACATCTATGTCTGCGGCGATGCCAAGCGTATGGCCAAGGACGTCGAGCGCGCCTGGGTGGAGATCGTGGCCGCGCACGGCGCGCGCACGACCGACGAGGCGATTGCGTTCGTCGCCAACCTGAAAAAGTCCGGCCGTTATCAGCAGGACGTGTATTGATGGCCCTGGTCGAGGTCCAACGCCATTCGCAGCAGACGCGCACGCCCCGCATGCAGGCCCTCGCGCGGCTGCCGCTCTTCCTCGATCTCAACGGGAAGCGCGCGGTCGTCGCCGGCGATGGAGCGCCGGTGGCGTGGAAAGCGGAACTCTTGTCGGCGGCCGGCGCCGATGTGGAAGTCTTCGCCGAACACGCTTGCGAGGAGCTGTGCGCGCTCGCGGCGCAACCTCCCCGCGGGGCGGTCGCGCTGCGGGATCGGGCGTGGCGGGTCGAGGATCTGTCAGGCGCGGCTGTTGCGGTCGGAGGCTTCGAGAACAACGCCGACGCGGAACGCTTCGCGCGCGCCGCTCGCACCGCCGGCGTTGCGGTGAATGTGATCGACCGGCCCGCCCATTGCGATTTCTCGTTCGGCGCCATCGTCAATCGCTCTCCGCTCGTCATAGGCATTTCGACCGATGGCGCGGCACCGGTCTTCGCCCAGGCGATTCGCGCCAAGCTCGAGGCCGTGATCCCGCGCGGCTTTGCCCGCTGGGCGGACGCGGCGCGGCGCTGGCGCAAGTCGGTGCAATCCTCCGCCCTTTCGCCGGCCGCTCGGCGGCGGTTCTGGCAGCTTTTTGCGGCTTACGCGTTCCACCATCCGGCGCACGAACCGGCACAAAGCGATTTCGACGCACTTTTCGACAAGACCAGCGACCAAGGCACCGTCACGCTGGTCGGCGCGGGTCCTGGCGATCCGGAACTGCTTACGCTGCGCGCGGTACGCGCGCTGCAAGCGGCGGACATCATCCTGATCGACGACCTAGTCTCGCCGGACATTCTCGACTTTGCCCGGCGTGAAGCCAAGAAGATGCTGGTCGGCAAGCCCGGCGCTGGTCCCGCTTGCAAGCAGGACGAGATCAACGCGCTGATGATCGTGCTGGCCAAAGCGGGCAGGCGGGTAGTGCGGCTCAAGGGCGGCGACCCGCTGACTTTCGCGCGCGCTGGCGAGGAGATCGCCGCCTGCCGCGCGGCGGATCTCGTGGTCGAGGTCGTGCCCGGCATCACCGCGGCGCAGGACGCGGCGGCGGCGCGGCTTGGGATGACTATTCCTGAAATGCCTCTTCCCGCTTGCTGCGGATGGCCGGCAGCGCCACCAGCACGCAGAGCGCAAGCGCTGCGATCAACAAACCGAGACTGATCGGCCGCTCGACGAAGATCGCCGGATCGCCGCTCGAAATTCGCATGGCGCGCCGAAGATTCTCCTCCATCAGCGGGCCCAGCACGAAGCCGAGGATCATCGGCGCCGGCTCGCATTCGAGCCGCGTGAAGACGTAGCCGAGCACGCCAAAGAACGCCGCCAACAGCACCGCCGCCGCGCTGTTGCTCACGGTGTACACACCGATGCCGCAAAACAAGAGAATCGCGAGATAGAGAAACCGGTACGGCACCTTGAGCAGCTGAACCCACATGCCGATGAGCGGCAGGTTGATGATCACCAGCATCAGGTTGCCAATCCACATGCTGGCGATCATGCCCCAGAACATGCCGGGGCGTTCGCTCATGATCTGCGGACCGGGTTGGATGCCGTGGATGGTGAGCGCGCCGATCATCAGCGCCATCACGGCATTGCCGGGAATGCCCAAGGTCAGCATGGGGATGAACGAGGTCTGCGCGCCGGCATTGTTGGCGGACTCGGGTCCGGCCACGCCCTCGACCGCGCCGCGGCCGAATTGCGCCGGGTGCTTCGACGACCGTTTCTCGAGTGCGTAGGCGGCAAACGCGCTCAGCGTCGCGCCGCCTCCGGGAAGCACGCCGAGTACCGAGCCGAGTGCGGTGCCACGCAGCACCGCCGGCCAAGCGCGGTGGAAATCCTCGCGGGTCGGCCACAGCCGGGTGATTTTCTTCGCGATCAGGGCACGCGTTTCCGGCGGCTGCGTCAAATTAGTGATGATCTCGCCAAGGCCGAAAATCCCGATAGCGAGCGTGGCGATGTCGATCCCGTCGGTCAGCTCGGTAATGCCGAAGGTAAACCGCGTTCCGCCCGTATTGCCGTCGGTGCCGACCAAACCGAGCAGCAGGCCGAGCACGATCATGGCAATAGCCTTGATCACCGAGCCGTGGGCGAGCACCACTGCCGCGATCAGCCCGAGCACCATGAGCGAGAAATATTCCGGCGCGCCGAATGACTGGCCGACCTTGGCGAGGGGCGGTGCAAAGGTGGCGATCAGCAAGGTTGCGACGCAGCCGGCGAAGAACGAGGCGAGCGCCGCCACCGCCAGCGCAGCGCCGGCCCGCCCCTGCCGCGCCATCTGGTGCCCGTCGATGCAGGTGACCACCGACGATGTCTCGCCCGGCAGGTTCACCAGAATGGCCGTGGTCGATCCGCCGTATTGCGCGCCGTAGAAGATACCGGCGAGCATGATCAAGCCCGACGTCGGCTCGAGATGAAAGGTCAGCGGCAGCAGCATCGCGATGGTCGCGATCGGGCCGATTCCGGGGAGAACGCCGATCAACGTTCCGATCAGGGCGCCGCCGAGCGCGAACAACAGATTCGCCGGCGTCAGCGCTACGCCGAATCCGACCGCGAAATTGTGGAGAAGCTCCATTTACCACTCCGGCCAGACCGGGATGGTCAATCCCAGCCCGAGAATGAAGATGCCCCAGGAGAGGATGATCAGCACCAGCGCGGCCGCAAGGGTCTCTATAGGTCGCAGTCCGCGCGCCGCCACCGCACCCACGCCGATCAGCAGCAGGATCGAAATGATGAGCCCGAGCCGCTCAATGGTGAGCCCGAAGATCACCAGGCTCGCGGTGACGAAAATGACCGGCCGCAACGCCGAGACGTCACTGGACGACAGCGGCCGCGCGTCTTGCGCCTCGCGCAGCCCCTGCACGAGCACGACAGCGCCGAGGCCGAGCAGCAGCCAGCACAACAGCCGCGGCACGTAGCCGGTGCCCATGCGCAACGCGGTCCCGATCGGATAGTCGCGCGAGAGCCACAGTCCGAGCACCGCCACGCCGATGAATAGCAGGCCCGCGAGCACATCCCTGCGCGCAAGCGCGCGCCAGAACGGATGGGGAAAGTTGTTCTGTTCTCCGCCGACGCTCAACCGCCGCTCCCAGGACCATGGTCACTCAGCGCAGCGCCGTGGGGGTGGGCATTGCGCCTTCGGATCCTATCATCCGCAGCCGTTGCCCAGGCGCAATGCCCACGTGCGCGGTCGCGTGGGCAAAATCGTACGCGGTAGACTTGCGTTTTGTCCGCCCTCCGCGAAACGATTTTGCTCACCCTACGGATTTGCTGGAATCACCGGGAGCAACAAATAAGATTCGTTCTCCCCACCGGCGTAGATCGTATTCGTTCCGGTGTTGTAGTCGGCGTGGTAATGCATGTAACCGGCGCTGCCGATGCCGTCGCGCGGCTGGATGTCGAGCCGGATGCGGTGGCCGCGTCGAAACACCATCGAGGTCGGCCAGATCTCGACCTCGACCCGCACGATCTCGCCGGGCTCAAGATAAAGCCGCCGCTGATGGCGATGATAGGGCCGATACGGCAGCGACAGCTGCGTATCCAATTCGCGATGTGAGACGCGCAGCCATCCCTTCGCCACCGGTACCGGGGTTCCTTGCTGGCCGGTCTCCAGCACGTCGTTGCCGTCCGCATCGATGTTGCGGATGGTGAGAAACAGATCCATGTCCTCGGTCGCGCTCGCGACCCACAGCACCGCGGCGCCAGGGCCAGTCACCTCGACGTCCTGCGCCAACGGCGCGGTTTCGAGCGTGACGCCCATGTCGGCGGGAATGGCGCCGCCCATCACCTGCGAGGACGCTGCCGACGTCGACCCCATCGACCCCTGGCTGGTGGCGGGATAACTCCGCGAGCTGGAAGCCGGCGGATTGGCATCGACAAGCCGCCCAGATCTCGTGCCCGGCGCCGGCTGCGACAAATCGAGATAGCACTTGGTCCAGCGCGTGCGCGCGAGCGGCCATTCGCGCTCGAAGCGCCACTCCACCTCGTCGCGGCCCTTGCGGATGGCGAGCTTCACCGGCGGCTCTTCCATGACGCCGTTGTCGACGCCCTTGAGCCAATAATCGAAAAACTGCAGCTGATCGCGCCGCCCCTCCTCCGAGTAGAACGGATGCACGTGCGTGCTGGCGTGGATGCGAAGCTTCTTGTGCGGCGTGGCCGCGCGCGTGAAGGCCTCGGTGTTGCCGCGCAGATGCAACCCCATGCCGGTCCAGTTGCCGACGCTGAACATCGGTACGGTGATCTTGTCCCATTGCGCCTGGGCGCCGCGAAACGCGCCGCTGTCGAGATTGTTGCTGAGCCAGAAGTAAAGCGTGTCGGCGTGCCACCTATTCGGATGATGGCGGGAGGCGCGACCGACGACGTGATGCATGAGATGCGCCATGTACCAATTGGGCATGAACAGGCTGAGCAGTCCGCCGTGGAACAGCGCGTCGCGGTAGAGATCGGCGAAACCTTCCCAGGGGATGATCGCCTTCAACGAAGGCGGCTGATGGTTGGCGACGAACCACTGGTTGATGGCGAAGTAGGAGATGCCCAAGAGGCCGACCTTGCCGGAGCACCACGGCTGCGCCGCCGCCCACTCGATCGCGTCGTAGAAATCGATCGATTCCGCGAGCGACCACGACTCGCATTGCCCGGGGGATTTGCCGCTGCCGCGCCCGTCGACGCGCACCGCGGCATAGCCCCTGGGCACCCACCAGTGCGGGTTGACCGTCTCCCAGTTCATCAGCGGGTTCGGTTCCTCCTCCAGATTGCTCGGCGGAATCCAGAGCTTGTCCTTCTAGTAGGGACCCAAATTCAAGATGGCGGGAAATGCGCCGGCAGCGTCCGGCCGAAACACATCGGCTTTGAGGCGCGCGCCGTCGCGCATCGGCACATCGACGTCTTTTTCGACAACGATGCCGTAGGCCGCCGCACCTGGCGCCGGCTCCATCTTCATTGCCGTTGTTTCCCCACTGCCCCCCGCAGTTCAATCCGGCAGCTCGATCTTCACCTCGTCGGTGACCTTCTTCCAGTAGGTCACCTCGGCCCTGTTCCATGCTTGCGCGTCTGCGATCGAAGCGCTGGGAAGGGGCCTGATCATTTGCTGCTTGAACGCCGTCGCCACTTGCTCGGAGCTGAGCGCCTGCACGGCCGCCTTACGCACGATTTCGAGCACGTCGGGCGCACTAGCGGCTGGCGCATATAACGCCGACCATAGGCCCTTGGCATTGGGATAGCCCAGCTCCCTGAGGGTCGGCACATCGGCATATTCGGGCACGCGCTGGTCCGACATCACCGCCAAGGCCCGCAGTTGCCCGGCCTTCACGACACCCATCGAGCTCGCCGCATTGAGCAGCGCGACGTGGGCGTCGCCGGTGACGAGATCGTTGGTGATGGCAGCGCCGCCCCCCTTGTTCGGCAGGTGGGTGAGCACGATGCCGGCCCATTTGGCGAAAGCTTCCATGTCGTAGTGATTGTTGCTGCCGACGCCGACGCTGGCATAGCGCACCTTGCCGGGATTGGCCTTGGCATTGCCGGGATTGCCGATTTGCAGCGTATAGCCGTCGGGCCTCGAACGGGCCATCTCCTCGATCGCAAGAATGCCGAACGCCCCAGGCTTGTTTTCGACCAACACCGGCTGGCCGAGAATCGGCCGCATCTGCTCGGCGACGATGCGCATGACGATATCGGTGGCGCTGCCCGGCCCGAACGGCACGACTACTTTGATGGGTTTTGACGGATATTTGTCTTGCGCCGTCGCCGTTGCGCTGCCGACGGCGAGGACGAGCAACAGGATGGCCAGGCGCTTCATGTCGGTTGGTCCAGCGCTGCCGAGCTCTCAGCCGGGCTAGTCGGTCAGATCGATCTTCACCTCGGCGACCGTCTTTCGCCACGCGGCAAGTTCGCCCGCAAGCCACGATTGCGCCTCCTCCAATGACGCGTTGGGCTTGACGCTGACGAGCTGCTTCTTGAACGCGTCCTGCAGCTGCGGAGCGTGGCTGGCCTCGACGATCGCGTTGAACAGGATCGTCAGAACCTCTTTCGGCGTCTGGGCCGGCGCCAGCATGCTCTGCCAATGCAGCGTGCCGACGCCGGGATAACCGGCCTCGGCGAGGGTCGGGACATCGGGATATTCCGCCAGCCGCGTCTCCGCGAGCACCGCGATCGGCCGCAGCTTGCCGGCCTTGATCATGGATGCCGTGCTTGCGGCGTTGATGAACGCGACCTGCGCGTCGCCGACGACGAGATCGTTGATCATGCCGGCGGCGCCGGTCTTGTTGGGAATATGCAGCATCTCGACGCCGGCCCGCTTCGAAAAGACTTCCATGTCGAAATGCGGGAAGCTACCGACGCCGGCGCTGGTATAGCGGAGCTTGCTCGGATTCTTTTTCGCGTAGGCGATCAGCTCCGCCACCGTTTTGGGCTCGAAATTGTGCGTGGTGGTGAGGAGGAACGATGGATAGATCGCGAGCCGGGAAACCGACACGACGTCCTTCTCGAAATTGATGGAAAGCTTCTTGGTGAAGAGGACCGGCGTGATGGCATTGGTCGTGACGTTGCCCACCATCAGCGTGTAGCCGTCGGGCTTGGAGCGGGCCATCTCCTCGATGGCGAGCATGCCGAACGCGCCCGGCTTGCTCTCGACCACGAATTGCTGGCCGAGGCTTTGGCGCATCTGCTCCCCGAATAACCGTGCGGTGATGTCGGTCGCGCCGCCGGGGGCATAGGGCACGATGATTTTCACGGGCCGCGAGGGATACTTATCCTGCGCAGAGGCTGTGACCGCGCCCAATGCGAGACATAGCGCCAGAGCCAAACCGAAGCGTTTCATCCCCATCCTCCAGGTGAATGGACGGCATCGCCGCCCGACACGCAGCGTCCATTGTAACCCAGGTGCGGCAGCCCGAAACAGGCCGCAGCCCGCGCGACGTTGTCGCTCCTCGACCCGGATGCTCAGGCCGCCTTGACGCCGTGCAGGCTGTGGGTCGCGTCCTTGCAGGTGAAGAAGACGACGTCACCGTCCGCCGTCGCTTTGCCCGAATGCACCACGTTGGCGGGAACGTAGATCACGGACCCCGGCTTGGCCTCGACCTCCTGCTCGCCGATCCACGCGCGAAACGTGCCTTGCAGAACGTAGATCCATTGCTCGTTCGGATGGGAATGCGGTTCGGCGCCGGTGCCCGCCGGCATGCGCATCAGCGCCACGATCATGCGCTCGCCTTCGACGCAGGCGCCGTTGGCGGTCGAATAATCGGGACCGCCGAGAATATGGTTCACCTTGGTCAGGTCGAACACGTATTCGCCGTTGCCCGCGCGCTTGGCGCCGGGAGTCCGCGC
>WNGA01041744.1_pt1 | contig 11154 bp, 10 predicted proteins | sample 5400061 | NCBI WGS metagenome assembly WNGA01 (sample SAMN13153366, study PRJNA577476) | soil metagenome | isolation source: 100 cm soil or saprolite under grassland replicate 2 | place: USA:California | collected 2016-06-15
GATCTCGAGCGCGGTCCTCAGGCCACGTCAATCGAAATCGCGTGCGGACCCGTGGCTGAACCGGCAGCGTCTTCAAGGAGGTCCAAATCCCGATCCAGCATCTCGAGATCGTTCTACGAGACCTCGGAGGACGCGCTCTCGCTGACGCCGGCACATCGAACACGATGATGACCGAGTCGGGAGCCTTGGCGTCCCGGACAACTTCCCTCGGGAACCAGCTGCTGGACTTCGTGACCTACATTGAGCCGCCGGATGTCGCCGAGGTCATCTCGTGGCGAGACCGATCACTCGGCTCGGTACAGATCGAACAGCGCAGAACGACGGTTGCCTCCACGATCCAGCGAGCACACATCGGCGCATCTGCGCCTGTCCCAAACTCCGCGTCGATGTACTGCTTGGAAGAGTCATCCTCGACCACGGAGCGCTCGCGACCGCGAGCACTCCGAATCGGCGATCCGTACGAAGCGAGTACGCACCGAACCGCGCAACAGAATGACAGCCAATCCGTTCGCACCTACAGGCCGCCGAGCACCAACGCGGTGACGACCAAACTGTCCCAGTTATCCAGACTTCGGCATAACTGGGACTCGCTTTCCGCACTTCTGTAGGCGGTTTACGCCCCCCACCCTTCGCTCCGCTCGACTCGACGGATCTCGACCTCTTCTAGCGCGGCGAGCAGCTCCCTGAGCTGGGCGCCGCGATCGATCTGGTTGCGGTAGCGCTCGAGCTGTTCGGCGGAGAGCCAGCGGGTGACTTTCTTGCGGCCGCGGTGGCTGTAGCCCCACTGGATGTAGGGCCCGTGGAGCTGTGGCGGGTCGGCCTTGCACCGGCAGTTCTGCTTGCCGCAGCGCAGCGTTCGCTCGACGATGGTGCCCGGCAGGATCCCGTCGGGCTCGGCCAGCAGGTCGGCGAGCCGCCGGCGGAGGGCCTGTAGGGCGCGTCGCTCGGCGGTGCTCATCGGTCGATCGGGGGGAGCATCCACCACCTCATGCCCTACACCTTATAAGGTGCAGGGCATGAGGGCAAGGAGATCTCAAACAAGTGGACCCTTCGCCTTGCAAACCGAGACGATCGGCGCCTTGCCGATCGTCAACCACTTCTTGGAGCGCCTCGGCGAGGGCCGCCTGCTCGAGGTCTTTGTCGCCCACGACGACCGACGTCTGCGGCTGGCGCCGGCCAAGGCGCTCGGGGTCGTGGTGCGCAACCTGACGTTGCACCGCGAACCGGTCTACGCGCTGGGTGAGTGGGCGGCGCCGTTCGACCCGGCATTGCTCGGCCTCGACCCCGACGAGGTGGGCCTGCTCAACGACGACCGAGTGGGACGGGCGCTGGCCCGGCTGTTCGACGCCGATCGCGCCAGCCTCCTCAACCGTCTCGTGCTCGATGCCGTCGAACGCTTCGACATCGACTGCTCCCAGCTGCACAACGACTCAACGAGCGTGCGCTTCAGCGGCGTCTACACCGGGGCGACGGGCAGGCCCCGGGGCGGCAAGCCGACGCCGGCGATCGCCCGCGGCCACAGCAAGGACCACCGCCCAGACCTGAAGCAACTGGTGTGGATCCTGACCGTCACCGCCGATGGGGCAGTGCCGATCGCCTGCCGCGTCGCTCCGGGCAACACCGAGGATTCGACCACGCACATCGAGACCTGGAACGCCCTCGTCGCCCTGCTCGGCCGATCGGACTTCCTGTATGTGGCCGACTGCAAGCTGGCGACGCGCGACAACATGGACCACATCGCCAAACTCGGCGGGCGGTTCGTGTCGGTGTTGCCCGCCACCCGAGCCGAGGACGGCAACTTCCGTCGCTGGCTCGTGGACCACCAGCCGGACTGGACCGAGGCGCTACGCCGGCCACCCAAGCGGCTCGGCGAGCCCGAAGAGATCTGGTGGACCACAGCGGCGCCCTGGCCCTCCGCCGAGGGCTACCCGATCGTGTGGGTCCGCTCCTCATCGAAGATCGACCGCGACGCCACCTCCCGCCGCGAGCGCATCGCCCGGGGGATCGCCGCGCTTGACGAGTTGAACCAACGCCTCGCCTCCCCCAAGACCCGCATCAAGACGACAGTCGCAGTCGAGACCGCCGCCACCGCCGCGCTCGACCAGTCCGGCGCCACCCGCTGGGTGAGCTTCGCCGTCGAGGAGACCACCGAAGAACGCTTCCGCCAAGAACGCCGCGGCCGACCAGCCAACAACACCCGCTACCGCCGCCTCACCCGCATCCACCACCGGGTGCGGTTCTCGGTGCGCGAAGACGTCGCCGCCGCCGATGCCGCCTCCGACGGCTGCTTCCCGCTCATCACCTGCGCCCGCAACCTGTCAGGACCCGAGACCCTCACCGCCTACAAGTACCAACCGAACCTCGAGCGCCGCCACGCCCAACTCAAGGGCACACAGCTCGTCGCCCCGATGCTCCTCCACGACCCCGCCCGCATCGAGGGCCTCCTCTGCTGCCACTTCATCGCCATGCTCACCCAAGCCCTCATCGAACGCGAAATCCGCACCGCCATGGCCTCACGCGGCCTCCACGAACTCTCCCTCTACCCCGAAGACCGCGCCTGCCCGGCACCCACCGCGGCACGGGTGCTCGAGATCTTCGCCGCCCTGTCCCGCCACCACCTGCTCGACGCCGACGGCCACGCCGTGCAGACCTTCCCGCCCGAGCTCACCGAGCTTCAACAGCACGTGCTCGAGTTGCTAGGCGTCCCCGAGCACCACTACCGATGAATGTGGACGCCTGCCACGCCTGGCGACGTTTGGGGTGGTCGTGGGGCGGCGGCGGATGACGGGATCGGCATAATCGCGGCCGTCTGATCGATGCTCCTCTCCTCCGGGGTCAAGGCCCGGAGGAGAGGAGCGATCATGAGTGATCAGGGTGACACGGCGTTGACGGGCGCGCTGGAGGAGCGCGTCGAGGACTACCGGGCTTGGCTGGTGAATGAACGGTCGTTGGCCCCGAGCACGGTCAGCTATTACGTGCGGGCGGCGCGGCTGTTCTTGTGTGAACACGACGGTCGGGATCTGAAGTCGCTGACGCTCGGCGAGGTGACCGACTTCGTGGTGCGCCAGTGCCCCAGGTTCAGTGTGGGCAACGCCAAGAACCTGGTGACGGGCGTACGGTCGTTGCTGGGCTATCTGTATGTCGAGGGCCTCACAGAACATCAGTTGGCGCCGGCCGTGCCGGCCCCGTCAGGGTGGCACGGGAGCAACCTGCCGCAAGGTTTGGGCGCCGTCGAGCTGGCCGAGTTGTTGGCCGGCGGCGGCGATGCCAGCGTCGTCGGGCGCCGGGATCACGCCATTGTCGTGCTGCTGGCCCGCCTCGGCCTGCGGGCCGGCGAGGTCGCCGCCCTCACCCTGGATGACCTCGACTGGAGCCACGGTGAGATCGTCGTTCGGGGCAAGGGGAACCGCATCGAGCGCCTGCCGCTTCCGGTCGACGTGGGAGAGGCCGTGGTGAGCTACCTGCACCACGGCCGGCCCCCGGCCCGGTGTCGCTCGCTGTTCCTGCGGACCGGCGCGCCGATGGCGGGGCTGTCGTCGCCGGGCATCTGCGGTGTCGTGCACCGCGCCTGCGTCCGAGCGGGCGTGCCACCAGTGGGTGCTCATCGGCTGCGTCACAGTGCGGCGACCGCGATGTTGCGGGCCGGGGCGTCGCTGGAGGAGGTCGGCCAGGTGCTGCGCCACCGCAGCACCCAGGTCACCGCCCTCTACGCCAAGGTCGACTTCGTTGCGCTCCGCCCGCTGGCGTTGCCGTGGCCGGGTGATGCCGCATGAGCACGCTCCGCGAGTCAGTCGAGGACTACCTCAGCGTCCGGCGTGCCCTGGGTTACAAGCTGGCCGAGAACGGCCGGCTGCTGCCCGACTTCGTCGCCTACGTGGAGGCGGCCGGCGCGTCCACGGTCACCACCGAACTGGCTGTCGCCTGGGCAACAAAGCCGACTGGTGCCACACCGGTGTGGTGGGCGCGGCGCCTGGCGATGGTGCGCGGCTTCGCCCGCCACATGAAGGCTTTCGACTCCGACACCGAGGTTCCGCCGCTGGGCCTGTTGCCTCATCGGTGCCGTCGAGTCGCCCCCTATCTGTATTCCGACGCCGACATCGCCGCGCTCATGGCCGCCGCTCGAGTCCTGCCCTCGCGGCAGCGGGCGGCCACCTACGAGACCCTCATCGGCCTGTTGGCCGTCACCGGGATGTTCTCCAGGGGTCGGCTGCCGGCCGCGACGCTGCGCTGCGCATGTCGCAGGTGGGACGGCTGGTGGTGGGGTGTTGGCAATCGCGACAGGTGTGGTGCACGCACGTCCGCTGAGGCTCATGTCGCGGGCCGTGGAGCGTTGAGCCGGGTCATCAGTTCCCGGTTCGCGGCTCGGGCGGCTTGGAGGTCTTGGTCGCGTTCTTCGAGTTGGAGACGCAGATCGACGGCCTGCTGCTCGATGGTGGTGATCTGCAGCTTGAGTTGGTCGATGTCGTCGGGGGCACCGAGCCCGGATTGATGCCAGGTCTGCTGGCCGAGCGCCTCGGAGAGGCGCCGTTCGAGTTGGTGGACGCGTCCAGCGAGACGAGCGGCACGCTGCTGCGCGTTGAGCAGGTCGGCCTGTAGGGAGGCGCGGGTGACCGCGGGCCTGGTGGTTGGGGTGTGTGGAGGCTGCGCCTCGACGGCGTGGATCTGCTCGAGAAGATCGCGGTGGCGGTAGACGAAGCTGCGATCGACGCCGGCACGTCGTGCGATGCCGCTGACGCTGATGTCCTCTCCGTGGGTGATCGCGTAGTCGAGGGCTTCGAGCGCGCGTTGGCAGCGCCGAACGGAGTCGGCGCGGCGTCCCTCGACCATGACGGTTATGCGTGCGTCGCCGGTGGTGGTCATGCGCTGCGGTCCGGTCCGTCTGGCAGGGGGTGGCGGATGCGGGGCATGGCGACCATGACGGCGCGGTGACGACGGACGGTAGCCACGGCGTTTTCGACTTGGGCTTGTTCCTCGGGGGTGAGGTCGTCGAGGCCGGTCTGGACGCGTGCGATGAGTTGGCGGACGCGGGTGATCTCCTCCGCCGACGGCATCGCCTCGGCCCGTGCCCATTCCTCGATGTCGGTGGAGGCCGCTACCCGCTCCCGGTTGCGTAGCAGGTCGTCGAGGTAGGCGGTCAGGTCGGGGAGGTAGGAGACGTCGGTGCGGAAGTGGTCACAGCCGACGCAGCGGAACCGGAACGGGCAGGCGTTGCCGCCGGCTTTGACGTTGGACGGTTCGGCGCAGACTCCATAGGGGACGGCCACCTCCCCGACGGCGTAGCGGGCGTGTTCGGACTCGAGCAGAACTTTGGCCTCTCGCCAGACGCGTTCGCCGTGCCGTTCGAAGCTGAGCGCGCTGACCTGGTCGACGGCGGCGCGGCGACGTTCCTCCCCGATGCGGTAGTAGCCGCGGGTGACGGTGTAGCTGCGATGGTCAAGGAGGTCGGCGAGGACGTCGATCGGGACTCCGGCATCGGCGTGGCGTTGGGCGTAGGTGTGCCGATAGGCGTAAGGAACGACCCTGGTCTTATCGAAGCAGGCGCCGTCGTGGGTGCGCAGCGTCGGCAGGGCGTCGACCCAGTCGCGGTGCCGGTTCTCCGGCATCGAGATGCTGATCGGCCTGCGCCCGTCGGGATTACGCCGTGGTGTGGGAAGCAGCTTGAGCGCGTCGAGCGGGGTGTCGGGGAACCGTGCCCGGACCCGGTCTTGCTGGGCGGTGATCACCGCGGCGGTGGCCTCGCTGATCGGCAGGCGCCGTCGCAGGCGGTCGGCTTTGGCGTTGTCATAGACCAACACGGGCCCACCGTCGCTGTCGCGGGTTAGGCATTCCAGCGCCAAGCCGAGGATGTCCTCGGGCCTGCGCCCGGTGTCGATCGCGATCTGCGTGGCGGTGTTGACCTCGGCAGGCTCGAGAGCGTCGAGGTTGGCGCAGAGCGTTGTCATCACCTCGGCCGGCAGGTCGCGACACGGTTCACCGCGTTCAGGATCGGCGGGGATGTCGCAGCGCTCGAGGGCGAAGTCCCCGGGGAGCCCTGCCGCTGGCGTGCCTGTCCGGGTCAGGCCCAGGGCGCGGGCGCCGGCCAACACCGCCCGCACGTCGCGGCTGACCTGGTTGCGGCGGTAACGGCTGATCCTGCCGGTCGACTCGAGGTAGGCGAGCCGGTTGCAGAAGCCGTTGATGTCGCGGCGACCCAGCGCGGTGGGGACCAGCCCACGATCCGGTCTCAATCCCAACTGCGCCGACAACAGTCCCAGGGCGCTGATCTTGGCCTGGACCCGGGACACCCCGCCGCGGCGGTGGCGGGGCAACTGCTCGGCCGCCCACCGCTGCGCGGTCTGGGCCAGCCACGGCTGAGCGATCGCGATGAACGACAGCTTTCCGCGATGGCCGAAGATCGCCAGGTCCCAGGTGTTCTTGGTCTGCTCACCGCCGGGATCGGCCAGCGCCCGGCGGACATCGCGGGCCAACGCCTTGAGCAGCGAGCGTGCGTCCTTGGTGGACAACCGATCGGCCGTGCACGCGGCGATCGAGTCTGCCTGTTCGCGCCGGACCCTGTCACAGACCGCGCGCAGGCTCGACGCGTTGAGCTTGGCTCCGTTGCGGACGCGCTGCTCGATGCCGAACAGCACCTCGACGACCACCAGCGACGGCAGTGCCCGCAGGTTCAGCTGCCCGGGCTCGGCGACACCCGACTCGGTCGCCTGCCACCACAGATGATCCAGCTTCGGGTTGGCTCGCTGGGCTATCCGCCAGCGCTGATAGTGGGTGTTGCAGTAGCCGCAGGCGCCGTCGGCCGCCCGGGTGCAGGCCCTCACCAGGCACGCCGCACAGGGCGGTAATGGTCGCACACGGCCATCGGCGAGGAACTGCTCGATCGACATCGCCGGCCGCGTCTGGCGGAACTGTCTGACGTGAGGTTCGCACAACATCGCCTGGCGCACCGTTGGCTGGCACCGACATGCTGGGACCGCGCACCGATCCGCTGACACCGGCGCTGGTGGCAACCCGGCGCCGGCAGCGATGTCTGCGGTGGTCAACCCCAGCCGGGTGAGCCTGGTGAAGCAGCGATGGCACACCTCGGGCAGGCCGGCGTGGACGGTGGCCGCACAGCCATCGACCCGGCACACCCGCCGGCCCACCAGCCGATGCTGCGCGGGCAGCAACAGCACCTGCATCCGCGGGTCCCATCCGACCTCGTCCAACGATTCGCGGTTCCGCGGGTCCCATCCGACCTCGTCCAACGATTCGCGGTCCAGCCTGCGAGCCAGACGTGCCGCCGCTCCCGTCAGGACGACCCCGTCGAGCACGTGTGCGATCTCGCAGGCGTCCTCGACGGCGCAGGCGTCCTCGACGGCGCAGGCCGCGCGCGCCGTGGCTTGGGTCACTTGCCTGACCGCCCCTGCTCGCGAGGACTGGCAACCCTGTCGACCGCCGCCCGCAACCGGGACGGATCGGGATGGACATAGACCTTTGACGAGACGATCGACGCGTGCCCCAACAGCTCGGCGACCACATCGATGCCACCTCCCGCGTCAGCGATGTTGCTGCCGCAGGCATGACGCAGCTGGTGCGGACGGATCGGCGCATCCAACCCGGCACGTCGCGACGCCGCCGCGATCAGCTCCCCGATCGCATCCGGGCGCATCGCTGCGCCCAACGGCTCGCGGAACAGGTTGACGAACACGAAATCGGTGTCGGCCGCCTTCGGCACGCCCATCCGCTCGAGCTCGTAAGGTGTCGAACGCCAGCACCGTCAGCGAATCCAACGGCACGACCCGCCGCCGACGGGACTTGGCCCACGCCCCGTTCGGGTTGTCCTCCCGGCGGATCACGTGCAGATGTGCCCGGGCCACCTCGCAGCCCAGCCGACGCGAATCAACGGACAGGTGCACGTCGCTGCGGCGCAACCCGCACAGCTCGCCCCGGCGCAGCCCTGCACGCGCCATCACCAGCACGATCAGCCGATCCCGCGCCGAGCGACACGCCCGCAACACCCCGACGATGTCAGCGTCGGCGGCCCGCTCGACGGGCGCATCGGGCTCGTGCACCCGGTGGCGGGCCCGCAGCCGCCAGGCCATGCGGCCCTCCTCGCCGCGGGCCGCCTCGGGCAGGTCGCGGTCGTCGGCAACCTCATACAGCAACGCCACCAGATCCGCCGGCGCCTCGCCGACGGCGACCGCGTGCACCACCATCGCGCGCAGCGCGCTCAGCACCGCGTTGATCTGCGACGACGACCGCGCCGGCTTGGCGCCGGGCCCGCTCAGCATCACGGCCCAAGCCGCGTCACCGACTTCGACGCCCGAAACCGACGGCCCGGCGCGGGCCAGCCAGATGATGAACAGGCTGAGCTGTTCGACACCCGCCTGCCACGATCGACCCGAGCACGCACACCAGCGCAGGAACAACGCGATCGCGTGCGCATACGCCTTGGTCGTGGACTCCGCGCCGTCCCTGCCGAGGCGCTGGTGACGCAGGAAACCGTCAGCCACCGCCACCGGTCGCAGGTCCTCATCGAGCACCGTCCAATAGCACTGCCCGGACGGCAACCTGACGGGGAACGCCCTCACCGGTCAGCACCGAACACGAAACGTTCGCCGTCACCACCCACAACGAAGGCGAGACGGGCAAGGTCAGCCCGCAACTCCTCGATGCCATAACCCCCGCCGCAGAACCCGGTCAAGGAATCAGCAACAACACCGCAGGCGCGATCGCTCAACAGCCAGTCGCCGAGGAACTCAAGCAACTCACCGAGCTCGATCGCGTGCTCGGCTCGCAGGCACACCGGGGCAGCGTCGCCGCTCACCCGGTCAACGCCACTGGGATGCCCTCACCACCATTGACCGGAAGTATGCGACTTCCGGCAACCGGAGTGGTGGATCATCGACGCGATAGCAACACGAGCATGCCCAACCAGCAACAAACCCTGCGCCAGCGCCGGATCATGGCCGAGATCGCCGAGATCGGCTTCTGCCTACCCGGCAGCCTCGTCGCTCGCAGCTCCCGGTGCGGCAACCCCAACTGCCGCTGCCACACCGAACCTGAGCACCTCCACGGCCCCTACCTGTCCTGGACCCGCAAGGTGAACGGCAAGACCGTCACCCGCAACCTCACCACAGCCCAAGGCGATCGCTACCGACCCTGGTTCGACAACGCCCGACGCCTCCGCGAGCTGATCCACGAACTGGAAGCACTCTCGGCCGGCGTCGCCACCAAAGCCGAAGGGTGGGACCTGTAGCAACAAGGCGCGCATCCACCACATGAGCCACAGGGGTGGAGACCTGCTGCAAAACGCTGTCCATGGCGCCTCCGTGCAACGTCGCGCGACAGCTCACCGACCCCCGGAGAAGGGATGCGTCTCGGTGAGGCCGTCCGCCTCGACCGTGACCACGTCGACTTCGACGAGGAGATCGTGATGGTGTGGAACTCGAAGTTCCAAAAGAGTCGAGCCGTTCCCCTTCATCCCGCCACCGCCGATGCCCTCAGGCGCTACGCCCGGCTCCGGGACCGGTGCTGTCCCCATCCCAAGGCGCCGAGCTTCTTGTTGTCCACGACCGGCACTCGGCTCCACGCCGGTGGCGTCCACCACGTGTTTCCGCGCCTGGTCCGCAGCGCCGGTCTCGAGCAACCCGGTGGTCGTCGGCCCCGTGTCCATGACCTGCGGCATGGCTTCGCGGTGCGGACCCTGCTCGGGTGGTATCGGGCCGGCGTCAACGTCGATGCCCGCATGCCGTTGTTGTCGACCTACCTGGGTCACTCGCATCCCGAGAGCACCTACTGGTATCTCTCCGCCGTCCCCGAGTTGTTGTTCCTGGCCTCCGAACGCCTCGAACACGTCGAGGAGGGCCGGTCATGAGCGCACTGGCGCCGAGCCTCGAGGCCTTCTTCACCGAGCGGCTCATGCATCAACGTCACGCCAGCCCCAACACTGTGGCCGCCTACCGCGACGCCTGGCGGTTGCTGTTGGGCTTCGCCTCCCAACGCACCGCCAAGCAGCCCAGTCAGTTGGATGTGGCTGACCTCGACGCACCGCTCATCGGGGAGTTCCTTCAGCACCTGGAGACCGAGCGGCACAACAGCGCCCGCACCCGCAACGCCCGCCTGGCCGCCGTCCGGTCGTTCTTCCGTTTCGCCGCCCTGCGCCATCCCGAGCATGCGGCCGTCATCGCCCGAGTGCTCGCCATCCCCACCAAGCGCTGCGATCGGGCCGAGGTCTGCTACCTCACCGAGCCCGAAGCCGACGCCGTGGTGGCGAGCCCTGACCAGCAGACGTGGACGACGGGACCACGCCATGCTGGCCATGGCCGTGCAGACCGGCCTGCGGGTCTCGGAGCTCACGGGGTTGCGCAACCAGGACGTGGAGCTGCGCACCGGAGCCCACGTGCGCTGCTGGGGCAAGGGAAGAAAGGAACGCGCCACGCCCCTGCGGCCGCGCACCGTGTCGGTGCTGCGCGCCTGGATGAAAGAGCGTGCCGGCGATCCCGACGACCCGTTGTTCCCCACCCGCCGAGGCACCCGCCTCAGCACAGACGCGGTGGAGGCACTCGTCGAAAAGCACGCCGCCACCGCGGCCTGCCGCCAACCGTCGCTGCGCGACAAGAACGTCACGCCGCACATGCTGCGGCACTCGTGCGCGATGGCTCTCCGCCGTGGCGGGGTCGACCGAGCCGTCATCGCTCTCTGGCTCGGTCACGAGCAAGTCGAGACGACGGACATCTACGTGCACGCTGATCTCTCGATCAAGGAGCAGGCCCTCGCTCGCACCCGGCCGCCGCACGTCCGTCTCGGACGCTACCGGCCCCCCCGACCGACTGCTCGCCTTCCTTCAGTCGCTCTGATTATGCCGATCGCAAAGCGACGGACTGCGCCGCCACGACCCACACGAAAGCCAGCGTCCACATAATCCCGCTCTCGGCATAGTCCCAGTTATCCAGACTTCGGCATAACTGTGACACCCTTTCGTGGGGCCCGGCTCGGAATAGATCGCCGAGTATCGGTTGCGTTCGACTGCGTCGGCCGGCTCAGTCATGAATGCTCGACTGACTGTTCAATCGTTCGCTGTTCGAGATGGAAGTTCGGGCGTCGAAGGGAGACGGACTTCTACAGTCAGGCCTCCGTCCTCCCCAGGCGAGGCGTGGACGTCGCCGCCGTGGGCCA
>WNGA01012152.1_pt1 | contig 11152 bp, 11 predicted proteins | sample 5400061 | NCBI WGS metagenome assembly WNGA01 (sample SAMN13153366, study PRJNA577476) | soil metagenome | isolation source: 100 cm soil or saprolite under grassland replicate 2 | place: USA:California | collected 2016-06-15
CGACCATCACGTAGTGGAAGTGGGCGACCACGTAGTAGGTGTCGGTGACGGCGAAGTCGATCGGCGGCGAGGCGAGGAACACGCCGGTGATGCCGCCGATCAGGAACACCAGCAGGAAGCCGACGGCCATCAGCATCGCCGTGGTGAAGCTGATCGCGCCGCGCCACATGGTCGCCACCCAGTTGAAGATCTTGATGCCGGTCGGTATCGCGATCAGCATCGTCATGATCGAGAACCACGGCAGGTTGACCGCGCCGGTCGAGAACATGTGGTGCGCCCAGACGCCGAACGACAGCGCGGCGATGCCGAACACGGCGAACACCATCGCCCGGTAGCCGAACAGCGGCTTGCGCGAGAACACCGGGATGACCTCGCTGATGATCCCGAACGCCGGCAGGATCACGATGTAGACCTCGGGGTGGCCGAAGAACCAGAACAGGTGCTGGAACAGGACCGCGCTGCCGCCGTGGGTCGGGTCGAAGAACGCCGCGCCGAAGTTGCGGTCCAGGAACAGCATCGCCAGCCCGGCGGTCAGCGGCGGAAAGGCGAACAGGATGATCAGCTGGTTGACCAGCACCGTCCAGGTGAACAGCGGCATGCGGAACACGGTCATGCCCGGCGCCCGCAGGTTCAGGATCGTGGTGACGAAGTTGACCCCGCCGATGATCGCGCCGATGCCGACCACCCCGAGCCCGATGATCCACAGGTCGACCCCGGTGCCCTGCTGGTAGGTGGTGCTCGACAGCGGCGGGTAGACGGTCCAGCCGGTCGCCGCCGCGCCGCCGGAGACGAAGAACGAGCTGAACACGATCAGCGTGCCGAACAGGTACAGCCAGTACGACAGGGCGTTCAGGCGCGGGAAGGCGACGTCGGCGGCGCCGATCTGCAACGGCACGAAGAAGTTCGCCAGGCCGGTGGTCACCTGCACGGCGAACAGCAGCACCATCATCGTGCCGTGCATGGTGAACACCTGGTTGTAGGTGTTCTCGCTCAGCGCCTGCAGGCCCGGCGCCGCCAGCTCGAACCGCACCAGCAACGCGAGCACGCCGGCGAACAGGAACACCCCGAACGCGGTGTAGACGTAGAGGATGCCGATCTTCTTGTGGTCGACCGTGGTCAGGTAGTCGACCAGCGTGGCCTGGGAGCGCTCGTGCGCCTCGGGCTGGGCCGGTGCGGGTACCTCGGTCGTGGCCATGTGGCGTGCTCTCCGTTCCGTGGCCTAGGGTGCGCCGCCGCCGCCGCCGCCGGCGGCGGCGCGGTTGACCCGCAGCCAGCTCTCGAACTCGCTGTCGGACACCACCCTGACGTCGAACAGCATGTCGGCGTGCGCGACGCCACAGAACTGCGCGCACTGACCAGGATAGGTGCCGACCTGGTCGAAGGTCAGGTCGAAGCGGTTGGGGAAGCCGGGGATGGCCTGGCGCTTGAACAGCGTCCTCGGCACGTAGAACGAGTGCACCACGTCGGCGGAGACGAGCTCGATCCGGATCGGCCGGCCGACCGGTACCACCATGGTGGGCCGCTGCTTGGGCTCGCCGACCACCCGGACACCGCCGGGATAGTCGAACTGCCAGCTCCACTGGAACCCGGTGACCTTGAGCGGCACCGCCTCCTCCGGCGAGCGCGACAGCACCTTGTCCTGCGCCTGCACGGTCGCGACGATCAGGACGCCGACCAGCACCGTCGGGATCAGCGTCCAGAGCAGCTCGAGGGTGTTGTTGCCGTGGATCTGCTCGGGGAGCTCGTCGCTCCTGCGGCGGTAGCGCACGATCGACCACAGGATCAGGCCGGAGACCACCACGAACACGACCGCGGCGATCCACATGAAGAAGTCGTAGAGGCCGTGGATGGTCCGGCCCTGCTCGGTGACGCTGCTCGGCGTGCAGGCGGCGGCGAGCAGCAGGATGGCGAGGACGGCCGCTGCGCGGCCCGCGGCCCTGAGGGGACGAGGCCGCGTTGCCCGGCATGGCCGATGGCGAAGCGCCAGGGTGTCCCTCCCCGTGCTCAGTCGGGCCTGGGTGTGTGCAGCCCTGGACTCTAGCATCGGTTCCCGCCTGATGGCCTCGCTCAGGCCATGCCGAGCCCGGTCATCAGGGCGCGGGCGGTGAGGCCGAAGATGAAGAACGCCCCGATGGTGAAGAACAGGTGGAACGGTGGCTTCTCCAGGCCCCGGCTGAAGACGTGGCAGACGACCAGGACCACGGCGGGGAAGACGGCGCCGTAGGCGTAGTGCAGCAGCGGCGGGCGGCCGCCCGTGGCGAACAGCGCAAGGCCGGCCAGGAGCTGGACCCCGAGCAGGACCTGCAGGACCGTCAGCAGCCCCCAGTAGAGCCGGCCCGCGTCCCGCTTGGCGATGAACAGGCCCAGCCCCCAGAGGAAGAGCAGCCCCCACCCGATCACGATGGCGAACCCCTCGACCTTGTGAAACGAGCTCATCCCACACGCTCCGGTCGTCGTCCGTCCCTTGCTCATCTCCCGACCCCCGCCGCGGGCAGTCTCGCAGGAGTCGGCCGTTCCCGCTCGCCGGGTGGGGAGTTCGCCGTCGGCGGAACGGGTCGTCGTGCCGCGCGCGGTCGCGTACCCTGCTCAGCATGGAAACGGGCACCGCCTTCGAGCTCTTCGACCGGCCGGTCGACCCGGTCGACCGCCTGCTGCGGCGGCGCGTGGTGATGCTGTCCGGCGAGATCGACGCGGCCAGGGCCAACGACGTGATGGCGCGGCTGCTCTGGCTCGAGCAGGAGGCCGAGGACGAGCCGATCGAGCTGCGCATCAACTCCCCCGGCGGCGAGGTGCTCTCCGGCCTGGCCCTGATCGACACCATGGCGCAGGTGCGCTGCCCGGTCGCCACCACCTGCGCGGGGATGGCCGCCTCGCTGGCCTCGGTGGTGCTCGCGGTCGGCGCCCGCGGGCGGCGCCGCGCCACGCCGAACGCCCGCATCCTGATCCACCAGCCCTGGAGCGGGCAGTTCCAGGGCCAGGCCGCCGACCTGGAGCGCACCGCCGAGGAGGTGCTGCGCCTGCGGCGCCGGCTGGACAGCATCCTGGCCGAGGCGACCGGACAGACGGTCGAGCGCGTCCATCACGACACCGACCGGGACACCTGGTTCTCGGCCGAGGAGGCGGTGGCCTACGGCCTGATCGACGAGGTCAGCCGGTGACCCGCATGCGCGACCTGATGGGTGCGAGCCTGCGCCGCCGCCGGCAGGCCCAGGGCCGCACCCTGCGCGAGGTCGCCCAGGCCGCCGGCGTCTCCCTCACCTACCTGTCCGAGGTCGAGCGGGGCCTCAAGGAGGCCTCCTCCGAGGTGCTCGAGGCGATCTGCGCCGCGCTCGGCGTGGTCCTGTCAGATCTCCTCTTCGAGGTCGCCGAGGCGCTCGCCCGCCTCGAGGTGCGGGCGGGCGCCCACACGACCGCGGTCGGCTTCCTGACCGCCCCGGCGCCGGAGCCCGTGGCGCCGAGCGCCACCCCGATGGCCAGGGTGCTCGACTTCCAGGCGTACGCCAGCCGCCGCTCCGCCTGAGCGGCGCCGTCAGGCCCGCCGCCCGCCCGGCAGGTCGAACTCCACCCGGGTCCCCCGCCCCGGCGCGGCGTCGATCCGCAGCCTGCCGCCGGCGCCCTCGATCCGGTCGGCCATGAAGCGCAGGCCGAAGTGTCCGGCGGAGGCCGCGCGGGCGAGCGTCTCGCCGGGGTCGAAGCCGGCGCCGTCGTCGGCGACCTCGACGGCGACCACGCCGCCCTCCCGCCAGGTCCGGATCGACACCTTGGTGGCGTGGGCGTGCTTGGCCACGTTGGCCAGCGCCTCCTGGACGGCGCGGAACAGGATCGTCTCGCGGTCCGGGTCCAGGTCGCCCACCGGCGTCCAGCGCAGCTCCACGGCGCAGTCGTCGTGCTCGGCCAGGCGGCCGAGCTGCCGCCGCAGCGCGGTCTCGAGGCCGGCCTCGTCCAGCTCGAGCGGGCGCAGGTCGAACAGGAAGCTGCGGGCGGACTGCAGCCCGTGCTCCACGTTCCTGCGGATCCGCTCGACGGTGAAGCGGACCACCTCCCACGGTTCCTCGCCGCCGGCGGCGTAGTCGGCGACCGCCCGGTCCCTGCGCGCGTCCAGCACGTCGAGCAGCAGCAGGGCGGCGGCGAGCGCCTGGATGGTGTCGTCGTGGAGGTTGGCGGCCAGCCGGCGGCGCTCGTCCTCCTGGGCGGTGACCAGCTGCCGCAGCAGGCTGCGGCGCTCCCGCTCGGCCCGTTCGAGCGCCGCGGCGTGCCAGGTCAGGTCCTCGCACTCGGCCAGCAGCGCGCGCGGCCCGCCATCCTCGTCCCGCAACACGGTCACGGTCGTGGCGACCTCGACCGGACGCCCGCCGCGCTCGGCGACCAGGAGGCAGCGGCCCGCCGGCCGCAGCCCGGCGCCACCGGGCGCGAGCGCCGCGGCGACCTTGCCGACCAGCTCGGCCCGGTCCTGGGGGCGGACCAGCTGCAGCATGCTCCTGCCGGCCAGCCCGTCCGCGGAGCGTCCGACCAGCTCGCACAAGGAGCGGTTGGCCCGCACCACGCGGCCGTCCAGGTCGAGCAGGGCCATCCCCACGGTCGCGTGGTCGAACCCGATGCCGAGCGAGGCGGCCAACGCCTGCACCCTCGCCCGGTCCGGCTGCGGCGCGGCGGACGGGCCCGGGTCCGGCGGGGGCGCCGAGGCTGCCGCCGGCGCCGCCTGGCGCGGGCGTGCCACCGTTGCCGCTGGCCCAGCGTTTCGTCGACTCGCTGGCATCCGGGCCTCCTGGTGCCGTCGATGCACGGTCGGCGCACGGCTCGCCCGCCACCCGCGGTGGCTCCGAGACCGCGGGCCGGGCCCGGCCCGCGGTCTCGCTACGTAGCGTAACGCAGCCCGCACGGACCGTCGCGGCCCGCCGGGACCCCCCGACCTGGACCGGCCCCCGACCCCGCCAGAGCGGCCCTGAGCTGGGCACACGGCAAGATGCTGCGGACCCACGAGCAGCCTGGAGAGTCAAGACTTGATCCCCGCGCGCCCCCGTCGCACCCTAGGAGGCGACACATCCGCCGCACGTCCGGGCCAGGCCACCCGCCGTCCGCCCGCAGCGCGAGCCCCGGAACCGCCCCCCGGCGGGCGCCGACGGCAGGCCACCTGGACGCTCCTCGTAGCAGCCGTCCAACTCGATGTAGCAACGACAGCGACCAGCCCTCGGCAACCGGGCCGGCGCCACCCGACCCGCCGGCGACCGTTCGCCGGTGGTCAGCTTCCCTGATGGCGCGGGCCGTGCCCGCTTCAGGCGGCGTGCGTACCGACCGTCGCCCACGGCCCCGCCGTCGGGGAGCCGTCGCGACCAAATCTCGAAGGGGGAGTCATGCGCCTCGCCATGACCCGGCACGCCACGCCGCCCTCGGGCCGGCCCCGTACCCCTCGACGCCTGGCCGAGCTCGGCACCCACGGCTGGTTCTGGATGGTGCTGGCGCCCTACCTGGGCGCCACGATCCTGCTGCTCGCCACCGTGTTCGCCCTCAACCCGCACCGCCCCGGGGACCCCGGCGAGCCCGCCGGCACCTGGGACTACCAGCGCGAGCTGGTGGCGGTCGACGGCGGCGGGGCCGGCAACGCCTTCGCCCGCGCCGCCATCCGCGGCGCCGCCGGGATGGCCAAGGGGTCGATCGAGCGCCAGCGCGACGTGTTCCGCTTCAACCTGCTCGACTTCCTGGTCGGCCGCTCGATCGCCGGCGACCTGGGCGCCTGGCGCGACACCTGGCGGCTGCCCCTGCAGGGCGGCACCACGGTCCTGCTCGCCGGCCTGATCGCCTACGGGGTGCTGCGCCGGCCCGCCCGGCGCGTCTGGCTGGTGGCCGCGCTCCTGCTGATCGCCGCCACCTTCGTCGTGACCCGGCCGTACACCACCACCAGGCTGGCCGCCGCGCCCGGGGTCGCCGTGCCGGAGGCGACCACCAGGGTGGCCGCCGCGCTGCGGCTCGACGGCGGCCGCGTCGACGCCGACCAGGTGCGCGAGCGGCTCGTCGACCGCTACTGGACGGAGTTCGTCGCCTACCCGCTGTCGCGGCTGCAGAGCGGCGGGGCGACGCTGGCCGAGTCGCCGCCGGCCGGCAAGGCCGGCGTGCTGGACCTGCTGCGCCGCCAGGTGGTGGGCGTCAACGACTGGGTGATCGGGCGCCACGGCCCCGAGCGCGCCCTGATCGCCAGCTCGGCCGCGCTGTACGTGCTGCCGTTCGCGCTGCTGCTGGGCGTGCTCGCGATGGTCGCCACCTGCGCGCAGGCCCTGCTGTACCTGCTGTGCCTGGCCGCGCTGGTGGTCGGGCCGCTGGCGGTCGAGCCGCGCTGGCGCCGCGCCATCGTCACCTGGTGGCTGCTGCCCCTGGCCGCGGCCGCCGCCGTGCTCGCGGCGGCGGGCCTGGCCTCGCTCTCGGTCCTCTGGCTCGGCCAGCTCGTCCACGCCGCCGACGAGCAGCTCAGCCTGCTCGTGGCCGGGTCCATCGGGCCGCTGGCCACGGCCGTGCTCGCCGGCCGCTGGCTGCGCCGCGTGCGCCGCGAGCGCCGCGTCGCCCTGGGGGGTGCGCGAGCATGAGCCCGTCCACCGAGCTGGTGCCCGTCCGCCGGGAGCCGCCGCGCCGGCGGCGCTGGCTGGCGCGGCTGTCGCGCAACCCGCTGACCCGCCGGGCGGCCCTGACCGTGCTGCTGTCCGCGGCCGCGGCCGGCCTGGTCGGCCTCTCCTACGCCACCGCCGACGCCGACCCCGCCCGTTCCCGCGTGCGGCCGGCCGCCGTCGCCCCCGCCGGCCACGACGCGGCCGGGGAGCGGATCGGCCCGCCGCGGACCGGGGCGCCGCCGGCCGCCGCCCGCCGCCCGTCCCGTCCGGAGACGGTGGCGGTGGACTGGTACGCCAAGCGGCTGGGCGTGCCGCACGGCCGGGTCCGCGCGCTCGGCAGCCAGCGCCTCGGGCCCGGCCGCCTGCGCGTGCTGGTCCTGGCCGAGGAGGGCGGCCGCCGGCCCACCGCCTGGATCCCGCTGCGCCACGTCCACGGCGGCTGGAAGGTGGGCCGGTGACCCGGCAGGCCACCCGCACCCGGCCCGCTCCCGCGGGCCGGCCCAGCCATGGCCCTGGCCGGGCCGGCAGCCACCAGAGCGCCGGCCGTCGCGGCGGCCATGGCGCTGGCGGGCGGGGCGGTGGGGCGGGCCCCGGCGGCGGCCGGGGTGGCGGCAGCCCCCGGCGTGGCCCTGGCCGCGGCAGCGGCCAGCCGCCGCGGCGGGTCGCCGCCGCCCAGGCCGGCGGCCTGCTCGCCGCGCTGCTGGCGCTGGCGGTGCTGGCCAGCGCCGCGTCGCCCGGCTTCCCGGTGCCGCACCTGCCGAACCTGCCGAACCTGCCCGGCCTGTCGCGACCCGGCCACGCCGGCGGCCAGCCGGCGCCCGACCCCAGCCACGCCGGCGACGCCAGCCGTTTCGCGCTGGCCGACATCCCCCGCGCCTACCTGGCGCAGTACCTGGGCGCCGCGCCGACCTGCCCCGCGCTCACCTGGCAGGTCCTCGCCGGCATCGGCAAGATCGAGACCGACCACGGCCGCTCCCAAGCCCCCGGCGTGCACACGGGCCTCAACCGTGCCGGCTGCTGCGCCGGGCCGATGCAGTTCAACCTCACCGACGGGCCGCCGTCGACCTGGGACGCCTTCGGCCGCGGCGACGTCTACGACCCGGCAGACGCGATCCCCGCCGCCGGCCGCAAGCTGTGCGCCAACGGCCTGGCCCAGCCCGGCCCGGCCGCCCGCGACCCGTGCCCGCAGGTCCTCGGCTCGGCGGCGCTGCACCTGGCGCTCAAGCGCTACAACAACGCCTGCTGGTACGTCCACGAGGTCGTGACCGTGGCCCTGCGCTACACCGCCACGGCGGCCGCCGCCCTGCGGCCGTCGCGCGACCCGTTCGTGGTCGCCCTGGCACACGACCCGCGCATCCAGACCACCCGCAGCCACGGCTGCGACCCCGCGCCGGACCTCGCCTCCGGCCGCCTGGACCTGCGCGTGACCTCGCTGCTCGCCGCGATCGCCGAGCACGCCACCATCCGCGTCTCCTGCCTGCGCAGCGGCCACTCCACCTACGTCAAGGGCACCCGCCGGGTCTCCAACCACACCGTCTGGCGGGCGGTGGACATCGACCGGGTCGACGGCCAACCCGTCGACCGCCACAGCAAGGCCGCCAAGCGCCTGACCAGGTGGCTGGACGGCCTGCAAGGCCCGCTGCGCCCGGCCGAGATCGGCTCGCCGTTCCCGATCGGCCACCGGCCCTGGTTCAGCGACGAGGGTCACCGGGAGCACCTGCACATCGGCTACAGCCAGGACCAGACCGCGGGCTGAGCCCGGGATCGCGGCGGCGAGACGTATCGGCAACGGACGAGCCCGGCCGGAGGACCCGGCCGGGCTCGCCGCCGTGCCGGCGCCTAGAACGTGACCAGCGGGGTGGCCGGTCGCCTCGTTGACCACGAAGTTGAGGAAGAAGAACCCGAAGAACAGGAAGTTCGCCAGCAGCAGCAGGTAGATCACGGGCGACGGGCGGGCCGGCCTCGGCAGCCTGCTGTTCAGGTAGATGATCACGAAGGGGAAGATCAGCGCCCCGAAGTTCGACATGTTCGCCGAGATCAGGACCAGCCGCGCCGGCTGGAAGAAGTGCAGGAACACCGCGACGACCGCGGTCAGCACGATCATGAACGGGTAGTAGAAGCGGCGCGGGTCGCCGGCGACGGCACGCTGGAAGCGCGTGCTCATGTTGAGCGCGTCGGTCATGTTGCGCACCAGCGCCTCGAAGATGCTGATCTGCGCCTTGTACAGGATCATGAAGCCGATCAGCAGGGTGAAGTAGAACACCCAGCGGCCGTACTCCTGGCCGAGGATGTTGGCCGCGAAGGTGGAGACGCTGGCCTGGGTCGGCTGCTCACCGGAGAGCAGCACCATCTGGCGCATGAGGATGATCGGCAGGAACATGCCGATCATCGAGCCGCCGAAGAAGATCAGCCAGGTGTCCACCTTGAGGTAGCCCATCCAGCGGTGCCACAGGGCGGTGTTCTTCTCGTCGTCGGGGAAGATCAGGCCGGGGAAGATCAGGCCGCTGGAGCGGACCTCGCTGCGCTCGCCGCGCAGGCCGGCGATGAAGCCGACGCGGTGGCCCATGCCGTAGCCCTTGTCCCGGTAGTGGCCCAACGCGTACCAATTCAGGCCGGACGCCAGCGCGGTGAACCCGGCCAGCCCGCCCAGCAGGGTGGCGTCGCTGCCGGCGGGGGGCAGGGCCGGGGTGATCAGCCCGCGGATGCCCTCGAACCACACGCCGATCGGCACCACCAGCAGGCAGATGGTGAACAGCAGGATCAGCCGATGAGGATGGCGACGCCGTTGAACAGCTCCAACCCTCGGGTGACCCTGCGCGAGGCCACCGTGATGACGAACACCCCTGCCAGGAGCAGCACCGCCAGGAACTCGACGATGCCGGAGTCGAGATCGCCGGGGACACGCCCGTACAGCAGGGCGAACAACGCCTGGGCCGCCGACTTCGCCCAGCCGCCCCAGATCAGCGCGAAGAACAACGTGACCAGGGTGAACGGCACCCAGAGGAAGGCGCCCGGCGGCACCCGGGCGAACGCCACCACCGGCACCTCGCCGGTGGCGATCATGTAGCGGCCGAACTCGATGTTGTAGAAGGTCTGCAGCAGCGCCGACACGAGGATGACCCAGCCGATGCCGATGAAGCCCAGCCTGCCGACGTTGAGGGGGCCGAGCAGCCACTCACCGGTGCCGATGGCGATGCCGAGGGCGATCAGGCTCGGTCCGAGGACGAACTGGACGGTCTCGGCCGGGCCGATCTCCCGGAGCCCGAACACCTCCTCGGGCGTGGGAAGGTCCGCCACCTCGAGCGGCGGCCGGCTGACGCCGATCTGATAGCCGGTCTGGCTGGGCGGTGGAGCTGTCATCCTGTCCATTCGACACCTCCTGACCCCCCAGCAGGCGATTCTCCGCACCTAAGCAGAACCCCTCAAGCGCGACAACGCAAAATTCGCTCAAAGGGTGAACCAGCACGATCCGCTCCTGAGATACCCCTCACCGGTCCAGGACGAACCTGGCAATCGGTACGACGGCCGGCAGGAGGCGTCCGGGAAGCTGGCCGGCTACCACCGACACCGAGCGCCGCTACCTCACCAACCGCCTGGCGGAGGCCACGTCCCAGCCGTGACCCATGTCCGTCCGCGGCGTGCTCGTTCGTCGGTGGGGGAGCACGGTCGGTGGGCGACCGTGCCCGTCACGACGGAGGCATCCACGGACAAGGTACGTTCGGGCGACGGCACCCTGATCGCGTTCGACCGCGCAGGGGACGGGCCCCCGCGGTGTGCGTGGGCGGGGCACTCAACGACCGCTCGTCGGGCGCGCCGCTGGCGCCGCGCTTCACCGTGGGACGAGTGGCGGATACTGCAGGGCCTGAGCAGGTCGAGGACGTGAGCGGGGCAGACCGGGCCAGAGCGGACGCGGACTGGGGTGGGACGCCAGCGGCGCTTGGCAACTCCGGCGCGACGTGGCACGATCTCGCAGGTGACCAGCAGACCCGCTGCGGCGCAGCACCTGCGCGACCTCGCGCTGCTGCGCCGCGTCCGCGACCGGATCGACCGGGAGTACGCGCAGCCGCTGGACGTCGAGGCGCTCGCCCGCGGCGCGCACATGTCGGCCGGGCACCTCAGCCGCCAGTTCCGGCTGGCCTACGGCGAGTCGCCGTACGGCTACCTGATGACGCGGCGCATCGAGCGCGCGATGGCACTGCTGCGTCGTGGCGACCTCAGCGTCACCGAGGTCTGCTTCGCGGTCGGCTGCTCGTCGCTGGGCACCTTCAGCAGTCGCTTCACCGAACTGGTCGGTATGCCGCCCAGCGTCTATCGGCGCCAGGCGGCGCGCGCGACCGCGGGGATGCCGCCGTGCGTGGCGAAACAGGTGACCAGACCGGTCAGGAATCGAGAAGCGCCGGCCCCCGAGCCGCAGCTAGCATGACACCCTCTGTGTCAAGCTCACGCCGCAGAAGCAGTCATTTCGGTCAGCTTCTGGGCGGCGCCGTGCTTGGCCGGGTCGTAGGGGACCTGGTCGATCCAGCAGCGCCAGATCACCCGGATCCACGCCCGCGCCA
>WNGA01012153.1_pt1 | contig 11151 bp, 12 predicted proteins | sample 5400061 | NCBI WGS metagenome assembly WNGA01 (sample SAMN13153366, study PRJNA577476) | soil metagenome | isolation source: 100 cm soil or saprolite under grassland replicate 2 | place: USA:California | collected 2016-06-15
TGCCGGCGTTGAAGCACCGACGGCTGTAGTCGAGTATCATCGTTCGGAGTAGAAGCCGGTTGCTCCCAAGCAGGTTCTATAACGACGACACAAGCCCGGCACGCGAGATCCGCGCAAAGAAGGGTGCCGGTTTGTTACGAGCGAAACGCAATATTTTCGGTAGCGCTTTATTCTCCTGGCCCGGCTGGTAGGACGGTCAGATTCGCCACAAAATCGGTTCTCTCAGGCAGGTAAACGTACCCTGTAACCTTTGGCACCTCAGCGACTACTACATTCCTTTCAACCGGCGCTCGTGGTCGCGGAAAGTCAGTCCCATCAAGGTCAAGTACGTCGAACAGGATGTAAGAAAAGACAATTACCATGCCGGCGATATAGATCGTCCGACCCAAAGGCGAGGAACGATTGGGGCGTAAAATCAGGTAACATCTGGACACACGTTATACTGCTAATTGTGCGATCGTACTCGAGAAGAAGTAAATCCTATCTTTCGGGCAGCGCGGCTGTCTTACGGCGACGAGAGGCTAGCCAGTTGCTGACAATCCATCTGCCCTTCAATAACAGCGCCCTCTCATCCACTAGCGGGACAACGATCGCATGTGAAGAAATACAGAACGCGGCGTCTCGCGAGACTGATCTTCTCCCTCACTATGCCCGGTTTGAGAAATTGTATGTTCATCTGACCATATGAGTCCCTCAGGTCCTTTTACGGTAACGAACGACAGATACAATTCCCAAGAAGATCAGAAGAAGCGACGGCTCCCCGATCGCGACCGGCATAATTCGCTTCGATTCCAGCAAACGCTTGGGCTGAATATCAAAAGAGACTAAAGGACTCACGATGAGTTTTTGTTCTTTGGGATCGACCACTGTTAAGGCCACTCCGAACTTTCCAGCCTGGATCAATCTCATGCTCCACGGATGCTTCCAAGCCGCGTCCTGATTGCGACCGCATCTTTCCTATTTTCATTTTCAAGCCCGATCAAAATAATAGAACTGGCTGCATAGGCTACATTCAACGTCATCGATAAAAGGCCATCGCCCGTTTCGCCGAGTGTGGTTGCGCAATGGTGATTTCTGCCAGTTTATTCTTTGTGCCTTGTACCCGTAATTGAAACGGGCTTTTCTTGGGTGTCGACATCAAGAATTGTATTTAACTTAACCGAGTCTCCTAGAGATAAAAATCGCCACTGTGACTGTAGCTATTCAGCTGAATTACAGTTTTGAACGAAGAGCATCGAAGCGAGGCTATTTATTTTTTGTTCGAAACACGCAAGAGACCCTGAGAAATGCTTCCTTAATCAGTTCTAACCCTTTTCCGCCTCACTCTGAGACGAAACCGGACAGCTAGCAGTTCCCCTGATCGGGCCTGCTAAGGTCTTTCACCTCCTAGGTCTGCGCCCTGCCGGGCGCACCAAAAAAAGGGGAGCCAAACGGCTCCCCTTTTTAGAGATACTGCTGCAGCTTTCAGATTAGAACGTATATCTCCAGTTGAGGAACACATCTACCCAGTCACCGCCGATGCCGGGTCGGCAGTTGCTTGAATTGATGCTCTTTGTGCTTGCCGTACATATCCCAAGGTTTTGTGCCGCTTGGTTTGCGCCATTGCGCAGGTTAGCCGCGTCGTACCACAACACGTTCAGACCCACGTTCATGCGCGGCGCGATCACGTACCACAGATCCCATTCACGAAGCAGAATGGTATTTCGATGGAATTGAGTGATATGGCCGCCGATTCCCGTATTAGCGCAAAGAATTCCACTTGAGCCACCGCCAGGCCTGTTGCTACAATCCACCGACATGTCGTTGCGCTCAAAGTGCGTACCAACAAGGATCGAATTCGGGGTAGTGGCAGAACCGGTCAGGAACCCCTTTGGGCTCCACAGATACAGATCATGACCGATCAAGAAGTTATGGGCTCTCTTCTTACCTCTCGTGCCACCCTCATCCGCACTTTGTTCGAAGCTCCCCATCGCGCGCAAGGTGTAAGGCCCAACGCTCCAAACGACGCCAGGACCCATTGCCGTAGTGAGACCGTTGCCGATGCTGCCAGCGCCGGTGTCAAACAAAGTTTGCCGCCCGCCGTCACCATGATCCTGGATACGGTAGCGATCGCAACCGTTCATCCCACGAAGGTCCACGTTGCAGAACCAGACACCGTACTCGAAGGTCAAACCGCTGATCCATTTGTTCTTGACCTCGGAAAACGGCTGAATGCTGAGATACTCATTAAAACTCTTCTTGTCCTTGAAACTGGAAAGACCGTCGTCGCCTTCGCCAATGCTCGACATGCCGACCTGGAACTTACCGATGCGGCCGGGAATGCCGATGCCGGAAAGAGATCGATCATCCCAGTTAAGCACCATGCCTTGACCGGCGCGGCCGGTGTTGAAACCGTTATTGCGGGTCAGAAGGTCGTATTCAGCCTGAGCGCCCACCGATCCGGAGCCTTGCCGGGCTAAGCTGCCGCCACCGGCATTCTGTATGTCCATGCCGAACTGAACAGTCGGCAACCACGGATTTAGGTTCTCGGCGTGAAAGTTCACAGCACCGCGCTGCAAGATGGAGCTAGTCGCAGTGTTGGTTGAATTCTTCCCGTTACCGGTTCCAAAACCGTCAAGGTCGAGCGTTGCCTCGATTTCCCACAGGCAGTTGTTGACGCAGTATAAAACTCCCGGCCTAAATCGCCGCCCCATCAATTCGCCTTCGGTTCGGCCGATGTGAGAGCGCCCCGATTCGAATTCGTAACGGAAATGCGTCTCAATGGTAAACCGCAGGCCCCACGCCTTATCCGCTGCTTCGATGTTCAAGCCGTTGCCAGGCCTGTACTCAAACGATGGCAGCGCCGCGGCCGCCGCCGTGGCCTCCTTCTTCATCTCGATTTGCTGATCTTTTAACTGCGACAGCTCTTGCTCGAGCGACTTGATCTTGTCATCGACGCTCTGAGCAAATGCCGGGGCCGCTAACACAAAGACACCAGCGAGCAGGAAACCGAAAGCTGTTAATAATCTTCCATGTTTCTTCATTATCCTCTCCTTTCTTTCTCCCAACACAAGATCATCGGTAACATCCGTCGATGCCATTCCATGTTGTCGCGCAGCTAGGCCGTGCCACTTCGAAGTCGAACCCTGTCCAACAGCTTGCCGCTCCAAGAACGGGTCGGAATATTTGCAACGAGGTGCGGAATTGCTTTCCAATGTACGCCTGCTGTTTCGTCACTTTGTCGCGACCGGGACTCTTCGTCCCGCTTAGGTTCGTGAAGATTCAGTTTGGGCGTATTGTGCAATCGTGGTCGAGGAGAAGTAAATCCTATCTTTCGGGCAGCACGGCTATCTTTCAGGCGACGAGAGGCTATCTATTGGCCATTTGCTGACAATCCATCTTGCTTCAAGGACGCATTGACGTAACGTTCCCGGTAGATCGTGTGGAATCTGCCATCCATCTATGTACCAACTAACCGAACTAAGCTGCTCTCGGATAAGACTGGCGTGCGGACGCGGAGTCAATTGGTTCGTAGCTCCCTGCAGTCGTCGTAGGCGCTCGACGAAGTCTTACGATCTACAGCGGGAGTTCGTATTCGGGCGAAGAAATCAGACAAGGCGATAGTCAGGATTATTCGCTGCAAACTTTCCATGAAGCGGCCTCTTTTCATTCTGACTGGTGTTCAATTCATTACGGCAAAGCAATAAATGACGGCCATGCCGTTTTTGAGCCAACTTTTGAAATAGCATGGGTTTCTTTGCAGGAGATACTTAGTCAGTAAAGAAAGATGGGAGGATAGCAAAATGTTTGAGGGTTTTTTTCAGCCCATGCATCTCCTTCTCATTCTTATCGTTGCGCTTCTTGTTTTTGGGCCAAAGAATCTCCCCGCGATCGGTAAAGGGCTCGGCGAAGCAATTCGCGGATTTAAAAAAGCGCTGATCGAGGAGGATCCCAGTTCACCAACTTCACATGAAGTTGTTAGGAAGGAAGACGACCAAAAAAAATGATTGAGTGAATTCTCCAGCAACTAGCCCCTTGCTGAACCCCTGTGTAATTACGGACCAGATTTAGGCAATGAAACAGAACAGTCTTAAGAGGCGGTTTCTTATCGTTGCCTTCTTGCTGGCAGTATTCGCTTATGATTCGGCTAGAGGCGCAATTGCCGTCAGGTGTAGTAGCAAGATTTTATTATGATGAGCAGGGCCGCGTCATTCGTCAAGAGAAGGATACCAACGGCAATGGGAAAATTGATCTCTGGATCTATTACAATAAAGAGGGCACCGTGGAACGGGTCGAAAAGGATGTTAATTTCGATGGAAAGCCGGATATTTGGATTTTTTACGAAGGAGGAAAACCAAAAAGACAAGAGGTCTGTAGCAACCAGGACGGGCGAATTGATACATGGCTTTATTTTAATGACAAAGGAGAAATCGAGCGTAAGGAGGTTGATACCAAGGGCGATGGGAAGCCTCACCGTTGGGAATTCCATCAAAACCATCAGCCCCTCCGGAACGAAGAGGATACCAAGGGGGGCGGCCGTGTGGACCGCATCACCCATTTTCAAGATGGAAAGATCAGCCGGATTGAAGAGGATACCAAAGGAAATGGGAAAATGGATACCTTCTCCTACTTTGAGAACGGCCAACTCGTCAGGAAGGAGGTCGATCGCAAACATAACGGAAGAATAGATCTCTGGGGTTATTACGAGGGAGCTCAGCTAATCAGGCAGGAAGAGGATCTGAATGGGGATGGAAAGCCTAAAAGAGTACTCTATTTCAGAAACGGAGAAGTTGTACTTAGGGAGGAGGATAGTCGCGCTCAGGGTCGGATAGATCTGGTTGAGGCCTTTTCCCATGGGCAGTTAGTGAAGCGCTTAATGGACAGCAAAGGAAGTGGGAAGCTTGACACCCTTTATCTTTTCAAAGATGGCAGCCTGATTCGGGAGGAGAAGGACACGGACGGTGATGGCTATTTTGACCTGAGGATCTTCTACGAAAACGAACAAGTGGTGCGAAACGAGGCGGACACCAACAGAGATCGCCGTGTGGACGTCTGGGCTTTTTATAAAGACGGAAAGCTTGTCCGACAGGACGAGGATCTAAATTTTAATGGCAGGATTAGTGCTCGTTACTACTTTAAAGATGGTCAAGGAATTAGGGAGGAGAAGGTAGCGGACGAAGAGCCGTGGGCGCCTTCAGAATCCTTTTCCTCAGTTCAAGAAGAGCTAAACCGGATGATGTCTGAAGTTCCTGGGAGTAAACGGGCTAAAAGAATTGCTATCAAAGAGGGGCCGTGAAGGGCAAAGGATTTCATCATGGATTAGCGCTGCCGACGGGATCAGATTGCTCTCGGAACGAAACTGGTTCAGCAATATAAAATCGAATGGTTCGGTGCTGGTCACCCCTCGTCGAACCGGACGTGAGGATTTCCCTCATCCGGCTCTTCCGAAGATTTTCGCCTCAGCCATGCGCAGGCGACCCAGCAGGCGTGTTGACTCATACACAAAAGACCACCTCTCTTATGCTCTCCGCCAAAAGCTACTAAAGCATTCATACCCATCACCTTGCTTTTAAGCCATTTATCCACGCATTGATTCAAATGACCACGACTCAGCGTAAGCTTTTAATCAAAGGGGCAATTCTTGGCATTCTTATTTTTCTGATTTTTCTAATTAGCCGCTATGGTCCTCAACCCTTTAATCTGACAGGGCCTCAGTGGCAGGAATTGGGGGATGTAGCAGAATTTTATTCAAGCAAAAAGAGGCTGAAGAGATTCCTTGTGTCATTCGGACCTTATTCGGCTGCGGTCTTTACACTGCTGCAGGCATTACAGGTTGTAATTGCTCCCATACCCGGCGAGTTGACGGGAGTGGTTGGAGGATATCTCTACGGAAACGCCTTCGGGTTTCTCCTTTCGACACTCGGGCTCACTCTGGGCTCTTGGGCGGCCTTTGAGCTTGCTAGCGCCTTAGGGCGGCCGTTCGTCGAGAGATTGGTTAAAAAAGAAATCATCGAGAAGTTTAACTTTGTCACAACCAGCACAGGAGTAACGACATGTTTCCTGCTTTTTCTCCTTCCTGGTTTCCCGAAAGATTATCTGTGCTATGTCCTTGGCTTGAGTCGGATGAAACTCAGCACCTTCTTGATCATATCGACCCTTGGTCGAATGCCTGGCACTTATGTTCTTACCCTCCAGGGAGCGAGCATAAGGAGTCACGAATATTCCATGGCCGTGATCGCTGCTGTTATTGGTGTCGTGGTGATCTTTTTCGGATATGTTTATCGAGTTAGTCTTTTTAACTGGATGAGAGGTACGAAGGAGAGTGAGTTTCACAAGTAAGGTCTACATGTTTTCTTAATCTAAAGAGTAATCGGAAAATCTTCTGGCGACCCGGCAAATTCGAGGTAGTTTGACTGATTACGGATCCAAGGAAGGCCATCACGCAAACCAAGTAGAAAGACCTTCAGAGAGATCGACATTTTCTTCGGTCTGGAATTACAATTCTGCGCTGAACAATTTAAGCTTAACCCGTAGATTGGAAAGAGCACTCCCGTTCTATCTCCCTTCAAGAACGGGGCACGGTATTGAGCTGACAAATGGGCAGATGGTCGGCCATTTCGTCCAAAATAGATATTTAAAAAAAGCAACTGACGATGGCGTTTAAATCCAACAAAGAGAAAAGCACAAAGGTTGGCGTTCTGGTTGTTATCAGTTTTGTCTCCCTATTCCTTGGTGTCGGCATCACCAAATTCAATAGTTTCTTGGTATCGCTGCGAGGCAAGCGTTTCCGCAAATCGCGCTTAGCGAGCACCAACAGGATGCACCATCCGAGGGGATCATCAGCTTTGTTCCTCTGGTAAAGAAATTAAAGCGGCAAGTGGTCCAGATCTCGACCACCCGAATAAGTAAAGAAGGTCAGGTTCCGCCGACTCCGTTTGGAGAAAATGACCCATTCGAGGAGTTTTGGCAAAGGTTTTTTGGAAACCCAGGTGGTTCTTGGCGCCAGCAGAGTTTAGGCTCCGGGTTAATCATCGCGAGCGATGGCTACATTCTCACGAATAATGACCTCATTGAAAACGCGGAAAAGGTGGTTGTGAAGCTCTCTAGTGACGGTGCGGAGTACCCAGCCAAAGTGATCGGAAAAGATCCGCAACTGGACATCGCTCTTATCAAGATTGATGCTACACGCCTCCCAACTGCCGAGTTAGGCGACTCGGACCGGTTGGAGGTCGGAGAATGGGTTGTCGCGATCGGCAACCCATTTGGTCTGGACAGTACGATCACCTCGGGGATTGTTAGCGCGAAAGAAAGACGTATCGGACAAGGCCCTTATGACAGCTTCATTCAAACAAACCGATGCCAAGATCAACCCTGGTAACTCGGGCGGCCCATTGATCAATATGCGCGGGGAAGTCGTTGGGATCAACTCGACGCTCTTCAGCGAGACCGGTGAAAATATGGGGATTGGGTTTGCCATCCCGATCAACATGATCAAGGAGAGTCTGCCGCAGCTAAAGGATAAGGGGAAAGTAACAAGAGGTTGGATGGGCGTGATAGTGCAGAGGGTGACACAAGACATTGCAGAGTCCATAGGGTTGGATCAAACCCGGGGGGCACTGGTCTCCGAAGTGGTGAAGGATGGGCCTGCCGCACGTGCCGGAATTAAAGTCGGTGATCTTATCATTGAGTTAAATGGAAAGCAGATTAAAGATGCAAACGATCTTCCTATCATCGTTGCCCGTACCGCACCTGGAGAAAAAATCCGGGTGAAAATCCTGCGGGATAAAAGAGAGCTGACAATTCCGGTGCAGGTGGAAAACTTAGAGGATGAGTAGGTCAACGTTGCCGCACAGGAGAAGGACCACCTGGGGCTGACGGTTCAGAAGATCACTCCGGAAATCGCTAAGAGCCTGGGAATCAAGCACGCGGAAAGCGTCGTCATAATCTTCGTGGAACTGGGTAGCGCTGCGGATGAGGCGGGTTTTGAACAAGGTGACATCATTGTTGAGGTCAATCGGAAACGCATCCACGACGTATCCGAATATAAAAAGGCGGTGATGGCGGCACAAAAAGGGAAACGAATACTCTTTCTTGTCCGCCGGGGAGAGAACACCATGTTTTTCACTCTTAACCCTTAAGCAGAGTCCAAGCTTTAGGTCGGTGAATGTGGATTGTAGGAGATCAATTCACTCAAATCTGCATTGGGACAGGCGTCAACTCTTCTGCCACCTAAGTAGTTCCGCTCTTCTGCAGATAAAGAATGCAACGAATGTTTTCGTTCGTAATTTTACCGCGAGGATTGATATAGCAAACCCAAGTGCGAGCACTCGGAACAGGTGAGAAATTCTCCTTATCGACGACGGAAATTTGAACCCCTTCAAATTCGACGATTTATTTTCTTATTTGATTCCTTCCCCCGCACTTGGAGCTGTTGACTGACGCAATTCCCTCCTTCACAACACTGCTTCCAGGTCGGCAGTTTCTCCAACCCGGCTCTCCCACATCATGTCCCCAAGAATGTGACAGAAGAACTACTGTCCCCCAAACGGTTACCGTTAAAAGGAAGCACCAATGCATGGGGTGTTTGACATGCATGGATTATCCCTAGAAATCGACCACAGCCGTTGATCAATATGGTGCTACTCTCACTTCATACTTCGGCTCACCGGGCTTACTCCTGGTCCGTAAGAATATCCTCTGTCGGGCTAGCCAAAGCCTCTGAGTTCTCGTCAAAAAAGATGACTTGGGGGCCGTTCTGGACAATGACCCGGGGGATCGATTCGAAAGCCAGACCGTGGAATCGGTGCAGATGGTCGAAGAAAAGGTCTCCGTGGAAGAAGCCCAGGTGGTGAGGAAAGCAGAAGAATGGATGTGAGGCGATTACTCCGCGTCTTACAAAGTTGTGATTGGGCACAATAATGACTCGTTCAAATGGGGCGGGCCGGAAAACTCGAACCGCGCCGGGTCTAACAATGATAACTTGAGGACCTCTAAAAGCTGGGGAGTTAAATCGAGAACCAAACCTCGGCTGGACGACGATACGGCCTCTGCTTTGAAACTGTGCAGGTTCGGCAGGCGAGAAATGAAGGGCCAAGAAACACAGGGCGGCAAAGGCAGAGAAGGTAAGGTGCTTCATCAACCTCCTCCTTACAGACGGAGCGTATTCCCCAAGCACTTGGAATGTCAAGACGCTTGCGTTATTGATGGCCGCTGGGTTCTACTTCTTGCCGTGATGCTCGAGATGGAATTTTGTTGCTTCCTCGTGGTGATGAATTGCCTGTAGATGATGTCCATGTGCGACATGAGCATGGTGCGCGGCTTTCTCGTGATTGCCGGCCTCATGGTGTTTGGCTGCTTCCTTATGATGGCGAGCCGCGTGCTCGTGATGTTCGGCAGCCTTAGTATGATGTTCTGCTGCTTGTTTTGACATTTCGTTCTCCTTCAAATCTTTATTCTCTTAACGTGATCCTTGACCCAGCCCTTCAAAAGCTACTTGGCCACAGATACAAAGTCCGCAGCTTACGGCTCGGGCTCGTGGAGATTGGGTTTACTCAGATTGTGTAAATCGTTCTGGAGGAGAAGTAAATCCTATCCTTCGGGCTGTGCGCCTATCTTTTGGTCATAAAAGCCTATCTTTTGGCCAGGCAATGACAATTCAGTTTGCTTCAAAGAGGCAGTGGTATAACATTCAGATCTCGTTGTGCGGGGCTCGAGGACTTGAGGATTTCTCGATCGACTTCGTCCTGCATGTTCACATGAGTATGATTCATGCTCGCAACACACTCTGCGCCAATCCCAGCACGAGATTCTGGCCCAGTAGGCGAGAGAGACAGAACAGCTACCACTGCCGCAACATTTATCTTAACGACAACACAATCACCGAGCGGTTTTATGGAACGGTTAAACAGCAAGAGATCTATCTGGTGGGAAACTATCCCGATGAATTGTCAGCAGGGGAAGAAATTGGCCGCTACATCGGGTTCTACAACCAGTCCCGGCCGCATCAAGCGCTGTCTAATTTTTCTCTCGTTCCACGTTACACCAACAGCCAGATTTTCACACAATGAGCGATCAAGACTCAAAAGTGACTCGCTTCACTCCTCGATTTTGTCTCATTGAAAAAAACTGGTCATATTTTAGCTCGAAAAGAAATTCCATCATTAAAGGAAAGGAGAAAAACATGAATCGAATCAGGCCAACTGACGGAAGGGAAAAAATCGGAAGCAAACCGTCAAACCTCACCCTGCGTGTCTCGCTGCTGGCGATACTTAGTCTCGTTACCTTCACCCAGAGCGCGACTTACGCCGAGCAACCACCGCCACCGTGCCATCCAAATCCGAATGCCGCCCAGGACGTAGCAACCGTAACCGGCCGAGACGACGTTGCTAATTTACCGGCCCCTCTCAAGGATCGGCTCGCTCAACTGGCAGACCGACCCCATAGCGTCCTGCCACTACAAGTTTACGCTGAAGCCGATGGCTCCAGCCAACTGTTCCAGTATTATCTGCTCGACACAGCGGGGTTTGAACCGAACGTTTTCACGACACTTATCCCCGGTATCAATGACACCGCACAGTTGACGGTGACTGGTGGCAATTGCGGCCTACCCACCGTCGGCGCCGTTCGTGTCGCGCTGGAGCCCAAGCCCGGTCTTCCGACCGATCCCAACGACCCGCGGGCGTTTATCGATATCTTCACCGATATTTCCGGATTGTTCGTAATCAATAATGAGAGTGGCTGGTACGAAGGCTGGATGATTCACGACCTTAACGTGCCGAATATTGCGCCGCCACGTCCTGCCGACGGCCATGCGCAGTTCGGTACGATCACCGACGCTGACGCTGCAACCCTTAAAGCCATGGGAAGCGGCAACAACGTTCCTGGCCACACCTTTACCGTGGACGGAAAGGCTGTCCACTTGCCAAATGTATTCGATCATTTTCCGGATGTTCAAACCAACGTCGTTCCCCTGTATCTGAGCATGGGTGCATACAATTCCCTGCAGCAAAGTGACGCTCACGCTTATTGGGAGTTCAACTACCTGGGGACGAACTGGATCCATCCTCTGTATGAATTGCCATTCACCGGCGGATTCCCGGATGGTTTTGGCGAGATTCCGGACGCCTTCAGCGACGGCGAGATTGGCAAGCTGCAGTCCATCGTTCCCGGTTC
>WNGA01025374.1_pt1 | contig 11151 bp, 7 predicted proteins | sample 5400061 | NCBI WGS metagenome assembly WNGA01 (sample SAMN13153366, study PRJNA577476) | soil metagenome | isolation source: 100 cm soil or saprolite under grassland replicate 2 | place: USA:California | collected 2016-06-15
CCGATCGCAAGCTGATGATGGACGCCAATCAGTGCTGGGACGTCGGCGAGGCAATCCGGCAGACAAAAGAGCTGGCGCGCTTCGATCCATGGTGGATCGAGGAGCCGACGAGCCCGGACGATGTGTTAGGCCACGCCGCCATCGCTCGCGCCGTCGCACCGATCGGCGTGGCCACGGGCGAGGTCTGCCAGAACCGCGTGATCTTTAAACAGTTCCTGCAGGCGAATGCGTTGAAGTTTCTGCAGGTCGACAGTTGCCGCATGGGCGGAGTCAACGAAGTTCTCGCCGTGCTGCTCATGGCGGCGAAGTTCAATGTCGCCGTTTGCCCGCATGCCGGCGGCGTCGGCCTGTGCGAGTACGTGCAGCACATCTCCATCTTCGACTACATCGCCGTCAGCGGCAGTCTCGAGAACCGCATGTGCGAATACGTCGATCATTTGCACGAGCACTTCGTCGACCCCTGCGTCGTTCGCAATGCGCGATATGTGGCGCCGAGGCGGCCGGGGTACAGCATTAGGATGAGACCGGAGTCGCTCGAGGCGTACGAGTTTCCGGCAGGGGAGGTGTGGCGCGAACTTCAGGCGGCGGCGATGGCATGAGCATCGTCGATCGGGACGCCGCGCTCGCCGAACCGACCGACGCCTCGATGACCAACGTTCGCTGGACCATCTGCGCGCTGCTCTTCTTCGCCACCACCGTCAACTACATCGACCGTCAGATCCTGGCGCTGATCAAAGAGCTTCTCGATCGCGAGTTAGGCTGGAGCAACGAGCAGTTCGGGCTCGTCAACTCCGCGTTTCAGGGAGCGTACGCGGTCGGTCTCCTCACGTTCGGCTGGTTTGTCGACCGTTACGGAACGAAGATCGGCTACGCGGTCTCTATCGTCGCGTGGAGTCTCTCGGCGATGGCCCACGCGCTCGTCGGATCCATCGGCGGCTTCTTCACCGCTCGCGTCGCGTTAGGCGTGAGCGAAGGCGGCAACTTCCCCTCGGCGATCAAAGCGGTCGCACTTTGGTTTCCGAAACGGGAGCGGGCCTTCGCCACGGCGATCTTCAACGCCGGAGCGAACGTCGGCGCGATCATCGCCCCGGCCACCATTCCCTTCATCGCCTACAGCCTCGGCTGGCGGTGGGCGTTCCTCTTCGCCGGCATCGCCGGATTCGTCTGGATCGTGTTCTGGATTCCTTTGTATGACGTGCCGGAGCGACGGAAGCGTGTCTCTGCCGGGGAGCTGGAGCTGATCCGCAGCGACAACGATGAAGTGGCGCCGGGCGGCATGCCGATGGGGTGGATTCACTCCTTGCGCTACCGCCAGACCTGGTCGTTCGTGGTCGCCAAGTTCATGACCGATCCCGTCTGGTGGTTCTTTCTCATCTGGCTGCCGGACTATTTCAAGGCGACGCGAGGACTGAACATCAAGAAGAGCTGGGTACACCTCGTGACAATCTACGCGATCGTGACGGTGCTCAGCATTTTCGGCGGGTGGGTGACCGGCTATCTCACGCGCCGCGGATGGAGCGTCACGCGCGCGCGCAAGACGGGCATGTTCGTTTTCGCGTTGTGCGTTCTGCCGATCCTCGCGGCGACTCGCGTCGGCGACTGGCCCGCCGTGCTGCTCATCGGGCTCGCCGCATCTGCGCATCAGGCGTGGTCGGCGAATCTCTACACGACGGTGTCGGACATGTTCGCCAAGAAGGATGTCGCGACGATCGTCGGGTTGGGCGGGATGGCCGGCTCGATCGGTGGCATCGTCTTCCCGTGGTTCTGCGGCCGCGTTCTCGATCGCTACCACGCCGCCGGTAACGTCACAGCGGGTTACGCCATCCTCTTCGCGGTCTGCGCCTCGGCATACCTCATCGCCTTCGTGATTCACCATCTGTTTGCCCCGAAATTCGAACCGTTTGCGGAAGCGAAATGAAACCATTCATCCACGATGACTTTCTGCTCGAGACTGACGTCGCGCGCGATCTCTATCGCCGACTATCACTGCCATCTTCCCGTGGCGCAGATCGCATCGAACCATCAGTTTCGATCGATCACCGCGATCTGGCTCCACGGCGATCACTACAAGTGGCGCGCGATGCCCGCGAACGGAGTCGGCGAGCGTTACTGCACCGGCGAGGCGTCCGATTGGGAGAAATTCGAGGCGTGGGCCAAGACCTTCCCTGCGACGCTCTGCAACCCGCTCTACCACTGGACGCACATGGAGTTGAGGCGGCCGTTCGGCATGACCGAGCTGCACGACCGATGATCCTGCCGACTCGCTCGAACATCATGACGCGCTCGCGCAGCGCAGCGATCTGGACACGCGCGTCGTGCCGACGTGGCGTCCCGACGCCGCGCTTGCAATCGAAGATCCGGCATCGTTCAACGTATGGCTCGGGCGTCTGGAAGCAGCAGCCGGCCGCATTCGACAAAGTGCGGCGAGGGCAATCCATCGATGCCCACGAAGTGCTGCGCTACAAATCGGCGCTGCTGGCGACATTCTTCGATCGGCTCGACGATACGAATCAACTTACGAAGACGATCCTCTACAATCTGAACCCGCGCGACAACGAGCTGTTCGCGACCATGATCGGAAATTTTCAGGATGGTTCGGTACCGGGCAAGATGCAGTATGGGTCTTCCTGGTGGTTCCTCGATCCGATCGACGGGATGACCGCACAGATGCGCGCGCTGTCGAACATGGGTCTCTTTTCGCGATTCGTGGGCATGGTCACGGATTCACCGAGTTTTCTGTCTTACTCGCGGCATGAGTACTTCCGCCGGCTGGTCTGCAACTTTTTAGGCGACGACGTCCGGCTCGGCAGGCTGCCCGATGATCGCGAGCGATTAGGCCGATTGGCACAGGACGTCTCGTTCTTCAACGCTCGTGACTACCTCGGCGTCGAGCTCGGAGCGTTAGGCCGGCACGAAGCGCGAGCGGCGTGAGCGTCCTCGATCTGTTCCGCCTCGACGGTCAGCTCGCGATCGTCACCGGAGCCTCGCGTGGCTTGGGTGCCACGATGGCGCTTGCTCTCGCGGAAGCGGGTGCGGATGTCGCGCTCGTCGCGCGCGGCGATCTTCGTGAAACAACCGATGCGATCGAGCGGCTCGGCCGTCGTGCGGTGGCGATCGAAGCCGATCTCGAAGAGCGGGGGGAAGTCGATGAGATTCTCCAGCATGCCCAGGGCGCGGACATTCTCGTGAACAACGCGGGGATCATTCGCCGGTCGCCATTTCTGGAATTCAGCGACGATGACTGGGACGCCGTCATCGAGGTGAATCTGCGATCGGTGTTCGCGTTGAGCCGCGGGTTCGCTCGCGCGCTGGCGCATCGGCAGAGCGGCGGCCGCATCATCAACATCGCGTCGATGTTGTCATTCCAGGGCGGCGTTCGCGTCGCCGGTTATACGGCGGCGAAGAGCGGGTTGCTCGGCCTGACCCGCGCGATGGCAAACGAGCTTCGCATCGGCCGCGGCCGCGTACGTCCATGGAACGGTACTCGCCGTCGACGGCGGGTGGCTGGCGCGATGACCAATCGGCTGCTTGCCGCTTTGCTCTCGCTGCTGTCACCGCGCCTAGACCGAGGAGTGCGTTCTTATACCCGATGACGTCAAGAGCATGAAGCTCTCGGGATCGACGGCTGCATTGAAATAAGAGCCTTGCGCCTCTTGGCAGCCATGATTCTTGAGGAAATCGAATTGCTCGCGCGTCTCGACGCCATCGGCGGCGACGCGAAGGCGGAGCTTCCGGCTGACACTGATGACGGCAGCGACGATCGACGCATCGGCTTCGGCGGTGGTCACGCTCGCCAGGAGACTTCGATCCATTTTGACTGCATGGATTGGCAGCACGCGCAGAGAGCCGAGGGATGAGTAGGAACTGCCAAAGTCATCGATGGCGATCGACACTCCGACGTCGCGGAGGGGTTTGAGCAGCTCGATCGTGAGATCGACGTCGCGCATCGCAGTGGTCTCGCGGATTTCGAGCTCCAGCAAGGCGGGATCGATCCCCGAGTCGTCAATGGCACGGCGAACCACACTGGCCAGATCTCGCTGTTGGAACTGGCGTGCGGAGATGTTCACAGCCATGCGCAGCGGCGGCAATCCGGCGTCGCACCACTGCCGGAGCTGGCGGCACGCCGAGAACAGCGCCCACTCGCCGAGTGGCACGATCAAGCGTGTCTCTTCGGCGACGGGAATGAAGTCGCGTGCCTCGATCATGCCGCGCTCCGCATCGTTCCAGCGGATTCTAGCTTCCGCGCCGACGACCAGGCCGGCGGTTACCGAGATCTGTGGCTGGTATGCGAGTACCAGTTCCTGGTCGTTCATCGCTTTGCGCAGGCGCGACTGCATCGACAGGCGCTCCGTCGCACGCGTCTTCATCTGCTCGGTGCAGAGCTGATACGTATTTCGTCCCGCTTCTTTGGCGCGGTACATCGCGTCGTCTGCGTTGCGGAGCAACGTGTCGATGTCGCTTCCATCGTATGGATAGACGGCGATCCCGATGCTGACCGAGATCTCGATCGACGTCGCGCCGGCCACCACCGGCTCGGCGACGCGTTCCAGAATTTTTTCCGCAACCTGTGCGGCGTCCTCCGGCTGATCAAGGTCCGGCAGTATGACGGTGAACTCGTCGCCGCCGTAACGCGCGACGGTATCCGTCTGCCGAACACAGCTCCGCAGACGCTGCGCAATCTCGACCAACAGTTCGTCGGCGACGTTGTGTCCGAGCGTGTCGTTGATCGTCTTGAAGCGATCGAGGTCGATGAAGAGGGCTGCCACGTTGGCGCGGGCGCGTTTCGCGGACAGCAGGCACATCTCCAGGCGTTCCACAAAGAGACGTCGGTTCGGCAACTGCGTCAATGCGTCGTGATAAGCCTGAAACTCGATCTGTTCCTGGGCGCGTTTCCGCACGCTGATGTCGACCGCAGTCATATGCACGAGCGCATGCTCGCCACTGCCAACAAGGGAGACGTTGGCAAGAGCGGATACGCGCTCGCCGTCCCGCCGTCGCATCTCAATCTCCAGACCGCGGACGGTCGGCGTTTCGTCGAGCTGCCGCCGAATGTCTTCCACTGCATCGGCACGCCCAAAGACATCACCCAGCCCGCGGTTTTCCAGCTCGTCCGCTGCGTAGCCGACCATTTCGGCGAACGTCGCATTGCAGTTGATGATTCGGCCGGAGATCGTCGCCAGACAGACACCCGCGGCGTTCTGCTCGAACAGCAGTCGGTATCGCGCCTCGGAATCGCGCAGCGCTTCTTCGGCTGCCAGTCGCGCGGTGACATCGCGGAAGCTCCACACACGGATCAGTTCCTCGTCGAGGTAACGGCCGATGGAGTATTGCTCCAGACGGCGACCGTCCTTGAACAGCAGCACGTGCGCGCTCTCGACCTCCGGATGTTCGTGCAGTGCTGCGAGAGTGCGTAGAAACTCCGCAGGATCGGCCAACTGCCCGACAAGCTGTCCGATCAGATCATTTTCGTCGTCGTTCTCGATCCACTCCGGAGGAATGCCCCACATGTCAGCGAAACGCTGGTTCGAGGTGAGGACTCTTCCATCCTGCCCGATGACCAGAATGCCGTCCGCCGTCGAGTCGAGCGTCGACTGCAGCAGAGTCACGGCGCGCCGCGCTTCCCACTCGTAGCGTTTCCTCTCGCGGAGATCGCGTCCGATGATCACCGCGCCCGTGACTTCACCATGACGCGTCACAGGCGAGTGCGAGAGTGTGAGCTCGATCGGCTGACCCATCTTGGTACGAAAAACGTACTCGCGATCACGGACCCAGCCTTGCAGTGGCGCTGTCTCATTGCGATCAGTGGGGACGAGTAGTTCCTCCAGCAGACGGCCGAGGATGTCTTCACGGCTGTATCCGAGGAACGCGCAAGCCGCATTGTTCGCGAAACGAATGCGGCCGTCGCGATCGCTCACGAGTAGCAGATCCCGCATCGTGCTGATGACCTCGGTCGCCGGCAGCGCCGGAGTGATCGCCAAACCGTATTTGCGGACCGTGTAAACGGCCACTGCCGCGGATGCAAGCAGAGCCGCCCAGCCAAACGGATAAACGGCGATTCCGTACGCCGGCAAGAAATCGATCGCCGCCAAACACCCGATTCCCATGGCGATCGTGAACAGGCGGATGCGGCTGCGCTCCCTCGCGTTGGAGCTCGGGTAGGCGCGGACGATGTCGACAAGGGCGGCGACCAATAAACTGCCGCAAAAGAGCGGGTAGAGCACGCGTGCAGCGATGTTGTACCTGGGATAGAAACCCCACCAGAACCGCCGCACGTCGCTGATGAGGTAGCCGGTCGTGAGAGCGAGGACCGCAAACTGCGCGGCCACGATCCAGGCAACAGCGGAGACGATCCTGCGGTGATTGGTGCTCTCGAGAAGGGTGGAGACGAACTGGTACACGGCCGGCGCGATGAACGGGACACAAGCGCAGCCAACTCTCGCCCATACCAGCGCGGTGCGGGAATCGGCAGCGAGGTCGATGAACACCCGCGCCACCTGCCACGCCGCAGCGGCCACCGACACGCTGAACATGGCCATGCTGGTTCGGGAGAAACGCGTCAGAAGCATCAGGATCCCGAAGCTCATCACCACGGCCGCGGTGACAGCCGGTGGAATCGCAAATGGAGAGAAGTGATACGGCGGCATTTTTCTGTGGACCTGCGACTATTGTGAACCAAAGGTACCCCTATCGACAGAAACAGAAAGAGCACAGATTTCTCTGTGCTCTCTCAGTCTCGTGGCGACGAGGTGCCGGTTCGGCCGGGGTTACCTCCAGATATTCAATCCAACATCGTCGAGCAGGAACCATGTCGGCGGACCCTGACTCTGGATGCCAGTGAACGAGATGCGGATGGTCACGCCGCGGTAGCGGCTGACATCGAAGCGTCTCTGCGTATACGTGGCATTGGCATCGAGATTACTGAATGTTCCCAACGTTCCCAGCAACGCGCCGGATGCGTCCCGAATCTCGATCGTCAGAACGTCATCAGCGGACGGTTTCTTGTTCTGCGTCACGATCCAAAGGTAGAAGTTCAGCTCTGCCTTACGAACGGTGGACGGAATCGTCACGGCTTCGGACACCACGTGGAATGTCTTGGCCGGTCCACCGATCGTCGCGTGATTCTTTCCGCTATGTGAGGGGAAGCTCATGATGAGCTCTGGCGGACAACCGGTCGGATTGACGACGGTGCAGATGTCCTCGTCCAAGTCCAAGGTCCAGAAGGTCGTGCCGTAATCGAAGCTTGGATCGGCAAGGAGCTGCGAATCGCCCGTGGTCTGGTCGAGAGAGTCGATGAGGGAGAAGAGAAGGCGATTCGGCGAACCGGATCCGACTGAGCCGAGCACGTCGAGAGTGGCTTGCGACACCAACGTTTGTGCGACGGTCATCGGCGAGGCCGAGGGATACTTTTCCAGAACGAGAGCAGCCACGCCCGCAACGAATGGCGCGGATTCGGATGTTCCGCTGGAAACGGCCGTCGCTGTGGGGCTGCTGTACCAGTCGGAAACGATGTGCGATCCCGGTGCGAAGAGGTCGACACAACTGCCGTAGTTGGAGAATGCCGCGCGCTCGTCCGTTTCCGTCGATGCTCCGACGGTGAGCGCACCTGGCACCCTGGCCGGTGATAGCCCGCACGCGTCAGCATTGCTGTTGCCAGCGGCAACGACGCTGGTCATGCCGGCAGCGAGCAAGCTATTCACCTCAGTGTCGAGCGCCGATGATGCGTCGCCGCCAAAGCTCATGTTCACGATGGCCGCGCGAGGCGACTGTGCATGATCCTGCAGGACCCAATCGAGACCGGCGAGCACCGTCGAGATGCTGCCCGATCCATTGCAATCAAGAACCCGTACCGGAACGAGAGTCGCCGATTTCGCGACGCCGTAATTCGATCCGGCGATGATGCCCGCCACATGCGTTCCATGACCATTACAGTCGTCGCTGCTGCCGCTGTCGAACGCGTTGAAGCCCGGAGCAACCCTGCCGCCGAAATCATCGTGCGCGGCGAAGATGCCGGTGTCGACGACGTAGATGGTCACGCCGGCGCCCGTTCCGCTGCTCACATAAGTGTCGTTCAGCGGGAGAAAGCGCTGATCGACTCGATCCAGTCCCCATGGTGTCGATGCCACGGCAATCGTCGCATCTTCTTCGACGAACTGCACGCGTGCGTCGCGAGCGAGCGCCTGTGCGTCGGCATCACTGATCTCGACCGCGAGACCTTTGAGGCCGCGCCCATATATATGGTTGATTCGTGCGCCGCTGAAACTGCGCACCGAGTTCGCAACCGTCGCAGTGTCGGCGCTTGAGTCGAGCACCACAATATATCTACCCGGAATGTGTCGCGCACTGCGATGAACACTTCCGTCGCCACTGAAAGCGGCCGTAGCCACTAGGGCGAGACCCGCGAGTAAGAATGCACTTCTTCTCATAATGGGTGGCAGTTTACGCGCGAGCGATTCACGAATCCTCCATCGATGGTTAGACCCGACCTATATCGATCGATACACCCCAAAATGTATCGATCGATTCATGTTCTATCGGATCGCTTGGCGCAAGATTCACGCACTGGACAAATACGTCATGAAATTGACAACACGGTGCGCCCTGCTCCTGTTTGTTCTCTTCGTGTGGGCGGGTAGTGTTTTTGCCGTCGATCCGGCACTGTCGCTCGACCAGAACGTCATTCGGACGTGGGGAGTCGATCAGGGACTCCCGCAAGGCACGGTCTACGCGCTGGCGCAGACCGCAGACGGTTACGTGTGGGCCGCTACGCAAGAAGGTTTCGTTCGCTTCGACGGAAGCGAGTTCGTCACGTTCGACAAAGCAGCCGCGCCGCAGATCCACAACAATATGACGCTCTCTTTGTTGTCGGCGCGCGACGACAGCCTCTATGCGGCCACGAATGGCGGAGGCGTGGTGCACGTGCAAGGCCGGCGGATTCGCTCCTATGGAGTGGCCGACGGAATGCCGAGCGACGCCGCGACCACGTTGTTTCAATCAGCCAACGGCACGATCTGGATCGGAACGCAGAAAGGTTTGGCGTCGCGTCAGGCAGACGGACGCATTGTGACGATTGCCGGCTCCGTAAGCCCTTCACCAATGACGGTGACGACGCTCGCGGAAGACTGGTCTGGCAAGTTGTGGATCGGCACGATGCACGGCGTCGCTACGTTCAAGGATGGGCGCCTGGTGCGGCATGACACCGACGGCTTTCCGACCTCTCAGATTCTTTCGATCCGCGTCACGCGAGATGGCAGCGTCTGGATCGGCACACATGGAAATGGACTCCTTCGCTACCGTTCGGGCCAGTTCCGCACATACACTGCTGCTGACGGTTTGCCTTCCGCGAACATCAACGCCATTTACGAAGACAGCCACGGCACATTGTGGATCGGCACTCTGGACCACGGAGTCGGCCGCTTCCGCAACGAACATTTCGACTTCGCCTCGGACGCCATCGGCATCGGCAACAAGGCCGTGTCGTCGTTTCTCGAGGATCGCGAAGGCAACCTGTGGATTGGTTCTACAAATGGTCTGAGCCGCGTCGCCGAGGGAGCGGTCATCTCCTTCACGATGGCAGAGGGACTACTCTCCGACAAAGTGCGGACAGTGAGCGGTGATTCCAACGGCACGCTGTGGATCGGTACCGGAAAAGGCGTGCAGACACTCGACGGCCGCCACTTCGGCAAAGGCAGCGGACTGTCGAGCGACCTGGTCATGTCCACGTTGAACGGCCGGGACGGCAGCTTGTGGGTGGGCACGTTCGACGGCGGACTGAATCGCGTGTTCCAGGGACACACCACAGTTTACGATTCGAAGAATGGTCTCAATACCAATCTCGTGCTGTCGCTGTATGAAGACCAAGGCGGCGTTCTGTGGGTCGGAACGGCGCGCGGACTTCAGCGCATCGTGAACGGGATCCTCGCGCCCGACACGTACAAGCTCTCCGGGGAAGTGGTCGGCGTCATTTACGAAGGCAGCAATGGCGCGATCTGGGCCGGCACCCAGGATGGAGGTCTGAACCGTATCCTCAATGGAACGGTCACCGCATTTACCAACCAGCGATCTCATTCTCGCTCTTCATGAGGACAGCGCAGGCGCGCTTTGGGTCGGCACTGCTGGTGGAGGATTGAGCCGCTACAAAGCCGGTCGGTGGGCGACCGTCACCACTCGCGAAGGTCTTTTTGATGACAGCGTCTTCGCCATTCTGGAAGACGGCCAAGGCGATTTCTGGATGAGCTGCAACAAAGGAATCTTCCGCGTATCACGTCAGCAGCTCGATGATTTTGCCGAGGGACTTCGGCCGAAAGTCATGAGCGTCGCGTACGGACGAGCCGATGGCATGCAGAGCCGCGAGTGCAATGGCGGCACTCAGCCGGTCGCATGGAAGACAAACGATGGGAAGCTCTGGTTCGCAACGGTCAAGGGCGTGGCCATGATCGACCCGAATCGCGCGCGCGCCGCGGCCGCACTGCCGGTGATCATCCAGGACATTTTCGCGGATCGTCACCGAATCGATGCGGCCGGTCCGCTCACGATTGCTGCGGGAACGAAGACGCTCGAGTTCCGTTACGCCGGAATCAACCTCGCTGCACCCGAGAAAGTTCACTATCAATACCGCCTCGAGGGATTCGATCACGACTGGATCGATGCCGGCCCGCGGCGGATGGCCTTGTATACGAACCTGAAGCCGGGCTCCTATCGTTTCCAGGTGCGCGCCGCAAGTGATGATGGCCCATGGAGCACGGGCACGATGATGTTCCGACAGCGCGCGTTCTTCTATCAGACGCCTTGGTTCATGACGCTGTCCGCTCTCCTCATCATCGGTTCCATCGCCGGAGCTCATCAGACCCGCGTCAAAGTGGTTCGTGCGTCGGCCGAGCGGTTCAAGCAACTGTTCGATCGCAACCCCGCCGGCGAGTACCGCGCTAACGCCGCTGGTGGAGTTCTCGACTGCAACGACGCGTGCGCGCGGATGCTCGGTTTTGCCTCACGAGCGGAGTTGATGGCTCACGGAATCTCGGAGCTGTACGGCTCTGACACCGAGTGGCAGACAATGGTCGCCAAGCTGCGCGATCAAGGATCGCTCGCCAGCTTCGAGAGTCCACTGCGTCGCGTCGACGGCACACAAGTTTGGGTCCTGATGAATGCCAGCAT
>WNGA01012156.1_pt1 | contig 11150 bp, 7 predicted proteins | sample 5400061 | NCBI WGS metagenome assembly WNGA01 (sample SAMN13153366, study PRJNA577476) | soil metagenome | isolation source: 100 cm soil or saprolite under grassland replicate 2 | place: USA:California | collected 2016-06-15
TCGCTACACGGCGCTGGGGAATGCGGCGATGTCCTTCATTCTGGGGGAGAATCCGTACTCGGTCGAGCGAATCCGAAGCGAGCTGGGCTGGACGCCGCCGTTCGACACCCGCACAGCCATCGCTCGGTCTGTCACGGGAACAAAAAGCCCGGGCGGCGCCCGGGCTTGATGCCCTGCAACAACCGCGCGTCGCTACGGACGCCGCGTCTGCCTCCGCGCCGGCGCCGGCGGTGGCGTTGGCGCGGGCGTCGCCTGCGCCTTCGACGTGTCGGCCATCATATGCGTCGTATCGCCGGGCGCCATCTTCATCGAATCCGCCATTCTCATCGAGTCAGCACGCATGGTATCGGCGTTGCTGTTTTGCGCCTTCTTGCACGCCCCTGCAGCCATGACGACGACCGCCACGGCCAATGCGATGCGCTTCATGCTAGCTCCTGTTGAGGTTCGAGGTCACGGACCGCGAAACGTACATAGGGGACCTGCACAGTCAAGCAGCGCTAAATTATAGGAATCATGCTGCCTCCTGATCGTCGTACATTCCTCGGTTTCCTCTCGTCGCTCGCGGGCTGGACCGCGATCGGTCGCCGCCCCGCGCAGCAGCCGGTCATCGACGTCCGCCCCACCGCACTCTTCCAACAGCCCGAAGGTCGCAGGAACCTGGTGCGCATCACCGTCTCCGGACTGAGCGCTCCCGCGGCACGCGCGCGCGTAACGGATCGGCGCGGCGCGCTGGTCGGCACCGCAGGGCTCTTGCCGTCGGCGCAGGGCGTGGCGCTGAGCGGCGAAGTATGGGTCCCGCTCTCGGAGCCGTCGGATTTTCAGATCGACATCGAAGTCGGACGAGACCGCGCCGCGCGGCGGCGCCTGCGTCTCACCCCGGCGAAGCGCTGGACGCTCTACTGGCTCTCCTCGATCCACACCGACGTCGGCTACACCGATCTTCAAGAGCGGGCGCTCGAGGTCCATCGCAAAAACCTCGACGCGGCGCTCGCGTGGACGGCGACGCACCGCGACTTTCATTTCACCGCGGAGTGCGCCCTGCAGGTGCTGTCGTACCTGGAGAACCGCTCGCCCGAAGCCGGCGACGCGCTGGTGCAGGCGATCCGCGACGGCAAAATCGGATGGCAGGCGTTGTTCGCCAACATGCTCACCGGCATCCTCGATCACGAGACGTTCGCGCGGCTCGTGTGGCCGGCGGGCAAGCTGGCACGCGAGCGCGGGCTGACCTTCCTCTCCGCCCAGCTCACCGACGTCCCGGGGCAGACGCTGACGTTCCCGATGCTGCTCGCCGCGAGTGGCGTGAAGTACCTCGCCAGCGGTCCCAATCCCGAGCGCGCGGCGCCGCTGCTTCCGCCGAGCGGCGGCGCTGAAGGCACCGCATACCCGCAGCTCTATTACTGGGAGGGGCCCGACGGGAGCCGCGTGCTCCATTGGCGCGCGTATCACTACGGCGACGGCACGCGCTTCGGCTTCGACGTCGGCCCCGATGAGATGGGCCACCGTCTCTCCGACTGGCTGCTCAATCAGCCGGCATTTCTCGCGCAAAACTGGCCGTATGACACTGCCCTGCTGTACGGTGCCGATTGGCAGGACAATGCCCTTATGAAAGAAGCCATCGTCACGAACGTTCAGGAGTTCGGCCGGCGCTTCACGTTCCCACGCATCGTCATGGGCCGCTCTGAGGACTTCTTCCGCGACGTGGAGCGCCGCTACGGAACGAAGATTCCGGTGCGCCGCGGCGACACGGGCGTCTATTGGGAGGACGGCGCGGCTTCGACGGCGGCGGAGCTCGCCGTATTCAGGTCCGCGCAGCTGGTGGCGCGTGCGTCAGAAATCGTCGCGCTGTGGGAGGACCGCATCGAGCCGCGTGACGAAACCACCGTAGGGCGCCGTCGTGAGCACGTCGATGCCCGCGCCGCCATGTGGCGCGATCTCCTGCTCTTCGGTGAGCACACCTGGGGCGCGGACGAAAGCGTCGCTGCCCCGGCCTCGCGTCAAACCGTGGCGCAATGGGAGTACAAAAAGCGCTTCATCGACATCGGTGCCGCCGCCGCGCGGGACTACCTGAGCGATGGGTTGCTGCGCCTCGGCCGGGCTACACGCGCCGGCCGCGGCCGACTGGTGTTCAACGCAGGGGCATGGGAGCGCACCGACGTCGCACGGGTTCCGGGCGGGGCCGCCAAATCCCTCGCCACCGACGGGCGCGAGCTCGCGTCCGTCGACCTCGAGGATGGCGACGCGCTCGTCCTGTTCCGCGACGTGCCCCCGCTCGGCTACCTGGCGCTGACGGAGGCGGACCGTGAGGCTCGACCGCCCACGGCGGACGGCGAGGCTTTTGACGCCAAAGCGGGAGGATTCACGGTCCAGATCGACCAGGCGACTGGCGCGATCCGGTCGCTCACCGGCCCAGACGGCAAGGAGCGCGTAAAGCCATCGGATTGGTCCGGCTTGAATCAGCTTGTCTACGCGCGTGGTGGCGAGCGTAGCTCGCTCTGGACCTCAGGCGACCGCGCCGATCTCAAGAACCCGCCGCAGCTCCAGCTCACGCAGACCCGGTTTGTGCGCTCTCGCCGCGAGCGCCTGCCCGGGATTGGCGTGCGGCTCGTGGTCGAGCGTGCGCTCGACGGCTTCCCCGCCATCACATCAACGATCACGCTGTACGACGAGCTGCCCTGGGTAGACATCGAGAACCGAATCGTGAAAACGGCCACGGTGGCGAAAGAAGCACTCTACATCGCGTTCCCCTTCGCCTTCACCAAGCCCGCCGTGGATGTCGAAGTACCGCTGGGCCGTATGACCATCGACCGGGATCAGCAAGCCGGGAGCTGCCGTGACTGGTACTGTCATACGCATTGGGTGTGGCTGCACGAAGCAACCGACGGCGTGCTCTGGAGCGGCCCCGATACGCCGCTCTTCACGCTGAACGATCTGTTCCGCGGCGCGTGGCGCCGCACGATCGTGCCCGACGGCACGCTGTTCGCCTATGCGATGAACAACTACTGGCATACGAACTACGCGGCGTCGCAGGGTGGTGCCCTGACATTCCGGTTCAGAATCTCGCTGCTCGCGCCGGGCGACCCGGCCGAGCCGGTGCGCCGCGGCTGGGCGGCGTGTGAACCGCTGTACCTCAGCCCTTCGTACAACAATCAGACGCCCGGTCCACTGATCGCGAAGGATCGCGCGCTGTTCTACGCCGACAAGGGCGTGATGATCGTCGGAGCGAAGCCCGCGGACGACGGCGAAGGCGTCATCGTGAAACTGCTCGATGTTGCCGGACAGACACGCAGCGTCGGAGTCTGGCCAGCGGCGTACGGGTTCAAGCGTGCGCGACGCACCACGCTCGTCGAACAGAACGGTGATGCGATTCCTATCGTTGGCGACGGACGAGCATCCGTCGATCTCGCCGCGTGGGGTGTTGCGGCGGCACGGCTCTTCACGCCCGCCGAGGCTCAGTGAAGGTTGCCCGCCGCGAGGTCGAATTTGCTCCGAAGGACGCCCAGCTGCGGGACGACGTCCACACGCTGGGCGCGCTCGTCGGGGACGTGCTGCGCGAGCAGTGCGGCAAGGAGTTCTTCCAACTCGTGGAGCGTGCCCGCCACGCGGCCATCCGCTGGCGTCTCGGCGACGCTTCGGCGGACGACGAGCTGCACGCCCTGGTGCGGGGTTTAGCACCACGTGACGCCGAGACGCTAGTCCGCGCGTTCGCCACCTACTTCGAGGTCGTTAATCTCGCCGAGCGGATTCATCGCATAAGGCGGCGGCGGGATTACCTGCGCGCTGCGAGTGATCCGCAAGAGGGCAGTCTCGCCGACACCGTGGCGCGTCTCGCCGCCTCCGGCGTCACGCCGCCACAGACGGCCGCGCTGCTGCAGCGCCTTCGGGTCGAACCCGTATTCACCGCGCATCCAACCGAAGCGACCCGCCGCACGCTGCTCGAGAAGGAGCAAGTGATCGGCCGGCTGCTGGTGGAGCGGCTCGATCCCTCGCGCACGCCCGACGAGGAGCGCGCCGCGCTGGGCCGGATTCGCGAGGAAGTCACCAGTGCCTGGCAGACCGACCCGCAGCCATCGGCGCGTCCCACCGTGATGGACGAGCTCGAGAACGTCGTTTTCTACCTGACCGACGTCGTCTACCGCATCGTCCCGCCGTTCTACGAAGCGTTGGAGCAGGCGGTGCGCAAAGCGTACGACATCGAGGTGCCGAGGCGGGCGGTTCTGCGGTTCGGATCGTGGGTTGGCGGGGACATGGACGGCAATCCAAACGTCGGCGCCGAGACGCTGCGCGCGGCGCTGGCGCGCCAGCGCGAGCTGGTGCTCGAGCGCTACCGCCGGGAGGCCGCGGAACTCGCGCGCCGGCTGTCGCAATCGGGAACTCTGACGGGCGTGAGCGATGCCGTGCGTGAGCGCGTCGCGACGTACGGCGGCCAATTCCCCAAGGCCATGGTCACGATCCCAGCGCGCTATCACGACATGCCGTACCGCGTGCTGTTCAGTTTGATCGCGGCACGGCTGGAGGCGACGCGGCACGACACATCTGATGGCTACGCCGGCGCCGACGAGCTCGCGCGGGACCTGGGAGTGGTGATCGCCAGTCTGCGTGCGCACCGTGGCGAGCACGCGGGACTGTTCGGCGTGGAGCGGCTGCTGCGCCGCGTGGAGACGTTCGGCTTTCACCTGGCCATGATCGACGTGCGACAACACTCACAAGTGCACCGCGACGTACTCGCGAGCCTGTTACGCGACCCGCAATGGAGCACGCGCACCCCAGCCGACCGCGCCGAGCGGCTGCGCCGCGTGCTCGAGCAACGCGAAGAGCCGGCGGGAGGTGGATCGTCTGATGCGCAGGTGACGCGCACGCTCGACGTGTTCAGAGCGATCGCCGACTGCCGCGCGCGTTTTGGACCGGACGCCGTAGGTCCGTACCTCATCAGCATGGCGCAGGGGGCGGACGACGTGCTTGCCGTGTTGGTGCTGGCCCGGTGGGGCGGGCTCGCGGGATCGGGTCACGTCCCACTGGACGTCGCGCCCCTCTTCGAGACCGTCGCCGATCTCGAGCGCGCGCCCGCAGTCCTCAGTGCGTTGTTCGACGACCCCTACTACCGCGCACACCTTGCCGAACGCGGGATGCACCAGCTGGTGATGATCGGGTACTCCGACAGCAACAAGGACGCGGGGATCGGCGCGTCGCGCTGGGCCCTGTACCGGGCGCAGGCGGCGCTCGTCGAGACGACGGAAGGGTCCGGGATCGATCTGACCTTCTTTCACGGTCGGGGCGGCACCGTCAGCCGTGGCGGCGGCAAGATCACGAGCGCCATCCTCAGCGCGCCGACGCGCTCGGTTCGGGGACGCTACCGGATGACGGAACAGGGCGAAGTCATCAACGCGAAGTACGGGCTCCGCGGGATCGCCATGCGCACGCTCGAGCAGACGGTGAGCGCCGTGGCGCTCGCGACCGCCCTGCCCCACGCGCGGGATGGGCGTGAGACCGGGTGGGCCAGCATCATGGACACCATCGCTCGCGATAGCCGCGCGGCCTACCGCGCGCTCGTGTATGACGACCCGCAGTTCGTGGAGTACTTCCGACAGGCGACGCCAATCGACGTCATTCAGCGCATGGAAATCGGCAGCCGCCCTGCCTCACGCCAGAGTGCCCTCCCCCCCCGCGACCAGCAGGGCGGCGAGATCGAGCAGCTGCGCGCGATTCCCTGGGTGTTCGCGTGGACTCAGAGTCGCCATCTCCTGCCCGGCTGGTACGGCCTGGGGACGGCATTCGACCGTGCGGCCGAGCGGAACGGCGCGGCAGCGCTCGGTGACATGATCGGCGACTGGCCGTTCTTGCGGGCGCTGGTCGATGATGTGGAGATGGTGCTCGCCACGACGGATCTCGCCATCGCGGCCCGATATGCGGGCCTCGCGGGGAAGCTCGGCGAACACTACTTCCCGCTGATTCGGGCGGAGTTCGATCGCACTGTGGCCAACGTGCTCGCGTTGAAGCACCAGAATGCGGTGCTCGACTCCGACCCGGCGCTGCAGCGCTCGATTCTGCTGCGCAATCCGTATGTCGACCCGATGAGTCTGTTGCAGATCGATCTACTGGAGCGGTGGCGCGCGGAGGGGCGGCCGGACAACGAGGTGTTTCGGGCGCTGCTGGCAAGTGTGCGCGGCATTGCGCAAGGGTTGCAGAGCACCGGCTGAGGAGTTTAACGTCGAGCCATGACACAAGCAACGACACTCGGCGACTTGAAGCGGACGGAGTGGGCCAGCCCCGCCCGCCGCCAGCGCACGGTCAAAGATGAAATGCGCGAGAACCTCATCTGTTTGCTCGAGAATGGCTCGCCCCTGTTCCCCGGCATCGTGGGCTACGAAGAGACGGTGATCCCGCAGCTCGTCAATGCGATCCTCTCGCGCCACAATTTCATTCTGCTGGGCCTGCGCGGGCAGGCAAAGAGCCGCATCCTGCGCCAGCTCGTCTCGCTGCTCGATGAAGAGATCCCCTTCATCGCGGGCAGCGAGGTCAACGACGATCCCTTCGAGCCGATCTCCAAGTACGGGCGCGAGCTGATCGCCGAGCGCGGCGACGGCACGCCGATCGCCTGGCTGTCACGCGACCTGCGGTTCGTCGAAAAGCTCGCGACTCCGGATGTCACGATCGCCGACATCATCGGCGACGTCGATCCGATCAAGGCGGCGCGCGGCGGGCACCTCCTGTCGGACGAGCTCACGATGCATTTCGGCCTGCTGCCGCGCGCCAATCGCGGCATCTTCGCGATCAACGAGCTGCCGGACCTGGCGGGCAAGATTCAGGTGGGACTCTTCAACATCATGCAGGAAGGCGACGTCCAGATCAAAGGCTATCCCGTCCGGCTCAATCTGGACGTGGCACTGGTCTTTACCGCGAACCCAGAGGATTACACAGCGCGCGGCAAGATCATCACGCCGCTCAAGGACAGGATCGGCTCGGAGATCACGACGCATTATCCACTCACCGTCGAGCTCGGGACGGCGATCACGCAGCAAGAGGCATGGGTAGAGCGCAATGGCGGTCCGCGATCCATTCGCGTCCCCGATTTCATGGCCGAGCTGATCGAGCGGATCGCGTTTGAGGCGCGGGAGGACAAGCGCGTGGACCGCCGCAGCGGGGTGTCGCAGCGACTGCCGATCAGCGTATTGGACAACGTGCTATCGAACGCGGAGCGGCGCACGATCGTCACGAAAGAGAAGACGGTGGTCCCGCGCATCTCCGATGTGTACGCCGCGCTGCCGGCCATCACCGGCAAGCTCGAGCTCGAGTACGAGGGGGAGCTGCAGGGCTCGGAGACGATCGCCAAGGACCTGATCCGCCGCGCCGCCGGCCGCACGTTCGAGGGCCGGGTGGGCGGCGCCAACGTGGACGACATCGTTCACTGGTTCGATGAAGGCGGCGCGCTCAAGATCACGCCCGACGAGCGCTCCGAGGCGCTGCTGAAGGGCTTTACCGTCGTCCCCGGCCTCCTCGATCTGATCGATCAGGTGGGCCTGGCCGGCAAGAAGGATCCCGCCACGGTCGTCTCGGCGTGTGAGCTGGTGCTGGAAGGGCTGGTTGCCGAGAAGCGCATTGCACGCAGCGAAGAGCTGGGCTACGTCCGCGCGCGCTCGGAGCAGAAACCTCCGTTTGGGAAAGGACCAGGAGGAGTCGGAGGACCAGGGTCGGGTCCGAATCTCTTCACGTAATCTCCTTCACATTCCGGAGTCGCCATGGGCACGCTCGTCTTTGGTCTCGTACTCCTCGCGGTCGCCTTCTTCCTGCGCCTGGGCGCCGCAACTGTCCGTACCGAAGGGAGCGCGCGGCCCGTCGGCGGGATGCTCCGCGCGCTCAGCTACGCGGCGTTAGTGCTCGGCGTGATCATCGCGCTCGGCTCCACGCTCGTCGTCGTCAACGCGGGCGAGGTCGGGGTGCGGCACGCATTCGGCTTTGTCGATCCGACGCCGTTGCTGCCGGGAATTCGCATGGTCACGCCGTGGTCATCGGTCGAGCGCTTCACGACCCGCGAGGAGCAGTATCCCTTCTCCGGAGAGCAGGTCGAGGAGATCGCGGCGCTCTCCAGCGAGCAGATGGGGATGACGGTAGACGTCGGCCTGCGCTGGCAGATCGATCCACAACAGGCGTCCCGCATTTACACGGAAATCGGCATCGAGGACCAGATCCACAGCGCCGTCCGCAACGCCATCCGCAAAGGGGTGCGGGACGGCATGGTGCAATACTCGATCAACGACATCTCCAAGCGCACGCAGATCGCCCGGACCATGGAGGCGCTCGTCGATTCCGCGTTGGTCACGCAGCCACGGGCGGGCGGGCCGCCGTTCCGCATCGCGACCGTGACGGCCTTCTTTCTGCGGGACCTGCAGCCGCCGGCACAGGTCGTCCAGGCGATCAACAACAAAATCGCGCAGGAGCAGCAGGTCGAGACGGAGCGGCACCGCGTCGAAGTCGCGCGGCTCCAGGCGGAGCAGCAGCGGCTGCTGAATACGACGCTCACACCGGAAGCGCTCACGCGGCAGTATTTCGACGTACTGCGCGAGCTGAAGTCGTCCAACAACCTCGTGATCCTCGTCCCGACATCGGGCGGCATTCCGATGCTGAACATCGGAGATCTCCGACGCAATCTCCGCCAGCCGTAGCTGTCCGGCCGCTCGTCACGATCACGCGGCAGTACGCATCGGGCGGGTCGGAGATCGCGCGTCAGGTGGTCGAGCGCCTCGGCGGAGGCTGGACGCTGATCGACAACGAATTCGTCGATCAGGTGGCGCGGCTCGCCGGGCTGCCGCGTGACGAGGTGGCGCGCCGCGAGGAGCGGGCCCTGGGGCTGCTCGAGCGGCTCGCCCGCACCCTGGCCGTCGCGTCGCCCGAGATGTTCATCACGACCGGTGAGACGCCGGTGCCCGTCGAGACCGAAGAAGAGACGCTCGTGCAGATGACCGAGCGGGTGATCGCCGAGGCCGCCGCGGAGGGGCGCGTGGTGCTGGTCGGACGCGGTGCGCAGGCGGTCCTCGCGACTCGGCCCAATGCGCTACACGTCTATGTCGTCGCGTCCAAACCGTTTCGCCGAAAAGTCGCCGTCGAGCGGCTGGGCGTGGATGCGGCAAAGGTCGATAAAGTGATCGACGAGACCGATCAGCAGCGCGACCACTACGTCAAGACGCACTACCGACGCGACCGGCAGGACCTCACGCAATACGATGTCGTGCTGAATGCGGAACGGCTGGGGTTCGAGGGGGCGGCGGAGCTGATTGTCGCCGAGGTGAGACGACGTCGTTGGGTGTAGGGGCGCAGCATGCTGCGCCCCTACTACGCGTTCCGTATTTCCGGTACCAGCCATCCCGCTAGCGCGACGGTGATCGCCACGATCGCCCCGCCGGCCGCCAGGGTCGTCGGTACGCCAACGTGCTCCGCGACGACGCCGAACAGAAACGCGCCGAGCGGCGCCATTCCCACGAACACGAACGAGTAGAACCCCATGATGCGGCCGCGCAGGTGATCGGGGGCGCTCGTCTGCAGCAGCGTATTGCCGATCGAGTTGTTCACGATCATCGCGCAGCCGGCGAGCGCGAGGAGCACCATCGAGAGCGCCAGCGCCCGCGACGCAGCGAACAGGATCAGCAGCACCCCGAACGCCGTGCCTCCCATCAGCATGAGACGGCCGCGCCTGCGGATGCGGCCGGAGGTCAGCGCCACGCCCAGCGCGCCGATCACCGCCCCGATACCGATCGAAGACGTGAGGGCGCCATAGCCGGCGGCGCCGCGATGCAGCACGTCGCGCGCAAATACGGGCATCATGGCGATGTAGGGGAAGCCGAACACGCTCAGCATCGCCGTGAGCACCATCAGGGTGCGGACGCGCTGGTCGCTCCGCAGGTATGTGAGCACCTCGCGGAACCCCGTCCATGCGGAAGTGGTCCCGAGAGGAAGCGGCCGGGGAGGTAGCCGCATCAGCAGCAATCCCGCGATTACCGCGATGTAGCTCACGCCATTCAGGAAGTAGCACCACGCAATCCCGACCGCGCCGATCAGGAACCCCGCGATCGCAGGGCCGATGACGCGCGCGCCGTTGAACAGCGACGAATTCAGCGCGATCGCGTTCATCAAGTCTTCCTTGCCAACCATTTCGACCACGAACGACTGGCGCATGGGAATGTCGAACGCGCTGGCGATGCCCAGAATCGTCGCGAGGAGCAGCACCTGCCAGACCACCACCACGTGCGTCCACACGAGGATCGCCACCGTGAACGCCTCGATCATGAATGCCAGCTGCATGAAGATGATGAACCGGCGCTTGTCGGTGCGGTCGGCGATCACGCCGGCGTACAGGCTGAAGAGGAGCACGCCGAGCGAGCTGAGGGCGGCGGTCAGGCCGACGTAGAAGGGTGAATTGGTCAGCGTGAGGATCAGCCACCCCTCGCCCACGTTCTGCATCCACGTGCCGACGAGGGAGATGCCCTGGCCGATGAAGAAGAGGCGGAAGTTGCGGTGGGCGAGGGCCCCGAGTCCGTAGCGTCGCGCAGCTTCGGTCATTGCGTGAAAGGTCGCGAGCGCACGACATTGTGGGTAGAGAGATGAAATACACGACTTACAGCCGCTACGTCCCCGGTCTGCTCGAGACGCTCAACCTGCAGGCGTTGCTCGATCAGCTCGCCGACTTCCTGTTGCAGTCCGGATTCGCCGGAGGGCCGTACTCGCATCCGTTCTGGGGCGAATTCGGAGAGGAAGATCCCGATCGCTCACTCGACGCGCTGCGGCAGGCGATTCTCCAGGCGTTGATGGATTCGGGTCAGCTCACGCCCGACATGCTCAACGTGCTGCGCGGCGAATCGACCGGCGACGCCCAGAAGGACCAGGAGCTGCAGAAACAGCTCGCCGATCTGCTCGATCAGATCGTGCAGAAGCTGATCGACGAGGGATATCTCAATCTCCAGCAGGCGCCCAAGATGCCGGGCGCGCAGCAGCCCGTCCTCGGCCCGGGCGGCATGGCCAAAGAAGCGGCACAGCAGGTGCAGTTCAATCTCACCGACAAGGGGATCGATTTTCTCGGCTTTAGAACGCTCAAGCACTTGTTGGGGAGTATCGGGAAGTCGAGCTTCGGCGCGCACGAGACGGAGCATTTGGCGACCGGCGTC
>WNGA01038322.1_pt1 | contig 11150 bp, 13 predicted proteins | sample 5400061 | NCBI WGS metagenome assembly WNGA01 (sample SAMN13153366, study PRJNA577476) | soil metagenome | isolation source: 100 cm soil or saprolite under grassland replicate 2 | place: USA:California | collected 2016-06-15
CGGCACCAGCTCCATGCCGCAGTCGGGCGCTTTGCCGGGCTTGTCCGACTTGTATGCCGGGTGCATCGGATCGACCCAATAGAGGATCTTTTTCTGGGCCGCGGCCGGCGTAGCGCTCTCCGCATACACCGGGACGAGATCCATCCCGTCCGGCGCTTTCCCCGGCTTGTCGAATCTGTGCGTAGGATTCATCGCGTCGACCCAGTAGAGGACCTTCTTCTGGCCCGCGCTGGTCGGGCGATCGACCAGCACGACGACGAGGGTGATCGCGAGAAGAATCGTGAGAATCCAGGGGAGTTTCGTTTTCATGATCATTGCCTCATCGAAGTCGTGGCTGATGTGGAGGAGGAACCGGAGGCCGCAGCCTGTGTGCTCATGCCCGAAGCGGCTGCGCCGCCGCCCGAGGGCATCGACGGAGCGCCGCTCATCGCGGTCGGCTGCAGCGCCGCTTCATCGATCGCAACGCGCCACTTGGCCGCTTCCGCAAGCCGGCCGAGGTAGCTGGCCCGATCGCTGTAGAGCGAGCTCACCGCGTCGAATACTGTGATGAACGGAACCTTGCCGGCCCGATAGCTCGCCAGTGCCGACTCATACGACAGCTCGTCGAGGGGAACGACCTTCTCGCGATAGAGCGTGGCCACGTCGTTCGCGCTTTCCAGTTGCGCGATCCGTTCGCGCGTGCGCAGCTCCAGCTCGCGGCCGACGACATCGGTCTGCGCGGTCTGCTCGGCCACGCGCGCCTGCGCCTCGGCGAGCTGATTCTGCTGGCGCTTGTTCACCCACACCGGCAGCGATACGCCCACGCCGACCTGCCACATCGGACCCATCTCGAAGTTGCCGCGGTACATCGAGCCGCCGCTCACGACGAAGTCGGGGAGGAAGTTCTTCTTCGCGATCGCGACCCGCAACTTGCCGCTCTCGATGCCTTGTCGTGCCGCCGCTGATTCGGGACTGCGGGCGAGCGCACTGGCGACGATGTCGCCTGTCGAAGGAATGGACGCAATCGCCGGCAGTTCTGCCGCGGTGTCGATCGCCGCATCCTGCGGCTGCCCGAGAAGCCGGTTCAGCTCCGCGAGACGGCTCGCGATCGCCGCGCGCTGAGCGGCCTTCAGTTCGTCGATCCGCGCCAGCTCGACCTGTGCGCGGATCACGTCCTGCTGAACGGCCAGACCGGCGGCGTATCGGCCGCGCGTGGTCGCTTCGATCTGCCGCGCCGTTTCACGGCGCTCTTCGATGAGGCGGTCGAGCGCGCGAGCGAGCACGAGGTCGTACCACGCGTTTCGCACGCGCGCTTCGATGGTCAGCGCTGTGCGATTCACCGGCCCGGCCTCGATCTCCTTCGCCTCGCTTGCGGCCGCTCTCCCGGCGAGGCCAAGCTTCCCCGGCCACGGGAGCGGCTGGCTGAGCATCAGCCCCGCGAAACTTCCTTCCGCGTTGCCGAGCGAGAGCGTGCGGCCATCGTTCTGATAGGTAAAGGATGCGCTCGGGTCGGGCAGTGTCCGCGCCGGCTCGACGCGTCGACGCGCCGCTTCGAGCGCCGCGCGCGCGGCATCGATCTCCGGCGTCTTTTGGAGCGCTTCCCTGACGAGTCTGTCCGCTGCGGGATCGTTCGGCGCCAGCCGCACCTGCTGCGCGGGTGCAGCCGTCGCGGCGAGCAGGACGAAACCGACAGCGGCGGTAGTTCTGGTCAACACTCTTGGATCTCCTCATGCGCGACGGCACAGACGTCGCGCGTGCGTTCGGGTGGAACGTCAGTGCGCGAGGAGACGCCGGATCAAATGCGGAATTGACTGTTGACGAGGAAGAGGGGAGGGGGAGAGAGCTCGTCGGCCGTGTGCTCGTTCGCCGGAATCGCGCTGGCGACGGCCGTCGCCGGAGTGGGTGTGACGACCGCTCCGACAGTGGCTGCTGCCGATGGTGCGGGCGGCGCCGGAGTCAGCGTGACGTCGCGATCACGGCTGCTGTTTGGACTCGACATCGTGCACTGTTCCGCGCAGCACGGCATCGAAGCATGCATCGACGCTATCTTGCCGCTCGGCTTTCCAAGGCAGCACACCGCCGCGGCCGGCAACGCCGTGACGAAAAGAACGAGCACTGCCGCGATCAAGGTCGCGAGGCGCTTCGTCGGTGATGTGGTGGCAAGGTGCACGACGCTTCGAACTCCTGCGGCAGTATCGATATTTCGAAGACGCGGCCGGGGTGCGTTGGCGCACACGCTGGTGTGAAGATGGTCACCTCCGCCGGCGAACGCCCGCGCCATGGCGCGCCAGGCGCTCCAGCCGAAGGGGGCGATCGCGAACCGGTACGTCGACGCCTCGATGCGCGGGTGCGGGAGTGTCGAAGCGACTGACGGTTACGTCACCAGCCGATCGAGCTTCGTGACCTCGGCGTCCTTCGAGTTCTTCACGCGCTCGATGGCGGCCACGCAGTCGCGCTCGTGGTTGTAGCCCTCGCTGCTGACGGCGATGACCGTGCGATTGTCCGCCTGCAGTTGCCACCGCCACTCGTCCCGCGGGTCTCTGCCGTAGTAGTACTTCACGTTCGCCTCCACTGGTTCGCTGCAAGGTTCTCGACCGCCTTACGCAACGACACGATTTCTTCACTCAGTGCCGCGATCTCGCTGTTCGTCGCCCGTCCCTCGGGGATCAGAAACCATGCGGCCAGGGCGGCGGAGAACGTGCCGAACAGCCCCACGCCGGCGATCATCAGTAATGCTGCCACGACGCGCCCCTCGGTGGTGACGGGGTAGCGGTCGCCGTAGCCGACCGTCGTGATCGTGGAGATTGACCACCAGATCGCGTCTTCGGCGGTGCGAATGTTCGACTCGCGCCCAGTCTCGAAATGAAGAATGGCTGTGCTTGCGGCGATCACGAGGATCAGGGCCAGGAGCGCCGCAGCAGCAACCGTCGACTGACTGCGTCGCCGCAGAACTGCCGCGCCGAGGAGACGCGTGGCGCGCAGCCCGCGAAGGACGCGCGAGATCCGCGCGATTCGCGCCAGACGTCCCCAGCGCGCAACGGGGAGTGTCGGAATCGAAGAGAGAAGGTCGAGCCAACCCCACGTCGCCAGATACCTCAGGCGATTCGGGGCCCGCCAGAGAGAGACGAAGAAGTCGATCGCGAACGCGATGCAGATGATGAAGTCGGCGTAATCGAGCACGATCTCGATCTCGGGATCGTGCCGGAACACGTTCTGTACGGCGATGCCGGCGAGGGCGAGGACGCACAGCACCAGCATGAAGAGCTGGTAGATCGGCGCGATGTGGGACGACGGCCGCGGGTGTGAATCGGACGACACGTTCGTTCCAGACACTTTTTCGGCGGAAAAGTGTCTGGAGCTGCACGGAGGGGACCCGATGACGGAACAAGTGCCGTTCGCTGCCGCGTCGTTCGCCGAGAACCCGGAGCCACGCTGTCCATGCCTGCTGCAACGCGCAATGGCGGCGAAGGAATTGGAGACGCCCGCGCGCGAGTGGGCGCAGGCGCGCGCGGATCTCGATGCATTGGCTTAGGAGGAGGCAGGAATGAAGATCGGTTTTCGCACCCCGTCGATCCGCAAGCGAATCGCAGCGCGCACGTCTCTCAAACGCTACGTCCGGCACTCCCTCGGCCTGAAGGCGCCGCGCGGCTGGGGATGGCTGACGAACCCGCGCCGCGCCGCGTACAACCGCATCTACAACCGGACCACCGTCGGCTGTGCCGTGCTGGTGGGAATCGTCGTTCTACCGATCGCCGCATGGGCGTCGGCTCACGCCTTCGCCGCGTGCTTTCGGTAGCTCCTACAGCAAAATCCGGTCGAGCTTCTTCACGTCGACGTCCTTCGAGCTCTTCACGCGCTCGATCGCGGCGACGCAGTCGCGCTCGTGGTTGTAGCCGACACCGCTGACGGCGATGACCTTCTGGTTGTCGGCCTTCAGGTGCCATCGCCACTCATCCCTGGCATCCTTCCCGTAGTAGTACGTCATCTGCTTCCTTTCCCGAAGAGTTATGGCATCGAGGTCGGTCAGAGTGCCCACTGACGTCTGACGCATGCTCAACACTGACTCTTATCCGAGTTTGCTGCACTCGGAGCAGCGGTCTTTACCACCGGTGCCGCTCTCGCGATGCTGCGATTTGATTTCCTTGCCGTAACGGCAGTCGTCGTGATCGTGATAGACGTTTCTGTGCGTTGGCGGGTACTCAGTCGAATTCGTATGGTATGGGGGCACTTTGCTCATCGTTCCTCCGCGCACACGTCGTGGTCGCGTGGGCACGCCTTCTCAGACACTACTTTCGCGAATTTGTGGCGCGCGGCGGCAGCGATTCCACCACCATCCTCTCGATCGACCAGTTCGACGGCGTCACGAGCGGTTTCGAGCGCGTGCCCGAGCCGGTGAGCATGAGGATCTGGTCGAGCGGTGTGACGGGCTGGGTGGGTGGGGCGCGCACCCCGTCCCATTCGAGGATCCAGGGATTGGGAAGCGGCTCGTCCGTCGACAGCAGGAAGTACGTGTCGACGCCGTACGGCGGGGCGATCTCGAACGCGCTTCCGTCGCCGAGAACGATCTCGGTGGGCGGAGGGGCGGGAGGGAAACGGTTTTCGACCGAGCCGGTGCCGGCCGGGGGATAGAGCAGCGTGCTCTTGCCGTTGCTGTCGATGGCAAAGGCGTACACGTAGCGCGGCGGAACGCGCGGCGGAAACGGTGTCGAGATCACGCGGAGCACGAGCTCGTATTGCTCATCGCCCATCACGCCGGCGCGGGACAGCTCGCCGTCACGCGAGCGGCGCAGCCCCAGCGTGTAGGGGAAGCGCATCAGCGGCGGCGATTCGAGTTGCTGCCACGCGTGGATCTTGCGGAGGCTCAGCAGCATCTGTGTGAGCTTCGACTCAGACTGCACCCAGGCCGTGTGCAGCGGGAGGCCGGTCTGCCGGCGGTCCGTTTTCTTCACCGACGGCCGCACCCATGTGTACGCCAGACGCTTGCTCGCGTAGCGGCCCACCAGGATGTAATCGGTTGCCGTGCCTCGGCGGCCAGGAGGCGCGCCAGCCCGGCGATCTGTTTCGCGTTCTCCGCCACCCGCGGCATCCAGACCCGAAGCGGACGGTCGGGAGGAAACGACCACGCCACGACTTCGAGCAGCGCGCCGGAATGGATCGCCGCCGGAAGCGCTCCGGGCGGCAGTAGGCGCGCCTCGCTCTGTCCGAGGCTTTGGAGCGCCGTGATCGTCAGACGAGGCGCCGTGGGCGGGCCATTCGCGACCCGCAGCTCGCTGCCGACGGCAAGCCCGTTCGCCCAGCCGCCCTGGATCACGACCGTCCCGTCGCTCTTCGCCTTTTCGACCGCGACGACGACGCGATCGTCGCGCCGATCGACGCGCGCACCGAACAGCGGAGCCAATCGCACGTCTTCATCTCCGGCCGGTACGGGCTGCTGAAACGGCGTCTCTGCGCGCATGCGCGCTTCCGCACGGAGGAATGTCTGAATGGCGGGCTCGCCGGACGACGCCTCGCGCATCGAGCGCAGCAGCGCCCATGTGAAAGCTCCATGAAAAACTCCGTCGCTGTCCCGCGTCTCCCATGCCGCGTCGTAATCCTGCGTCGCCGCGAGCACCAGCGCACCGCGATTCTCCGGATGCGGACTCTTCGTGCGGTCGGCGACGTCGCGCAGGTCGGGCTTGATCCCGCGCGGCAGCGCGCCGGTGGCCAGGCCGCGGGCGCCGGAGCCGCTGTGGCAATTGTCGAGGATCACCGTCAGCCGCGCGCCGCCGTCGAGGATGCGGTTGAAGAGTGAGCGCAGCTCCTTGTCGCGAATGTCGAGCGCGCCCGCGCGCGAATCCGCCGGCACGATCGATTCGTCGAGCTTGTCGCGCTCCTCGGAAAGCGAGTTCCGCACGCGCGAGCCGTGGCCGGCGAAGTAGAACACCGCCACGTCGTCCTTCGCCGCCGTCTTGACGAGATGCTGTTCGAGCGTCTGCAGGATCGCGGCGCGCGTCGCGGCCTGGTCGGTGAGCGTGACGATGTCGCGCCGGTTGAAGCCATAGACGAGGACGAGTATCTCCTCGAGGGCGTGGACGTCGGTGACCGCGCCGGAGAGGTTCGGCCAGTCGCGCCCGGCCGGCGGCGGGAGCGGCGGCCGCATGCCGAGGCGCGATGCGGTGTAGTCGTTGATCCCCACAAGGAGAGCGCGGCGGTGCGCCGCGTGGGCCTCGGCGGTCAGAAAAAGGGCGCAGAGCGAAAGACAAAGAAGACGTTTGGACACGTTTCCCTCAGAATTGTGTCTTCCTCACGAGAGAGAGGAGATCACTTCATGAGACAGTTTTTTTCGGTTTTGGTGGCGTTGTGCGTCGCGGCCGGCGCGCAGGGCGGCGTTCGCAAGGTCAAACCGGGCGATCACCGCGACCGCAGCGGAACCGTTCATCCCGCGGAGTCGGCGGCGCTGTTCGTGGGCGTGCGCGAGTTCACGTACGACGAGACTCTGTCGGACGTCCCCTACGCCGTCGACGACGCCGTCGATCTCGCCTATGCCGTCGCCTTCGACGGGAAACCGCGCCTGGTCGACACCACTCGCGTCATCCTGGCGCTGTCGGGCGAGCCGCAGAAGCCGCAGTCGCGGCGGAAGCTCGAGCAGCTCCGCTCCTGATCGTCGCCTTCGCCACCCACGGCATCAGCGACGGCGGCGCGCAATACCTCCTCGCGGCGACGTCGCTGCTTCGGTATCGCGAGACGAGCGTTTCGGAGGCGGCGGTCCGCGAGATCGTCTCGCAGTCGGGCGTGCCGCGCGCGCTGATCCTGCTCGACGCCTGCCGCGAGCGCCTCACCCGCGCCGCGCGCAACGGCGACGCCGACCGCCGTTCCGCCGCGGCGCTGTTGCGCGACCTCGCCGCCGTCGACGGCGTGGCGGTGCTCGCGGCGGCGACGGCGGGAGGTTACGCGTATGACGACGAGGTTCGGCGCAACGGCGTCTTCACCGCCGCGGTGATCGACGGACTGAAGTGCGGCGCCGCGATCGACACGCGCGGCTTCGTCACCGTCGACACGCTCTCGAACTACGTCCAGGAGCGGGTGCTGATGTGGATCCGCAAGAACCGCGATCCGGAGGCGAAGAAGGCGACACAGCTTCAAAGCGACGGGCACTCGAGAATGATATCGACGTTTCCACGAGCAGCACGTCGCAGTCGCCTCCCACCGCGGCGGCGCGCACGTTCCACGCTTTGAATCGCGACTGCGCGTAGCGCTGCGTGAAGAGGCGCGCGGCGGCGGCGTGAGGATTCGTCGGCGCCTCGCAGGCGATGGCGGCGAACATGGCGATCAGAAGAATCCGTTTCATGGCGCAGACGGCTCGCCGCATTGCCGCGGCGAGCCGTCTCCTCACGGTCAGGGTCGAATGGGCGGGCAAAGGACCTGCTCGTAGACCGTCCGGCCGATGTTCAGGCGAAGGGCGTTGAGCAGATCGGACCAGAGCACATCCTGGGGATGGATGTCGTGCCAGTCGACCGCGGGGAGCTCCGGCGCATCCGGAGCGGCTCCCGCGTAGGGGACAAGGCGCGCCGCCGGCTGCGGCGGCGTCTGCGCCAGCTCGTAGTACATCTCGAAGTGCGCGCCGACGGCGGGCGTGGCCGTGCTCGGTTCCGCCGGCGGCACGAACGGCGGGAGATTGAGCACGGCGATCTCCATCTTTCCGTTCGCGTCGGGCGTCAGGCTCATCGTCCGGCCGGCGCTGCCGTCGAAGGGAGCGTCGGCGATCTCGATGCTGTCGGCTGACACCGCGATCTCCGCGCCGACCCACGTGGCCATCGCCTGCGAGTAGGACGGGATGGCGCCGGTACCGTCGAGGCGCTGGAAATGGACCGGTGTCACGTTGCTGCCGATGCGCGCCACCGAGTACGGCGTCGCCAGCGTCGACGAATCGAACGTGGAGCCGAGCTGGCCGAGGCTGGCGATCCAGTCGAAGTCCTCGCGCTCGGCCGGCGTCGTCGGGATGATCTGCATCCGCACGTTGCGGCGGATCTGCAGCGCCGGCAGGTCCGGATCGCTTCCGCTTCCTTTGTTGACGGAGATGTCGGAGCCGGAGAGTTGCCACGCGCCGCCGCCGGCGACCGCGGCCTGCAGCGACGCGAGCGCCGCCTCCTGCGACTGGTCGGCGTAGAGGAACTGCGCGAGGTCGGCGTCGTCGTTCGGGCAGTCGCCGGAGCAGCCGCCGGCGCGGGCGACGAGGAGGGGTTTGTGGTGGGCGAGGGAGCTGCCGTCGGAGAGGTGGTAGTTGTGGTCGACGTTCAACAGGAGGACGGTCAGCTCGTGGCCGTCCTGACTGGGGACGAAGGCCATGAGGCCGCTGAAAAACAGTTTCAAAACGAATGTCACGGTGGTTTCTCCTTCTTTTTGAATGGTGACGAGCCGTAGCCGATCACCTGAAACGGCGCCCACGCGAGTGCAGACCTGAGGCCGGCGTTGCGGCTTTGCAGCAGATCGCGTTGTGCGGCCTGCAGTGCCGACGCCGCGTCGAGACCCTCGCGATAGCGCCGATGAAAAGACACGAGAAGCTGCGCCGCGGTGGCGTCGTCGACGTCCCAAAGACTGCCGAGGACGGCCGGCACGCCGCCGGCGATGAGCGGCCGTACCAGCGGCGCGAGACCCTCGGGGCCGACCGGGAGACCGCCCGCGCTGCTGCACGCGGAGAGGACGACGAGACGCGTGCGGTCGAGGTGCAGCGTCGTCAGCATCGCTTGCGCGTCGAGAAGGCCAGAGCTCTTGTCCGACGGCGCGAGAAGGAGAGCGGAGTGCGACGGCATCCGCGGATCGACGATGCCGTGGGCCGCGATGTGGACGACGGCGCTCTTTCGCGCGAGATCGATAAACGCCGGAACCGTGGCGTCGGCCTCGACGCGGAGTTGCGCGTCCGGCGCGTACAGCGCGTAAATCTGCTGCACCTCGTCTTTGGCGCGGGGGAGCCGCTCCAGCCCGCGCGCGACTTGCGGATCGAACGCGGGATCGCCGATGACGAGGAGGCTCGTCGCGGAGGGAGCTCGCGGTCGCGCAGCAGAGAGAAGAGGTACAGCTTCGCGCTGCCGGCAGTTGCCACCGGCATGTCTTGAATCAGGTAATGGCGGGTGGTCGAATTGCGAAGGGCCGCGAAGGGGAGGCCGTGCATCGCGCCGTCGGGGATGATGACGAGCTGTTTCGGCATCGCTCCGTACCTGGCCAGCGGCAGAGCCAGCAATTTCTCGAACGGTGCGTAAAGGCCGGCCTCGAATGCGCCGGCGTTCCGTTCGCGTGCAAAGTGCTGCAGCTCGCTGCTCCACCGCTCGATATCGCGTTTCTTGACGTCGAGCTTCACGGCCTCCACACGGTCGTGCGAGATGATCCAGGTGTACGTGAGGTCGTCGAGCGCGCAGTACTCCAGCAACACTGTGCCGGCCGGCAGGTACGCCCGAATGCGTTCCAGGCTTTCTTGTCCCCGGAACGCCTGCGGCACGACGTCGAGGTGAAGGATGAGATCGAGCGGCTCGAACGCGCGCGCCCGCTCCGCGTACGCGAACGCTTCCGACGGGTGGGCATCGATCGTTTGCTGGATCAGAAGCCGATACGTCTCCTGAAATCGCGAGAAGTACGAGCTCCAGAGCTCCTCGCCTTTCCCGCGCTCGCGGTGCTCGAGGATGGCGGTCTCCTCGGCATTCAACTCGCTGAGAGCCGCGCGCAGATCGCGATCGGCCTCGGCGCCGCGTCCGAGCTTTCGCTCCGCCTTTGCGCGCTCGGCGAGGAGCGCGGCGCGGTACGTGCGGTACTCCGGGCTGGTCCTCTTGAATGCGTTCGTGAAGGCGACGACGGCCCGCTCCGGATTCGGCTGCGCCTGCCCTTCCACCTCGAAGAGGCGTGCCTGCAGGATTTGCTGGACGTTCTTGTCCGTGTCGCGCACCTGCAGCCGAATCGTCTCGGCGATGTCGTTCGCAGCGAGATTGTACTGAGCGAGACGAGCGAAGATGCCTGCGCGCGCTCGCAATGCAATGCCGAGGTTGATCTTGAAAGGTCTCATCGGCTGTTCGCGCAGTGCCTTTCGAATCAGAGCGATCGCCGTGTTCTGATAGCGAAGTCCAATGTTCGCGTGGCCGAGCGCGACTGCCGCTGCTGCCGCTTCGCCGAAGGCGATGTGTCGCGTCTGTTCCTCGACCATGTCGGATGCGCGCAGTACGCACCACAACGCCTCGCTCCATGCGGTCTCGGTTTGGCCGGTAATGCCAAAGAGGCCGATGCGGCGCATACGTGCGTCGAGGGCGTCTTCCTGGTCGTGAAGGTGGCCATATTCCGCGATCGCCGCGGTGGATTCAGCCAGGGCCTCGGGATAGCGGCTGGAGAACGTGAAAAAATAAGCACGCGTGCCGTGAATCAACGCGATGAAGTGGCCGTATTGCCGCGCTTGCGCCTCGCGCTCGAGCGGCTCGATCAGCGTCGCATCGTGTCTCGCGAGCGCAAGGCCGCGCCGCGCCAGCAAGCTCAGCGGATTGCGTCCCAACTGGCCAATCGCAGTTTCATAATCGGTCGCCGCATTGCTGAACGCGCGCTCCGCCCGTCGTGCCTTCGCGAACGCCTCGTAGGACGCCGGCACGTTGACGACGTCCAGCAGAAAGCGATCGCCGCTCAGTTGATAAAACGCCGCGGCGATCCGTCTTGCCTCATCGAGACGGGACTGCGGCAACAACTCCTCTTCCACATACCGCTCCGCGCTGGCGTGAAACGGCGCAATGAGACGCATCGTCGTCTGCAAATCGGCGTGCGGGAGCCGCGTGCGAGCCCGCGTCCATTGTGTCGCCGCGTCGACCTCGCTCAACAACCGGTCGCGGTGCTGGCCCGCCTCGGCGGTCCATGGCGAGTCATCGCGTGCCTTGTTCCACGAGCCGATCGCTTCCGCCGTCAGTCCGAGCGCCTCCGCCGCGAGGGCGCGATTGAACCAGCCGGCGGACGACGTCGGCTGCTCGACAGCGTCGAACGCCCGCAGCAGGTCGTCGGGCCGATCCTCGCGTCGTGCGCGTACGTAATACGCTGCTGCCACATCGCTCGCCACGCCGAATCGCTCCAACGCCGCGATGGCCGTGTCGATGCAGCGCGGCTGCGTAGCCAGAACGCGGAGGGCCTGGCGATGCTCGATGACCTCGTCACAATTGGCGGAGGCGACGGCG
>WNGA01012157.1_pt1 | contig 11149 bp, 8 predicted proteins | sample 5400061 | NCBI WGS metagenome assembly WNGA01 (sample SAMN13153366, study PRJNA577476) | soil metagenome | isolation source: 100 cm soil or saprolite under grassland replicate 2 | place: USA:California | collected 2016-06-15
ACTTCGTCTACGCCAACTCCGTGTTCACTCACGTTCCCTGTTCCCTAATGGACCAGTGGGCCGCCGAATTGCGGCGGATTATCCGACCAGGAGGGTTCCTCATCTTCAGTGTGCTGGATGCGAACCATTACCTTAGGGATATCACTTATCGGGAGTTCCACAATGGCTTCCAGGCCGCAGGCTGTCGCGAATGGAACCACGACAAGGGCGTGCTAATGCTCACGTACTTAGATCGGGAGTCCTTATTCACCACTTGGGGCAAGCACTTCCGCGTATTGGAACTCCGAGCACACTACCGTGATCAAAGCCACTTAATCTGCCAACGGGAAGCCTGAATCGAAATCAAAGCCCGCTGCGCACCAGGTCATGAAGGCGCAGCAGGCCGACAGAGCGCCGTCCATCGTCCACGACAGGTAGCACGGAGATTTGTGAAGGTCGGTTCTCCATTAACTGAAGCGCAGTGTAAGCGGGTACGTTTGGCGTTACGGTAACCGGGTCACGGGTCATGAACATTTCAGCATTCAAGTCTCCGAGGTGCGCCGGGTTGCTCTGCTGGATGGCGCGTCTTAGGTCGCCGTCAGTAATGATGCCCGCCAAGCCGCCTTCGTCGTTGACAACGTTAACGGCCCCTAGGCCTCCTCGCGTAATCGCAGAGACTACTTCAAGCCAGGACGCTGTGGGCGAAACCGTAGGATAGTCCGCGCCGGTGCGCATCAAGTCTGCTACTTTTAGAGTCAATCGCTTGCCGAGCCGTCCCGCCGGATGGTTAAGCGCAAAGTCTTCCGGCGTCAGCCCCTTAATCTGCATCACGGTAAGGGCCAGGGCATCCCCGATGGCCAGCGCAACTGTCGTGCTCGCTGTAGGCGCCAGATTGAACGGACAAGTCTCTTTATCGACGGACGCGTCCAGTACCACATCGGCGTTGCGGGCGACGGTCGAACTAACGTTGCCCACGATGGCAATAAGAGGCACGGCGCGATGCTTGAGATATGGCAGCATCACGAGCATTTCATCAGTTTCACCGCTATTGCTCAAGAGCACTACGACGTCTGACAAATCGACGATACCCAGATCCCCGTGAAGAGCGTCGGACGGATGGAGAAACACAGCGCGCGTTCCCGTGCTCGTTAAGGTCGCTGCCACTTTACGGGCTATGAAGCCGGACTTACCGACGCCGCTTAGGATCACCTTGCCTTGGCACTCGACGAGCAGCTTAACAGCCCGCGCCACTTGCGTGGGGTCAATACGCCGTGCGACACACTCGATGGTGGCTGCCTCGTGTTTGAGCAGTTCAGAAAATTGAGAAATGTAGTTGTCCATCTGAAACCGATCGCTGCGGCTTAAATTGTTTGGCAGCGCCGGGTGCTTCCGATAAACTAAGAAATTCCTTTTAGCTTGCGAATGACTTTGGCTGGTGTCACTCTGCTAAGCCTGATCAGATTCTTTTCAAAGGAGTCTTTGCCTGCACTTAGTCTCTCCAGAAGTTGCCCTCGACACAAGCCCAGCGAGTATAACTTTTCAGTTCTCTTCAGATACTGAAGCATCTTATTGCCGTGGCTGACTGCCGCCGGTATGACAGAAACTCGTTTTGGACCAGCAGCGACATCGTCATTGACTAACTCCACCCACAATTCCGGCATATGCGAGCAGGGCGTTTTTATTTTTGGATCAGGGGTTAGCCTGCGCACCTCAAAAGCCTCCTGGCCGCCCAACCTGCGTAGTCCTTCGAATGAAAAATTGTATTTATGGGCAACGTGGAGGAATTGAAGCAGGTCACCTGCGGGACACGCAAAGCTGTCGATCCGACTTACATCGGGGACAATGATGATAATCTTTCCTCCCGGAGCAAGATGATTCCGACACTCCGCCAAAAGGCCGCGTGGGTGATTGACGTGCTCGAATACATGATGGAGGTAAATCAGGTCAGCCTTCGCTCCGTTTAGCTCCGGCTGAATGTCTTTGAGCGAGCCGTGGTAGATATTTCGAATGCCACGTTCTCTACCCGCTGCGATCAATTCAGCACTGTAATCACAGCCGGCGACTTGGTAACCCCTACGTTGAAAGGCGTCAAGTGCGCCACCAGCGCCGCAGCCAACCTCATAGATCCAGCTTCCCGGTTTGAGCCAATGTTTAGCTACAGCCAGGACTTTTTCCCCGTAGCTCCTTTGTCTTAAGAAGTAGCTGTCGACGTCGGTTGCTCTCGCATACATCTGTTGATAAGAGCGCGTGTAAAAATCCTCCAGGCTTAACTTATCGAGATAAGGATCAATACGAACAGTGCCGCAGGTTTTGCACAGAACAAAATCTAAAGGAAGTCCATACCGGTCGACCTCTGAGATGACCACTCCGCTCGCTTCACCACAAGGACAAGAAGACCTCTCAAGTCTGTAGGCGCCACCTAGTAGTTTTGATTTGACCTCGGCGACGAAAGGAACCTGAGACGGGTTGAGACTAACGGGCTGGGAGTGCCGCGCTGAAAAGCGAAACGAAATCAATTCCCGCTGGTGAACTGCGGGAATGGAACCATTCTTGGTTTGGGATGTAAAAGTCTTTTTCAAGTACCGCCTCGTAGAGACACGGGTCAAGCAGCAGAGTTCCGCCGGCCAGGCAAACAACGATGGTGAGCGGCAGGTCGAACCTATCTACTGCTTGAATAATGCAATCGTTTTTCTCCGCTTCGCATGGACAATGATAAAGCCTGAGTTATTCGCAGCTAACAAGTTTTAGTTTAACGATAAGCCTGGCCTTGAGACTCCTTACTCGACGTAGTCGATAGCCTGGCAAGCTCGAACTCGAATCGCAATGAAATTAGCAGCGTCATAACTGATTTGTCCGAAGCTAGCTACGTACGTTCACCGCCTCCCACGTTCGGGGCTGGAAAAACGAGCCCTGGCTGAGACCCGTGCTTTCGACCGTAAACCTGAAGGCTTCGACGACGTCGTAGATATTAAAAGGCGGCTGGCTGACATACGTCTTCACGACGTAGTTTCCCCGCCTCAGGCAGAGCAAAGGCATACGCAGTTGCAGTTCCGTCTCTCCGGCCTCGACCGCGAAGAGAGTATTATCTTTATCGCTGCTGAGATTGAGAACACAGTCGCCTTCGCCCAGTACCTCGCGCACAAGTACAGTTAAGATAAGATTGTCGAGACGACGGTGTGCCTTGCATCGGACACAAAGATAAGCAGGCTCGCCGCTCTCCGGCGCGGAAAGCATATTGCCTCGTTCATCTTTGAAATAGAGTCCAACGATGTCGAGTCCAGTGCTTTCCGTGATCGGCTTCTCCGCTACAAACAGTGCGCTGATGGAATTCGCCTCGTCAGTCCGGAATAGATCTTCCTCGTACCGGCTCATTACTGCGTCAGCAGTTCCCCAAGTGATCAACTCGCCCTTTGAGAGATAGATAGCGGAATTGCAAATAGACAAGATCGAGTGCGGGTTATGAGAGACCAGCACAAAAGCGATGCCTTTTTCGCGTAACTGGGCGAGTTTGCGGTAGCATTTGACGCGAAACTTGATATCGCCGACGGCCAGCACCTCATCGATCAGTAGGATATCCGAATCCGTAAAGACAGCGCAGGCGAAACCGAGTCGGGCCGCCATTCCGGAACTGTAGGTCTGAACGGGCGCGTCTATGGCGTCTCCGATCTCTGCGAAATCAAGCACCTCGTCAAGGTTTTCTTCAATACTCCTTTTCGACAGGCCCAGGATGGACATGTTGACGTATACGTTCTCGCGTCCCGTCAGGACGGGGCTGAATCCAGCACCCAGAGCGATTAAAGGCGCCACCTGCGCTCGAACCGAGACGACGCCCGTGTCAGGCTTGATAAGACCGCTGATCACTCGCAGGAGCGTACTCTTTCCCGCACCATTAGGACCGACTAGCCCGAGAGATTCCCCCCGACGCAAATTAAAGCTGACATTTCTAAGTGCCCAAAACTCCCCGGTGCGCAACTTGCTGCTTTTCCGACTAAGCCCCAGAGACTCTGTGGTGATGTCGCGAAGACCGTAAAAGAGCGAACGCTTTAAGCTGCGGCAAAACTTCTTCGACAAGCCCTCGACGGACAGCAATCGCTCGGCTTCGGACGATTGCAAACCTTCTCGCTCACCCGTCAGCTCATCGCGCCGCTCCATGACAGAAGTGATCATCAGGAACTCACCCGTTCGATAACGAAAGGCATCGCCAACCGGAACGCGATCCAGGTGACGAACAGCCCTACTATTGCTGTCACGCTTACAGCTAAAAAGCGATACGGATCCGAGACTACTCCTGTCGTCGCTAGCTCGCGGGTTGTCGTCAACAAGGGCGTGACCGGGTTCGCGCGTACAATCGTTGCGAACGTGCCGGAACTCGGCACAGGATAAACTACCGGTGTAAGGAACAGCCATAGACCTGTGAAGAGTGTCAACGCGTGAGTTACGTCCTGGTAGAGTATGCCCAGGGGAGCCAACAGGAGACCAAAAAAAGTGCCGAGGAGGATCAGGGAAAGGAGCGCAAATGGGGCCAGCAATGCTGCCCGCGTGACGGGTATTTGGTACCAAAAGAAAACAGCGAAGACTAGAATCAGTTTGATACCGAAGTTAAAGAAGACTTCGCCCAATTTAGCGAGCACGACAGCTTCGCGCGGGAAGTTAATGCGCGAAAGCATCACTTTGGCGTTTGCAACCCCCTGTACGGGTCCATTCAGCGATTCCACAAACGTCTGCCACAGAATCATGCTGAAGACGACGTATGCCGGGTAGGGAAGTTGTGTGGCGGCGACGTTAATGACTTTTGCGTTGCCGGCCAACGTGAACCCGAGAGCCATCACCAGAGGAGGCAGGAAGGCCCAGGCAAATCCGAGAAACGATTGCCGGTAATGAGCGCTGATATCCCGCAACATCAGCAGTCGGGCGAGCTCGCGAGAGGCCCACAGATCGCGCCACATTGTGCGGATTAAACGCACCGGATGCCGGAGTTCACTGTCAGGCGTGTAAGCGACTTCCACCGCCGTTGAAGATGCGTTGTTTCGTGAAGCAGTATTCATATGCTAATCGCCCGGATTAGTTGGCAAAGGGAACCACGTAGAAGCAATGGTGTAGCAGTAACAATGTTAGGTTCTTGTTAATACCTTTTTCGCTGGAGCTTAGGCCAGTGTGCACTAATAGAGCGAAAACAGTCTAACGAGTGCTTATTAAGCGCGTCAAGAACACCTGCTTTGAAGGTCTTTGGTGGCTCGCGCTCAGGAGGTTGGATGGTAGCGTGGGGCAAAAGGCGCATCCGGTCTAGCACCGAGAGCTTTGGGGAAAAAACCCTCCCAACCATCGAGTTTGCGGTTGGGAGGGCATTGAAAGGTTTACCTTGAGTCTATTCCGCGGTTAGTTCTGATTGAACGGGGTACCGGCAGGTGCGGTATTCGTTGCATTTCCAACGATGTTGTTGTTACCGCCGCTGTCGACATTTGCCGCCGGTGCCAGCGATACGTTGTTCTGGAAAATATTGCACCTGGCGATGCGCGCTCTGGAAGAGCCAACGACGTTTACACCAGTGCCGGCGTTGTTGGCGATGGTGGTGCTGTCGATGTTAGCGACACTACCAGAGCTCGGTTCGGCTGTTTGGATGCCATGACTCGTGTTTTGATTAATCAGACTGTCATGAATACTGCTGAATGTGCCGTTTACCTGATTGATGCCGACGCCGCACTTCGTTATGTAGGTATTACTTATGGTCGAGTTAATCCTGCTGGGGGATGAAAACGAATTCGTGCGAATCCCCGTAGCAACGCAGTTCCTGATGCGGGTGTTCTCCACAACGAGAGTTGTAGTGTGGGCGGCGGTGAAATTCAGGTCAATGCCATCACCGGTAAACCCATCGATGGTTGTATTTGAGACGTGGAGCGCATTGCCTGCGACCATGCGGATGCCGTCAACGCCGGTGCTCGCTCCATTGATGTTGAGCCAATCCAAACGCACGGATTTTCGGACATCGTTAATATCAGTGATGTTAACGATGATGCCGGTCGTCAACGCTGCGAGAATAGAGCCATAACCCGCGCCCCCCCCACCGCCATTGATGGTAATAGACTTTGTGATAGTTACTGCGCCGAAGCCGCCCGGGTCGAGCGTGCTGATCTCGCCGTCCTTAGCGGTCTTGGAGATCGCGCCAGCATATGTCTTGCACGGGGCCGTGCGGCTGCAAGGGTTGGCGTCATCGCCAACGCCGGACACCCATGTGCGGGTGGCCTGTGCCTGAGCCATGGAAGCGACCGTCAACGTGAAAATCGCGACGGCCAGAATATTCAAAGTGAAGCGGACCTTACTCATGATGCATTCTCCTTTTGGGGTTGAGCTTAAATTGCTGTTAATAGCAAGATTCCTCAAATCAGAAATGAAGCGAAAAAGCTTCGGTTAAGTCCCGCGCCCAAAGTCGGACGAATGAGCCTCACTTGGGTTAGAGCTTGGGACATTCTTCAAAAACAAATCATTGCAAGTGGCCGCGCGAGGCTGAAGGGCCTCGCGACGCCGATATTCGTTCCTCAACTACACGGCAGGTTGGTGCAGCCAATCGTATTGCGAACGTGGTTAGCCGAGCTAATCCAGGCGTTCCCCTGGGCCATTGTTAGATCGCCGTGGCTTATTAGCGTCTGGACGTTATTAACGAATTCACTCAGCTTGTTGCATGCCAAATTGGTCTGACCAGAGTTTATCGCAGATAAGGCGGCGTTCAGCTTTGCCAGTAACCCGTTCTTCTGGCTTCCGGTGAGCGAAGAAGCCTGGACGCTGTTTATCAGGTTCTGAATCACAACCTGTGGTGTCTGCACCGTTACCGTGAAGCTGCACGACGTTGAATTGCCATGAGCGTCGTTCACCGTGTAGGAGACCGTCGTGGTCCCAATCGGGAACACCGAACCACCGACGGGACCTGCTGTCTGGTTGGTAGTTGCACCTGGACAGTTGTCTGAGCCAACAGGTGCGATCCAGGTTGCGATTGCGCCGGAGGGACATGTCGGTTCGAGCGTGATGTTAGCCGGGCAGGTGATCGTTGGCGGCGTGTTGTCGATCACCGTCACTATCTGCGTCGCTTCCCCAGTGTTGCCATGTGCATCCGTCGCTGAGTACGTGAGCGTCGTTGTACCAACGGGGAAGACGTTCCCAGCAGGCACGCCGCTGCGACTGACGGCTCCGACGCCCGGACAGTTGTCCGTGGCCGACCCGGTGCCAAACGTCCCGTCGAGATCACTGACGGTAAGACCGCATGAAGTCGCGCCCGGTCCGGTGTACAGCGTAACAGGTCCGGGAGCGGTGACCACTGGTGGTGTGTTGTCCACAATTGTCACGACTTGCGTGTCGGTGGCCATGTTGCCGCTCTTATCCGTAGCGGTATAAGTGACCGTAGTGTTACCCACTGGGAAAGTATTCCCAGCCGGAACACCGCTACGTGCCACTGTAACGCCTGGACAGTTGTCATTGGCTGTCGCCGTGCCGAGCGTCGCGTCGAGGTTGCTGACGGTGACACCACATGACGTCGCACCAGGGCCCGTGTAAAGCGTAACGTCTGCGGGAGCGGTAATGGTCGGTGGTACGGCTGGGTCTTCCGTCACAGTCACAGTCTGCGTTCCCGTTGTCGAAAGTCCGGAAGAATTAGTCGCCGTATAGGTGATGGTCGTCGTTCCGGTTGGGAAGACGAAGCTCTCACACTGCTGATTAGGATTCTGTGGCGTCGGGCACGGGAAGGTCGGAACTCCGCTCCGCGCGATGTTTACCGTTCCACAATCTTCCTCGGCGGTTGCCACACCCAACTCGTCATCCAGGGTTGCCGTGCAGGAGCTGGTGGTGGCCGACACATTCGGCGGTACCTGCAGCGTCGGCGGTGTGGTGTCCGTGCCCGTTACGGTTACGGTCTGCGTACAGGACGCTGACTGAGTATCCGTGTCGTTAGCGGTCCACGTGATAGTTGTCGTCCCAATGGGAAAGGGATCATTCAATGGCAGACCATCACTTCGCTCCGAGGTTATCGTCGCAGTCTGCGAATTTGACGTAGCCTGACCGGGATTGACTGCTGCCGGATCGCACCCAGTTGGAGAATTGGTGCTCACGTTTGCCGGGCAGGTAATCGTCAAAACCTGATTTGGAAGAACGGTGATGACTTGCGTACAAGTGGCCTGGCGGCCAGATGGGTCTGTCGCGAGCCAGGTGATCTCTGTAGTTCCAATTGGATAGGCAGTGGTTAATCCCTCGCCGTCTTCACGACTGCCCGTAACCACTAATGGCTGATCGCCGGTTGTCGTTGGTGAGCCGACATTCGAGGAACTGCCGTTTGGATCCGGCACAAAAGCGCTACCTTGGCCGGAGTTGGCAGTTACCGTAATGTTCGCCGGGCAGACGATAGTCGGCGCAGCGGTATCAACCACAGTAACAGTGAAACTACAGGCTCCTCCGCCGGTTGCTGATGTGTTGGTAACCGTCGTGGTTCCAATTGGGAAGAACGACCCGGAACTCGGGTTACTAGTTATCGCTCCGCAGGTGCCGAACCCCTCCGCGGTGCCGAAGGTAACATTCGCGCCGCCGCCCTCACCATGAGTTGTTGCGGTGGTAACGATGTCGTTCGGACAGTCAAGACTGCAGTCTCCCGACGGTGTACCGCTAACAACGGTAGCCGAATTCGCCCCGCTATTGTCCGGTGTGTGAATCTCATCCGTGGTGCTGCTGATCACAGCGCTGTTGGTAATTACGGTACCAACTGGTGTGCCGCTATTAACCTGATACACGAAGGTAAATGAGGCGGAAGTACCGGCCGGAAGGCTGGCAAGCGTCCAGGTCGTAGTAGGAGTCTCCTGCGTGCGGGTGAAGGCCGGACCGGAGTCCTGGGTCGAGGAGACATACGTTAAGTTGGTCGGAACCGCGTCGGTTAATTCGACGGAACTTGCCGTATCGGGCCCGCGGTTACTGACGACAATCTCGTAATCAATGAACCCGTCGGCTACAACGTCTGCGGACACTTTGTTCTTGAAGACTGAAAGGTCAACCATGGGCTGCTGCGGATCACTGACAGTAAAAGCGTGCTTATTCCTTAGCGAACCATCCGAATCCGAGAAATATACCCACCAGTTTCCGGCTACGTTCATCTGGCGTGTGGCACTGGCATTGGTCGAGGTGATTATGTCAGTCTGGACAGTTGCCCCTTGGGAATCTACCCAGTAGATGTATCGTGTTCCGGAGAAATTAGGGTCAGCCTTCGCACAGACCGTATCACCAGCGGTAAAGTTGTCTTTCGCCAGGGTACAGGTGGCTTCATAGGTCGCAATAGCTTCCGGACCAAGGCTTACGGTAAAGACCGCAGGCGTCTGAGAATCATCTCCTGTTTCCGCAATCGTAACTTTCCACGTGCCAACCTGATCAGGCGTGTACGCAAAAAATTGCGGATTTTGCGTTATCAGCGTAGTTCCGCTGCCACCGTACGCAATGGAAAGGTCCTGTCTTAGCCAGTGAACCCAACGACCTCCCGGAAAATTCAGGTCGACGCCATCCGTTTTAGCACAAACTGTCTCACCCAAAAAAAATGCAGTCTTAGGCGTCGTACAATCAGCGGCGAAAGTATCAATCGTTTCAACAAGCGCCGGCGAGAATGGCAGTAGGCCAGGCTGTTTGCGGGTGTTAAGAAAGTTCCCCAATATACCGTTTGAATTGACGGCTGCGCCCTTTTCGCCCACCAATCGCGAACTCGGAAGTGGCTGCGAAGATTCGCTTGTAGACGACGCTGAAGATGATGAAAACAACGGAATACCGATGAGCGCGGCCAGGGCGACGAAGGCCGCGATACGCGTCAATGAACTGAGACTTGTGCGATGATAGCCGTGATTCGGTGTAGGCTGGGTTTTCATTAGAAAAATTCTCCTCAAGGCTTGGTTCGCTCGCTCGCTTTTTTTGCGTGGGCGAGGGCGACAGAAACTCGTGATGTGTGATCGTCAAACGCGGCGGACAATTCAGACTGGTAACCTGCTATTTTCTGTTAGCCGGTGAGCTCCAAAACTTTTTGTTGTAGAAACTCCGAAGGTTTCAATGAGTATTTAACGCTCTGGCCTTTGCTCGTTTAAGGCTCAAAACATAGAGTAGGCTCGATACAGTGCTCGACTTAGGCTCGATACATAGTGCTCGACTATGGATGAAACCAACGCGCTCTGGCGAAAACGAGGACGTGTTAATAATCCAATTCCGATCATAAGTCAACAAAAATGTGCAAAAGTTCTTGCATGCAAAACAATTGGTTTGTCGTTACGACTTTGAGAACTCTGACTTTCTCATTAACATGGCGAGTGCGGGGTCATTTTCTAGGGTGAGGTCACCACAATTTGACTAATATGATGCGTGAAATCTTTGTTACGGGTGGGGCTGGATTCATTGGCTCGGCATTTGTCAGGCTTTTGCTCACAGAGACCGACGATTGCCGGATCACAACCTTCGACGCTCTGACCTATGCGGGGAATCTGGACAATCTTGAGGGCCTCGACGATGCCCGCCACCGCTTCGTTCACGGTAACATTGCCGACTCCGAGGCGGTGCTCGCGGCATTGGGGGACAACAGCGACGCCATTATTAACTTTGCCGCTGAGTCTCACGTGGATCGCAGCATAGCGGATGCGGCGGAATTTTTGCGCACGAACATCACCGGCACCCAGGTGTTGCTCGACGCCGCCCGCACGCGGGGCGTCAAGCGTTTCATTCAAGTCTCTACAGATGAAGTGATGGGCAGTCTGCCTGAGAATGAAGATGCCTTCTTCACGGAAGATTCTCCGTTTGCTCCAAACAGTCCCTATGCGGCTTCGAAAGCTGCCGCCGAACATCTCGTACGTGCGGCGCACCACACTTTTGGGCTCGCCACTGTAGTGACACGCTGCGGCAACAACTATGGACCAAGGCAGTTTCCCGAAAAATTTCTGCCACTCGCACTCTCGAACGCGCTCAACGATGAACCGATCCCGGTATACGGTGATGGCCGCAATGTAAGAGACTGGATATACGTTGAGGATCATTGCCGAGCAATATTCCTGGCGCTGGAACAAGGTAGACCGGGTGCGGTCTATAACGTGGGCGCTCGCAACGAACAGCACAACATCGACGTGGTTGAATCACTGCTGGACATAATTGGCAAGCCGCGTTCGCTCATTCGCTTCGT
>WNGA01023885.1_pt1 | contig 11149 bp, 10 predicted proteins | sample 5400061 | NCBI WGS metagenome assembly WNGA01 (sample SAMN13153366, study PRJNA577476) | soil metagenome | isolation source: 100 cm soil or saprolite under grassland replicate 2 | place: USA:California | collected 2016-06-15
TTCGACCTTTAGGATCTGCTTGTTGTTACCGACGGTTACGTCGCTGTTGGCCAGCTGCTTGAGGGCGCTGTCCGATAGGCTCTGGGTATTGACGGTACTTTCGGCTTGTTTTTTAACCTGGCGGTCTTTGAGGAACAGCCCGACGGTAACACCAACGGCAACCAGTACCACCAGTATGAATAACAGAAGGTAGATGTTAAAGCGTCGCCAGATACGCTTGAGCAGGGGCAGTTTTTTGCCGGAGGGGTCGCCGTTAGGCAGTGTGGTGCCGTTGCCTGGTCCTGCCGAGGTATTGCCGCCGGTAGTGTCAATAACGTCTGAAGTATCGGAAGAATCGTTGGAACCAGGGGTACCTTTTTGCTTACCGGTTTCGATTTCGGTATCGGCGTTCTCTAGAGAGTTCGCCTCTTTATTGGATTCAGACTGCGATTTTGAGGGGTCCATAAGCTATCTTTATCATACAAGATAGGCTAAAAAAGCGTAAACGGATTGTTATTTATAGCATCATCGCGCAAAATGTAATACATGCGTGTACGCCACAAATTCTGGCTCGGAGGGGCGAGTATTGTCCTGCTGCTGTGTATTGTCACAGTACCGGTTTTTGCGCAGTCGTCATCCAACAACTACAAAGTCGAGGAGTCGTTCTTCGGTTCGGGCGGTGAGCTGGATGCCAGCTCGGCTAGCTACAAGGCTAAACAGTCGGCCGGTGAGACCGCAGTAGGCAACGCCTCAAGCACTAATTACCAGTTCCAGGGTGGATTTAATACCACCGACCAGCCGCTGCTGGAGTTTGCGGTTAACGGCGGAACCTACGACTTGGGCATTTTGGACGCCATCAGCACGGGCACTGCTGTAGCTACCTTTTCGGTGCGCAACTACTTGAGTGGTGGCTATATCGTGACCGCCAAAGGAGCGGCTCCCAGCACAACCAACGGTGCTTCGCACACCTTGGCGTCTATGTCTAGCGCTGCCGGATCTTCTCCGGGGACTGAACAATTTGGTTTGAACTTGGTGGCTAACAGCAACCCGTCGATCGGGCTTGATCCGGTGCAGGTGCCCGACAGCACCTTCAGCTTTGGTAGCGCTGCTTCGGACTACGCCAGTACCAACTTGTTCAAGTTTCTTGATGGCGACACCATCGCCTTTAGCTCGAAGAGCAGTGGCCGGACGAATTACTCGATGTCGATCATTGCTAATATCTCCCGCGATACGCCCGCCGGGCAGTACGGCGGAACGCTCAACCTGCAAGTTATACCGACGTTTTAAGCGGTCGGTGATCTTATAGCACTAGCTTTATATCAATTTGTTGCAAAATGCTTACGCTATGTGTTAAATTAATGGCAATAACTATCACACAAAAAAACAGAGGCACGACCGATATGACCAACATACAAAAAATCCTGAAGCGTAGCGGATACTTCACCAGCGCGTTATTGATCGTGGGTGCGTGGATTGTCGGCGATATGGCAATCTTTTCCCAGATAGCCAGCGCTGCCCAGATATCTTCGCGCAGCTTAAAGGTTTCCAGCTCAGCCCAGGGTGGCATAGCGGTTGGTGCCGCCGGCTCGGGTACAAACGGTGCCAAAGCCGCTCATACCGTCACCTTTACCATGGGGAGCAGCGGTACGACTATTGGTTCCATTGCGATTATTTATTGCGATAATCCTATCCCGCAGACAGCTTGTACCAGCAGCACTGCCGCAACCGGCGATGCTCATAACCTCACCTCGGCCACAGCTACCGGTTCTGGACTGGGCGGTACCGGCTGGGCCTTGGACACGGCAACTAGCAACCCGACAGTTACCAACTACGGTACCTGTAACGGCGCTGGTACTACCCGCGACAACTGCGTGCTCCTTAAGCCATCTTCTACCGGTGCAAACACCGGTACACCGACAATCACCATCGCCTACGGTGGCGGGGCGAGCAGCTACTACGTCAACCCGACTACCAATACTACGTTCTACGCTCGCGTAGTCGTATTCTCTAACAACTACACTACCGTTGTGGACAGCGGCTCGGTAGCCAGCGCCACAGCCGACCAGATTACCATCACTGCCAAGGTCCAGGAAAAGCTTTCTTTCTCGGTTAGCAGCAACTACACAGCGAATGTCGGCAGTGCCTGCACGACCTTGCCGTCAACTACCGATCTACCTCTGGGCGATACCAATGGTGTGCTAGATTCCGGTACGTCTTACGATGCTTTATCCTACTTCCGTATTAGTACTAATGCCCTAAACGGCACGGCGGTACAGTACTCCGGTGATACGCTGAAAACTGCTGGTGGCGCCAACAGCATCACAGCACTAGCTTCCGAAACACTTTCCACAAGAGGTACTTCGCAGTTCGGACTGGGCTTAAACACGGCCAATGCTAACCACAGCTTTACCAACCTGGTAGCCAGCACAGCCTACGACGAAGCCAACGGCGCCGTAGATGGCGCGCCGGCAGCAGCCAAGTTCAACTTTGCAACCGGCAGTGTAACGACGCCTGTAACCATTGCCTCGGCTGCCTCGGCGACCACAATTACTTGTGACACCGGTGTTGTGCGTTACGTCGGTAACATCAGCACCACAACGCCTCCGGGTATCTACACCACGGCCATTAGCTACATTGCGGTTCCGACCTACTAGGAGCACCGTGGCTGACTTGCGGCGCAGCGTCATCTCTAGCGGTACTACTGCGCTTAAGCGCACCGGTTTGCTACGTGTCGCCCTTACCGCAGCGGTGTGTATGGTGCTTGTTCCTCAGGTACATGCTAATCCGCTAACCGAGCGAAAGCTGGAACTTATGAGCGTTGCACCAGGCGCCAGCACGACGCATACCTTTACATTCTCATATGGTAGCGCCAGCGATGTGGGCTCGATCCGTTTTGAATACTGCACCTCGCCTTTGCCGGATATTACCTGCGACACGCCGGTTGGCTTGGATGTCTCGGGTGCAGCACTGTCCAACCAAACGGGAGAGACGGGTTTTGCTATCGATTCGGCGCAAACCAACAGCCTAGTTTTGACGCGTACGGCTGCTCCGCCGACCCAGAATCCTTCCAGTTACACCTTTGATACAGTTACTAATCCTAGCACACCGGCAACCACGTTCTTTGTGCGTATCAGTACCTACCAAACCACCGATGCCACCGGGGGTATCACTGATTACGGTGCGGTAGCCAATGCTACCACTGATAATATTCTGCTAAATACTGAAGTGCCGCCGATTCTCAAATTCTGTGTCGGTCTGACGCTGGGTACCGACTGCAACACCGCCGATGATAATCTGATCGATTTGGGTGATTTGAGCACGACAAGAGCAGCCAGTGGCAGCTCGCAGATGCTGGCTGCCACCAATGCCGAGTTTGGGCTGGCTATAGCGGCCTACGGCACTACCATGACCTCTGGTAATAATGTGATCACCGCTTTAACCAACCCGACGCTGAGCGCACCTGGCAACGCCCAGTTCGGCATTAATCTGCGCCAGAATAGCGATCCGTCGGTGGGCGGAGAGCCCTCGGGTGCCGGCACATCATTGCCGGCCAGCTCCTACAACATCGCTAATAGATACATGTTTCAATCTGGAGATGTCGTCGCTACCAGCCCGGTAGCCACTGATACGCGTATATTTACGGCCAGCTATATTGTTAACACATCACCGAGCCAACCGCCCGGTGTGTATACTGCAACGATTACATATATTTGTACAGCAACTTTTTGATGGTAAACTAAAGGCTAAAGGTTATTGCAAATAGATGAGGGATTTTATGAAAACACTGGCACGCGTGGCATCACTGCTGATTGCAGCCATCACGATACTGACCGTTTCGACTGCGCACGCTGCATCCAACGGGCTGGGAGTAACTCCACGAAGAGACTTTACTATTCAACCCGGCAAGAGTGTCACAGACACGCTATACATCAGCAACCTAAGCCTTAACCAAGATCTGCAGGTGAGCTTGAAGGTGCTAGACTTTGGAGCTGCTAACGAAACCGGTACTCCGGCGCTACAGCTTGGCGACAATCCACCGCAGACTCCCTGGTCGCTGCGCCCGTTTGTTAAGCTAACCGGTGCTACCAAGATTGCCGCCGGTAAATCGGCTAACGTCCCGATAACCATCAGTATTCCAGCGAGCCAAGGTGCCGGCAGCTTGTAACCGTTCCCGGTGACGCCAAAGAGCAGCTGGCCATGAAGCAATTCGGAGCCTGGATCTCCAACGCCAACAAAGACGGCAACGGTATTTTCAGCAGCTTATTCACCAGTACAGCCCCCAAAGAGTTTGCCTACCGGCTGCAGAACACCGGAAACATTGCCGAACAGCCCAGCGGCAGTATGGTTATCAAAAACATGTTCGGGCGCACCGTCAAGGAAGTGCAAGATGCTAACCCCCGCAAGCAGCTGGTGCTGCTTGGCCAAACCCGGCGTATCCAGGTGTGTGCTAAAACCAGTGTCCTAGAGAGCAAAGATCCCGCCGGCCAGCAAACGCAGCAAAGTGTTTGTGACGATCCCGGTCTGCTCCCGGGGCGCTACACCGCCGAGATTGCCTTATTTTACGGTATAAACGGCAGCAGTTCGCAGGAAGTAGCCGCCAAGGCCTCGTTCTGGTATCTACCCTGGTGGTCATTGGTAGCGCTGGCTGTCGTTATCCTGGTCATTATCGGGTTGATCTGGCTTATCCGTCGAGCCTTCGGCAACCGGCGTACCAAGTATCGCCGCTAGCTATAACTTCCTTCGTAAGCACAAGCAAAATAGGTATAATAGGGGTAGGACTGTTATAGGTATATGATTCACCGATTTCTCGCCTCTGGTATACGACGTTGCTGGCTTGTGCTGGGTATTGTACTCATGTTCATGACGGCTGCTGCACCAGTGGCTCTAGCGGCCTCGCCGGTTCAAAATCCCCAAGCTGGCTCGGTAGGTATTCAGGGTAAGATTCCCAGTGCGCCGCCAACCCAGGGTGCCACTATCTCCACTCCGGCTAACGGGGCAGTGTTCAACAAAAACCCCATCACCGTTGCCGGGCTGTGTCCCAAGGGGTTATTGGTGAAGGTTTTTGCCAACAACGTTTTTGTGGGCTCGGCGCAGTGCGACAAAGGCAGCTATTCGATACTGGTTGACCTCTTTTCCGGCGCCAACGATCTTGTCGCCCGAGTGTACGACGCCTTTGACCAGCCCGGCCCCGACTCGAACATCGTGAAAGTTACCTTCAACGACGCCCAGTTTAATCCGTTCGGCTACTCTCTATTAACGCTAACCAGCCCCTACGCCCAGCGCGGTTCTAACCCTGCCGAGACGCTGACCTGGCCGATCATCCTGAGCGGTGGTACCGGCCCCTACGCCCTGAGCGTTGACTGGGGAGACAACAAGGCGCCCGACCTTATCAGTCAGCAATTTACCGGCACAATCGATCTGAAGCATATTTATGACAGCGCCGGCGTCTACCGGGTTATCGTAAAGGCCACTGACAAGAATGGCCTCACTGCTTACCTGCAGCTGGTGGCTATCGCCAATGGTGCTATTACCTCGAACGCAGTGAATGCCAACGGAGGTAACAAACCAACAGTTATCATGCATATTATGTGGATTCCAGCGGCCATCTGTATTGCGCTGGTCTTTGTGGCCTTCTGGCTCGGCAAACGCTACGAACTAGCCTCCATCCGCAAGCATCTTGAGAGTCTGGACAGCCGTTAGCTGGTGTACCAGGCCTCAATTTGCTAAAATATTCAGGTTATGGCAAAAAAAGTTTACGTCGGTTTATCCGGTGGTGTAGATAGCTCGGTTACGGCGGCGCTGCTCAAAGAGCAGGGCTACGACGTTACGGGCGTTTACATGAAAAACTGGAGCCAGGATATACCTGGTTTTGTATGCCCCTGGAAGGAGGATTACCAGGACGCCAAGCGGGTGGCAGTACGCTTGGGTATTCCTTTCAAGATGTACGACTTCGAGAAAGAGTATCGCAGCAAAGTCGTTGACTACATGATCGATGGCTACAAGGCCGGCATTACACCCAACCCGGACATCATGTGCAACCAAGAAGTAAAGTTTAAGCTCTTTCTACAAGCCGCCCTGGAGGATGGCGCCGACCTAATTGCCACTGGTCACTATGCCCGCATCAAAGACGGGCAGCTGCTCACCGGCGATGACGCCAACAAAGACCAAAGCTACTTCCTGTACCGTGTTACCGAAGACGCTCTGCGCCACAGCCTGATGCCGATTGGCGACTACGAAAAGCCCAAGGTTCGTGAAATTGCCAAAAAGCTGGGACTTACTACTGCCGAGAAAAAAGACAGTCAGGGCATTTGTTTTGTCGGTAAGGTGGGGATTAAAGAGTTTTTGCAGCAGTTTGTTAAGACCGAGGCTGGTGACATTATCGATCAGCACGGCAAGGTTATCGGCGAGCACGACGGTGCCTTGTTTTATACCATCGGCCAGCGCCAGGGGCTGAACGTCGGCGGCGGCCTGCCGTACTACGTGGTGGGCAAGGATATGGCTAAAAACGAAGTCTACGTGACTACCGACTTACAAGATACGCGGCTGTGGAGTCAAAGTCTAGAGCTGACCTCGGTGCATTGGATTAATCAGGAGCCCAACCCGACTGCCACATACATGGTCCGCACCCGCTACCGCGCTTCGCTGATAGCTGTTACCGAGCTTCATAAATTGGACAATGGAAACTGGCAGCTCGACCTCAAGGACGAAGTCCGAGCTGTTACGCCTGGCCAGTCGGCGGTTCTCTATGAAGGCGACCGGGTAATTGGTGGTGGCATTGTTTTGTAAAATATCTTACACTCTAAGCTAGCTAGAATATGAAATACTACTGACTTATTCGGCACAACAAGACACTATGAAACAGCTCAATCAATTAGGCCAACCCTCACTCTTCTATATATACTCTCCGGACACGGGACTCATTGACCCTACCACGGTAGATGAACGGCATGCGTCATATATAGCAGGAACTTTCAACATGCCGCCTGCCGACCCAGCTATGACGGCTTTTATCCAGCGCTTAAGCGTCGGTGAGCCAGAGGCCATGGACGTCTACGAGCGAGCGGTTTGGACCGGCGCCGAGCAGCAGGCCGAGCAGCATGAACGTGATATGCACGATCGCCTAACTGGTTTATACAACCAGCAGGCCTGGGAAACTATGGCCCGCAAAGCCATGAAGCGCATCGATCAGGAGGGCGGTTCGCTCGCTTTCCTGCTGATCGACGTGAATCGTTTTAAAAGAGTAAACGACACAGCCGGTCACAAGGCCGGTGATGATTTACTCCGTCATGTAGCCTGGAGTATCCAGGAGAACACTCGCCATAAAGACCCCGATCCAACTCGTCCACCGCGTCCTAAGGATGCGGTTGCAGTGATGCAGCGCTCGGTTATCGGCCGCTTTGGCGGTGACGAATACGCCATTATGCTCCAGTTCACGCCCGACGACAAAGGTGGCTTCACAACGCTTGAGCGGGCCCAAAAAGTTGCCGCGCGGCTAAGCGCTATCACGCCTAAAGACATTGGTCACAGTGGTGAAGAGAATGAAGTCCTAAGCGACGAAGCTATCGAGCTGCTCAAAGAAGCCGGTGTTGGTATATCGGTAGGCATCGCTACCCGAGAAGCAGATGAAGTCCACAAGACAGTCGCTTCTCTTAAAGACGAGGCCGACAAAGCAATGCAGGACCAAAAAGAAGCAGCTCGGCTCCAAAGAGAAGAACTGCTCCCTAAGCGCAAGCGGTTTTGTCTAACTGCGGCCCGCTGGTTATTACGCCAGAGCGATCAATACGACCCGCGTTTACACGGCTAGCATACCGCGTCTATCTCTGTTATTATTACAACCATGACAGCGCAAGAAATCCGTAAGGCTTATTTAGATTTTCTACAAAAACGTAATCACAAGGTGATTCCGCGGGCGCTTTTAGTGCCGTACAACGATCCGACTACTTTATTCACCGGCTCGGGTATGCAGCCGCTGATTCCCTACCTTCTCGGCGAAGCACACCCGGAAGGAACACGTCTGGTCGACAGTCAGACGTGTTTGCGCGCCCAAGACATCGAAGAAGTTGGCGACAACCGCCACACCACTTTTTTTGAAATGCTGGGCAACTGGAGCCTGGGCGACTACTTTAAGGCTGATCAGATTCCGCAATTTTTTGCCTTTTTAACCGATGTTGTCGGCTTGGACCCCCAGCGTATTTATGTAACCTGTTTTATCGGTGACGAAGCCAACAGTATCCCCCGCGACGTGGAGAGTGCCGGTATCTGGAAGCAGCTCTTTGCCGATAAGGGCATCGATGCCGACGAAGCCGAAATCGGCTCCGAGGCGGATGGCTACCAGCGCGGTATAAAACCCGGCGAGCGCATCTTTTACTACGACGCCAGCAAAAACTGGTGGTGCCGTGCCGGCAAGATTGCCGACATGCCGGTGGGCGAACCGGGAGGCGGCGATACCGAAACTTTCTACGAGTTTGACTTCGTCGAGCACAATCCCGAATACGGGGAGTTTTGCCACCCCAACTGCGACTGCGGCCGTTTTGTCGAAATCGGCAACAGCGTCTTCATGGAGTACGTCAAAACCGACAAAGGCTTCGAAAAATTGCCCAAGCAAAACGTCGACTTCGGTGGCGGCCTGGAGCGTATCGCTATGGCAGCTATTGACAGTCCTGATGCTTTTAAGGTCAGCTTGCTATGGCCGATCGTTGAAAAACTGGAACAAATTTCCGGCAAAAAGTACGACAGCCATACCAATGCCATGCGCGTCATTACCGACCACTTGCGTGGCGCCACATTCCTGGCTGTCGACGGTGTAAAGCCCAGCAACAAAGAGCAGGGTTACGTTATGCGCCGCCTGATGCGCCGGGCTATCCGTTTTGCCTTTGACCTTGGTGTCGAGCAGAATTTCCTGGAGCAGGTAGTACCGGTCATTACAGCTCTCTACGAGGCCGACTTCCCGGAAGTTGCCGCACAGCGCGACGAGGTTATCGAAACACTGGTCCGCGAAGAAAAGGTTTTCCGCCAAACACTGCGCAAGGGTATCCATGAGCTTACCAAAATGGCCGCCGGCGGCTTAAGCGGTAAAGAAGTGTTCACGCTGTATGACACCTATGGTTTCCCGGTAGAGTTAAGCGTCGAAGAGGCTTTCAGGCAAGACATTGCTGTCGATGAGGAGTGGCGCGAACAATTCAACACCCTCATGAAAGAGCAGCGCGAGCGTTCGCAAACTGCCAGCAAAGGCGTCTTTAAAGGCGGCCTGGGCGGCCAGACTTTGCAGCACAAAAAATACCACACCGCTACGCACCTGATGTACCAGGCGCTGCGCGATGTCTTGGGCGAGCATGTTGTCCAGCGCGGGTCGAATATTACCGAAGAACGTTTGCGTTTCGATTTTAGCCACCCGGAAAAAGTAACTCCCGAGCAGCTCAAGCAAGTGGAAGACATCGTCAATCAGCAGATTGGCAAAGACCTCAAGGTCTCGTGGGCCGAATATCCTACTGCCGAAGCTACCGGCTCGCTGGGCGCTTTGGGCCAGTTTGGCGATCGCTACGGCGACAAGGTTAAAGTTTACAAGATGATCGCCGATGGCGCCGACAAGCCCTTTAGTTTTGAAATCTGTGGCGGCCCGCACGTCGACCACACCCTGCAGCTGCTGGAAGACGGCAAACACTTCAAGATTATCAAAGAAGAAGCCAGCTCGGCTGGTGTACGCCGCGTTAAAGCCGTATTGCAGTAGGCGCTGCTAGCTCAAGCTGGCGGGCTACGAGCCGGTAGCTATGGCCTGGTCGATGGGATAGGTTATGGCTTGAGTTTTGCCGTAGCCTGGTACGTTGGTGATGTTGCCACCGGTGGCGGTGGTGGTGTCGGTGTAGGGGCCGATTGCCAGGTAAGGGATTTGGTCTTGTCCGTCGTGGTGGGTCACCTCGAAGAACATACCATTAAGGGCGCCCGGGATACTGCCGGCTGGAATGGGTTCGATGCAGCGAATGGTGTTGCCCTTGGATTTATCTTCGGAGGTTTCATGGACTCCATCATAGCCGGAGAATTCATACGGCCGAAGGCTTTTTAGACTGGGGATAAGGTGGGCTTGTTGCGGAGCGCCGGAGTAGCTTAGGAAGGTGTAGTGCAAAGAGCTTCTGTTAGGATCGAGCTTTTCGTCGGGAGTAAGCTGCAAGGTTCCCACTCGTTCGCTGCTTCCGTCGTAAAAGCAGCCCTCCAGGTAGGGGTTGCCGTTGAGCAGTTTGTACATCATAAATGAAGCGGTGCGTTTCGGCGGCGGGCTTTGGTCGTAGACAATGGCCAGGCCGGCAACGGCAGCGCCAGCGGCAACCAAGCCAGTGAATAGCCACATGTTAGGGCCATGTCGATCGAGTGGGATTTTTCGTTTTTCGCCCATGGCAACTCCTCAGACTTAGGTAACGGTAGGTATATTTGTACTACAGACTGATTTATTTCACAATAGACTTTTCAGCTGTTCTGCAGCTTATATTGGGTAAGATAAATGCAGCTGTCCACTGAAAGGATATGCTATAATCAATTACGATTATGCTTGATAAATTCAAAAATCTAAGCCAGAACTTTGCACAAAAAGTGGCCAATAAAGCCTCTGAGGTTAATAGCAAGGTCAGCCAAAAAGCCAAAGCCAACGAAGATGATAAATATGTGGTTGGTTTGGATATTGGTACCGAGTTCGTCAAGGCGCTTATTGGCCGCGTACAAGGCGATACTATCGAGATCGTTGGTGTTGGCCGCGCTCACCAGCAGCTCAGCGATATGCAGGCCGGTGCCATCGCCGATATTTCCAGCGTTGTAGCCAATTGCGACCAAGCCCTCAGCGACGCCGAGCGTCAAGCCAACGTCAGCGTCCGAACTGCCGTTATCGGCATCGCCGGCGAGCTGGTAAAGGGCATGACTACCACCGTTCGGGTAACCCGCAAACAACCCGACAAAGCCCTCGACCTCGTCGAAGTAGAGAAAATCATCAAGCTGGTACAGGAGCGTGCCGAAGCCAAGGCTAAGAAGCAACTCACCTGGGAACTTGGTGGCAAAGAAGTTGACGTTCGCCTGGTTAACAGCGCGCTGGTGGGCATCGAGATCGATGGTTACAAAGTTACCAGCCCTATCGGCTTCCAGGGCCGCGATGTTGTCGTTCAGCTGTACACCGCCTTTGCGCCGATGA
>WNGA01019406.1_pt1 | contig 11148 bp, 5 predicted proteins | sample 5400061 | NCBI WGS metagenome assembly WNGA01 (sample SAMN13153366, study PRJNA577476) | soil metagenome | isolation source: 100 cm soil or saprolite under grassland replicate 2 | place: USA:California | collected 2016-06-15
CTGATGAAGCGAACATATGTCAAGCTGTTCGCTGCAGCCTTAATCCTATTCGCCTTTACAAGACGTGACATACCAATTTCGCCAGTTTTCCAGTATCCTTTGCCTGGGCCAAATAGGCGCCCATTAAAAGTTACTGGAAAGCTTCCTGGTGGTCGTTGCGATGTGATGTTATCTAGACGAAATATGCCATCTGTAATACCCTCAGAACGCTCGCGCTCAGTTAACTGGCGATCTGAATCATTGGTTTCTCGCACCCAACGGTAAACACCTGACTTATCTGTTTCTAGATTTTTTTCAAGTAGAACTGGTCGGTATTTAGTATTTTCAATATCTTTAGCATACCAAAGGATATAATCAGAGGTTCCTGCAATAAATTGCGATGTTTGACTGGCAGTTTTTACTATAGTTAGCTGACTACAGAAATTTGCCTCTCCAAACACCTCATCCATCAGCACCCGCACACGATGTACATTTTCATCGCCGATCTGCACAAAGATACTGCCAGTATCCTTTAGCAACTCACGGCAGAGCACCAGTCGGTCGCGCAGGTAGGCCAGGTAGGAATGCACACCAAGCGTCCAGGTGTCGCGGTAGGCCTTGACCATCTCCAGCTCACGAGTCAGGTCGCTCTCTTTGTCCTTGACATCGCGCTTGCCAATCTCGGGCTGGAAGTTTGAGGCGAACTTAATACCATAAGGCGGGTCGAGGTAGATCATCTGCACCTGGCCAGCCAGATCCTCGCGCCGGGCCAGGCTGGCCATCACCTGTAAGCTGTCGCCCAGAATCATGCGGTTCGACCAATCAACCTCGTGCTGATAAAACTGCACAGCCTCGCGGTACTCCTGCTCGGGGTCGCCGAATAGCGCGCGCTGGACATCCTCCTTCTTGGCCACCGCCAGGATCGCCTGGGCGCTAACGCGCTCGTGAATGTGCAGCGCCACTGGGTCGACCTCAAGCAGCTTCTGCTCACGTTTTCCGGCCCACTCCAGCCAGGGCTGCTGGTGGCGCAGCGCGGCCGCCAGCGTGCGCGCCTCGTCGGGCGTCAGCGCGCGGCGGGTGGCTTCGGCCAGCAGCTCGGGTAGTGCATCGGCCGCGCCGGTCGGGTCGGGCCGCAGAACCGGCGGCAGGTGCGGGTCGTAGCTGTACTGGATCTTGGGGGTCTCTTTGATATGGCCCTGGGCGGCCAGGCCAGCTGGGGGGATGTTCTTGCGGGTCGCGTCGTGGCGGTAGGACTGTACGGTGCTATCAGCGGGCGTGTTTGTTTTACGAGCCATTGGTCTTCCTGTTATCACAATCGGCAGGGCATAGCACCCTATATTTCTCAAAAAGCAACAGCAGGTACACGCTGTACCCTATCAGGGTTTCAACTAGCGGGTGGGCAGCGCAGTCGTAATGCTGACGGGCGGCGCGCTATGGCCAGCTAACGGTCGCGCCGGAGCTGAGGCGGCCCGCAGTAGTTGCTGCAGCTCGATCATGTGCGCTTCGGTGAATCGCACAGCGACTGGCCGCTTGCATAGAATGATTCGGATCTCTGGGCAGCTCTGCCCACCCTCGCGCCGGGTGCGGAATCGCTGAACTTGATCCAGTATATCCTCTTCAACCTCCACCGAACCGTGCTGAAATTTGGCACAACACGTCGGACAGAGGCAAAGCACATTGCCGGAACGGTCGATCCACTGCTTCTGCGTGCGTGACACAAGGTAAAGGCCATTGAAGTATGGCTGGCCGTCGCGGCGGGAGAAAGCTGCATCGCATATCTGGCACTTACCGTCATACTGCTCCTGTAAGAAGGCTCGCACCACGCCGTTCTTCGCTTCCCAGACCCGGCGCGCGACCTGACGGAACCGCAGTGCGCGCCGTGGCTCGTGCTCCTGCGCTTCGCGGATCTCTTCCTCCGTCAGCGCACGACGCCGCTCAGGATTGCGCACGTCACCCGGCTCGACGAACTCGCCCTCTGGTTCGCTGCCAGGGCGCTGGAACGCTCCCTGGAGCGCCGTCATATAATCAAACACCGGCCCATCGTCTTCCTCATCCTCGTTGGAACCACGCTCCAGACGGCGCTTGAGGTTCTGGATGTCTTTCCAATGTTCCTTAAGAAATTCTAGGTCCTCTGGGTCGAAGTCGATCCCTAGTTCCCGGCTGAGTGGATGCTTTGCCTCGGCCGAGCGCATTTGCAGGGCTCCGGCAAGGTTCATGTTGCGTTCAAACTCCTCTGGCAGGCCGAAGAGCGAGATGAGCTGCGGGCGCTCGAAGCTGCCATCCGGCTTCGGTAACCAGCGTTGCTCAGTCAGCAGCCGTCCCATGCGCGAGGTTCGGTCGCGCTGCTGCGAGGCATTATTGAAACTTCGGGCGGTCGCGCGCTCAATCGTGCCGCGGATCTGACGGCGCAGCGGGGGTAGTAGCTCGTTCCAAAGGTATAGCGCCTTCGCCTCAGTGATGCGCTTCAAGGCAAACTCCAGGCCGTCTACCTCGCAGTCCGGGTCAAACTCTTTCACTCCGCGTTCATGGAACCCACTCTGGCTGGCCAACGTCACGTAGCCATTTGAGTCAGCTCGGCGACACGTGACACGTGGCTGTTCGGCGATGCCGGCCTCTTTGACATACTCATAGATCTCATCGTAGCGTGAATCGAGAAACCAAATATTTGGATTATTATCGAAGTATGTGTCGAGCACGGATGTATGCCGGTACACGGCGTCGGGACGCACACGTCGGGTATGGTCACTCGTAGGATTAGAAGCCCAGAAGAACGCAGTCTCCCGCAGCCGCTCGATCAGAAGCTTACGGCGATCGGCCGAGGTCATACGTAGTGCGGCGACCAAATCGCGCAGGTCACGGGCGTGTTCGTTATCCCCGATTATCCCTAGCGGGTCGGCATATTTTGGTAGCACCTGGTCAATTACCGCCGCGGTCGTGTCTGGGTCGGACAGTCCAAGACTGTGCAGAAATTCGCGGGCCTGCTCAAAAGCGGCAACGGCTGCCCGTACGGTCGGCAGTGAAGTTGGCGCTTGGCCGGGCAAGTAAGCCGCAGGAGAGCCATCATCGCGGAATGGTGAAATATGCGCCTTGTTTTCCAATCGAATAATCGGTTTGGCGCGCAGCGGGCCGGGCCGGATGCCTGGCTGTGACGACGAGCGCCAGAGCGCGGGTTGTCCCAGCAGATAAGCATAGAAGCGGGCGATCCACTCGTCAGGCTGCTCCTCTAGAAAGGCGCGCTCCACCTGGCCTGCAAAGATGTCAGCGCCCACCTCCTGTACGCCTAGCTCGCTGAGTAGATACTTGCGTAGCTCCGGTTTCCGGTCAGAAGTAATATCGTCCGATAGCCACGCCAGCCCGGTTGGCGAGCGGAAAAGTTGAGTGAGCTGCGCATCGGTTAGCAGCTGGCAAAGTTCGACGCCGCGGACGAGCTTCGCCTGACGAGCGCTGATATGCCCCAATGTAGCGTTGTGGGAGGGGAGCAGCGGCGCTTCGCGTAGTGCCACGCGTACGGCCTCAAACACCGGGTAGAACAGACTGTAGCGAGGAAACGCCTCGGCATCAATTGGAAGCGCCTGTATCGCGTTTACCGTTAGCAATCCCATTCGCTTGAGCTGCGCCAGTGCATCGACTGCGAGCCGCGCGATTTCTTGCACCAATTGCTGATTGCGAGGATGACCGACAATGTTGTCGCGCGCTGGTGTTGTCAAGAAAGGGCCGTTTACTAGGAAGCCGAGACGGGTCTCCTTGTCTGTGGGAAAAAATACCACCAAGCGTGACTCAGTAAGTGGCTGAATGACCTCGTGACCTGTCTTTTCATCGCGCTCCAACAGATAAGCGATCTCGACGCGCGCGGGCGCTCGTTCGCCCAGCAACGTGACCGAGCGCTCGAATAACAACCATGTCTCAGATTGGCGTTTGCCACCGCTCTCGCCGACAACTGTCACGCGACGGGCAGAGCCAACATCCTGGCTCTCGCGCCGGTAGCTGCCCGTCGAACCGTCTTCAACCACATATTTGATGGTATCGATGTGTCGTAGGAAAAGCAACGTGCGGAGGCTGAGTGTACGAAAACGATCACTGATGAGCTTAAACGCATCAACTGCGGAGAGTGAGTCATGATTGAAAGGGAAGGAGAAGCGAGTCTCGCCGGGCTTTAACTCCACTTGTTTGATGGCGTGCGGACGAATATATCGCAAGATCTCAAAATCCTCGTCGCCAGAATGGATGCGAGGTGTAGCGGTGAAGGCATAGACTGACTTAAAGCCAATGCCAAATTTGCCGATCTGTGTATCGTCGTCATCTTTTGTCCCGCGCAGGATGTCACAGATAGCGCGGACGTCATCTGGTGTAAATGGTAGTCCATAGTGACTTACGAGTAGCGCCTTTTGCTTTAAGACAAAGGCCACGCTGCGCGCAAAGCGATGCTGCGGCTCCGCAGCGGCTCGGCGCGCCAGTGCATCCTCTGCGTTTTGCAGCAACTCGTAGACAAAGTGCGTCCGATCACTATATAACTGTTCAGCGACCAGCCTGCCGATGTCGTCGAATTCCTCGCCGCGACGGCGGATGTTATCTGTTGTGATCTGCTCGTAGTCACTCGCCATGGTTTATCTCCAGAATGCCAGCTGCAATGCGCCGTGCCAAAATATCGGGTACACGCCGCTCGGTCAATTGCCGGCGGCGCTCGTCATAATCACGTTCAATGCGGGCCTGCTCGGACTGCTTCATGCGAACAATTCGCTCCTGACTTGCCCCTGCAAGCTCATTCGCGACACGCTTAAGACGATTGCGATAGTAAGCGTCAAGGCTCGCGAGCCGACGCTCACGCAAATTAGCCTCACCCTCGATCAATCGTTCCAGGTCTTCCCGCCTGGCAGCATCGGCGACCTCATCGAGGGCACGAAAGCTCTCTTCGACGGCTTCTGCGCGAGATGGAACAACCGAGGTAGGCGTCCCGGCGGCACTGAGCAGCCGGATGAGGGCCGTCGACACCTGTGGCGCCAATTGTCCACTTGCCAGATCGCGAGCGAAGCCCACCAGGCGTGCCTCAGGCCGCAGCGACACACTTTCCCATAGATCGCAGACAAACAGGTAACGACCCGCTGGCAAGTCAGGCTCGGAGATTGAGAGTTGCGCGACCAGTGGCGCATCAACGCCAGCCAAGTATTCGACCGCGACGCGCACCAGTGGGTGGACTGGTGTAATGAACGGTAGATTGCGCTGCTCAATCGCTGTCTGCTGGTCGAATGTCATCAGCAACGATGGCTCGCCTCCCTCCAGCCACCGGCGCAGCTCGGTCGTCACCCGGTCATCGCGGTCGAGTCGACGCACATGTGTCAGCAGTGCCGCACGACCTTCTCGCTTGCTCACACGCAGGCGAAAGATGGTTGACTGTCGGGGTTCGGCCGTCAGTCGGCCTTCAATCGCCGAATCTTCGAGAAAGCGTGTCACGAGCAGACGCACATCATCGGCCGTGACAAATCGGCCCTCATCGATCAACGACGTGACATCCTGGCTAAACGTCTCGTCTAGTCCCAACATCCCGCCGGCTTCTTGCTCCAGCCGCTGCTGCTCCTCGAGCTGTCGTAGGACATTGTCAGCCATCTGGCGCGCCTGCGCTTCAGCTTGTTCTGGAGTGAGCCGTGGATCGAGCGCGAGGCGGGAAAGGTCCTGTACAAGATCGCCGAGCACCGCCTCCAGGTCACCGACGGTATTCTCGAATATCCGCAGACGTGCGAAGCAGCGATAGAAGATGCGCTCCTCCACGGTGCCAGGCGTCACGAAGTTGAAAATCAGCACCTTCGGGCTTTTCTGTCCAAACCGATCGATACGTCCGATCCGCTGCTCAATTCGCATCGGGTTCCAGGGGATGTCATAATTGACAAGCCGATCACAGAACTCGTAGTCTAGACCCTCGCATCCAACCTCCGATGAGAGCAACACATCGATCGCGTCGGGATGCTCGCGCGGTTGGCGAAAGCGCTCCCGCAGCCGCTCACGCTCGTCATCGGCTACCTGTCCGCTGACGAGCCCAACGCGGTAGCCCGCTAGGCCCAGATGTCTGTGCAGGTAATGCAATGTGTGCAGGAAGAATGAGAAGACGAGCACCTTACCAGAACCTGGAACACGCAATGTCTCAGCGACCAGATGGAGTAGCTGGGCAAACTTTGGATCATCGGGGGGCAGTTCCGACGCCATAGCCCGTAACGCTTCGGCCTGGCGCAGAAGGTAATCGGGCAGCTCCGGATCGTCCTCGTCCACGTCAGCTCCACCATCGCTGAGCGTATTAAGCGAGACCCGTCCCTGCCGCACAATGTTATCAATGGTTGGCACCAATGCCGACAGACAGCTCGCAGCCTGGCGTTCGAGCGTGTCACTGATCAGCCGGACAACGCGCGGGTCGTAGCGCAGCAGCAACATCTCGCGCCGGAACTCGATGAGTGCTTGGTAGAACGCCTGCTGATCGGGTGTGAACAGCACAGTAATTGTATGTGGTTCGCGTGTCGTGAACCCACCAATATCACGGCGCCGTGTGCGGTTCATGACATGTGCTAGCGAATGGATTTCTTCTAAATCGCGTAGGCAACGGATGCACTCCGCATCGGAGAGCGATGTGTTGTCCTGGAGGCGGTGCTGCCAATCTGTAAATCGGGTATCGAAAGCCAGCACCTGGCATCCCCAATCTGTTTGAGCGGCTTGTTCGAGCGCCATGGCTGCGGTCATCCGCCAGCCTTCTGCTGCAGCCCGACTGCGGATCTGGCGCATTGCATCGAAAATAAAGCGATTTGGCGCAATCGTTTCAGTAAATGCCACTTCGTCGGGGAAAAGATCTGGACGAAGTAGATGTAGTAGTGTGAAGAGATTCTCTGAACCGACATGCACAGGTGTAGCGGAAAGAAATAATACTGCCTCGCTGACATCGCAAAGAAAGCGGGCTAGCTCATAGGATCGCGTGCCGAAGTTACGGACGTGATGGGCCTCATCGACGATCACCAGATCGAAGCGCGGTGCCGGGTCAAGGTTCAACAAGCCAGGTCGTGGCCGACGCCGATCGTCGTCGCCCCCTAGATATTCGTCCGTGCGCAACAACTCCAGGTGGGCAATGGCACGGTTATACTGAGTAGGCCAGGTTCCTTCGAGATGGGTCTCTTTCAGGCAGTAGCGCAACGACTCACCGGTCAGCGGGCGGAAGTCCTCATCGAAGCGGCGCATCTCGGCTCGCCATTTGGCAACCAGTGCCTTCGGGCAGATTATCAGCACGTTGTCGAGCTTTTGGCGGGTCTGCAACTCTTTCAAGATCAGCCCAGCCTCGATTGTCTTTCCTACCCCAACCTCATCGGCAATCAAGAGGCGTGGTCGGTCGGCACGCAGAAAGCGGAGCAATGGCTTGAACTGGAACGGGATAAACTGAATACGTGCGGCGTGCAACGCATACAGGTTGTCGATCTGAGGATTGTTCAGCCGTGTCGCAGTCAGTCGGGCCCGAAAGTCGGCGTCGTTTAGCCAAGGGCCGGCTACAACTGCGTCAGCTAGTCGATCTGCCTCTGGTGTGAAGCTCACCGGCTCAAGCTGATCTTCCGTGTAATCACGGATATCACCAGGGCCATGATAAACGCGGTAGCGAAGCTTATCACCGACGGGCGACAATACCGCTCGAATCATCCCCTGACGTGCGGGGTCGACCCGCAGGCAGACATCATCACCAACACAAAAATGCTCAGCCACCCTCGTGCTCCTATGCTTACTGGCGGGGAAAGAACGGCACATGTATCATATCTACCGCTTTCCGTTTGGCATCCTCACCACGTCGATCGTAGCGTGATGTCGTCGCTGGATCCTCGTGTCCTGCTAGCTGCTGTACCGTCGCGATGTCGGCACCGGCTTCCAGCAAAGTGCTGATAAACGTGCGCCGCATGTCATGTGGTGTGAAAGGGAATAGACCTGCTTCCTGTGCTCGGGCTGCACAGACGACGGCAACTGCCTGAGCCGCCAGTCGCCGCACGACTAACCTAGGGCCGATCCGCTCTAATATAGCTCTAACAGAATCTGCGGCTTCGCAATCATAGCTATCGGTAGCATTGCGCGATGCAGCCCATATTGGTTTGACCGTGTGTGCTAACGTTTCGTTAGAGCGAATCGGCCCTAACGACGAACGGCGATCCAAGCATCTAGCGCCGACCGAGTACCAACAGGCGCAAGAACGACCCGATCTTTATGCTCTTTCCTAGCGCGGATGGTGACAGCACTAGTTGCTTGATCGTAGTCCGTCAGATTAAGTGCTACCACCTCCGCACGCCGCATTCCCGTCCCACGAAGCAGGCCAATCAGTGCTGCGTCGCGGGCACCGGCCGGCGTCGGATCGGCGGCACAGGCCCGCATGAGTGAGACGATTTCCGAGTCAGCGAGCAGGCGCCCGCGGGGCAGCCGCTGGACACGGAGCGTGCCCAGGTCGACTGCCGCATCATAATCATCGGCGCTGATTTGCCCCAACCGACGCGCCTCCTTGAGCACGCGTCGAAGCGCTACCAGCAGCTTGTTTGTGGTTGCCGGCGCGTAGCGCTCCTGCAGGGCAGCCCGGATGACGCTAGTGTGCTGATAGCGCAGATTTGCCCACGGCACGGCCAGACAGCGCACATCTCGCCCCTCAGCATCCAAGACCACATCGACGCCGAGCAACTCTCCGATTGTGTTGAGTGCCGTGCGCATGGTTCGCCGTGAGCCTTCACCAAGGCTCGCTAGATATATGGCGGCTGGGTTCAAATTGAGAGGGACCGGATCATTGGTCGTGTGCGCGACCGAAGGATGGGGAGTTATCAACATGGCGCCGGGAGCGTTGTCAATCATAATCGCGCCGTTGCATGGGAGAACATATCTTCTCGTGACGAATATAACATTGCAATGGAGACAAAACAAGGTTGGGGTGGGACTTTAAGACACCACTTTCGCAATAAATATGCAATATTCTTTAGCAAATAGTGCTTAGATCGGTAGCTTGATTATAGAACGCTACGAAGGTAGCTCGGAGATACGAAGTGTCATCCTTGTGGCAGTTCACCCGGCCGTCAGTTTCCGACCACCCGCCAGTCGGCCGAAATTCGGCCACCGGGGGCGGAAGTTCAAGCTTGCAGCGGCGTTCGCCTCCACCGAGACATTTTTAATGGCGAATTCGAGTGGGCACATTCGACTCTCACGCTCCAACCGCGCACAAAGCGCGGCCTTTTGTATGTCATATTGCTATATTCCCCACTAGTATTACAACGAGACTTTATCACTTCCGCTGATTGAGGTAGGCTAAACGCCGTTTCCGATGCGACCGATACGCTCGATAATTTGCGTCTTGCCAATACGCCAAGACCTCCAGCACCCACTGGGCATCAAAGGTGCGCCGTGGGATGGCGTGCGCGACCAAGAACTGCGCCTGCGGCAGCGTCAGGGCAGCAGCGTTTTTTTCAAGCGCTTCTGCACCCGCACCAGAAAAGCCAGCGCCAGTATCACGAGTGTCATATGATGATGCCAGCCCTGCCAACTCCTGATTTCGTAGTCGCCCATCCCCAATTCCTGCTTGCCCGTCTCGAAACAGGTCTCAATCGGCCAGCGCATCCCGCTGGTCCGCACCAGCCGCTCTTGTGGGATGTCCGCCGGCGCATTGCACAGATACGTCTTGAGTTCCGCGTCGGTCAGGCTGCGGCGCAGCACCAGAGAGACCTCCGGACCCGGCAGCTCATCACGCACGGCACTCACGCGCACAAACGCGAACTCAGCGACCTGTGGCCCCTGACTGCCCTCCGCAATCAGCTGCTGCGACCAGGCACTGGCCGGCAACCCATTGGCGACCGCCGCCACTGTCTGTGGCGCGGGCGCATCTGCGACCACGCGTTCGCGCGTCGGCTTGCGGCCGCGCCCGCTCCACTCCGGCACCGCCACATCTGGGCGCGCCTGCCACACTTGGGTATCGTGGGGCACTTCGGCGAAGTACCACAAGTCCGCTCCAGCTATCTTATCCAGCAGGGCGGTATCGCGCCCAAACCCTTCGTCGCAGGCGAGCCAACGGCAGCGCACGGTTCCGGCTTGGGCCACCTCCTCAATCATGGCCCAGCCCAACGAAGGCTTGGTCGCAAAGGTCAGGTCGTCGGGCAGCCCACACGCTTTGCGCCGCTCGGCGTATGCGCTCTCGGTGATCCATTCCTCGGGTACATACAGGCGGTGATCGAGCAACGTATAGCCCTGCGGGCTGGCATAGGCCAGAAACACACCTGCCTGACAGTTGGCGGTCTTGCCGAGTTCGCCACAGTACTGGTGTTTGACCCCGACCGACTGGCTGCCTTGTTTGGGAAAGTCGCTGCCATCCAGAATCAGCACGCCGTCATCATCGCCCAGATCGGCATCGATTTCCGACCACAAGCGGTGCAGGATGGCGCGATCCTCCCAGGCTCCCTCACTCACAAACTGCTGCATGGCCCGGATGGCATTCCGATCGGCCCCACGCAACGCCAACATCATTGGCTCAATCGACTTGCGCGGCAGCTCCAGCAGCAGTCCATGCAGATAGGTTTGCGACCACTCGCGCTGCTCAGGCCGCTTAAACACTGGACTGAAGATCGCATGATAGCTGCGCAGTTCGTCCAGCAGGCTATCAATATCCTGTGGCGTCAGGTCAAGCACTGGCGCCGTGGCAATCGTTTCCAGATGATCCATCCTCTCCTCCCAAGGGTAAATTGAGCAGGGAGGATGATACCATGAAGTCTCGTTGTAATACTAGCACCCCTGTGATATACTGCAAGCACCGGTAAAAGGCAGCGAACACGCGCCCGTCGATCTTGAAGCGCGTTTCGTCAGCCAATGCCGCGATCCTCTCAAACCTACTCCCTGCGTGACGCCCTGCTCGAGCAGGCGCGGCGTGAGATGCTCCGCCGCAAACAGACCACGACCAGGTCCATCACCTTCCGCGAGTGGCTGAAGGACGTTTCCCCAGATTTCACCTGGGATTGGGCGTACCTCCAGTACATTCAGGCGCACCTGCAGAAGGTCACGGACGGCGAGATCAAGAAGCTGATGCTGTTCATGCCACCTCGGCATGGAAAGCCCATTGCGGTGCATGCGCGTATTCTGATGGGCGACGGATCGCGGAAGTGCCTGGCGGACGTCCAGGTAGGCGATACGGTCATTTCGCAC
>WNGA01012165.1_pt1 | contig 11147 bp, 8 predicted proteins | sample 5400061 | NCBI WGS metagenome assembly WNGA01 (sample SAMN13153366, study PRJNA577476) | soil metagenome | isolation source: 100 cm soil or saprolite under grassland replicate 2 | place: USA:California | collected 2016-06-15
TGCCCACCAGGCTCAGCCCGCGGTCGTCGGGCGGCATGATGTCTGGCGTGCGGATGCCCTCGTCCAGGGCCCGGCCCACCGCCGCCTCGATCGCGTCCGCGGCGTCGGCTCGGCCCAGCGACCAGCGGCAGAGCATCGCCCCGGACAGGACGGCCCCGATCGGGTTGGCACGATCCGTGCCCGTCATGTGCGGCGCGGAGCCGTGGATCGGCTCGTAGAGGCCATGCAGTCCGTGCGCGGTGCGCCGTTCCCCCACGGAGGCCGACGGCAGCATGCCGAGCGACCCGGCCAGCACGCTCGCCTCGTCGGACAGGATGTCGCCAAAGAGGTTCTCGGTGACCAGGACGTCGAAGCTGGCGGGCCGCTTGATGAGCATCATCGCGCAGGCATCCACGAGCTTGTGGTCGACCTCCACGTCCGGGAACTCCGGCCGGGTTTCGTCGACGACCTGCCGCCACAGGCGCGACGAGGCAAGCACGTTCGCCTTGTCGACGCTCGTGAGCCGCCTGGATCGCCCGCGGGCGAGCTCGAATGCGAGCCGGGCCACCCGCCGGATCTCCTGCTCCGTGTACCACAGGGTGTCGACCGCGACGCGGCCGTCGGACGTCTGGCGCTCTTCGGACGGGCGACCGAAATAGAGTCCGGAGGTGAGCTCGCGGACGATGAGCAGGTCAACGCCGTCGAGCAGGTCGGGCCGAACCGGCGAGCTGTGGACGAGGGCGGGGTGGACCGTCACGGGCCGCAGGTTGGCGAACAGCTCCAGCCCGCCGCGCAGGGCGAACAGGGCCTGCTCGGGGCGGACCCGGGCGCTGGGATCGTCCCACTTGGGGCCGCCGATCGCGCCGAGGTAGACCGCATCCGACGTTCGGGCGAGCTCCAGGTCCTCCTCCCGGATCGGGACGCCGTAGGCGTCGATCGCCCCGCCGCCCACGACGATTTCCGTCCAGTCGAACCCGAAGCCGAACCGCGCGGCGGCCGCGTCCAGCACGGTCCGGCCGGCGGCCAGGACGTCGGGTCCCACGCCGTCGCCCGGGATGGCCACGATGCGGAAGGCGGCGGAGTGGACAGAGGCCGGTTCGGCGGGCTCGGGCTCCGGGCGTCGATCCGCGTCGCTCACGGCATGTCCTCGGCGGCGGCCCGGCCGACGAACGCGGAGCCGACGCTGCCGATCCGGGCGGCGTGGAGCTTGTTGATCGCGACCAGGTAGGCCTCCAGGGAGGCCTCGATGATGTTCGTGGACAAGCCGTGGCCGCTCACGACCAGCGCGCCCGGGCCCTCGTCGGTGGACCGCCGGCAGCGGACGAGGACCTGGCCCTGGGCATCCTCGCCGGCGGAGACGGCCTTGATCTCGTATTCGGTGAGGACCGGCAGCCAGCCCAGAACCGGCTGGATGGCCTGATCGACTGCGCCGTACAGCGCGTTGACCGGGCCGTTCCCGGTGGTCTCCGCACTGCGCTCCTGGCCGCTGACCGTGAGCGACACGGTCCCGGTTGCGTTGCCGCCGTGGGACGACGTCACGCTCCAGCCTTCGATGGACACGGATGCCGGGACCTCGGCCGCGTTGCGCTCAACGAGGGCCAGCAGGTCGGCGTCGGTGACCTCCTTCTTCGCGTCGGCCAGGGCGATCGCTGCCCGATAGACCGCCTCGAGGCGATCGCCGTCCACGTCGTAGCCCAGCTCGTGCAGCTTGCCCTGCAGGCCGCGCCGGCCGGAAAGCTTGCCGATGGTCAGCTGGCTGCCGGACAGGCCCACCGACTGGGGCGTCATGATCTCGTAGGTGAGCGGGTTCTTGATGACGCCGTCCTGGTGGATCCCGCTCTCATGGGCGAACGCGTTGCCGCCGACGATCGCCTTGTTGGGCTGCACGGCGAATCCGGTCAGGTAGCTGACGAGGCGGCTGGCGGCCGTGATCTGCTCGGTCTGAACGCGCGAGCCGAGCTCGGGAAACTGGGTGGGCCGCGTCCGGAGGGCCATGACGACCTCCTCGAGCGACGCGTTGCCGGCCCGCTCGCCCAGGCCGTTGATGGTCACCTCCACCTGCCGCGCGCCGGCCTGCACGGCGGCCAGGGTGTTGGCCGTGGCCAGCCCCAGGTCGTTGTGGCAGTGGACCGACACCGTGGCGTCGGCGCCGACCAGGTCGACCACCCGGCCGACCAGCGCCCCGAACTCGGCGGGGATGGCGTATCCGACGGTGTCCGGGATGTTGACCGTGCTCGCGCCGGCCTCCACGACGGCCCCGTACACCTGGAGCAGGTAGGCGACGTCGGTCCGCGAGGCGTCCTCCGCCGAGAACTCGATCTCGGCATCCCGACCCAGCGTCTCGCGGCCGTAGCGGACCCAGCGAACGGCCTCGGCCAGCGCCTGCTCGCGATTCATCCGGAGCTTGTGCTTGAGATGGATGTCGCTGGTCGCGATGAAGACGTGGAGATGCGGCCGTTCGGCGACCCGGATCGCCTCCACGGCCCGCTGCGGATCGCCGTCACGGCACCGGGCCAGGGCCGCTACCGCCACGCCTCGCGTCTCTCGAGCGATCCGCTGGACGGCCTCGAAGTCGCCGGGCGAGGCGGCCGGGAAGCCAGCCTCGATCACGTCCACGCGGAGCCGGGCGAGCTGGCGGGCGACCTCGAGCTTTTCGGCGGCGGTCAGGCCGGCGCCGGGCGCCTGCTCTCCATCGCGCAGGGTGGTGTCGAAGATCCGGACGGTGCCCGGAGCAACACGCGATCCGGATACCCCGCTCATGAGCGCGACCCGCCGGCGGAGGCCTGGGCCTGACCGGCGGCGGCCTGAGCCTGACCGGCGGCGGCCTGAGCCTGGCCGGCGACGACCGTGACCGGGTTCAGGAAGGCCATCTGAGCCCGGAGCGCGGCGCCAACCTGCTCGATCTGGTGGTCGCGGTCCCGAGCCCGCAGGCGCTCGAACTCGTGTCGCCCGGAGTCGTTCTCCGCGATCCAGCGTTTGGCGAAACTGCCGTCCTGAATCTCCTGGAGGACCTGGCGCATCGTCTCCCGGACGCGGTCGTCGATGATCCGCGGGCCGCTGACGTAGTCGCCGTACTCGGCGGTATCCGACACGCTGAACCGCATGAAGTTGAGCCCACCGCGATACAGCAGATCCACGATGAGCTTGAGCTCGTGCATCGTCTCGAAGTAGGCCAGCTCGGGCTGGTAGCCGGCCTCCACGAGCGTCTCGAACGACATCTTCACCAGGGCGGCCGTACCGCCGCACAGGACGGACTGCTCACCGAACAGGTCCGTCTCGGTCTCCTCGGCGAACGTCGTCTCCAGGACGCCGGCGCGCGTACAGCCGAGGGCCCTCGCATAGGCCAGGACCCGAGCTCGCGCCGTGCCGCTGGCGTCGCGATGGATGGCGAACAGGGCCGGCACGCCGCCGCCGGCCTGGTAGACGCTGCGCAGCAGGTGGCCGGGGCCCTTGGGGGCGACCATGCCCACGTCCACGTCGCCCGGCGGGTCGATCCGGCCGAAATGGATGTTGAAGCCGTGGGCAAACATCAGCAGTTGGCCCCGGCGGAGGTGCGGCCCGATCTCAGCGTCGTAGACGGCCTTCTGGGCGGTGTCCGGCACCAGGATCATGACCACGTCGGCGGCTTCGACCGCTTCGGCCACGTCCGACACGCGGAGACCGGCCTCTTCGGCCAGCGCCCGGCTCTTGCTGGCGGGGGCCAGCCCCACCACGACGTCCACCCCGGACTCGTGGAGGTTCAGGGCGTGGGCGTGGCCCTGGCTGCCGTAGCCGATGATCGCGACGGTCTCACTGGCAAGGGCCGTCGGATCGGCGTCGTTGTCGTAGTACATCCTGGCCGTCACCGGGCGCGCGCCTCCCTTGGTTCAAGAGCTCCCGGCCCACAGTCGCGCGCCTTGCCCTCCGAGGTCCAAGGCGGAGCTCCGCGACGCCATTGGCCCGAGGATTCGGTGTCGTTGTCGTAGTACATACGAGCCGTCATCTCTTGGTCGCCTCCTCGATCGACTGCGGGCCCCGCGTCATGACCACGGTCCCGGTGCGGACGAGCTCCTTGATCCCGAAGCCACGCAGGAGCGCCACCAGGGCGTCCACCTCGGGCTCGGTGCCGGTCGCCTCCACGATGACCGAGCTGTCCGACACGTCGACGACGCGGGCCTTGTACAGCTCGGCGACCTTGATCACCTCGGCGCGGCTGGCCTCGCTGACGCGGACCTTGACCAGCGCCAGCTCGTGCTCGACCGTCCGCTCCGACGTCAGGTCCTGGACCTTGAGCACATCGATGAGTCGGTAGAGCTGCTTGGTGGCCTGCTCGACGAGCACGTCGTCGCCGCGCAGCGTGATCGTCATTCGGCTGATATCCGTCGCATCGGTGTGGCTGACCGCCAGCGACTCGATGTTGAAGTTGCGGGCGCGCATGAGGCTGGCCACCCGGTTGAGGACGCCGGGCCGGTTGTTGACGATGGCCACGATCACGTGACGGTGCTGCTCGCCGGTGCCCGGCAGGGCGCGGGCGGGCGGCACGGCGCGGGCCGCCGCATGAGCGGGCGGAGCAGGAGTGGGGGGAGCCGTCGCGTCTGTGCTCATTCGTCCGCTCCGCCCCACTTCTCGATCAGGTCGGACAGGCCCTTGCCGGCCGGCATCATCGGGAAGACATTCTGTTCTTCGGCAATCTCGAACCAGACGAGCGCCGGCCCGTCGACTCCCTGAGCCCAGCGGATGGCCTCATCGACGTCCTCCGGTGCGGTCGCCCTGCGACCCGGGATGCCGAACGCATCGACGAGCTTCAGGTAGTCCGGCCCGAGCAGATGCGCCGAGTGGTAGTTGCCGGCGTAGATGATCTCCTGCCACTGGCGGATCATGCCCAGCTTCTTGTTGTCGAACAGGGCGATCTTGACCGGGATGCGGTCCTGGACGAGCGTCATCAGCTCCTGGAACGTCATCTGGAAGCCGCCGTCGCCCGTGATCGCCCAGGTCTCGCGTTCCGGCGCGCCAAGCGCGGCACCCATGGCTGCCGGGACGCTGAAGCCCATCGTCCCCAGGCCGCCCGAGCTGACGTGGCTGTTCGGCAGCCGAAAGCCCGCGTACCGGGCGAGCCACATCTGGTTCTGGCCGACGTCCGCCACATAGGTCGCGCGGTGGTTTGTCAGTTCGCCGATCCGGCTGACGACGTAATCGGCCGAGAGGTAGCCGCCGCGCCAGGCGCCCGAGCCATGCCAGCTGCTGGCCTCCGACTCCCGACGCCACTCCGCGAGCTCGCCCAGGTAGGCCTGCCGGTCGGCGGAGTCGGTCGCATCCACCATCGGCAGGAGCGCGCGCAACACGCGGCCGGCGTCGCCGACGATCGGCACCTCCACCGCGACGTTCTTGCCGATCTCGGCTGGATCGATGTCGACGTGGATGATCCGCGCATACGGCGCGTACGTCCGCACGTTGCCGGTCACCCGGTCGTCGAAGCGCATCCCCAGGGCGATCAACAGGTCGGCGCTCTGGATGGCCCGGTTGACGTGCTTCCAGCCGTGCATCCCCATGAAGCCGTAGCTCAGGGGATGATCCTCCGGCATCGCGCCGATGCCCAGCAGCGTGTGCGCGACGGGGATCTGGGTCTTCTCGGCGAAGGCGCGGAGGTCGTCCCAGGCGCGCGCATGGAGGACGCCGTGGCCGGCCAGGATGACCGGGCGCTCGGCGCGCGCGATCTCGGCCGCGGCCAGTTTGAGCTGGCGCGGATGACCGTCGACGTTCGGTCGGAAGCCGGGTAGCCCGGCGATCACGTCCTCATCGGTCGGATGCCCGGCATGGGTTTCCTGTTGCAGGGCGTCCTTGGTGATGTCGATGTGGACGGGGCCCGGCCGCCCGCTGCGGGCGATGTGGAAGGCCTCGGCAAACACGCGCGGCAGCTCGTTCGCGTCGCGGACCAGGTAGTTGTGCTTGGTCATCGGCAGGGTGATGCCGTTGATGTCGATCTCCTGGAAGGCATCCTTGCCGATGAGGGCCGCGGGGACGTTGCCGGTGATGGCGACCATTGGGATCGAGTCGAGGAGGGCTGTCCCGATCCCGGTCACGAGGTTGGTCGCGCCTGGGCCGCTGGTGCCCATGCACACGCCCACTCGCCCGGTCACCCGGGCATAGCCGTCGGCCGCATGGGCACCGCCCTGTTCGTGCCGGACGAGGACGTGGCGCAGCTCCGGGTAGTCCCCGAGCACGTCGTAGAGGGGCAGGATCACGCCGCCGGGGTAGCTGAAGAAGAGGTCAACGCCCTGGCGAAGGAGCGCCTCGCAGACGACGTCCGCACCGATCCGCGTCCGATGCAGCGGCCGCATCTCGTGGAGCATCTCCTTGCGGGCGTGCTCGATCGCCGCGGCCTGGGCCGTCCCGTCGTTCGGGACGTGGCTGGTGCGACCCGGTGGCTTGGCCGGATCTCCCGTCATCGTCATCGCTGCGAGCCCTCGTAGTGCCGGTCCTCGATCGGCGTTCCTGCCACACAAAAACCCCCGCCTCCCGGCGGGGGTTCCCTTCGGTCTTCGGTTTCCGGTGCGCTAGCGGCGCTCCATCCTCCGTGTCCCTCCGTTCTCCCGCCGGGAGCCGGTAATAAGGCCGATGAGGCCGTCCAGCCCAAGAAGGATCGAGCGAAGAAGCCCGAAGAGCGATACGTCGATGAGCCCGGCGCCCCGGATCGGGACGATCACGCGGCGACCATCTTCCGTCACGGCGACGGCGACGAGGCGGCGATCCCGATCGTGGAACAGGCTCAAGGCGCGTCTCCCATGCATTGTCCAACCGTACGCGCACGACCGTGCGGTTCGGGCAGTCTAGCAGGCTGTCTCGATTGCGCAACCATGCGCACCTCACCGGACCGCACGGCTGACGGCCGGCGAGCGGACCGTGTCGGTGGGATGCCCATCCCGGCCGAGCCGGGCAACGTGACGCCGACGGCTGCCAAAATGGCCTCCGTCGGCGACGACTTGCTCAGGAGATACCGAACCGGTTCATCGACATCGTGAGAACCGGGATGAGTGCGGGGATGAGATCCGCGAATGCCGTCAGCGGGACCGCGGGGGTGGCCGGCAGTGGGCCGACCGCTCGACGATTACCAGCGCCAACCGGCTGCCAGCGTCATGGACATGGACGCCAGGAGCGCGATGGCCAGAGTGAAGCGCGCCAGGTTCGACTTCACGATCAATTCCTCATAACGTGTTGTGCGCTTCGATCCGGCAGCCGGGCGGTCTCGTGCCTGGGGGCAGGAGATCCCTGACTTTGCGTCCCCGCCTCACGACGGGTTTGCCCTGGACGGACGGTGAGCGAGGGACGGTCTTCGGCCCTGTGCGGAAACCCTATGCGCCAATCACGCGGCGGCCAATCGTTCCTTCGTACTAGTCCATGGCCCGGACGGGGGCGGTTCCCGGGTGCACCGGCCGCATGACAACCGCGATTGCGAACGCGACGCCGACCCCGATGAGGACGTCGCCGACGCTGAAGACGTTCGCGAAGGGAAGGCCGGCCGGGAGGGCGAAGATATCGGTCAGCGGCGCGAACGCGGGCGCGGGAACGACCGCGCTGTTCGAGTAGCCGCTCGACGCGAGCCTGCCGAGGGCGGCAAGTGCATCCGTCGAGGCCGGCATATAGCCACCGTTGGCGACGATGGCGGCAAGGTTGGACAGGGCGCCCAGGGCGACGATCGGCAGGCCCGGCTGCGCGATGTTCCGGAGGAGCGCCACGAGCACGACCGCGGTCGAGGCCACGTAGATCGGCGGCCCCATGGCCCCGATGCGCTCGGTGACCGGCGCCGAGAAGAGCAGCACCTGCGCGCCGAAGCCGACGAAGATCAGCCAGCCCCACTTGAACTGGACCTGGCCGATACCGGCCGGGCGCCCGCCCCCGAGCAGTCCGACGGCGAGGCCGATGACGATTGCGTAGAGGATGAACATGCCCGAGAAGTGACTCCGTGACGGTCGGGTCCGCTTGAAGGCCGTCGCGCAGAGACGGGAATGCGCCGCAGCTGGCCGGGGGCATTGTCTCGGCCCGGCCCTACCGTGTCGCCACTCGAACGTACTATCTCGACCCAGTACTCTCGCCCCGACGGTCCGCGACCGATGCGGCCAACGTTCCCACGGTCGTCTCCCGGGCCCTCTGCTACCCTCTCGGCCTGTCAGTTCATCGTCACCGCGAGCAGGAACCCGTGCCCGAGCCCATGGCCACAGCCGCCACGCAGACGAGCCCCCGAACCGGCCCTCGAACGATCGTCGAGAAGATCTGGAACGATCACGTCGTGACGGATCGGGACGGAGCCCCGGCGACGCTCGCGATCGACCTCCATCTCGTCCACGAGGTGACCAGCCCGCAGGCATTCACCGGCCTCCGCGAGCGCGGCCTTCGGGTCCGCCGGCCAAACCAGACCGTGGCGACCGCCGATCACTCCGTCCCCACTCACCCACGGAGCCTGCCGATCGTCGATGCGATGGCGGCGGCGCAGGTCCAGCAGCTCACCGACAACTGTGCGGAGTTCGGCATCCCTCTCCATGGCCTGGGCAGCCCGGATCAGGGGATCGTCCACGTCATCGGCCCGCAGCTGGGCCTCACGCAGCCGGGCATGACCATCGTCTGCGGCGACTCGCACACGAGCACCCACGGTGCGTTCGGTGCCCTTGCGTTCGGCATCGGGACCAGCGAGGTCGAGATGGTCCTCGCCACGCAATGCCTGCTGCAGCGCCGGCCCAGGACCTACGAAGTCCGGGTGGACGGCCGGCTCGTGCCCGGCGTCAGCTCCAAGGACATCATCCTGGCGCTGCTCGCCCGGATCGGCATCGCCGGCGGGACCGGCCACGTGTTCGAATACGCCGGCGAGGCGATCCGGGCCCTGACCATGGAACAGCGGATGACGATCTGCAACATGAGCATCGAGGGCGGCGCACGAGCCGGGCTCATTGCGCCGGACGCCACGACCTTCGAGTATCTCCACGGCCGCCGGCACGCACCCCAGGGCAGGGACTGGGACGACGCGGTCGACCGCTGGCGGCGCCTGCCCACGGACGACGGTGCGACGTACGACCGGTCGATCGCGATCGATGCTTCGGCGCTCGAGCCGATGGTGACCTACGGGACGAATCCGGGCATGGGCATCCCGATCACGAGCCGCGTTCCCTTGCCCGACGACCAGACCGATCCGGCGACGAAGCGGGCGCTGGAGCGGGCGCTCGAGTACATGGACCTGCGGCCGGGCCAGGCGATCCTGGGCCAGAAGGTGGACGTCGTGTTCGTCGGATCGTGCACCAACGGCCGGATCAGCGACCTCCGCCTGGCCGCGGCCGTGGTCAAGGGTCGGCGTGTCGCGGATGGCGTCCGGATGATGGTCGTTCCCGGCAGTGACGAGGTGAAGCGTCAGGCCGAGCGCGAGGGGCTCGGCGACATCTTCCGGGCGGCGGGCGCCGAGTGGCGCGAGGCGGGCTGCTCGATGTGCATCGCCATGAACGGCGACCAGCTCAATCCGGGTCAGATCGCGATCAGCACCAGCAACCGCAACTTCGAGGGCCGTCAGGGGAAGGGCGGAAGGACCCTCCTCGCCTCGCCCCTGACTGCGGCCGCGTCCGCGCTCAGCGGCACGGTGGCCGATCCGCGCCTGCTGCCGGGCATCGAGACCACCGCCGGCATCGGCGGTCGCTGACCATGGCCGAGCCGTATCGGTCCTTCAGCAGCCGCGTCGTCCCGCTGCCGGCGGAGAACGTGGACACGGATCAGATCGTTCCGGCCCGCTACCTCAAGGTGACCGACAAGGCCGGCCTGGCCGACGCGCTCTTCCGCGACTGGCGATTCAACGAGGACGGCATCCGACGAGACCCGCCGTTCGTGCTGGATCGGCCGGAGATGGCCGGTCGCCGGATCCTGCTGGCCGGCGACAACTTTGGCTGCGGCTCGTCGCGAGAGCACGCACCCTGGGCCCTGACCGCCTGGGGCGTCCGGGCGATCCTCTCGACGAGCTTCGCCGACATCTTTCGCAGCAACGCCCTCAAGAACGGCCTCCTGCCGATCGCCGTCGAGGCGGAACGCCACCGCCAGCTGTTCAGGCTGATCGCGGACGTGCCGGAGGCCGAGCTGTCGGTGGACCTCGAGGCGCAGGTCGTCCACCTGCCCGGCGATGAGGACCTGCCGTTCGACGTCGACCCGTTCGCCCGGGACATGCTCCTGGCGGGGACCGACGAGCTGGGATACCTGCTCAGCCAGGACGAGGCGATCGCCGCCTGGGAGGCTGAGCACCCGCCCCGGGTGGATACGCGGGCCGGCGCGTCGGCCTGAGCTCTGATCCGGCTCGAGGGCCGGGAACCGCCGGGGCCCCACGGTCGTCTCGATAGCCATGCAACAGCGCCTGGCCGAATTCCTCATCATCCCGCTGATTGCGATCGCGATAGCCGGCTGCTCCGTGTTCGGCGCGTCGTCGGGCGGCGCCGGGGGCGACGGCGGTGGCCGCCCGGCCAATCCCGGCGACACGGGCACCCCGGATGGTGGCGGCGGGACCACCCAACCGACGCCCGGTGGCACCTTCGGGGACGCTCTGCCGCCCCAGCCCGTGAACCCGGGTGCCGGGAATCCCGTGATCGTGACGGCACAGCCGGGCCAGACGAACCTCCACCCGGTGCTCCCGTACGAGCTCGGCGCGCGGATCGACGGGACCGGCCACGTCATCGTCCGTGTCCGCTGGTGGGGCGGGATCGAGCCGTGCGACGTGCTCGACTCGGTGGTCGTCACCCGGGACGGCAACCGGTTCAGCCTGACGGTCCGTGTCGGTGCGCCGGCCGGGCTGAACGTGGCCTGCATCGAGATCGCCCGGGACACCGCCACGATCGTCGACCTGGGTGTGCTCCCATCGGGCACATACTCGGTCCGGGCCGATCCGGGCGACGCTCCGCCGCTGACGCTGACGGTGCCCTGACGGCGTCCGGCGCCCGCGCCGGGCCAGTCCGCGCCCGGGTCCGGGGCAGTCTGGCGCCGGGGCTGTCCGTGCCCGAGCAGTCCGGCGCCGGGGCTGTCCGTGCCGGGGCAGTCCGGCGCCGGGGCTGTCCGTGCCGGACATCGGTGTGATGGCCAAGTGTCAGTACGTCCCGGTCACCTGAACGAAGAAACGCTGACAGTGCCACCACGTCCCGGTCACCGAAACCAGCGCCCGGGGATGACGTACGGGG
>WNGA01026425.1_pt1 | contig 11147 bp, 10 predicted proteins | sample 5400061 | NCBI WGS metagenome assembly WNGA01 (sample SAMN13153366, study PRJNA577476) | soil metagenome | isolation source: 100 cm soil or saprolite under grassland replicate 2 | place: USA:California | collected 2016-06-15
AAGCGCTTCCTCTACGACCTCTGGGGCGACGCCGTGAACACGGCCAGTCGCATGGAGTCCCACGGGACGCCGGGGCGGATCCAGATCACTGGCGCAACGTACGAGCTGCTCGCCGACGAGTTCGAGTGCGAGCCGCGGGGGACGATCGCGGTGAAGGGAAAGGGCGAGGTCGAGGCGTGGTACCTCATCGGTGCACAGGGCGACCGCGCGTCAGCCGCCAACGACGGGGCGCGCGAGCACACGCTCGCCGACCGAGGCGAGCCCTAGTGAAATAAACAAGAAGGCCCCGTTTCCGGGGCCTTTCGAAGTAGCGGGGGCAGGATTTGAACCTGCGACCTCAGGGTTATGAGCCGCCCCGATTGTGTACACGCATGCCGCCGTGTTCCGCCGAAACGCCGGCTCCGAGCCAGTTTTCGGCCGCGACCATGCATTTAGGCGGAACACGGTGACATCGCAGCGGAAGCCCGATGCTTGCAGAACGCTTGTAGATGGAGACGGTTCGGCGCATGTCGGCTGTGACGATCCTCATCGCACGACGCGCTCGAGGCGGACGGTGCGCCGGAGCCGGTCGAGAGCCCGGTCGAGTGCCTCGTCGAGCGCGCGTGAGCGGCGGATGCCCGGCTCCAGGTGGAGCGCCTTGACGACGAGCGAGCCGTCGCTCCGCTCGGACTTCAGTTCGAAGCCGAGCACGCGCTGCCCGAAACGAGTTTCCCAAGCAGGTGTCGAACGGCGAGAGGAGGACAGCGGTGGTGGGCTGCGGGCGGTCGAGCTCGATCCCCGCCTCAACGTCGATCGGCGCACGGCCGTCCTCTATGGCACGCCGCTCGAGCTTCCCGTGGGCGACGACCGAGCACGGGCTCTATCGCGACGGGGTGCCCACCCTGCTGCCGCTCCCTGAGGATGCCGCTTTTGCAGGGACATCCGAACACCATATGCGCCTCTCCTACCGCAGCCAGGCAAGGTTTCCGGCTGCTTGATTGCCCGGCGGGCCGAGCCAGTCGAAGTATCCGGCGACGAACAAGCCACCCTTGATCGGTGCGATCCGTGTGACCTGGATGCTGTCCGGCGGCACGTCGAAGCGCCATTGCTCGAGCGTCCCGTTCGCGTCAACGGCACCGAGCACCTGAGTCGACTCGCCGTCGAAATCCTGGCCACCGAAGACAATGTCCGATCCGAACAGCGCGAGCGTCTCCACACCGATTGGCACCGCGGGCGCGAATCCGAGGAGGGCTCCGTGTCGGTTGAGCGCGAAGGCTGCGAGGTTCTTGCGCGGTCGCCGCGTCACGTGGTCGAAGTTGCCGCCGGCGTAGAGCGTGGCACCGCGCGTCGCGAACGCGAAGACGTACGAATCCGTAGAACGGCGCCACAGCTCGCGCCGGCCGTCGCCCTCGGCCGAGAACGCGATCACGCTCTGCCCGCCGACGACGAGCGTGCGATGCCAGACGGTCATCGCGGTGACGTCGAATTCGAAGTCGAGCTTCGGAGCAAAACGACGACGGACGCCGGTTCCGCGTATCGAGAAAGCGGCAATGTGCGTCTCGCGCGTCGTCCCAGGAAAAACGAGGAAGCCCCCGACGAAGACCCGCCCGGCCCCGACCGCCAGGGCGTCGATGTCCCAGTAGCTCAAGTGCGGGCGCCACGGCAATACTCGACCGGCACCGTCGGCGCTCACGGCTGCGAGGCCACTGCGGGGAGCGCCGGCGACGCGTTTGAAGGGCCCGGCGACAAAGATCGTCCGACCCGCGGCCACGAGCGCCGAGACTCCGCAACACCCTGCATCTGACGCGTCTGGATGCCAAGCGAGCAACCTTCCCGTACGCCCATCGAACGCTGCGAGGTTGTGGCGCACGGCGCCTCCAGCACCCGTAAAGACCCCGCCGAGCAGCAGGCGGCCACCCTGAGGCACGAGCGTCCGCGTGTCGCTGTTAACCGGTGGCGAAACTCGGTGGAGAACGGCGTGTGCCGTTCCGGCGCGAGCCGAATAGACGTGAAGGAGAGGAAAGCTTTCGCGCTCGTCCTTCGTCGATATGCCGGTCATATACACGGTCGTCGCGTCGGCCGCGAGGAGGCCCGGTCTGATGGCGCCCCACGATCGGGTCCGCCCGGTTGCGAGATTGACGGCAGCCAGACCAGATGAGCTTCGACGGCTGCGGTTGTAGGCCACATAGGCGGTTCCCCTGACCACTGCGATGGAGAGCACGGTCCTGGGGATCTGCAATGAGGGACGCCTGAGCGCTCCACTTCCCGCGTCGAGGACCGCGAGGTTCTCGTTCCGCCCCTGCTTGAAGCCGCCGCCGACGATCAACTTGTCCTGGTCGATCGCCATCGCGACCACGCCGCCCTCGTCCTGATAGCACGACTCGCAAAAGTGACGGTCCCAGAGGCGAGTCCCGGTCGCGAGGTCGTACGCGGCGAGACGGCGGTTTCCGAAGCCGACGTACAGCCGGCCTCCGCTCGCGACAAGGCGGCGAGCTGCGCCTGCGCCGCGAGGGCGCGCGTAGGCAATTGGAAGGGTTAGGCCGGTTGTCGCACTAAGGGCGTGCGTCACAGCGACCGTCTTCGGCTTAGCGGCGGCCAGGACGAGAACGTTTCCGGCAAGCGCCAACGCTTTGACCTCGCCGAGAGCCGGAGGAGCGAAGACCGGATCTAATCTCCCGTCCGCACGCACGTGCGCGAGACCGCCACGGCGGGTGTCGCCTACGGTGGTGAAGGACCCGCCGACGTACCACCCGCCGGCCCCGTCGGCGACGGCGGCGTTGACCGGGCCGCCGGCGACCTCCGCGCGAATCGGTTCGATCGCGCGGCCTCTGGCTGGCACCACGAACGCCGAGCCCGTGCGGGGCGCGATACGGCTGAACTCGCCGCCGAGGTAGACGGCTCCGCCGACGCGAACCATCGCGTTGACATAGCCCGCGACGACGTAGCGGCTCGACACTGTGGTCGGCAGCGACGCGCGGGCGGTAACCGGCAGCATCCGTCCGGCCGTGGCGTCAGACGCCGACCCGGCGCCGAGAGCCAGAGCGAGGCCGACGCCTGCGAGAAGGGCTCCAAACGCCGTTCCCGCTTTGAGCCGTTCGAGCATCCCCGTAAGTGTGCACCTCGACCCGACCGCGTGCCATGGACGCGGGATGGAAGATCGATGGACGGTGGCGGGGCGCGCTGCTTAGAGCCCTATTCCGCTAGGCCCCCCGGCTGACCGCTCGCCAGGTGATGAGGGCGCATGCGAGGTGGAGCATCGCCAGGTACGTGTCGGCCCGCTTCTCCCAACGCACGAGGATGCGGCGGAAGCAGTGAAGCCAGGAGTGCGTGCGCTCGACCACCCAGCGCCGGGCGCGGAAACCGGCCTCGCGCTTGAGCGCCCGCTCCTCGCCGCGCGAACGGATGTGGCAGGTGAAGCCGAACTCCTCCGCGAGTGCGCGCACCTCGTCGTAGTCGTAGCCGCGGTCGAGACAGAGTCCCTGCGGCCTTCTCCGGGTGGGCTTGGGCCGCGGGGCGCGCCCCCCACGATCTCCGAACACGACCTTCTCGGCGTCTTCGCGCAGAGCGGTTCTCACGAGCGCCTTCCGCACTGGCGGCATGGCCGTTGAGCCGTCCGGGACGCGCGCGCGTAGAGCAGAATGCGGTCAAGGAGGAGCCATGAAGACGACCATTCTTCCCGAGCACCCCGACGCAGAGTCTCCGGCCGGCGCCGACATCCGCTTCGTCATGGCGTGCGAGGCCGGGAACATGATCCACAGCACGGTGCCACCTCAGCAGGTCAACCGGGCCACGATGCACGCGACGGTGAGCGAGTTGTGGTTCGTGCTCGAGGGACGAGGAGAGATCTGGAGAGACGACGGCGATGAGAGCTGTGTCACTGCGCTCGTGCCCGGCACGTCGGTCGACATACCCATGGGGACGGCGTTTCAGTACCGAAACACGGGGGACGCGGACCTCACGTTCATCTGCGTCTCCATGCCGCCTTGGCCGGGAGACTCGGAGGCGGCGTACGTCGAAGGGAAGTGGCCGCCCACGATCTGACCGGGCGGGAGGGCGGCTTCCCGAGAGCGGACGAAGGGACTCGAACCCTCGACACCTGGCTTGGGAAGTGGATCAGGGCTTCCTGTTGGGTGCTCTCGGCACCCTGGAATGGCTTAGGTCGGAGTCGCCGGGGGCGGCTCTGCGGCCGGCGGCGCGGCTGGTTCCTTCACTGCTCCCAGCCGGAAATGGAGCGCCGATAGGTCCTTTGCCCCGGGCGGGGGTCGCAACGGCCGCGTTAGGCGCGGCAACACCCGCAGTTCGCCTTCGGTGTATGGGCCGCTGTCCTCGCCGCCAATCTTCAAGGCGTAGTCGCTCACGAACAGCATTCTGACAGTGCGCTGGGCCACAAACGGGCCACACCCCGACGAGACGTGAGTACCGTGCCCCAAATACAAGAAGGCCCTGACGAGCAGGGCCTTCCTCAATAGCGGGGGCAGGATTTGAACCTGCGACCTCCGGGTTATGAGCCGCCTCGATTGTGTACACGCATGCCGCCGTCTCCACCGAAATGCAGACTCCGAGCCGGTTTTCGGGCGTGGGCGTGCATTTGGGCGGAATACGGTGACATCGCTGCGGCAGCTTGATGCTTGCAAGGCGCTTGCAGTTCGGGCCTCCTGCGGCAGGGGTTTATGAAGCCGTCCGAGAGCCCTCGCCGTCCGTCGTTCTCACGGCGGTGAGGCATCCCCGCTTCGAGCATCGGCGCGATCGCCTCGCGCATCTATCCTCGCTGCTCGAGAAACCGAGGTCGAAGTCAAAGTCGGTGCGCGCGGACGAGACCCAGGGAAAGCTCCAGCCCATGCGGCGCTTGTAGGCCTGCAGCTTCTTCAGTGGTGCTTGTGAGACGAAGACGAACGTCACGTCGCGAGCGTGCAGGTGCGGGAGCACGCCGTTGACGGCGTCGGCCATCGACGAACAAGTCGGGCAGCCGGCCTCGTAGCTCGGGCCGAACATGAAGTGGTAGACGAGCAGCTGGGTTCGCCCGTCGAACAGCTCGACGAGCGCCTTCTCGCCGTCGTCCGTGTCGAAGCGGTACTCCTTCTCCACCCGCACCCACGGCAGCTCGCGTCGCTGCTGGGCGAGCTCGTCGCCGAACCTGGTGTGCTCCTTTTCGCGGACGAGTAGCTGCTCACGGGCCGCGAGCCATTCTTCGCGAGTTCCGATCTGGCGATCAGTCACTGTTTTCTCCTTTCAAGTCGTCAGATGGGTAGCGCGAGTCCGGCAACCGACGAGGGCGCGAGGACGATCACGAGTCCGACGATCGCCAGCGCCAGCGGCACGTCAAAAGCTATGACATCTTCGTTCGCAGGAAAAGAAGGGCCCTGTTTCCAGGGGCCCTTTGTGAGTAGCGGAGGCGGGATTTGAACCCGCGACCTCCGGGGCCGAGGCGGTTTTGCACGCCCCGCTGCTGAGTTCCGCTTTGGTTCGTCACCTCGGCCGCTCTTGGTGCTTCTGACCACTTTGTTCCTAGACTTCCGGCGTGGCCACCTGCGCCGAGTGCGGGTACGAGGCCGCCGCCTCCTTCAGATTCTGTCCCGAGTGCGGCGCGCGAGCGGACGGGCAGGCGCGCGAGCAACGCAAGGTCGTGACCGTCCTGTTCTGCGACGTCGCCGGTTCGACCGCTCTCGGCGGGTCGCTCGACGCGGAGGCGCTCCGCGCCCTGCTCGCGCGCTATTTCGAGCGCATGAAGTCGATCGTTGAGAGCCATGGCGGCGTCGTCGAGAAGTTCATCGGCGACGCCGTGATGGCCGTGTTCGGGATCCCGGTCGCGCACGAGGACGACGCCCTCCGCGCCTGCCGGGCGGCGGTCGAGATGGGCGCGGCCCTGCCCGAGTTCGGGGTCGAAGGCCGCATCGGCGTCGCCACGGGCGAGGTCGTGACCGGCACGCAGGAGCGGCTCGCCACCGGCGACGCCGTCAACCTCGCCGCCCGCCTGCAGCAGGCGGCGCAGCCGGGGGAGGCGCTTCTCGGGGAAGAAACGCTCGCCGTTATCGGCGCTGCCGTCGACGTCGAGGCGGTCGGGCCGCTTGCGCTCAAGGGCAAGGCGGAGCCGGTATCCGCCCACCGGCTCCTTGCCGTGCGCGAGGCGGTTGAGCGCCGCCCCGAGGCGCGCTTCGTCGGGCGCGAGCGGGAGCTTGCGGCGATCCACGAGGCCTGGGAGCGCGCGCTGGCCGAGCGGCGGTGCGAGCTCGTGACGATCGTCGGCGAGGCCGGCGTCGGCAAGTCGCGCCTCGTCGCGGAGGCGCTCGCCTCCGTCGAGGGCCGGCTCGTCCAGGGCCGCTGCCTCCCCTACGGCGAGGGGATCACGTACTGGCCGGTAGTCGAGGTCAGCAAGCAGCTTGACACGCTCCCGTCGGACCCGGCTGCCACCTCAGCGATCCGTTCACTTCTCGGCGAGACATCGGCGGGGGTGTCCGCGGAGGAGATCGCCTGGGCTTTCCGCAAGCTGCTCGAAGAGCAGGCCCCGCTGATCGCGGTGTTCGACGACGTCCAGTGGGGGGAGGAGACGTTCCTCGATCTGCTCGAGCACGTCGCTCTCCTTTCCTCCGGGGCGCCGATCCTTTTGCTTGCCATGGCGCGGCCGGAGCTCGCTGAACGCCGACTCGCCTGGCCGGTGACGCTTCGGCTCGAGCCCTTGGGGGTGGAGGAGGTCGAGGAGCTGATCCCCGAGCGGATCTCGGGAGAGCTGCGCGCGAGGATCGCACGCGCCGGCGGCGGCAACCCGCTCTTCCTCGAGGAGATGGTGGCGATGGCGGGCGAGGCGGGGGGCGAGGTTGCCGTCCCGCCCACGCTGCAGGCGCTGCTCGCGGCACGCCTGGACCAGCTCGATTCGGCCGAGCGGAGGGTGCTCGAGCGGGGCGCGGTCGAGGGCGAGGTCTTCCACCGGGGTGCGGTGCAGGCGCTCACGCCTGAGGAGATGCAGGTCACCCCGCGGCTGGCCGCCCTCGCCCGCAAAGGGCTGATCCGCCCGGAAGCGCCGCAGCTCGCGGGCGAGGACGGGTTCCGCTTCCGCCACCTCCTGATCCGCGATGCTGCGTACGCGGGCCTGCCGAAAGCGACCCGCGCCGAGTTGCACCGGCGCTTTGCGGCCTGGCTCGCGAACCGACGCACCGATCTCGTCGAGCTGGAGGAGATCCTCGGCTACCACCTGGAGCAGGCATGGCGCTACCGCGAAGAGCTCGGGCTGGCTGACGACGGCGAGCTGGCTGGGGCTGCGCGACGCCACCTAGCCGCCTCCGGCCGCAAGGCTTTATCGAGGCAGGACTTCGGCGCCGCCGTGAACCTGCTCAAGCGCGCCGTTACGCTCGTATCTTCGGCGGAGACCGACATCGCGCTTGAGCTCGACCTCGTCGCTGCCCTCGCCTGGGGAGGCAAGCCCGGCGAAGCGTTACGGCGTGCGGATTCGGTCGTCGAGCGGGCTGCCGCCGCGGGCGATCGGCTTGGCGAGCTTTGCGCGCGGCTCGAGGAAGGCATCCACCGTGTCTATCTCGAGCCCGAGGGCGCTGCCGATCAGCTCGCCGCCCTCGCCGGCAGGCCTTGCCAGAGTTCGAAGCGGCCGGCGATGATTTCGCCCTCCAGATCGGCTACCGGGCGCTCGGGCAGGTGGCATCCGTGCGCGGACAGATGGACAGGCTGGTGGAGGCATTCGAACGAGCCGCCACCCATGCCCAGCGTGCGGGCCTGCCGAACCAGGGTCTCGTAGCCGCGTGCGGCAACGGTCGCTTCCACGGAACGATGCCCGTCTCGGAGCTGCTCGCCTGGCAGGACGACCAGGACGCAGGAGCGCGGCGCCACCCCAGGTATCGTGCGAACCGGGCGGCGGCTCTGGCGATGCTCGGTCGTTTCGCAGAGGCGCGGTCGTTGCTCGCCGAACTGCGTGCGGAGTTGGCCGAGCGGGGCGGTGGACTCATGCTCGCGGTGGCGGACGTGGTGGCCGGCATCGAGATCGAGCTCTTGGCCGGCGATCCCGCCGCCGCCGTCGCAGCGGGAGACGAGGGGTGCCGAGTGCTCGAGGAACTCGGTCAGGAATCCGTCCTCTCGATCTCAGCCGGGTTGCTGGCGCAGGCCTACTACGCGCTCGGCCGGCTCGAGAAAGCCGATAGCTGGGCGAGCCGCGCGGCGGAGCTCGGCGCGAGCGACGACGCGGTCACGCAGATGGTCTGGCGGCAGGTGAACGCGAAGGTGCTCGCGCGCCGCGGCGAGCACGCCGAGGCGGAGCGGCTGGCGCGTGAGGCCGTCGCCATCGGCGAGGGAACGGACCTGCTCAACGCCCAGGCGGAGGCCTGCGCCGACCTCGCCGAGGTGCTGGCGGCCGGCGGCCGTCCGGAGGGCGCCGTCGAGGCGCTCGAGCAGGCGCTCGCCCGCTACGAGCGGAAGGAGAATCTCGTCATGGCCGAGCGCGCCCGAGCGCGTCTGGCGAAGCTGCGGCCGTCAGAAACCGCGGCACCTAGCACGCGCACGCCCTGAGAACGCCGCCCACGCGCTCTTTGTGTCAGCCCAGTGAGCAACCCGTGTAGCGCTTGCAAAGCTGCAGCGGCACGCCGCGCTCGTAGAGGAAAGGCCCTGTTTCCAGGGCCTTTCTCAGTAGCGGGGGCAGGATTTGAACCTGCGACCTCCGGGTTATGAGCCGCCTCGATTGTGTACACGCATGCCGCCGTGTTCCGCCGAAACGCCGGCTCCGAGCCAGGTTTCGGCCGCGACCGTGCTTTTAGGCGGAACACGGTGACATCGCCGCGGACGCCTGGTGCTTGCAGAACGCTTGCAGTCGAGCTCGCCAGAATTGTGGAGGTCCGGCCGCCACGGTAGCCCGGCGGAGGCTAGCGGCTATCTGCCGAGCCGTTGAATGTGGCGAGCAACTCGCGGCGACTGTGAATTCCGATCTTCCCGAACACAGACTTTAGGTGATCCTGAACCGTATGGCGGGAGATGAAAAGGCGTTCGGTGACGGCACGCGTGTCGAGTCCGGCGACGACCGCTCCGACGACCTCACGCTCGCGCCGCGAGAGCGCGTAGGCGCGGCAGAGAAGGTCAAACGTCTCCGCTGCGGTCGCGGCCCGGAGCGTGACTGCGACCTCCCTGTCGCCCTGTCCCTCGAGAGGGGCGGCCTCGATCATCACCCACCGCCCGTCGACGGTGCGTAACCGCGCGTGCGCCCCAGCCGCGGATCGTTGTGCTCGCGCCAGCGTTGCCGCCGGATAGACGACGCTTGGAAGCATTCCGAACTGGGCGAAGAGCTTCGCCGACGGCAATGCGTCGATCCAGGTGCGTGCGCCTGCCGTCCAACTGACGGGGCTCAGCTCGGAATCGAGGACAATCACGCCCGGCGGACTAGGCTCGGCGACGCCGCCGTCACTCGCGAACATGGTGCGCCGCAGCGCGGTGCCGAAGCTCGGCCCGATGCTCGCGAGGAGATTGAGATCCTGCTCCTGGAACGGGCGATCGGCTCTGTCGCGGTACGCCTCGACCCATCCCCAGCACCCGAGCCCGTCACGGCAGGCGACCGCTGCGACGTCTCCGATGCCGACGGGCCGCATGACCTCGTCCCAGCGCGGTGAGCGTGCGAGGTCGCCGCCAGTCTCGCCACTCAGACTGCCCGCCGAATTGGCCCGGCGCGCCAAGACATGCTTCGCCGCGAAGTCGCCGCCAGAGTACTCCAACTCGAGCGAGCGAGGAACCGCCGGACCGAAGTCGTGTTCAGCTAGGCCGCTGCCCGGCAGCAGCGTCTCGGGATCGGCGAGAGGCCAGCACCAACGATCGAAACCGATGACACGCTGAAGTTCGACGATCGCTTCGTTTCGGATTGACTCGCAGTCGAGGGACGACTCGCTGAGCCGCTCGAGTCGTTCCCGGGAGCGAGTCCGCTCCCGCTCGCTTGCCACGATTCAAGGATATGACGGTGCCGACAAAATCCCAACCTTTTGGGATTGCTCGGATGGCCGACTTGGTCTGAAATTCGTGTCAATGCGGAACCGAGAGGAGTCACCCCAATGAGCACCCCACGACCGCTTCGTCTGCTGCTCGTCCCATTCGCTGTCTTCTTGGCGGTGATCGTCACGTCGAGCGCCGCCGCGTCGCCGCCGACCTCGGCGAGCGGGACCGTCGGCAACACGTCGGCGACCTTCAACAGCGTCCGGATAGCTGGCAACAACCTCATCATCGACCTGAGCGCGACGGCCTCCTATACCGGCACGTTCGAAGGTACCTCGACGATCCACGGCACCCTGATCGTCCATGCGGACGGGAGCGCGAGCTTTCATGACATCGAGACGTTTACCGGGACGGTGAACGGCGTGCCCGGAACCGTGACCTTCAACCTGAACGGGTCGAATGACTCGACGCTGGCCGTCCACGCCACCGCCACGATCGTCGATGCGAGCGGCGACCTTGCGGGCCTTCACGGCGTGCTTCACGAGGTTGGAACGGTGGTCTTGCCGAACGGCCCCGTCGGCACATATACAGGGTTCATCGGCTGAGCAGCCAGCCTTCGCGTAGAGAAAAGGCCCGCTATGCGGGCCTTTTCAGTAGCGGGGGGCAGGATTTGAACCTGCGACCTCCGGGTTATGAGCCGCCTCGATTGTGTATACGCCGTTCAGCCGTATTCCGCCGAAATGCAGGCTGCGAGCAAGATTTGCCCACGACCGCTGCATTTAGGCGGAACACGGTGACATCGCCGCGGAAGCCCAATGCTTGCAGAACCCTTGCAGCCGCAGGCCGATTTGAACGCTCGTGGGAAAAGAGGTTGGGGACGTTTTCCAGAGGCGCCGCGCTGCCCCGGCGCATCATCAGCTCGTCTGAATGTAGATGTTCTCGCCGCCGGCGCTGTGGTTGAAGTTGGCGATCCCTGGGACGTCGAGCGTGACGCCCTCGCTCCTGGGGCCGTTGATGCTGTTCGGCGGGTTCGGGCCGATGACGCAGATGACTGTCAGGATGCCGGGCAGGTGCAGATTGGTGCCGGCCGGCATTAGCGTCACGCGCATCTTCACGACCCCGCCGCAGAAGTTGTCGGGCAGCGGGTCGCCGAAGACCTCGCCGCAGCCGTACGACTGGTACTCGAGGAGCTCGGTCGCCTGCCACATCCCGCTCGCGACAACCGTCCCGGTCGCCGTGGTGTGCGTAAAGGCCCCTTCGGC